>Ga0315902_10008428_pt1 | contig 13970 bp, 11 predicted proteins | sample LakEriMetagenome_9_FD_203523 | JGI IMG/M metagenome (GOLD analysis project Ga0315902, IMG submission 203523) | Freshwater fungal communities from buoy surface, Lake Erie, Ohio, United States - Buoy 12 MA117 | ecosystem: Environmental > Aquatic > Freshwater > Lake > Lake biofilm | place: USA... | reverse complement strand
GAATGTAACCATCCACATCCACCGCTTGGCGCGTGATTTGCGTTGCAAGCGATTTGGAGTTGGAACGGCGGCGAACTGACCGTGGGCTTTGGCACACTTCTCGTCGAATTGAAGCGATGTAGTGCATTGGAGGGAGAGATCCGAATCGGTATGAGACATTCATGGATCGTTCATGGCCTGGTGATCCTGGGCTCCCTCTCCAATATCGCCTGCGACCAACTCACCGCCCCCGGGGGCAGTGGAGCTCATTCTTCACCGGTTCCAGAAACCGGCGGGTCAAAACACGAGGACGAGCATGAACATGCCGAAGGGCATCACCAGCACCGAATCATCGTCACCCGCCCAGTGGCCCAAGATGTGACCAGCACCCACAACTACGTCTGCCAGATTCGCTCCTGCCGGCACATTGAGTTGCGAGCGTTGGAGAATGGCTATCTGGAGGAGATTCCGGTCAAGGAAGGGCAATCCGTCCAGCAGGGAGAAACGGTTTTCAAAGTCCTTCCCACTCTATATCAGGCTCGTCTGGAGGCCGAACAGGCTGAAGCGGCTCTGGTGCAACTGGAGTACAACAACGCCAAACGATTGATGGAACAGAAGGTGGTGTCGCCGCAGGAAGTTGCCATCGCGGAAGCCAAACTGGCCAAGGCAACAGCCAAGGTCAAGCTGTCACAGGCCGAGCTAAATTTCGCGACGGTCACCGCACCATTCCCAGGTATCATCGACCGACTGCTTTGTCAGAAAGGAAGTCTGGTTGCTGAGGGGGATGTTCTGACCACCCTTTCGGACAACAGCGTGATGTGGGTCTATTTCAACGTACCCGAAGCGAGGTACCTGGAATACAAATCACAGCTCGATGTGAATGACCCGAACCTGCAAATCCAGCTGATGCTCGCAGATCATTCCAAGTTCCCCCATCCAGGCAAGCTTGGGGCCATCGAAGCGGATTTCAACGTCGAGACAGGAAATATCGCCTTTCGCGCCGACTTCCCCAATCCCGATCGACTGCTCCGCAATGGTCAGACAGGGAAGATTTTGATTCAGCGAGCCATCAAGGATGCGATCGTCATACCGCAGCGGGCGAGCTTCGAGATTCTGGCGGAACGGTACGTCTACGTCGTCGATGAAGAGGGTGTTGTTCACCAACGCCGCATCGAGATCGCTCTGGAGTTGGAAGATCTGTTTGTGGTCAAGCGGGGAATTGAACTAGGCGACAAGATCATCTTTGAAGGAATTCGCCAGGTACGCGACGGGGACAAGATTGAATACGACTACCGCCAGCCGGAGGAGATTCTCTCTCATTTGAAGAACCAAGCCCAATAGAAGCCGTCATTCATGTTTGCCAAGTTTCTGCATCGCCCTGCATTGGCCATCGTTATCTCGCTTCTCATTCTCTTCATGGGAAGCCTAGCGATCACGACGCTGCCAATCTCCCAGTTTCCTTCGGTCGCGCCACCCAGCGTCGTCGTCTCTGTATCGTATCCTGGGGCCAGCGCGGAAATCCTGGTCGACTCTGTTCTGGTGATTCTCGAGCAGGCGATCAATGGCGTTCAGGATATGCGCTACATGATCGGGGATGCCACCAGTGCTGGCGAAGGGACGATCCAGATCATCTTCGAGCCAGGTACCGATCCGAATGTGGCGGTATTGAATGTCAACAATCGCATCCAGGCGGTCAAGAATAACCTGCCACCGATTGTGGAGCGGGAAGGCATCATCGTCATGCAGAACATGTCGAGCATGCTGATGTATGTCAATGTTTTCAGCACCGATCCCAATGTCGACCAAAATTTTCTCTACAATTTCGCCTCCGTTAATCTTCTTCCTGAGATCAAACGAATCCAGGGTGTCGGCCGCGCGAACATCCTAGGAAACCGCGCCTATGCGATGCGTGTGGAACTGAACCTGGAGCGACTGCGAGCCTACAATCTGTCGGCCGATGATGTGATGAAGGCGATTGCTGAGCAGAGCATGATCGGTTCACCCGGTCGCCTGGGCCAGGCCACAGGACGTACCTCACAAACGGTCGAATACGTTCTGACCTGGGTTGGTAGATACAACCGACCAGAGCAGTATGAAGAGATCATTCTGAAGGCGAATGAAAAGGGAGAAATCCTCCGAATCAAGGACGTTGCCACCGTCTCCCTAGGATCTTCTTTCTACGATCTGTATTCCGATATCGACGGCTACCCTTCTGCCGCCATCGTCCTCAAACAAACCCCGGGATCGAATGCAACGGTGGTGATCGAGGAGGTGAAGAAGAAGCTAGAAGAAATCAAGAAAGACGTTTTCCCACCCGGAATGGACTATGAGGTCAGCTACGACGTCTCCAAGTTTCTAGAAGCCTCGATCGAGAAAGTGCTCCATACGCTCCTGGAAGCCTTCATCCTCGTATCGCTAGTTGTGTTTCTCTTTTTGGGTGACTTCCGAAGTACGCTTATCCCAACGATCGCCGTTCCTGTCTCGCTGATCGGAACCTTCTTTTTCCTTCTAATGTTTGGGATGTCGATCAATCTGATCACGCTTTTCGCTCTCGTGCTAGCCATCGGGGTCGTCGTCGATGATGCCATCGTCGTCGTGGAAGCGGTTCACGCAAAGATGCATGAAAAACACCTTTCTCCCTACGCGGCAACCAAAGAAGTAATCCATGAAATCGCGGGAGCCATCATCGCGATCACCCTGGTGATGACATCGGTGTTCATCCCGGTCACCTTCATGACGGGGCCTGTCGGGGTTTTCTATCGTCAATTCGGATTAACGATGGCGATGTCGATCATCCTGTCGGGTGTTGTCGCATTGACCTTGACGCCGGTTCTGTGCGCGATGCTGCTGAAACCGCATGGCCATCGAGATCGCAATGAGGGTCCGGTTCCGGCGTTGTTTCGAGCGATCGGTCGATTGCTCTGGCGACTGACGGGCCGGCTGTCATACCCCATCCGCTATCTGTTGACGTTCCTGCTGGCAGGATCTGGCGGATACGGACTTTACCGCTTGCTGCAAAACGAAACGGTAGCCCACTTGGTCAGTGAGCAAATCGCGCTGACGGAAAACCGTGTCCTTGTTTTCGCAGCCATCGCTTCAGTATTCATCGCGATGACCGTCAGATCCTGGTTCTCTGGCAGCATCGACGGAGAAAGAATCGTCGCCGGACCGCTCGGACTTTTCATCAAGGCTTTCGATCGAGGCGTGGAGTGGGTGACCCGTCTTTATGCAACCATTCTGCGTCGCATCATCAAACTGCGGTTTTTGACGCTGCTGCTGATCGGTCTGTTTGGCTTCGGTATCTACTGGGTGATCAACATCCTCCCCTCAGGATTCATTCCTCTGGAAGATCAGGGGATCATCTACGGCATCATCCAGACACCACCTGGATCGACTCTGGAGTACACCAATGCGAAGTCGCATGAACTCCAGGCAATCTGCAAGCAGTTCGACGAAATCACCAGCGTCTCGTCGCTCGCCGGCTACGAAGTGCTCACCGAAGGCCGTGGATCCAATGCCGGCACCTGCATCATCAACCTGAAACCCTGGTCCGAACGAAAGCTAACCTCCAAAGAACTGATTGCGGAACTGGAAGAGAAGGGAGCCCAGATCGCCAATGTAAAGTTGGAGTTCTTCGAGCCACCTGCGGTGCCTGGCTTTGGAGCCGCCGGGGGATTCTCCGTCAACCTACTGGATAAAACCAATACCGGCGACTACAAGGCCCTGGGGGAAGTCACTGACACCTTCATGGAAGCCCTCGCCAAACGCAGGGAAGTGAAGGGATTGTTCACGTTCTTTGCTGGCAATTATCCCCAGTACGAAATCCTCATCGACAACGATATCGCCATGCAGAAGGGGGTCTCGATCTCCGACGCCATGGAGAACCTGTCGATCGTGATCGGTAGCACCTGGGAGCAGGGTTTTGTCCGCTTCGGCCAGTTCTTCAAGGTCTATGTTCAGGCAGCACCCGAGTTTCGACGCTACCCAGAAGACCTCAACGAGATGTTCGTCAGGAATGACAAAGGGGAAATGGTTCCTTACTCTTCATTCATGACACTGAAAAAGAAACAAGGGCTGAATGAAATCAGTCGATACAATCTGTACCCGACCGCTCCGATCCAAGGCGCACCATCGCCCGGTTACAGCAGCGGCCAGGCAATTGCTGCTATTAAAGAAGTTGCAGCCCAAACCCTTCCCTACGGTTACGACATCGACTGGCAGGGACTTTCTTTTGACGAGGCAAAAAAAGGGAATACGGCCGTTTACATCTTTTTGATCGTTATCGTCTTTGTCTACCTGGTGCTGGTCGGCCAATACGAAAGCTTCCTGCTTCCCCTGGCGGTCATCGCCTCCCTTCCTATTGGCATTTTCGGTTCGTTTCTTTTCCTCAAATCGATGGGACTTTCCAATGACGTCTATTGCCAGATCGGCTTGGTGATGCTGGTCGGTCTCCTGGGGAAAAATGCGATTCTGATCATCGAGTTTGCTGTGCAGCGTCGCCACGAAGGGTCGAGCATTTTTGATGCAGGAGTCGAAGGAGGAAAACTTCGATTCCGGCCTATTGTGATGACTTCGTTTGCCTTTATCGCAGGTCTGATTCCTCTGGTACGTGCGACTGGCCCGGGAGCAATCGGTAACCGGACGATCGGCACGACCGCAGTCGGAGGGATGTTGATCGGCACGTTGATTGGCGTGCTGGTCATTCCTGGGCTCTACTACTTCTTCGGCAAGATGGCCGATGGACGGAAGTTAATCAAGGATGAACACGATGAACCTCTTAGCGAGTTGCTGGAACGCGCGGAGTAGAAATCGATCGCTGAAAGCGGCGATGGGTACATGCATTCTGATGACAATTCCAGGATGCAAAATTCCACAGCTCTGTTCTCCTGCGCCCTTTCGACCACTTCCGGAAGCGTACGACAGGAACAATGATCCGTCACAGGGTGTCATCGGATCGGAAAACTCGTCCCAGCTGGGATGGGCTCAGTTTTTCAACGACCCGACGCTGAACACTCTGATTGCAGAGTCGCTGCAGGGAAATCAGGAGCTGAAGATCCTCGCCCAGGAGATTCGCATCGCCAACAATGAGATCCTGGCCCGTCGCGGCTCGCTCTTTCCCTTCGTTTCCCTCGGCACACGAGCGGGTATTGAGAAATCGAGCCGATTCACGCGCAATGGCGCGGTTGAGGAATCGCTAGAAGCTGCCCCCGGAAAGGGATTCCCAGAACCGCTGCCGGATTTCCTTGTTGCTGCCGATGTCTCTTGGGAAATCGACATCTGGCGGAAGCTGCGCAATGCCAGAGATGCTGCCACTTTGCGCTACTTGGGAACCAGGTCTGGCCGGAACTATGTCGTCACGCGACTTGTATCCGAACTTGCAGAGAACTACTACGAATTGCTCGCACTGGACAACCAGTTGCTGACCCTCCAGAAGACGATTGAAATTCAGAGCAAGAGCCTGGAGACTGCAAAGGCGCTCAAGGATGCAGCCAGAGGCACGGAGCTTGCCGTTCAGAGGTTCCAGGCTGAAGTCCAGAAGAACCAGAGCCTGATTCTTTTGATCCAACAGCAGATCGTCGAAGCGGAGAACCGGATCAATTTCATCGCTGGTCGCTTTCCTCAGCCGGTCGAGCGACCATCGGTGGAGTTTCTCGATCTGACGCTCAATTCGCTGAATGTGGGTATCCCTTCTCAGCAACTGCTCTTCCGAGCTGACATTCAGCAGGCCGAGCGAGAGGTGGCGGCAGCTGGGCTGGATGTCCGTGTCGCGCGCGCCCAGTTTTTTCCATCGCTGGTGCTAACTGCTGGAGTGGGATACCAGGCGTTCAATACGAAGTATCTCTTTTCCAGCCCCGAATCGCTGATCTATGGAGCGGCGGGGGGACTGGTCGGGCCGTTGATCAATCGAGCCGCCATCAAGGCGGATTACATGAACGCCAACGCCCGGCAACTCCAGGCAATCTACGATTATCAACAGACGGTGCTGACGGCTCACATCGAGGTCGTCAATCATCTTTCGACCGTCGAGAATTTTGGGAAGAGCATCGAAGTGAAGCGTCGGCAATTGGAATCGCTAGAAGCATCTGTCGACAATGCAACGAAGCTATTCCAGAACGCGAGGGGAGAGTACATCGACGTCCTTCTGGCTCAGCGGGATCTGATGGAAGCGAGAATGGATTTGATCGAGACCAAGCAGAAGCAACTGGCTGCGGTGATCAGTGCCTATCAGGCACTGGGTGGTGGCGGTTATGCCGGAGATTTTCTGATCGACGATGTCGAATACCTCGACCTGATACCGCAGGAAGAGGCGATCGAAAAGGAATTGCAAGAGGCGATGGATACCCCTTCGACCGAACCCACTGCAGCACCAACCGGCCAGCTGGAGGAACCCGTAGAAGTCATCTCCGGTGCCACGACGGCACTTCCCCTTCCCGCTGGAAAACCACTCCGTTCGATCGCTCGCCGGAATGGAATTTCCGCCGCTAAAAACTCAGCCACCGGCACGTGACCAAAACATCAGCCGACTTCAGGCGGGACTCAGACAAAGCACCGTGGCGGCCGGAGTGACCCAGGCGAACAAGCGGCCGATGTGTAGATCGATCGGCTCACCCCTCCAGTCGTTTCGCGCGGCTTCCAATATGGGGCTGAAAGAGCGTCCGCTGGTCATGCTCCATCTGCTCGACAGCGCCTACGGCCATCTCGTACAGCCAGCGTTGCGATCGGACCGGAGACTGCTCGTCCTGTGGTGCCTTCCGGCGATAGCTTCCGTCGGCTTGAAGCAACCAACTGTTCTGATTGTCCCGGAAGTAGGCATCGAGAATCGACAGCAGCTTGCGCCGGCAGGGAGCATCTTCGATGGGCACCAGCAGTTCCACGCGCCGATCGAGGTTGCGTGGCATCCAGTCCGCGCTACTGATGAACGCTAGGTCATCGCCTCCATGATGGAAATGCAGAATTCTTGCATGCTCCAGAAATCGATCGACAATGCTGACCACCTGGATATTCTCGCTCAACCCAGCCACCCCCGGCCTCAGGCAGCAGACACCCCGTACATTCAGCCGCACGTTCACCCCCGCTTTGCTGGCGCGGTAGAGTGCCGCGATCATTTCAGGGTCGACTAGGGCGTTGAGCTTGGCGGTGATGTGAGCTCGCTGCCCCTGTTTCCGTCGGCTGGTTTCGCCATCGATCAGTGCAATCAACTTCTTGCGAAGCCCAATGGGAGCCGCATCGATTTGTCGATAGCTCTGCGGCTGGCTGAATCCTGTGATCGCATTGAAGAACGAACTGGCGTCAGCTCCCCACTCATCTCGACAGGTAAGGTAGCTGATGTCGCTGTAGAGCCTTGCGGTAGATTCGTTGTAGTTTCCAGTTCCGAAGTGGACATACCGCTGGATCCCATGCGGCTCGCGCCGCACGACGATACATACCTTGGCATGCGTCTTCAGACCTCGCACACCGTAGATCACCTGAACCCCGGCTTGTTCCAGTTCCTTAGCCCATTCGATATTGCGGGCCTCGTCAAATCGGGCTTTCAGTTCCACGATCACCGTCACATACTTCCCTCGCTCTGCCGCCCGTTTGAGCGCGGCGACGATCGCGCTGCGCCTTCCCGTGCGGTAAAGAATCTGCTTGATCGCCAGGACATCAGGATCCAACGACGCCTCCTCGATCAGGCGCACCACCGGTTCATAGCTTTCGTAGGGATGGCAAAGCAGAAGATCCTGGCGACTGATGTTATCGAACATTTTCTCTGCTGGATCGATATTCGGAGATGGCTGAGGCAGCCAGGCGGGATCTCGCAGCGACGGAAAGCCGTCGGTCTCGGTCAGAGAGAGCATCGAGGACAGGTCGATCGGTCCGGGAATGCGAAAAACCTCACGCTGCCCCAGCCCAAGTGACTGGGCCAGAAAATGAGTGGTAACCTCCGAAGCCTGCTGGGAGATCTCCAGGCGAATCGAGTCTGCAACCCTGCGCTGCAGCAGCACCTGCTCCATCCCGCTCATCAAGTCAGCTGCTCCATCATCCCTCAGGCTGATGTCCAGGTTGCGGGTGATGCGGCAAACCGACCACTCCAGAACAGTCATCCCCGGGAAAAATCGGTCGACACAATGACCTACCAGATCCTCTAGGAGTACGTAGCTGTACTTGCTGTCCGAGGGGAGGGTGATGAACCGTGGAGTCGATTTTCCCAGCGGAATCATCGCGAAGCGATGGGGTGGATCAAGCGTTCCGTCTTCCAGGCGAACCACTAGGTAGAGCCCAAGGTTTTGGAGCAGCGGGAATGGATTCTCTGGCTCGATCGCCATCGGTGACAGGACAGGAAAGATCTCCTCCTGAAAAATCCGTTCGATCGCCTCCAGCTGTCGGGTACTGATTCCCTCCAACCGAACCCGTTCCATCCCCTCTCTCTGGAGCGCCGGTTCCAGGTCCTCGCTCAGGCATCGATACTGCGATTCGACCATCGACACGACTCTTCGATGGATCGCCTCCAGTTGCTGGGTAGGGGATGGTCCTGACGGATCGCTGGGCCCGACACGCTCATTCTCCTGCAACTGCAGGCCCCCCACCCGTACCATAAAAAACTCATCCAGGTTCGATCCGGTGATTGCCAGGAACTTGAGACGCTCCAGCAGTGGCACCTCGGGATGCCGGGCCTGATCCAGCACCCGCTGATTGAATTCCAGCCAACTCAATTCGCGGTTTAAAAGCTGGAGATCGGTCTGACTCATGGTGTTTCCATTCCAACGACGAATCCCGCATCCACTGGCGGTTTCCTGGCAGTTTCTGGGGTCCCAAACATTCAACCCCCGCCCGCATTGAAGCACATTTTCCCTGGGACTCCAACCTCAACTAGGGCGACCATGCCTGGATCGCGAGAATCATGCCCCCGGGGAACAATCGCTGCGAATATTGCAGGGGCTTGGGCGAGCCATCTGCCAGGAATGAAAACGATCACCAGAAAGGGCAAAACTTGGTTCCATCGCCCGACTTCCACTCGCCGGGCGCCTTGGAATCGCTCGGCTTGGTTGGCTCTCGGACTGCCTCTCTGGGCTTTTTCGCAGGGATGGCGAAATCACTCCTCGCAACCTCGCGCACTGGCAATCCGAGGGGGACGAATCCAAACGCTTTACGGGGCCGTTTCGGGGAGAGGCTTCCACTAGGGCCCCCTGCACGCACACCTAAGAAGTTCAACTTTTGAACCCTCTCTGGCAACCCCAGTACCCCGCCCGCTTCAACTCCGCATCATGATCTTCGCAAGTGCGAAGCCATGAAGACTCGTTTGCCTGTCCAAGCGATGGAAGCAGGCACAAGCTTGGAACTGCATCGACACTTTTCCCTTTCGCCCTATTGGCGGACTGGCATCGGAGAAGTTTCGATGGCAACCTGCTCCAAATCGGTAAAGGCCGACATCTTCTGATCGAATTGCTTGACGACACCTGTCGCGATGTCGTAATACCAGCCAAATACCTTCAGCTTTCCCGCTGCAATTCCAGCCGCGACACATGGATGGGTGCTCAAGTGATTCAGTTGCACCAGGACATTCTCCTCCGTAACCGCCTGCAGACGCTCAGCTGCCCGTTTGCGCCGGTGCTTGATTTGCATGATTTTGCGGGTCGCTTCGGCATGGTGGAACCACGCCTTGAGCCCTAGCATGTCGTCCGGTACCTTCCCTTCCACCAAAGCTTTGATGGCACCGCATTGGGAGTGACCGCAAACGATGATGTTCTTCACTTTCAGCACGCTAACAGCATACTCAATCGTTGCAACCTCTCCTCCCATCGATGCACCGAATGGCGGGATGAGGTTGCCAGCATTTCGGATCTGAAAAAGTTCCCCTGGGACGGTCTGCGTGATGACATTCGGCAGGACTCGCGAATCCGAACAGGTGATGAAAAGCGCGCGGGGTTTCTGGTGATCGGCCGCCAATTGCTCGTAAAACTTTCGATTCTTGGGGTACTCTTTCGTTCGAAAATCGTGGACCCCCTTCAAAATTTTATCCATAGGAAAGCTTTCCTTTCTTACGCAGAATCCACCAGATGATCGATCGCCCACTTCCGGTTACTATACGCGAAAGCAGATGGCCTCGGGCCCTAGCCGATCTCTCTCAATCGACACACCACTCATGCCATTGGACCGCAAGACGATTCCATTCAGGGAGGAATTCTCATGCCGCTAGATCATAACAGCCGGAACTTGAACTCCTCACCCTGGCTCCTCTTGACTGCTGTATGGGTAGCATTACTTCAGCCCGTGCAAGCACAGTCGAATCGACGTGAGGCGAAGGTTCGAGCCGATCGGGCGAGGGTGGAGGCGGAGGGCTTTTGGATCTACAACCAACTGGAGTTGGGCTGGGAGCAGGCGAAAAAGCAGCAGCGTCCCTTGATGGTGGTCCTTCGTTGCATTCCCTGTGAGGAATGCGTGAAGCTGGATGACGATCTGGTCGACAACCATCCGGCGCTGCGGCCGCTTCTGGAGCAGTTTGTTCGGGTGCGGGTTGTGTCGACTAATGGCCTGGACCTGACCCGCTTTCAGTTCGATACCGATCAGTCTTTCGCCGTCTTCCTTTTCCATCCGAACGGGACACTCCTGGGGCGATATGGTACCCGTTCCGACCAGAAAGAATGGGCGCAAGATGTTTCGATCTCCGGCCTGCGGGCTGCTTTAGAGCGAGCGTTAGATTGGCACCGCAACTTCGAAACAATCGCCAGCTCGCTGGAAGGAAAGCAGGGGAGGGCGGTGGAGATCCCATCGCCTGAACAGTTTCCAGCACTTCGTGGAAAATATGGGCCGGCTCTTGATCAGGAGGGAAACTTGGTCAAGAGTTGCATCCACTGCCACCAGATTGGCGATGCACAGAAGGCGATGGATTTCGAGCGTCATGGAACACTTCCTGAACCGACCCTGTTTCCATTTCCGCATCCAAAGATTCTGGGACTGATCATCGATCCTGCCACCTGTGGAACAGTCCTCCGGACGGAAGAGGACAGCCCGGCGGAACGCGCGGGGTTGCAGGTCGGAGACGAGATCCTTCAGGCCGATGGCCAGTCGATTCTTTCTATAGCCGATCTGCAATGGGTTCTTCACCATCGCCATGGAGGCGCAGAATCTCTTCCTCTGAAAGTCCAGAGATCCAACAGCCGACTGGAAATCACCGTGCAGCTAGAGGATGGATGGAAGCGACGCGGGGATCTGTCTTGGCGAGCTTCGACGTGGGAGCTGCGCCGGCGAACTCTCGGAGGACTCCATCTGGTGTCTCTGGACGAAGAAGCCCGTCGCATCCAGTCCATCGCACTGGGCCACATGGCGCTGCGCGTGCGCCATGTCGGGCAATTCGCGCCTCACGATGTGGCTAAGCGCTCTGGATTCCTTGAAGATGATATCGTCATCGCCTGGGATGGCCTCGACCAGGACCACAGTGAGACCGACCTGATCGCTCGCACACTTCAGTTGCCTGCAGAACGCCAGTCGATTTCTGTAGAAGTCCTGAGGGGAACGAAGAGAATGCAGTTGGAGCTACCAATTCACTCACCGTAGCCCCCCGCAGAAATTCGCCATGGCGACGCGATCCAGCCTCAATTGATGCGTAGGCGCTCCCCAAGCGAACCACAGGAGCCGCTGCGGATTGGGTCTGTCTGGTGATCGCATCTTAGCGTTCGCTAAGACAGCAAAGCACCTTCATCCCATTTCCAAGACTGTAGTTCCAAACCGGAAGCGACTCCTAGTCCGCCACCAGCCCCGCGGTCCCCTCCGGCAACAGCCGTTCGATGACCTCTCCCATCGATGCAAACAAATGCTTCTTAAGGAGTCGTTCGAGCCGGCGGTGGGTGTGCTTGAGTCCATGGTAATGACGAAAACGTGTCTTGACGGAGATACCTTCGATTCGGGGCTGAGCTGGATCGACCTCCCAGGGATGAATGTAGAACATCGCCGGTCGCCCCGACTTGCGTACTCGGCGAATCGCCTGACGTGTCAAAGCCAGCGGAAAGATCCGGAAGTAACCTCCTCCCACCGGCACATTGGCTTTCCCCAGATGCCAGGCCGTCGGTGGAAATTCCAGGAGCGGCCCTGATGGCGTATCGATACGGTGCAGCTCACGCTTCGCATTGGGGACTCCGTAACGGTCGTGTCCGCGAATGGGGAAAATGCTGGAATCGACTAGGAATCCCTCCTGGACCAGTACTTCCAACGCCCACATCGAACGACCGGTGATGGAAAAGCTAGGAGCTCGATAGGCCATTGGACGCACTCCGCATGCGGAGGTGATCGCATCGATGCTCTTTCGCAAATCGTCGCGAAACAGGTCTGGATTCAAATCGTAGACCAACTGATGGGCATAGCCATGCGATGCCACCTCATGGCCTTCGCGATGAATCTTTTTGATCAGGGTAGGGCAGTGACGCGCCACCCAGCCAAGAATGAAAAACGTTCCGCGTACCTGATATCGATCCAACAGACGAAGGATTTTTTCTGTGCTCTTCTCGACTCGCAACTCGCGATCCACCCAGGTCTTTCGGGAAACGACTTTTTCAAATGCCGAGACCTGAAAATAATCCTCCACATCAACCGAAAAAACGTTTGGAATCTCTTTGGCAATAGGTGGAGTGATCACGAGACTTACCCTTGTTTCAATCGTAGGAGATGCAGGGTTGTCGTCGGGGGCTTTACCGCACGCGACGAAAACTCAGGACTCCCCAGACGCCATTCGCCTCAGTCTAATCCCCGTCAGACTCCCTCCCAAGCAGCATTTTTTAAGCAGCATTCTTTCAGGGGGGGTCATTTCCACCAGGAGACCACGGGTGGCACCGGCAGATGCGCCAGAGGCCGCGAGCTACCCCAGAGACGACTCCATACTTCTCGATCGCCAGAATCATGTACTGGGAGCAACTGGGATGAAATCGGCAATGGCTTCCGAGGCTGGGGCTAATCCACCGCTGATAGAAACGGACGGCTGCAATCGCCAATTCTTTTAAGGCACGCCCGATCATCGCTCCTCCATTTCTGCATGGCTCCCCAAGCCTCTTGCCCGCTATAGTACCGCCAGAGACCACGTACATGAGTCGTTTCACCGTTTCCCATCGACGAATCCCGCGGCTTTTCACACCCAGGATCCCCTCTGATGGCATTTTTCTCATCGCGATTGCTTCCACGTCATCGACGCACCGTGATCGATCTTTGCCGAGCCGCGAGGTCGGTTCCCGCCTTTGCGGTCGAGCGGCCTTGGGATGCGCAGCGCATTGAGTGCCTGCGGAAAAACACCGGGACTCGCGTTGGCTGGCCCTGCATTTTTTTGCGAGCCTGGGGTTTGGTAGGGCAGCAGGTTCCTGAACTGCGGCAAGCATTCCTGTCGTTCCCCTGGCCGCGACTGTACCAGCATCCGGTCACTATTGGGACGATCGCTATGCATCGACAACGGGAGAACGACCTGCAAGGTCAATTGGTCTGGCCAAGGATTGCCTCTCCGGAGTCGAAGTCCCTGGTGGAGCTCCAAGAGATACTCGATCAGGCCAAGACCGCACCACTGGCTTCGATTGGAAAGGATATCCAACTGCTCGCACGATTCCCCGCCCCGATCCGACGTCTGGGCTGGTGGTTGCTGATGCATCTATGGGGACGCAAAAAGGCAAAAAAACTCGGAACTTTCGGGCTATCAACCCTTGCCTCTCAGGGGTCCCTCAACCGGTCGCATCCCCTGGTACTCACCAGCAGTCTAACCTACGGACCGATCGACGAACGTGGGCAGATGCTAGTCACGGTGCTTTGCGATCATCGAGTCATCGACGGGTATCTGGCCAGTCAGGCCTTGGCACAACTGCTGCAGGTGATCGAGACAACGATTGCCGATGAGTTGATGTCGATGCAAAAGCCTCCGGCCTGAATGGCCCAAATGGTTCCACCTGCCGGCGACCACAGCCGATCGCTTCCCAAGTTTGGCTAGCACTTCCCCAATCGGTGCCACCCACCTTTTGCGATCGGTGCCACCCACCTTTTGC
>Ga0315902_10008427_pt1 | contig 13971 bp, 12 predicted proteins | sample LakEriMetagenome_9_FD_203523 | JGI IMG/M metagenome (GOLD analysis project Ga0315902, IMG submission 203523) | Freshwater fungal communities from buoy surface, Lake Erie, Ohio, United States - Buoy 12 MA117 | ecosystem: Environmental > Aquatic > Freshwater > Lake > Lake biofilm | place: USA... | reverse complement strand
GGTGATGGCAAGTGGTGGAAACATGACTCGAGGATCAAATCCGATGGCCCCGCAGTATGAGGTCGAAGAGTTGAAAGCGCTGGTCAATGAAGCGCACCGACTTAAGCGACGAGTTGCGGCTCATACCCAAGAGGCCAAGAGCATTCGAAGATGTATTGCAGCTGGCGTGGACACGATTGAGCATTGCAATTGGCGCGGCCTAGTTCCGGAAGATAACGATCCGCAACAACTAGTCGATCTGCTCAAGGATTCAGAGACGATGGTGACCTTGACCTTAGCTGGGATCCATAGGGCGCTCCTGGGCGTACATTCTGGACTCTCCGAACTAGTGGTTTCATCTTCTTTGGCCGCTTCACCAACTGGAAAGCTAAACCAAGATTTCGCTTGGACCAAGGCTCTAATCAAGAACAAAATAGATGTTGCACTAGCAAGTGATGCTGGAGTTCGCTTCACCTCATTTCGGGACTTCAACGAGTCGGTTGAGGCGGCGATAGTGGCGCTAGATATAAAACTTGAGTTTGCCATTTCGATGGCGACCAAAGTCGCAGCAAAGGCGCTAGGAATCTCAGAGAAAGTCGGCACAATCCAATCCGGAATGCAGGCCGATATAAACGTATTCGATAAGCCAGTAAGCGGAAGAAATCTTGGAAAGCTAAGAGATGTCTATCTCAAAGGTGCCAAGGTTGTTTCTGACGCCAACCTAGTATTCCCAGCAACGCAGGCCTTCGGGACGTTGAATCTTGCGAAAATGGAAAATTAGGTATGAGAAAGGTAAGAGTCGCCTCAGTTACGGCACCCGCCTTGGAGGCGCACGAGGATCAGACAATCACGGAGATAATTGATGGCGCAATCAAGTTTTGGAGTAACGAAATAGCAAAGGTGCTACCTGATGCACCGGACCTAATCGTGCTACCAGAACTTTGCGATCGCCCTAGAGTTGGATCAATCTCCGAAAGTAAGCAGAGCGAGATAGTTCTATCCAATGATCAACGATTTCTTAATTTCCTAAAGGATACGGCTCGAGATAATCGTGTTTATATAGCTTATCCCACCTACCGAATAGATATATCAGGAACCCTCTGGAACTCCTGCATTATTTTGGATAGGAGAGGTGAAGAGGTTGGTTGTTACGATAAGAATCACTTGGTTACGTTCGAAAATGTAGATCGAAAAATCGAATACGGACAAGAGATTGCCATTATCGACTTGGATTTTGGGAGAGTTGGTATCGCCATCTGTTTTGATCTTAATTTCACGGAACTATTGGATAAGTATCGGAAGTCAGGTATTGAGATCCTAATATTTCCATCTGAATATCACGGCGGGTTGATGCAAGGCTATTGGGCTTATCAGCTTAGAGCCTACTTCTTAAGTTCCGTAAGGCCACCCGCACCCTCAACTCTTCTCTCCCCGCTTGGCGAACAGATAGCAACAACTACTAACTACTTCAACCACTTCAGTCACGATGTGAATCTGGATTACATAGTCATCCACCTAGATGGCCACTTTGAGAAACTTTCCCAGATAAAGAGTAAATATGGCTCGAAGATTGAAATTTTTGATCCGGGACGTCTCGGTGCTGTGTTGATTATGAGTGAGAGCGAGACAATAAGCGCTAGGGGTCTAGTAGCTGAATTCTCACTAACATTATTGGATGACTATCTGGATGCCTCGAGGCGACATCGCGACAACAGGATAACTACGTAAATGACTTGGCATGGCCAAGTTTCGGAAAGCCACGTTCATGTAGCACGTACAAAATTCCCACCGGTAGAGGTATATATAAGTGACATGAAGACCCTCGGAGTCAAACGCGCGGTTCTGTCCCAGAATATAGGCAATCTTGATAATGAATATCTGATCGAGACCGCTCAAGTGAACCATGATTTATTTCGAGCGATTTTGATGTTCGATTATGATAGAAAAAAGACAGCTGCAGAGATTCGCAGATACTCACGAGAGCCGCAGGTCGTGGGCGCTAGGCTATTTGCTGAGACGGGTGCAAAGAGTGATCAGCCGCTTTCGATCTGGCGGAGTATCTATGAAAATGATTGGGTCGCATCCGTACGGGGACCACTGAGTGCAATCAGAGCGGATCACTTCAAGTTGATATTAAGAGAGTTTCCGGATCTGAGAATTCGAATCGAACATCTAGGCTCTTTTCTTTATGACAGAGATGGCGAAGTCGAGTTTCAGACTCTCTTGGAACTCGCGGATCTCCCTAATGTATATCTGATGTGGGCTGGTTTCTTTGCTAATTCAAGCGGGGAGTACCCTTACCTTGATACGCAGGAATACTTGCGCAGGTTGCTGAGTGCATTTGGCTCAGAACGGATTATGTGGTCGGGCGATTGGAACGCGAAGATCTCAGAAGGTGATTTAGAGATGTGTCAGAATTCGATGCGTCTTTTCACTTCAAGACTTTTGCTACCTGAAATAACCGATCTACAACTTGAGAACCTTATGAACTCTACACTCACTAGATTCTTAAGATGGTAGCTGGTCAAGATTCCATCAGATGTTTAACTAGATAGTCCTTGTTTGCAAAGAGACCAGGCAAACCTCCAGTGTGTACAAAGACTACGTTATCTTCTTTGCCAATCTCTCCTCTAGCAGCGTAATCCATTAATCCGGCAAAGGCCTTTCCAGAATAAATAGGGTCAAGAATGATTCCTTCATTTGATGCGAGGAATTTCATCGCCTCAATCGAGCCCAGAGTAGGGATTCCGTATTTCTCGCCGACATAGTTGATGTCATTATTAATCAGCGTTGGATCTATTGGCCGCTCGTAGCCGATGAGTTGCGCTGCGGAATTCATGATCCTTTCGATTTCATCTTTGGGCACATAAGCCTCATGCGATGAATTAAGTGGATTTATTCCAACAACTTTGGTATCCCAACCCAGGATTTGGCAACCTAATAGCAACCCAGCCTGAGTGCTCGCTTGCGACGCCGAGAAGATCCATGTTGGTTTGGGTTTACCCGCTAGTTGCTCAGAGATTTCGAAGATTACTTCTACACAGGCAACAGCGCCCAGAATCAGACTCTCGGTTGCTCCCATGCCGGAGATGTAAGGCGTTCCACCCCGAGCAGTTTCCTCGTTGGCCAATCGCTGCTTTGCTTCGGTGCTACTGGCCTCGGGACTTATCGGCATGATCTCGCAACCCAAGAAATGGTCAATCAATAAGTTTCCCTGCATCTGATCGAAGTAATGATCGCGTTTTGGAGTAAGAAAGACTTTCAAGCCCAACTTTGCACCAGCAGCGGCAATTTGTCTCGAATGATTCGATTGGGAGGCAGCACCCTGGATAACACAGGTTGATCCGTCAGCTACAGCTTTACCTAACACATATTCATGTTGGCGCACCTTGTTTCCGCCGAAGGCGAGACCGGTGCAATCTTCTCGCTTAACGTACAAGTTACCAATCATCAACTTTTCGGCAGATCTTCTGCATTGATCCAACGGCGTTGGTAAGTGAGCGAGATTAACGCGTGGAAGTTTGGCTAGCCTCTTGCGGAAAGTCCTCTTGCTGCGATTAGAGCGGAGCTGGTCGAAAGCTTTCATCGAGTTCTCACAATCTCACTTGCATCCCGAGTGGTTAGAACTACTAACTCCAACTCAACGGGGGAGTTTCCGGGAAGAGCAGCAACGCCAATAGCACTTCTTGCATGCTTACCTCTATTTCCCAATACCTGCACGAAGAGTTCGGAGGCGGCATTAACTACCGTTGGTTGTTCATAGAAATCTGGCTCAGAGGCTACAAAACCAAGTAACTTTAAGATTTGTTCCACATTTTCAAGGCCAATATCTGCTTCAATCTGCGATAGCAGGTTGATTGCACAAATTCGGGCAGCTTCTCGACCTTGCTCCACAGAGAGTTCTTGGCCAAGCTTTCCTTGTGTCTTTATTAGACCATCAACTTGTGCAGTCTTACCGGAGAAATAGACGACGTTGCCAAAGTGAGTGCTAGTCACGTACTCGTATTTAGGCGGCTTCATCTCAACAAGTTTGATCTTGGCTTTTTCAAGCGACTCTTTGATCTGAGCATTCATAGTTCCACTATATCGCGAGCAAAAGCACGTTTCGTCGTTCAAGAGTGTGAATTGACCTTTTAACGATTGTCTTTCGAACGACCATCCTTGATTTGAAACCTTGTATAGAGTTCAATGAATCAATCTAGTTGATTTGGGGGATTTGATATGGGCAACGTTTTCGCAAAGATGAAATGGCCAGAGATTAATCAAGCCGCTGCCGAGAATCGAGTTGTCGTGATCCCCGCAGGAACCTTAGAGGATCATGGTTTACATCTACCAGTAGATACTGATGTTGTGATTGCCGAGGAAGTATGTCGGCGATTGACTTCGAGAATGCAAAATGAGACTGTTCTATTCCCGCCGATAATTCATGGATACAGCCCACACCATATCGACGGACCCGGCGTGATAACTATCCGTTGGGATACTTTCATCGAGTCCACATCCCAGATTCTCTCAAGCCTGGGTTACCATGGATTTAGAAAAGTTCTGATCGTAAATGGACATGGAAGTAACGTTCCGGTGTTGGATGTTGCCACCAGGCAAGCAAATGTTCAGAATCCCGATATGCAATGCGCCTTCACATCATGGTGGAGCCTGCGGGATGTTCAAGATGTCGTTCGCAAGTTCCGAGAATCAAAATGGACTGGGCACGCTTGCGAACTAGAGACATCCGCGTACTTGGCGATTTCTGAGGAATATGTGGATTTGAGCAAGAGCGTGGAGGATTTTAATCCTTATTTAACTAAGCATTTCTGGTCGGACCTGGCCTCACAAACCCCGGAAGGTGAAGATTACGCGAATCCGGTCAGCCTTAAAGAGTATTGGTCAACACTCTGTGAGACTGGAACGATGGGAGATCCATCTAGTTCCACCGCAGAAAAGGGCGAGTTGATATTGGCAACAGCTGCTCGAGAGCTAGAAGAAGTAATCAAAGAGCTACGTGAGCGTCCCATCAGACCTCGCAAGAGGCACCAGAGTCAAGCGGCACAAGAGCGCAACCAGAGATTGCATGGTGAGATACCTCGTTTTACCAATTGATTATTTGTTGTAATCCAGATACCGACCTCAGGAAAGGATGTGCAAGATGAGATTACCGGCCAGGTTCTACCGCATGTACCCCAAGCACGCTCCACTTGGTTATCAACACGAAACCTTGGAGCTATCAAGTTTAGATACTGCACTACTGGTTGTGGATGTTTATGGAAAAGGCTTCGAAGACTCCGAACTGGGTGAATCAGAACTACCCAGCTTCTATGAGCCAGAACCAGAAAACGATCGTATTGTCAGCGAATTAATCCCTGAAGTAAAAAGGGCTGCATTAGGGAACGGTTTGAAGATTTTCTACCTAACAAACTACCTTTCAAGTGCGCTTAGCGAGAATAATGAGTGGCGACAGATGTCGATACGTACCTGCGGAGTCGATGTTCTAGATGCCTGGCAAGAACCGAACGACATCTTGCGGCACTCAAAAGTCATTGCCCCTGGTGAGGAATCGGTCTTGATAAAGAAGCAAATGTATAGCGGCTTTTTCGAGACCGAATTAGAGAGCGCGCTGCGAAATGCAGGGATCAAGAATCTGATCGCAGTTGGATTTGATGCGAATATTTGTCTTAAATACACCCTGACCGATGCGATGTATCGAAACTTTCGCGTAGTTGTCCTCCGAGATTGCGTAAGAACTATGGAATTCCCAGAAACCGAATCAGGTAATTGGGCCAATTTCATGGCGATTCGTCACATTGAGACGGCTATCGGCTACACCTCGACTAGCGCTGAATTCGTCGAGGCGGCCCGAGGTGATTAAGAAATAATGGGTATAGCAATCATCGGGACTGGGGCAATTGCTCAAGTTCACGCCGAGGCGCTAATGAGCGCAGGTGTCCCCATCTCTGCAGTTTCTGGAGTGGATCAACTCCAGGTGAAAGAATTTGCCGAACGTTTCAAGGTCGAATCCAGATTTGAAAACTCTGAAGAATTGTTGGCTAGTGAGCGAGTTACTTCAGCAATAATTGCAACGCCTTCGCAATTCCATTCTCAACACACCATAGCGGCACTCGAGCGCAATAAGCCGGTTCTTTGCGAGGTTCCTCTCTCATTAGATTTTGCTTCCTTTGAAGAAGTAATTAGAATCCAGAGAGCAAGTAAGGCCTTTGCTGCGGTAGCGCAGACGCTTCGATATTCCCAACCGCATTTGCGCTTAAAACAGATACTTTCAGAAAACCCACCTAAATCGATGAATATCTTGATTCGCAATCTGATGTTTCGCCAGGAGAATGTCGGCTGGACGGGGGTCCAACGTTCTTGGGTGGATAGCGTCGTTTGGCACCACGGTTCGCACTCCTTTGATCTGGCAATCTGGCTGCTTGGTGCCAAGAGTTCTGATTCGCAGATTAAAGGTGGACCAGCCTGGAGTAATGGACAGGTGATGGAAGTAAGTGGATCTTTAAGGACTGATTTAGGTTACACAGCCACGGTAAACCTCAGCTACCATTCCCGAATTTTTCATAACGATGTTGTTGTAATTACCGAAACTGACACCTTCGAAATCTCGCAGGGAACACTCAGGCGTAATGACGAGACGCTAGTCTCTCCATTACATGGAAAGGACTCGCTCGCAGATTCAGTCAGTCGCCAAGATTTAGCTTTCATAAACGCTGTGAATTCGGGCGACCTTTCCGAAGTCGTCTTGGTTGATACTTTGGAAGACGTCTACCGATTGTTAGCTCGAGTTTAAGAATAAAACTCGCAGCGAATCTTCGAAGCGACCCTTGACAAAGCAGTACAAGAGTCCTATTTTCGAGTATGTGGAGATTGTTCAAGAATGTGAAAATTTTGGCGGTCTTCATAGCGGTGGCCGTTGCTGCTCAGATCAGAGCGATTTGTCATGAATCGCTTGGACGAAGCAAGCAAGTTCCGGTCAGTGCAAACTTCAAACATCTAAGGGGAAGAGATACATGCTTAAAGGCGGAAAGACTAGAAAGAAAGTAACGATTGCTGGAGTCGTCATGTCTCTAGTGATTCCATACGTTGCCGTTTCGCAAGCATCGCCGGTATTAGCAGCTGCTAACAACACGCTCAATATTGTTACTGCTGAACCTACGACGGGTTTCGATCCAGCAATTGCAAAAACGCAAGCATCACTCCGACTAATGGAGTTGATCTATGACAACCTGCTCGACTATGACTCTTCTGGCAAAATCATTCCTGGTTTAGCTGAGAGTTGGAGAACTTCCAGTAATGGAACTGTCATAACTTTTAAATTGCGAAGCAACGCTAAGTTCAGCGATGGCTCTGCATTAACACCAGAAGACGTAGTCTTCTCACTTGAACGAGCAGCTAATTCAGCAACTATGGCCTCCTCATATGCAAATATGAAGAGCGTAAAAGCCAGCGGGTCGGATTCGGTTGTTGTAACTCTGGCCAAGAAGGACAGAACGTTCTTGGACACCATAGCTTGGATCGGAAATTCGGGTATCTTGTCGAAGTCAGCTGTGACTGGCAACGCCAATTACTTCCTAGCTCCTAAGGCGACTTCCGGCCCATGGCAATTAGTTTCAAATATCCCACAAAACCGTGCGAAGTTGGAAGCAAATACTCACTACTGGCGAACCGGTTTCCCAAAGATTAAGACCATCAACTATGTCTACTCTTCGGACCGTACAGCAAACGCATCTGCACTTGAAGCGGGAACCCAAGAAATGAGTTTCCCGATGGCGCCAACAGATGCAATTCGCCTGAAGAAGACCGGAAAGATCGACTACGACTTAGCTCGTGGACCGACAGAACTATTCTGGGGATTCAATACGAAGATTGCTCCGTTTGATGACATCAGAGTTCGCACTGCTATTGCTTATCTAGTTCCTAGAAAAGAGAAGCAGGATGTCTGCTGGGAAGGTCTCGGACCAGTCTCCTACGGCAACGTCATCCATGCTGGACCACTTGCAAACACAGTCATGTCAACATTCAAAGTTGATCGCAAGACTGCAATTGCGCGAGCCACCCGCCTTCTCTCCGATGCTGGCTGGGTAGTTGGTTCTGATGGAATCCGAGTAGCCAAGGGAGTAGATGGCGTAAAAGATGGAACCAGACTCTCCTTCAAAGTTCCTCATGAAGCCAACTGGCAGCAGTCAAGGTGCCATACCGAAATGATGTCCCAATTTGTCAAGGCTGGAGGAGTAGAAGCGCTTCCTCAGGCATTCGATGGTCCGACCTTCTGGACTGAAGTTGGAAAGGGATCCTTTGGTATGTACCACGGTGGTAATGGCTATGGAACTATTGATCAACAGTTCACCAATGGTTACACCTGTAACGGTGGTGTCGTCTCGCTCATCGCGCGTTGGTGCAATGAGCGCTTTGATGCGTTGATTACAAAGGCCAAAGAGTCATCTCTGGGCCAGGCAAAGGCGATTTATGGGCAGGCCGAGCGCATGCTTAATAAAGAACTACCCCTGATCCTTGTTGGTGGCCAGTACAACGTGGTCGGTTTCTCCACGAAGCTGAAAGGTTTCCAAGCTCGATTCGATTCATCGAATCGTGGTTTGATAACTGCAACAATTGACTAAGTAGAAGAACGATGACTTTTTTGGGCAAAGGCACGAGGGAGTTTGCCCAAAAGAGTCTCGTATTTTTAGAAATTAATCCTTGGGAAGATTCATTAAATAGAAGAAGGGTGAATTTTTGCTCAAGTATCTTGTGAATCGCTTACTTTTCATGATTCCGCTAATCTTTGGATTGTCTGCAGCTCTTTTCGTTTACATGCGGATACTTCCTGGTGATCCAGTAGCCGGAATACTCGGACCTGAAGCAACTCCGGAGTTAAGACAACAATTTCGGGTCTTGTTCGGGCTCGATAAGCCCATTCTCGAGCAGTACTTGATATGGTTAGCTGATCTCACACGCGGCGACTTCGGTATTTCCTATACGTCTCAGCAAGACATTACGCCTTTGTTAATCGATCGAATACCTGCGACCCTACAATTGCTCCTTGGTGGATTCTTTGTTTCGTTAGCCATCGGTCTGCCTATTGGATTTCTTGCTGGCCGGAGACGCGGGTCACTTTTCGACAATATTTTTTCGACCTTCGCGCTAATGGGACTGTCGATGCCAATCTTTTGGATCGGTACCTTATTCATCATGTACATCGGGGTCGCGTGGGGGATTCTTCCGCCTGAAGGTTATGTACCTTTTAGTGAGAATCCAAGGGAGAGCCTCCGCCTAACTATTCTGCCTTCTTTGACTTTGGGCCTCGTACTTGCACCCTATTTAGCAAGACTAACTCGCGCTGCCACCATTGAGGTACAACAAGAACCGTTCATGTACCAATCGCAAGCTAAAGGTCTTAAGGATAGAACGATTACTATTCGGTACTCGGCAAGGAATGTTCTGCCCCAGATCTTGGTGGTCCTGGGTATGCAGCTTGGCGGATTGCTTGGTGGCCAAGTAATTGTCGAACAGCTATTCAATTGGCCAGGCGTGGGAAGATTACTAATACAAGGTGCCTTGCAGCGCGACTACACCGTGGTTCAGGCTGTGATTCTCATCGTCGCCATTCTATTCGTCCTTATTAATCTGAGCGTCGAGATGCTTCATGCCATTCTAGACAAGAGGATTAGGTTGCAATAGTTAATGGAAAATTCCACAAAGAATGTTTCGCTTTTTCGGAAAGTACTCGCCAATAGCAAAGCAGCAAGAGTCGGATCCTTCCTAGTTAGTTTTGTAATTTTGGTCTTCGTAGTAAGCCTCTTTTGGACTCCTTACGATCCCACTTTCATGGATTTAGAGAAGCGGTTTAATTCGCCAAGCCTGCGACATCCTTTAGGGACTGATCAATTTGGACGAGATATCTTGTCTAGGGTGATGGTGGGATCCCAAGTCTCACTGACCGTTGCCTGCTCTGCCGTTCTTGGTGCCTTTTTCATGGGTACCACAATTGGAGTACTCACCGGATTCATCGGTGGCAAATTAGATTTGTTTATCACTAGAGTCGTAGACGTTTTGCTCGCAATACCCGCATTAATTTTCGCACTCGGAATCGTTGCAATCCTTGGGCCATCTGCAAAGTCAGTCTCAGTTGCTCTGGCAATCACCTATGCAAGACAATTTGCTCGAATAACGCGAAGCGCCGTCGTCTCAGTGAAGAACAAGTCGTATATCGAGGCATCAATCGGTCTAGGCCATAAGACGAGAACCATTATCTATAAAGACATCATGCCGAGCATCTTTCCGGTAGTTATTGTGCAGATTACCGCTGCGATCGCCTGGGGAATCTTGGATGAAGCAAGCTTGGGCTTCTTGGGTCTAGGAGTCCAGCCACCTGATACTTCATGGGGATCACTATTGATCGAAGGCCGACAATTTGCTTATCAAGCTTGGTGGATTGCATTCTTTGGCGGACTCCCGGTTGCGCTATCAGTCTTTGGCATCAATATGTTGGGCGATGGACTTCGCGATCTAGTTGATCCAAGATCATCAAGAAGTTACTTTCCGAAGAATAAGAAGAAGCGTAAGAAGAATTCGACTATTGCTTCCGATAACACAGGTCAGGAGAACTTGCTTGAGATAGAGAAGTTTACCGTTGACTTCCTCTCGGATAGCGGAAAAGTCAGGGCAGTCAGTGATGTCAGCTTCTCAATAAAGAAGGGTGAAATCGTCGGACTGGTTGGTGAATCCGCCTCAGGCAAGAGCACCCTAGCAATGAGCATGCTCAAACTCCTTCCTCCTAATGCCGAGGTAGTCTCTGGAAGCATTCGTTTTCAGAACTTAGATGTATTGGAGATTGACCAAGAGAAAATGCGAAACATCCGCGGAAAATCAATGACCTATGTGACTCAAGATGCGCTAGCTGCTATGAATCCGATGACGCGAGTAGAGGAGCAGATAACTGAGATTCTGAAAGACCATGGTGTAAAGGATAAGAAAGTAGCGAAAGATCGAGCTCTTGAACTATTACGTCTTGTCAGATTGAAAGATCCGGAAAGAAATCTTAGAAACTATCCACATGAGTTGAGCGGTGGAATGCAGCAGCGAGTCATTATCGCTCAAAGCTTGGCGTTAAGGCCCGAGTTGTTAATCGCTGATGAGCCAACGACAGCACTTGATGTCTCGGTGCAAGCAGGAATCCTGGAGCTGATAAAGGGAATCCGGAGGGATTACGGCACCAGTATCGTATTTATCACCCACGATCTTGCGATTGTCGCTGAACTGTGCGACCGAGTCGCTGTTATGTATGCCGGATCCATAGTAGAGGTCGGGGATGTGGATGAGATCTTCACGGACCCAAAGCATCCATATACCCAGGCTCTAGTTGGTGGACTTCTCCCGCTAAGAGGGGAGAGCAAGGGCAAACTCGGAGTACTAGAGGGGCAACCGCCGAGAACTGGCGAGTGGCCAAGTGGCTGCACATTCCATCCAAGGTGTTATCTTTACGAGAAATTAGGAAAGCCGGAGCGGTGTACTTCAGATCAACCGGCGAATATGGATAACTTCCAAAAGAGTTGGGCAAGTTGCCACTTCACTGAAGCAAGGTCGAAATTGGAAACTATTATTTCAGTTAATGGACAGGAGTTGCGATAGCGATGTCAAAAGACCTAGCAGCCGTAAACTCCGAGGAAGAATTGTTTGAGGTCATAAATGTCACCCGAGAGTTCGGAAAAACTCGATTTCGTTTCAGTAAGAAACGGAGTACAAAAGCCTTAGATGGCGTTAATCTACATGTGCAACTTAATGAATCCCTTGGGCTTGTCGGAGAGAGTGGTTCGGGAAAGACAACGTTAGGAAGAATTTTGGTAAATCTCGATCAGCCGACATCTGGGCAAGTTAATTTCAGAGGATCTAACATCAATTCTCTGTCCGGCGAAGAGAAGAAGAAATTCCATCACCAGGTCCAAATGATCTTTCAAAATCCCTTCGCCTCGTTGAATCCATATCGATCAGTCCTAGATATCCTCGAGTCAGGTTTTAAGTCACTTGGAAACACCAATCGAAAAGAGATGCGCGAGAAGATCATCGCGCTGCTCGAAGAGGTTGGTATGCACAAAGATTCTCTTGATAGATTTCCGCACCAATTCAGCGGTGGACAACGCCAACGCATTGTCATAGCTCGTGCTCTTTCAGTCAGCCCAAAGGTATTAATTGCTGATGAGCCGGTCTCCGCACTTGATGTATCTATACAAGCCCAAGTACTAAATCTTCTAAACGAGCTAAAGTCAAGCCTTGGTCTCACAATTGTCTTCATTACTCATGACTTAAGAGTTGCTAACTTCTTCTGTGATCGGATTGCAGTCATGTATAAAGGTCGAATCGTTGAGCTCGGCCATACAAGGGATGTCATCGAAAATGCTGCTCATCCTTATACCCGTATGCTGATGGACGCGGCTCCATCTGGGGATCCGAAGAATAAGTCCAAACGGATTATCGACGAAGAATCGACGGAGATTGCGGCAAATTCGAGTTCAAAGATTGGTGGATGTAATTTTGCCGATCGATGTTGGTTGCGCAAGCAAATCAGCGATAGTTCGCGATGCCATACTGAGTCGCCACAACCCCGCCTGATAAATGGCACTAATTTTGTCGAATGTCACTTCGGCGAGAAGGTCGCTGATGAGTTTGAGTCGCTAATTGTTGAAAAGATCTAGTTTGTCAATTTCGAGAGAGTCGAAGATGGAGTCCACAAGATGAACCTGGACGAATTGACGGCCAGATTCCGAAAACCAAAGGATTCAGTCTCGGTGTATCTGAATACAGCAGCTGAAAGCCTCTTCTACGAGCCCCATTTATCGGCCTTTGAGCTCTATGCAAGCTGTAAGAGTTCTGGATCTGAAGGAAGGTCGATGTTGACCCAGATTGAACAGGAGACGAGGGAGTTGGTCTCCGAAGTTATCCGGGTTCCCAGCAAAGACATAATTTTTCTATCAAGTACTTCGCGATGCCTTGATGTAGCTATCAAATCTATAGATTGGCAACCCGGAGACAATGTCGTCTTCTCTGAGACGGAATTCTTAACCACTGAATTCTCTGGTGCGCTCCTTGGAAAGATAGGGATAGAGGTCAGAGTTGTTCCCTCTGATAGAGGGGTAGTTGAATTAGAAGATTATGCTGCGAAGATAGATGAAAGAACCAAGTTGGTTGTGGCGAGTTCAGTTAGTTACAAGACGGGAATGATCTTAGATGTAGAAGGACTGGGAAGGATTGCAAAGTCTTCTGGTGCGCTGCTATTCGTAGATGGGATTCAGGGTTTAGGTGCCGTACCAGTCGATGCCACTTCGGCAGACTTCTTCGCCGCTGGAACATTTAAATGGCTATTTGGAATGCACGGCGTTGCTATTTTTTCGGTGAATCCTAAAATTCTGGAGCGTCTGAAGATACCGTATGTTGGCTATCACAGCGTCTCAGAGATGTTTGGCGAGAATAGAACTAGCGAATTTGAATTATGGCCTGATGCTCGACGGTTCCAAGAGGGTCTTCCAAATTATGCTGGAATAGCTATCTTGCAAAATTCATTAAATGCAATCCGAGGTGTGGGAATAGAGTCAATCTGGCAGAAGAACCAATCTTTACTTGGCCAGCTCATGAGTGGGCTTCTAGCAAGGGGAATCAAACCTTTCGGTTTTGATCAACTCAATAGGCATTCGCCTATAGTCGCCTTTGAAAGTGATAGATTTGAGCAAATTGGACGTTCGTTAATCGATTTGGGAATCATTGTGTGGGCTAAGGATGGTCGAGTGAGAATGTCGCCACACTTTTACAACTCTGACGACGACATTGGGAAGCTTACTACGGCGCTAGACAAGGTCCTTTAATTAACTCATAAGCCCAATCGGGCTTTGAGGATGCCCAACTCCTCACGCAATTCAACAGGCACTTTCTCTCCAATTCCATCAAACCACTTATCGACAAGCGAGATCTCCGTTCGCCATTCGTCGATATCAATCCGAA
>Ga0315902_10008426_pt1 | contig 13971 bp, 10 predicted proteins | sample LakEriMetagenome_9_FD_203523 | JGI IMG/M metagenome (GOLD analysis project Ga0315902, IMG submission 203523) | Freshwater fungal communities from buoy surface, Lake Erie, Ohio, United States - Buoy 12 MA117 | ecosystem: Environmental > Aquatic > Freshwater > Lake > Lake biofilm | place: USA... | reverse complement strand
TCGGCTTGTTCGTTGACCTGCTTGCGCATTGCCATGAGCGGCTCGGCATCGACTTCCATGTGCAGATAGAAATGCGGGATCGTGGTTTTTGAGGTTAACAAGCGCGAAGCGATGATTTTGCGCATGGAGGAGAGCTCGATGCGCTCATCGCCATCTTTAGCACTAGGCATGATGGCTTGTGGTGTAGCAGCAGGAGCGGAAACGGGAGAGGAAGGAGCGGTGACGCGCGCTTTGACAGCCTCAGAAAGTTTTGCAGCAGCGGCAGCGGCGGGGGAAACAGGTTTCGCTGGGGATTTGCTGGATTTTTCTACATCGTCGCGAACGATGCGACCGCCAGGGCCGGTGCCACAGACATTTGAGAGATTGACTCCCATTTCGGCAGCGATTTTGCGGGCTAGAGGAGAGGCTTTGATGCGTTCGCCGTCACCACAGCAGGAGCTGGGCGCTGCAACGGCGGTGGGCTGTGGGGTTGCAGCGGCATGAGAAGGGCTGGCGGCTGCCACTGGTGCGGCGGTGAATGGTGCTGCAGCGGAAACTTCTTCTTTATCTCCATCCAACACAGCGAGAATCGATCCAATCACGGCTTTCTCTCCTTCTTGCACCAGAATATCTGTCAGCGTGCCCTCATCAAAAGCTTCCATTTCCATGGTCGCTTTGTCGGTTTCGACTTCGGCAAGCACATCGCCAATTTCGACGAAGTCGCCGATTTGCTTGTGCCATTTGATCAGGGTGCCTTCGGTCATGGTGTCCGAGAGCTTGGGCATTTCAATTTTTGCTGACATGAGAATTAGGAAAGAAGTGGTAGGCGCGTAGGATGCGAGTTGTGCTAAGTATTTCCAGCCATTTTTCTGATATATTGAAACAAAGAAGCGCGGAGGGCTGGTGCCGCTCCGCGCTTGAGTGAAAAATATGATTTGCCGAGGGTTATGGGGCGAGTTTTTTCATGGTTGGCATGAGGCCGATGCTTGGGCTGCCGGTGGGTCCTTGGGCGCTGACCATCGTCAGTGCTTTGGCGGATGTTGTGCCGTTGCAATCTTTTTTCGGGCAGTAAAAATAAGTCCGTGTTTCACAAGGAACACGGATTTTTTTGGTCACGGTTTTGTAGCGCGGGACCTTTTTCTCAATAGTTTGAGCCATTCCGCCTTTGCTGTCTGACGGAATTGTTTCAGTCACGATATCGTAATGGCAGGTTTTTACCTGCTTGGATTCGGTGCGGTAGCCGGCGGTAGATCCACTGCGCCCGAACATCGAGCAGCATGAGGAAAAGCCGAGGGTAATAGCAACTAGAGGCAGGAGGGTGAGGAGTTTTTTCATGAAATGGTGAGGTTGATTTTCAATTAGAACAAGCAGCAGCACGATGCGAGTGTTAGCGTCGCGGTGACAACAAGGGCATAAGCGCAAAAACGTTTGAACATAATATGATCTTATAAATACAAGACTGGTTGGCAATAGTAATTTCTAGACCTAGCCCTGCAAATTCCATGTTCCGGACTGGACGTGGCTGGATACTTGCGACATTTTCCTTAAAGAATGACGGATGCTGGATGGATGGAACTCGCCTTGCAGGAGGCGCGAAAGGGCGTGGGTAAAACCGCTCCCAACCCTCCCGTTGGTGCTGTGATTGTAAAAAATGGCGAACTGCTAGGAAGTGGTTGGCACCACAAAGCAGGGATGTCGCATGCGGAGGTCGAGGCGATAAACGCAGCGGTCGCTGAGCATGGCCTGGATGCTTTGAAAGGAGCCACCGCCTATATCACGCTTGAGCCTTGCTCCACGGTGGGTCGCACCCCTGCGTGTACCTCTGGGCTGATTCAAGCTGGGATTTCACGGGTCGTTTACGCCTGTAAAGATTCCAATCCTCAACATTCAGGTGCTGCTGATTCTCTGCTACGCCAAGCTGGGATCGAAGTGCTTTCAGGCGTGCTTGAGGATGCCTGTGGAAAAATCCTCCAGCCATTTTTCAAAGTTCAGCGCTCGGGGTTGCCATGGGTGATTTGGAAGTGCGCGATGTCGCTCGATGGGAAAATCACCCGACCTGCTGGAGAGGGCCAGTGGCTCAGCAGCGAAGCATCTCGCGCTGATGTGCAAAAAATCCGCAGCCAGGTAGATGCGATTCTGACAAGTGGCGAGACTGTCAGAAAAGACAAGCCCGCTTTGACTATTCGAGTTCCAGATTTATTAGAAGGTCGAGAGCAACCATGGCGTGTCATTTGTACGGATCATCCTGCTACGTTACCTGCGGATGCGCCTCTTCTTTCTGATTCATCGAAACACCGTACCTTGCTTTGTCCTTCAGAAGATCTAACAAGCATGTTGAAAAAACTCGTCCGTGAACGAGGTGTGCTTTCCGCCATGATCGAAGCGGGAGGAAAATTTTCCGCTGCGATGTTGCGTGAGGGATTAGTTGATGAAGTAATCATTTACTATGCGCCTATAATTTGCGGAGAAACCGTTCCAGCTCTTGATGGCGCGGCGTTTCCATATTCCTTGAAAATGACAGATATTCATTTGGATAAATGTGGAGATGATTTTAAATTGCGCGGATTGTTAGAAAAATGAGCGCGGTCCAGAAACCATTTTTCGAAACTGAAAATGCCAATGTCTGGCGCGGCGATGTACTAGCATTACGGGATTTAAGTTTGTCATTAACAAACCACGAACATGTCGCCATCCTCGGTGCAAATGGGGCTGGAAAGAGCAGCTTACTCAAACTTATTGCCGGCGAACTGCGTGTGGAGGCTAGACCTAACAGCTTATGCAAACTTTTTGGCGAGGAGTATTGGTGTTTGGAAGAACTAAGGCATCACATCGGCATTGTTATGCCAGAAGAAATCAGTCGCTTCGATGACGATGAGATCGCTGGCGACGTCGTTTTATCGGTTTTTCGTGGCGCTTACGGGCGCACACTTCAGAGTCGATTTCATGCTTGGGAAAAACAACATGCTCTAACAGCCATGCAAATAACCGGCGTGGCCGATCTGAGGGATCGTTATTTCGGTCAACTTTCTTCTGGAGAAAAACGCCGTTTTCTCATCGCCAGAGCCATGGTTCATGCGCCAGATATTTTGGTGTTAGATGAGCCCTCCACGGCTCTCGATTTCGCGGCACGTTTGGCTATGCTGCATCAGCTGCGCGAGATGACTAAGACCACCCAAAGCATTGTGCTTGTGACCCATGATCCTTCGGAAATTTTTCCAGAGATCGATCGCCTCATTCTTCTTAAGGCTGGCCGCGTCATCGCGGATGGACCAAAGCGCAAGATCATGACTACCGCCACCCTCAGCGAGTTTTTTGGTATTCCCATTAAGCTGAACTGGAGTGACGGTTGGCCCATTGTGAGATCGTAGTCTGGCTGTAAAAGTCAGGGATTCGTGTTCTGATCTAAGATTCGCTTGGCAAATAGGGTTTCTCTGTTTTAAGCCCTCGGCGATGTTTTCCCCAGAACCGATTGAGTGGCCTGATAAAATTGAAATTTTAATGGATGAGCTGGAGGGTGAATCCCTCTCGCGCGAACTTAGTCGCGAAGAGCGTGCTTTGTTCGATGTTTATGAAACCGTTCCGGTTTTAGAGAGTCGGGATTGCCTGCATGAGTTCTGGCAATTGAATATCGATCATCAACGCGTGATCAGTTCTTTCGACATGATAGGGGCATCGATTATCGTCGATGCCTTGAACGCGAGTCGGTGGTGCCAGACGCGCAAGCAAGACCGCGAAGACTACAGTGAAACCGAGTCCGAATATCTTGCGACGATTGAAGAGGAGCTGCCTGCGGGGATGGATGAGCTGGTGGATTTGGCGCTCGAGTTTATCGCGGAAGAGATGGGTTAGGGATGAGTGCCGAGTGATCAGTGATCAGAGCGAATTGTAACGAGCTATTCTTCTTTTCACTATTCATCCTTCACTATTCACTATTTCCATGCGCCGAATCTTCCTATTCTTCTCCTCGCTCTTTGCTCTCTGCTCTTCGCTCTCTTTTGCGGAGGAAAAGCCTTTATTGCATCCGTTGTTTTCGGATCATGGAGTGTTGCAGCGTGGGCGCGCGGTGCCGGTGTGGGGTTGGGCGGCGCCGGGAGCGAAGCTCACGGTTCGGTTTGCAGGGCAGACGAAGCAGGCGGTGGCAGGAGCAGATGGAAAATGGAGCATTTTGTTAGATGCGATGGAGGCATCGGTCGAGGGTCGGGTATTGGTGGTGGAGAGTGGTGGATCGCGTTTGGAAGTGAAGGATGTGTTGGTGGGCGATGTGTGGTTGTGCTCAGGGCAATCGAACATGGAAATGGGGATAGCTGGCTGCAACGAAGAAGAGGAGATTTCCAAAGCGAACTATCCGAACCTGCGCTTGATCACTGTTCCGCATGTGGTGGCATACAAGCCTCAGGAAACGTTTTCCAGAAACTGGAAGCCATGTTCTCCGCAGAGTCTCAGGGGAGGGTTTTCTGCTGCGGCATATTTTTTCGGGAAAAAACTCCAAGCCGAGCTGAACATTCCCATCGGCCTGATCCATTCGTCGTGGGGTGGAACAATGATTGAGGCATGGATGAGCGGCGAGTCGTTGAAACCATTTCCGCAAACCCAAGCAGAGATCAAAATGGTGGAGGAGATTGCGAATTCCACCGCTCCCAATCCTTTGGCGGAAATCATGAACGCATGGTTTCTCAAACATGACCCCGGCACCCAAAAGGGTTGGGAGAAAGAAACAACCGATACTTCCAAATGGCGCGAAGTGACCTTACCTAACAACTACGCCACCTGCGGGATTCCGGGTTACGAAGGCGTGGTGTGGATTCAACGTGAATTTGATCTGCCTGCTGATTGGGCAAGCAAGCCACTCGTCTTCGACCTTGGCACCATCCACGATACGGATACGACATGGTTGAATGGAAAAGAGATCGGTCGCACCGATTCTTACGAGCACGCCAGACGTTACAAAGTGCCAGCAGGAATTGCCAAGAGCGGGAAAAACATCATCACCCTGCGCATCACGAATGCTGGTGGCGGCGGGATTGAGGTCAACGGCCCGCCGATGATGGTCACTCCTGAAATTTCAGATAGTGCCGTGGTTTCTCTCTCCGGAAAATGGCGCATGAAGGAAACCGCAGGCAAGGGCAAGACGGGTCGGCCGCTGGTGGGCAATCCGCGAGTTTCAACGGTGCTCTACAACGGCATGATCGCGCCGTTGGAGCCTTGCGCTCTAACAGGAGCCATCTGGTATCAGGGCGAAGCGAATGCAGGTGATGCCAAGCAATATAGTAAACTTTTGCCCGCAATGATCGCCGATTGGCGGAAGCGATTCCAGCGGGAGGATATGGCGTTTCACATCGTGTCCTTGGCAAACTATCAAGATGCCGGCGAGAAACCACGCGACAATGCATGGGCGGAGCTACGTGAGTCTCAGGCAATGACCGCAAAGACAGTTCCTCACTGCGGACTCGCGATCGCCATCGACATCGGCGATGCGAAAGACATTCATCCAAAAAACAAACGTGATGTCGGTCACAGGCTGGCGCTGAGCGCGTTGGCAAAAACGTATGGGAAATCCGTTAGCCATTCCGGCCCATGGTATCGTGAAATGAATGTGGAAGGTGATCGCATCCGTCTTTCCTTCGACCACGCGGATGACGGACTTCAGTTCAAAGGAGCGACGGATAAAAGTTTTGCGATCGCTGCCGCTGACGGAAAATTTGTATGGGCGAAGGCGGAGATCGATGGCCAAAGCGTGATCGTTTCCTCACCTGCGGCTCCTAATCCCGTGGCGGTTCGCTATGCATGGGACAGCAACCCGCAAGCACCGCTTTACAATGGTGCTGGGTTGCCGGCTGTGCCGTTTCGGACGGATAAAGGGAAATAATTTTCAACGCAAAGCCGCGAAGAACGCAAAGGTTCGCAAAGCAGATTGAGCGGTAGCGAATTTCATATTTTGCATAGCGAGATTGCTTGGACGTAACGAAGTGAAGTCAAAGCTTGGGTTGTGTGTTCTATGGATAGCTTAGCTATATGGAATTAAAGATTTTTTTTAGACCCTGAGAAACTGTCTGAATATTTCAAACCGCTTCTTTTCGCCCGCTATTGGATGGTAGAATCTTCACCACAGAGAGACTCAGAGAACACAGAGGTGCTGGCTTCAAACCCGGATATCCAAACAACGGCTCTGTGCTCTCTGTGTCTCCGTGGTTGAAATTCATTATTTCTGATTTTTAAGACCGCCCCCGGGAAAATTTTCATCGTGCTGGCTTTGCGAACCTTTGCGTTCTTCGCGGCTTTGCGTTGAAATCAGAACTTATTTTCCCATCGACGGCTCTACGGGATTTTGCCAGAGTGCTGGATTATGAATCCTCCGCACAACTCTGATCAAATGTTTAACTCTCCACACGTAACGAGTCGCCGTTCGTTTCTTCAAAAAGCCGGGCTTGCGACGGCAGCGATTGGAGCCAGTGGAATCATTCCCTGCTATGCGAATGGAGAACCGAAGGCGAAGTCGACTTCTGATACGCTCGTCAAAACGCTCTATGACAGCTTGAGCGAAGAGCAGCGCGGAAAAATCTGTTTTGCATACGACAACAAGCTGCGCTTGGAAGTTGATAACAACTGGCACATCACCAAGACCCTGGTGAAAGATTTCACCAAAGATCAGCAGGCGATGATCAAAGATATTTTCATGGGTCTTCACAGTGAGGAATATGCTCAGAAGGTTTATGATCAGGTGGTATCTGATAGCGGAAAAGATGGGTTCGATGGTGGATCATCGATTGCGATTTTCGGTCAGCCGGGCACAGGCAAATTTGAATTCGTTCTAACAGGTCGTCACTGCACTCGTCGATGCGATGGGGATTCGATGGAAGGCGCGGCCTTTGGTGGGCCGATCTTTTACGGTCATGCGGCAGGAGGTTTCCGCGAAGGGCCGAAGCATGAAGGCAATGCGTATTGGTATCAGGCGGCAAGGGCGAATGAAGTCTATCAGATGCTTGATGGTAAGCAGCGTGAAGTCGCTCTGCTTAACGAAAGTCGCGGTGAAAACGGACTCGATACCGTTGCTCTAACAGGTAAGAAAGAAGGTCTTGCTGGAATTCGCGTTGCCGATCTCACGCATGATCAAAAAGCTCACGTGAAAAAAGTCATTGGAGATATCCTCGCGCCATTCCGCAAAGTGGATGCCGATGAGGCGATGAAACACATCGAGGCCGGCGGGATGGATAATCTCCATCTCTCATTCTATAAAGGCGAGAACATCGGCGATGACGAAGTCTGGGATGTCTGGCAGATCGAAGGACCTAACATGGTTTCCTATTTCCGCGGCAAGCCACACGTTCACGCGTGGCTGCACATTCGAGAGCCGCAGAAGGCGTAGTTAGTTAGATGAAATTCTCGCGCAAAGTCGCCAAGACGCAAAGGGAAGAAATTGTTAGACTGAGGGCGTGGATTTGGGTGTGCTAATATTCTTTGCGTCTTAGCGGCTTTGCGCGAGTTTTCTATTTTCCCGATGGTTTTCCTAACAGCTCCAGCATGCCCTTGCCCATCGCTTCGCCGATCTGCATGTAGGCGCCGGCGTTTTGGTGGTAGTGAAAACCTTGTTCTTTGGGTGAATTCTCGACTTTCGGGAAGAAGTCGCGGGTATCTACGGTTTTCACGTTGCCTTTGAATTCGGGGTATTTGCCGGTGGATCCATCGACGGCGAGTTGGGCGTTGGCGATGGTAAGGCCTGTGCCTTCGCGGCCTTCGTTTCCACAACCGACAGCGACGACGAACGGAGCGTTGGGCGCATTGAAATCCTTGCGCAGGCTTTTGATGAGGTTGACGAGGTTTTGCTCGTAGCGGCCGGCGGTGATTTCGCTGCCGGTGTCTTTGTGACCTTGGAACCAAACGAAGCCAGCGATCTCATAACTCCGGCCTTTCCAGTGTGGGAAGGATTCGTCGAATTTTTCGAGCACGGCTTTGGCGGAGTTGATGCAATCATCGTATTGTTTGCCTGCATACCAATCGATGGGTTTGCCGTTTTTATCGAGCCACTCGGCTGGAGGTGGAGTGGCGAGACCTTTGGCAGGATCAACGTCCCAGGCATCCGGTTTGTCCTTGTAACCGGCCATGACTTTTTGGGTTTTGTTGCCGTCTTTGTCAGCGACTTCAGCAACGTAGCGCTCGCTGCCAGGAGGAAGAAAATCCCATGCGAGGGAGCGGTTGCCTTGGGAGGCTTTGAGGATGAGGACAGGTTCGCCGTGGTGTTCGCCCATCATCCAGCCGAAGCCGAGTTCGGGACCGATTTGGCCTTCGCTGGCACCGCAACCGATGCTGAGCCATTTGTTTCCGGTGGCGGTAACGACACCTTTGTACCAGACATCATCGCGAGAAACCCAGTTGCGGTCTTTATCGATGAGGTAGGGAAATTTTCCCTGTTCTTTAACAAGTGTGGTGAGCGTGCCTGGAATATCGAGGCGCGATGTCCAACCGAGGCCCCCGGCATTTTCTGTTAGGTAGGTGATTTTGAAAGGAACTTTTTTTCCTGCCTCAAGCTTGACGGGTTTTTTCACGGCTTTGCCACCGGGCTCCTGGCGGTGGGCCTCGATACCATCGACGATCATGATGTTGTTTTCCGAGTCGCCATAGCCGGGACGGAATTCAAACACTCCGGTGATTTTGGATTGGATGAAACCGCGCACGATTTGCACACCGCCGCCGGGAAAGGGGGTTGGGGTTGCGCCGCCGAAGCTTTCTAGCGCGAGGGTTTTGGTGGGAGTGAGTTTGTCGTAATCGGCCGTTGGAGCGTAAGCGCCTTCGTAAACGGAGAGGGTGGACTCGAGAAATTCATCGCCCCAGCGGGTGCCACCAGAATCCACTTGTCCGATCCCAACCATGTTAGATTGGCCGGAGAGAATGTAGACTTTGACGGGTTTATCAGCGGCAGCCATAGAAAAATTGACTGCGGCAAAGGTGGATAGGATGGTAAGTTTTGGAATCATAAGTGACTTCTGCAAGTGTTGCACAATGAGAGAAAATTTCAATGTAGGATGTTTAAGCGATTTGAGTCGAGCGTCGTGATGATGCTTTGATAGATGAGACAATGAAAATCTATAACTTCTCTGCAGGTTGATGTTTCTTCGGTACAGGATCATAACCATGCGTGCCCCATGGGTGGCAGCGGAGCAGGCGTTTCAAAGTCAGCCACGAACCTTTGATCGGGCCGTGAATTTTCAGCGCCTCGATGCCGTAATGGCTGCATGAGGGATCGTGTCGACACATCCCGTTGCCGCCTGCCATGAACCTCAACCAAGGCGCAATCGCCAGCTGGTAAAAGCGGATGAAAAGGATGAGGATCTTAGACACGATGCCGCCAAGGCTATATCTCAAATTTGAAATTACAAATTTCAAAAATGAGGGGAGACATACTGAGAAAGCTTATTGCCAAGCCGCCGCGGATGGGTGGAAATGCGGCACGACATGGAAGCTCCGCAGAATGACGATGAGGAGATCAAGCCGCAGGCAGAGGAGCCGCAGCGGCGTGGGGGCGTGCGGGAATATGTTTCGTGGTTATTGGCAAAAGGGCGGTCGCATCGAAAGGCGCGGCGCTCCGAGGCGCAGGTGGGTGCGTTGGTGGATGCGTTTGCGGCGTTTGCGACTTTGGATGATGTGCTCAGTGCTGTCGAAGCGGATCTCATTCTGGATATGTTGCGCAGCGTTTTTCCGGATGTGGATCACGCGTGGTTGGCTCGGCGTTTGAGCCGTGCGGTGCGTAGTCCGCAGCCACTTCAAAGTCTTGCCAGCGAATTGCGCCAGAGCCTGGACGAGACCGAGAAGGCAGCTATTGGTCTACAGCTTTTTACTTTGGTGGATGCATCGGGTCGATCTGAGCGGAGCCGGACGAGTTATGAAATTTTCATGCGCAGGTTAGGCAGGCCAGAAGTAGGTGCTGCGATTTTGCGTGAAATGCAATCGAGTGATGAGTTGTTAGAAAGCGGCGAATCGTTACCGTTTGAGCGGGTGATTTTTGGTGGGAAGCATGCAGATGTTTGCCTGCCTCCGGCGGCGAAGGATCATGAGTTCCGCCTGTATCGCGTTGGCAATCTGATCATGTTACGCAATACTGGTCCGAACGCACTTTGGGTGCGTGGAAAATCACTGCCTACGGGTGCTTTCCTGCGCATCCGTGAGCGGCAAGAAATTGTCATTCCCGGTTGGACCATAGGTTACGATGGTCTGCGTTTCTTCCTAGATACTGGGAAAATGGAGACAAGGCCTGCGATCTATCTTGCAGCAGGTGATGACGGAATTATCGCTGAGCGCACGCGCTCGCGAGCGAGCGAGCTCTGTGTGCGGTTTGGACTGGAAGCGGAAGTTGAAGTGTTAGCTGGAACAGAACTTCAGGTTGGCGATCATGGTGTGTTAGAAAAAGGTGCGAAGGTATCTTGTCTCTACCACGATAGGATCGGCACCAACTCGGGCTACAGCCTAACCATTAACGATTTGCGTAAACGTGCGCTGCAATCAGGTCGGCGTTTTCGTTTGGTTGCTGAACGGCAAGAATATCTCGTTTCCAACGATGCTACGGCACTGAGCCGAGGAGATCTTTTGCTCGGTGGCAAACTCGCTCCGCGCACGGTGCTTTTCATTCGATTCAATAACGATGGTAGTAGTGGAGAGCTCGAGATCCGCGAGTCCAACGGACCGATATTGGTCGATGGCTTGCCTGTGCGCCAATTTGCCAGCCTGCGCGATGGTTCGCTGATTCGGCTTTCCGGTAGCCAAGCGGTTCGTTGTCGCTTCTCCGAAGGCTTCATTGACGAAGAAAGAACGCAGATCGAATCGTTAGATGTCGATGGATTGGTGCACGACTTTGGGAAAGATGCTCGTGCCCTCGATCAAATAAACTTTACCATTCGTCGTGGAGAGATGATGTGCATCATCGGCCCCAGTGGCAGCGGCAAGAGTACTTTGTTGGCCGCCCTTTCAGGGCAGCGCGAACCGACGCGAGGAAAGGTAAAAATCAATGGGCTTTCGCTCTACGATCATCGTGAAAACCTTGTTTCATTTGTCGCGCACATGCCGCAGGAAGAAGCGATTAATCCACAGCTCACTGTCCGCGAGCATCTGCGTCATGCATTGATTATCCGTCGTCCTGGTTTGGCAAAGTTTGAGCATGTGCGTCGTGTGGACAGCATGTTGGCAGAACTTGGATTGCAAGGAATTGCACATCGCAGGGTGGGATCTCCTGGGGATAAAACCATTTCCGGCGGTGAGCGCAGTCGTTTGAACCTCGGGCTCGATCTTGGTAGTCGCGCAGAGGTTTTCCTATTTGATGAGCCTATCTCTGGATTGTCATCGAAAGATTCCGAGCACGTTGCGGAGACCTTGCGCGCGCTTGCTAGGGAAAAAATCGTCATCGCCTCCTTGCATCGCCCAGGTGCAAGTGTGTTGCGGTTGTTTGATAAGGTATTGCTGTTAGATAATGGTGGCAGAATGGCTTTTTTCGGCACGCCTGACCAGATGGTAACCTATTTTAGAGAAGCCTGTGAAGAACACGGTATTTCACATCCTTCATTGATCGCCAAGACGCCCCTTGGTGCGGACTTTGTTTTTGATATTCTGGAGACCCCGCTAAGTGTAGTAGGTGAAACGGGAATAACCGGAGTCGCGCGGAGATTTTCACCAAACTACTGGCAAGAGCGGTTTGAAAGCTTGTCACTTCTAACATCTATCGAAGTTGATACGGTAGCGTCACGGCTTGGAGAATCGAGCTCCCATGAGCGCTTGCCAGTTCCGTCAACACCGCCGCGTCGCTGGGTTGCAGTCATTCGTGTTTTCCTTACTCATTTTCAACGCTCATTCCTATCGAAGCTACGGAATCGCGGCACCTTTTACAGCACGTTTTTGGAGGCCCCAATTCTCGCTGCGTTGATTGCAATCACCCTACGCTCATCGCCTACAGGTGCATATCAATTTTCTACCGCGCTTCACATTCCTGCCTATCTTTTTCTCAGCGTTACTGTGGCAATGTTCCTTGGATTGACTAACTCTGCCACGGAAATTCTGCGTGATCGTGCTGTTCTGCGTCGCGAGCGCAACTGTAATCCCGGCGGGTTGTCATACGTCATTGCGAAGTTTCTCGCTCTCGGGATCGTTGCTGCGGTGCAATGCTTCTTCTATCTCGTTGTTGGGAATCACTTTTTGGAAATCGAAGGTGTTCTCCTATATCATTGGATATGGATGACCCTTACAGCTCTCACGGGAACAGGCATGGCATTATTCGTTTCTTCTGTTGTTCAAACCGAGCGCGCAGCTCTAACAGCCGTTCCGCTTTTGCTTGTTCCACAAATGTTGCTCGCCGGCGCTCTTGTTCCTTATAAAGAAATGAACCGTGGTTTGTTTGATGAAGTAAAAATCGAACGTGAGCACGGTGGGGTTCCTGTTCCTGCTAAAATCATGCCTCTGCGTTATGCTTTTGAAGGCATGCTGATTGGGCAAGCCACGCGCAACCCATTCGAGATCGAGCGCATTCGTTTGCAGCGAAAAATCGATCGTTTCCGTGAAAAATCAGAAGAACCCACTACTGATCAAATCGAAAGCTTTGAGATGGCGAAAGAAGGTCTCCGTCGTCTCCTCGCTTCTGGTGCAAGCGATACCAAAGAAGCTCGAGATCTTGTTACGAGAATTCGTAACATGGTCGACACTGGTACGCCCATCGAAGTTTCTGCCATGAAGGTTTGGCCAAAAGGTGAAGACGTTCGCCCTACTTATAATTTTTTCGTAAACGACAGAATCGAACTCCTTGTTAGAGAAGCCGAAACCTTCCGCAACGACTATCGTAATAAGGAGCCACGTCACGTTTTCCTCGCCCTAGAGAAGCCCATACCGTTTTACGACTGGATTGAGGCCGAGCCAATGCAATCTAATCACGGCAGGGAAAAAATTTCTAAGCGTGGGCAGATCGAAACTATGAAATTCTGCGGATTCATACTTCTCGCTGTCTGTCTTGGCTGTTGCTTTTTGGCCTCCTGGTTCATTTGGATTCAGAACCGTAGGGTGAGGTAAAAAGCGATTTCGCGGATTATTCACATATACTTCATCAAAATCACACAAACGGGGTGTGCGATGAGTGTATCAGATGAGAGACCTACTCACACCCACTGCTGAAAATTTAAGACAGCCAGCACCTAGTGCGATTATACGAGCTGCTTTAATCACCGCGCTGGGCTTCGGGGTCTATGGATTTACGGTCGGCTACTGGCGCTCGCCAATGATGGGTGCATATGTTGCGCTGAAAATGCCTTTACTTATTTTGCTGACGCTTGCTTGCAATGGGTTGTTGAACGGTTTGTTAGGTTTGTTGCTCGGCAGCGGCCTTGGATTCAAACAATCCCTTCATGCTTTGCTCACTGGATTTGCGATCACTGGGCTGATTCTTGGATCGGTCGCTCCGATTGCATTATTCCTTGCAGTCAATGTGCCTACCTATGATTCACCGCAGGCTGCAACATCGCACTCCGCGTATTTATTAACGCATGTTTCCTTGATCGGGGTTGCGGGATTGATCGGGGTGGCGCGACTCGCCAAGTTGCTCGAATCCTACAGCCCATCACGATCCATAGCTCGTGCGACCCTAGCGGCATGGATCGCTGGGAATGCGTTTCTCGGCTGCCAGTTTTCATGGGTACTCCGGCCTTTCTTTGGGTCGCCTAGATTGGAGGTCGCGTTCTTACGTGAAAACCCTATGCAGGGAAATTTTTATGAAGCCGTGTGGAATGCTCTGCAGCATGTGTGCTCGGGGGTTAGGCCCGATGTCATGATATTTATCAGTCTAACAACTCTCACCGTCATTATCCTCATCATCCAACTCAGAAACCAATATAAACAAACAAAAATATGACTCTTCAGCAAAATCTGTGGGTGAATTTCGGCTCTGGAAGTTTTCCAAGTGTATGAAATAGAGTGATTTGCAGTAATTCGAAGCTGCGGTAGCCGTAGGCTTTTCTCATGCACAGATTGATC
>Ga0315902_10008425_pt1 | contig 13972 bp, 9 predicted proteins | sample LakEriMetagenome_9_FD_203523 | JGI IMG/M metagenome (GOLD analysis project Ga0315902, IMG submission 203523) | Freshwater fungal communities from buoy surface, Lake Erie, Ohio, United States - Buoy 12 MA117 | ecosystem: Environmental > Aquatic > Freshwater > Lake > Lake biofilm | place: USA... | reverse complement strand
GATCAGCGGGAAGATGAGCACGAACCCGAACCAGAAAAACACCGTGTTGAAGAACGCCTCGACCACCGTGACCTCGCTCGGACCGCGGTTCAGCGCGGCCACGCCCGCGTAGAAATTGAACCCGGTCAGCAGCAAAAAGAAAAACAGCACAACCCACGCCACGGGCGACACGAAATAGGCGCGGATCTCGCGGTTGAGCAGAGTGAAAAAATTCATCAGATCTCCTCCGACTGCGTGATCTCGGCAAAAACGCGCTCCAAATTCACCTGATCCCGCCCAAGTTCGCGCAAGGCCCAACCGCGGGCCGCAGCCAATTTGGCCACTTCCTCGCGCGCATCATGGTCGGCATCCGTCCGCAATAGACAGCTGTGCCAGCCTTCGGCCATCGGTTCGATCTCCGCCTTGCGCACGCCTTCCACCGCGGTCAACGCCTTCTCCAAGTCCGCCGCGCCCGCGCGGATCTCAGCCCGGATCCCGCCCGCCGTGCGGACGCGCCCCGCCAGCGCCTCCGGCGTGTCGGACGCCGCGATGCGTCCTTTGTTAATGATCAGCACCCGCGAGCACGTCATCTCCACTTCGGATAGAATGTGCGTGGACAAAAGAATGGTATGCCGCTTTCCCAGATCCTTGATCAGCTGCCGCACTTGCCGGATTTGGTTCGGATCCAACCCGATGGTCGGCTCGTCGAGGATGAGTAGATCCGGATCGTGGAGCAGCGCATCGGCCAAGCCGACGCGCTGACGATAACCTTTCGACAGGGCCCCGATCAGTTTGCGTTCCACGTCGCGCAGGCTGCAGAGTTCTTTCACTGCATTGACCCGCTGCCGGTTACGCCGTCCGCGCACGCCTTTCAGTGCCGCGCGGTATTCGAGATATTCCTGCACGCGCATCTCGGGATAGAGGGCCACGTTCTCCGGCATGTAGCCGACCCGCGAACGCACCTCGCGCGACTGGCTGGCCACGTCGAACCCCGCCACGCTGGCCCGACCGCTCGTCGCCGGCAGGTAACACGAGAGGATCCGCATCGTCGTGCTCTTGCCAGCCCCGTTCGGACCGAGAAATCCGACGATCTCGCCCTTCTCGACGGTGAAATCGAGTCCGTCGACGGCCGTCACGCCGGCATATTTCTTGGTCAGTCCTTCAACCTTGATCATGACGCAGGGCCCGCTCCCGCCTCCGGGGCCGGGCCGAATCCTCATTTATGCCGCGCTTCCCACCCGCTGGCAAGAAGGGGTGGCCGGCTGTGCTTAACAGAAAAAATCCGCACTCCCGAGCGTCTCTGTATTGCAAGGCGCTCGGCTTCGGGTGATCTTGGTGGTTCGCGACATGAGCCAATCTGTTTCGGGGAACTGGAATTCCGAATTACTCGAGGAAAATTATCAGCGTTGGAAGCAGGACACGGCTTCGGTCACGCCGGAATGGAATGCCTTCTTCGAGGGCTTTGAACTCGGACTGACCCAATCCGAGGAACTGGCCGAAGGCGCCCGCGCTGCCGTGCCGGAGGATGCCGCGCTGGAGCGCCGCGCCGATTCGCTCGCCTACGCCTACCGCACGCTCGGTCACACCATTGCGCGCCTCGATCCGCTCACGCCAGAACCTCCGGAAAATCCGCTCCTCTCGCTCAAAGCCATCGGCTTCACCGACAGCGACCTTGAGCGCACCGTGTCCTCAAAATACTTCCGCGATGGCAAGCCGATGCTGCTGCGCGAGATGATTTCCGAACTCCGCGACATCTACAGCGACACCATTGGCGCCGAGTTCATGCACATTCAGGATCCGCGCGTGCGCAACTGGCTCCGCGAGCGCGTCGAGAACCGCGGCAACGGCAACCTCACCGACGCCGACCTGCACCGCGCCATCCTCCGCCAGCTCTACGAGGCCGAGACCTTCGAGCATTTCCTCCACACGCGCTATGTCGGACAAAAACGTTTCTCCCTCGAAGGTGCCGAGTCGCTTCTTGTCATACTCGACACCATCCTGCAGCGCTGCGAACCGTCCAAAATCCAGGAAATCGTCATGGGCATGGCCCACCGCGGACGCCTCAACGTTTTGGCCAATTTCCTGAGCAAGCCGCTCACCCTCATTTTCAACGAATTCTCAGAAAACTTTATCCCGGACGTCGTCGGCGGCAATGGCGACGTCAAATACCACCTCGGTTACCTCGCCGAACGCCAGACCGCCACCGGCTACAAGGTCACTGTCCGCCTCGCACCCAACCCGAGCCACCTCGAAGCGGTCGACCCCGTGGTTGAAGGCATGGCCCGCGCCCGTCAGCGCATCCTCGGTGACACCGAGCACCGCAAAAAAGTGCTCCCGCTTCTCATCCACGGCGATGCCGCCTTCGCGGGGCAGGGGATCGTGGCTGAGGTTTTCAATATGTCGCAACTGCCCGGTTACAAGACCGGCGGCACGGTCCACATCATCGTCAACAACCAGATCGGTTTCACCACGCTCCCGGCCGACGCGCGTTCCAGTCTGTACGCGACCGACGTGGCCAAAATGATCGATGCGCCCATTTTCCACGTCAACGCGGAGGATCCGCTCGCCGTGGCCACGGTCACGCAAATCGCCCTCGATTTTCGCCAGGAGTTCGGACGCGACGTGGTCATCGATCTCTATTGCTACCGCCGCCACGGACACAACGAAGGCGACGAACCCACCTTCACCCAGCCGCACCTCTACAGCGCGATCAACAAACACCAGCTGCCCAGCGAGATCTTCGTCAATGAACTCGCCGCCCTCGGCACGGTCACGCCGGCGGAAGCCGCCGTGATCAAAAAAGAAGCCGCCGCCGATCTCGAGGAAGCTTTTGACATCGTCAAAAAATCCGAGAGCCAGCGGCGCGAGGGCGGACGCTTCGCCGGTTCCACTGCTGTTTTTCAGCCCCCGTATTCCTACGAACCGGTTCATACCGAGATCAGTCCCGCCATGTTGCGCGAGGTCGTCGAGGGACTCTGCCGCATTCCGGAAGACTTCCATATCCTTCCCAAAGTGCGCCGCATGCTCATCGACCGCCGACTCGAAATCCTGCGTGACGGCGGACCTTACGACTGGGCGTTTTCCGAAGCGCTGGCCTTCGGCTCGCTCCTCGTCGAGGGAACTCCGGTCCGCCTTTCCGGACAAGACAGTCGTCGCGGCACCTTCAGTCAGCGCCACTCGACGTTCTATGGTGCCGAGCAGCGCATCGACTACGTGCCGCTCAACCATCTCAAAGAAGGCCAAGCCAAGTTTTGCGTCTACAACAGCCTGTTGAGCGAAGCGGCTGTTCTCGGGTTCGATTACGGTTACTCGCTCGACTACCCGGAAATGCTCTGCATGTGGGAAGCCCAGTTCGGCGACTTCGCCAACGGAGCGCAGGTCATCATCGACCAATTCATTTCTTCGGCCGAATCCAAATGGCAGCGCCCCAGCTCGCTCGTCATGCTTCTGCCGCACGGATACGAAGGGCAGGGGCCCGAGCACTCCAGCGCGCGACTCGAGCGCTTCTTGCAGTTGTGCGCGGACAACAACATGCAGGTCTGCAACCTCACCACGCCCGCGCAGTATTTCCACGCGCTGCGCCGCCAGATCCATCGCGATTACCGGAAGCCGCTGGTCATCATGACGCCGAAAAGTCTCCTGCGTCATCCGCTCGTCGTCTCCACGGAGAAGGATTTCACCGACGGACGCTTCTACGCCATCATGGCCGATCCGCTGCCCGAGGATCGCGCGCAGATCACCCGCGTCATCCTTTGCTCCGGCAAAGTGTACTACGACCTCAAGGCCGAGCAGGAAAAACGCGGCGCGACCGATGCCACCATCATGCGCGTCGAGCAGCTCTATCCGCTGCATACCGAGAAAATCAAACGCATCGTCCAGAGCTGCCCGAATCTGAAACGCGTCGTCTGGTGCCAGGAGGAGCCACGCAACATGGGTGCATGGTTCTACATGGCCCTGCGCCTGCGCGAGTTGCTCGGCTGCAACGTCCATTATGCCGGCCGCCCCGAAAGCCCGAGCCCCGCGGTCGGTGCGCTTGCCGTCCACCGCCTCCAACAGGCCGAACTCGTCAGCCGCGCGTTCGAAGTGTAGTCTCGATCGTTCATGAGCGCCGAAATCAAGGTCCCCGCCGTGGGGGAATCGATCTCCTCCGGAATCATTTCCCTCTGGCACCGCCAAGACGGCGAATATGTGCGCGCCGGCGATCTGCTTTTCACTCTCGATACGGACAAAGTCTCGACCGAAGTTGCCGCGCAGGCCGCTGGTATCGTTCGCATCAAAGCCCCCGCCGACACGGAAGTGAAAATCGGTGAGGTTGTCGGCCTCATCGAAGAAGCCCCCGAACCAACCGCGGTTCCGGCAACTGCCCCTGTAGCGGCACCAACCCCGGTCGTTTCCGCTGCACCCTCCGCCCCGGCAACTCCGACAACCGTTGCGCCGTCCGCCCCTGTGGAGTTAGAGCCGCAGGATCGCCGCGTCACCCGCAAAAAACTTTCCCCGCTGCGCAAAAAGATTTCCACGCAGCTCGTTGCCGCCCAGCGCAACGCCGCCATTCTCACGACTTTCAACGAGTGCGACATGTCGGCCGTCATGAAGCTCCGCGCCGACATCCAAGAATCCTTCACAGCCAAATACGGCATCAAGCTCGGCTTCATGTCGTTTTTCATCAAAGCCGTGGTCGACGCCTTGAAGAGCGAGCCCCAGATCAACTCGCGCCTCGATGGTGAGGAACTGGTGCAAAACCATTTCTATGACATTGGCGTCGCCGTCGGCACCGAGCGCGGGCTCATCGTTCCGGTCATCCGCGATGCCGACCGCAAGACGTTCCCCGAACTCGAGCAGGACCTCGCCTATTACGCCAAGAAGGCGCGTGACGGCGCCATCACCATTGAGGACCTGCAGGGCGGTGTATTCACCATTTCCAACGGCGGCGTCTACGGTTCGCTGCTCAGCACGCCTATCCTCAATCCGCCGCAAAGCGGCATCCTTGGCATGCACAAAATTCAGGAACGCCCAATCGCTCTCGACGGAAAAGTCGTCATCCGCCCGATGATGTATCTCGCCCTCAGCTACGACCACCGCGTGGTCGATGGCAAAGAGGCGGTGACCTTTCTCGTCCGCGTCAAAGAAGCCATCGAGAACCCGCTCCGGCTTTTTCTCGGAGACAACCGATGAACCGCGCGGCCGCAGGCCTGCTCCTTTTTGCCGCGGTTCTTGGCCCCGCGCTCGCGCAGGAGCAACCACCCGCCCGTCCGGAAGACCCGCTTCTTATGCAGCGGCGCTTGGCCATGGTCCTGCGCCAATCGACCAAGCATTACGAGGCCGAGCAGTATCAAGCCGCGCTTGATCGCCTCAACGTCCTCCAAGGCCCGGCCGCGCAGGACCTCAGCGTGCTTAACCTCCGCGGAGCGATCCTCACCAAAATGGGCCGCTACCAAGAGGCGCTCGATTTGTTCAACGCCATCCTCGCCACCGACCGCAATTATTTCCCCGCCGCCTTCAACCTCGGCGAGGTCCAGTTTCTTTCGGGCGATGTTGAAGGTTCGCTCGAAACCTTCCAACGCATGCGCCGCCGCGATCCGCGCAACGAACTTGTCCGTTTCAAAGTCCTTGTCTGCCTTCTCAAATTGAATCGCGATGACGAAGCCAAACGCATCGCTGACGGACTCATCCCCGCCGGCGGCACACCCGCTTGGTATTACGCCCAGGCCATGATCGCCCGCAAAGCCGGCGACGAAAAAACCGCCCAAAAGCACCTCACCGCCGCCCGCTCCATCTACCTCGACACCGGCTGCAAACTCTTCGACGAATCCATCGCGCCGGTGAAATTCTGAGCTGCGATCCGCGCCGGCAAGGGGCGGTGGTTCACACAACTATTCGTGCACCCTTGGCTGGTCTATCGGCCCTCCGCCCGTTTAGGCTATGACTATCCATCGCTCCGGCGCCCGACTCGGCGGAGCATAAAGACAAAAAATGTCGGAACCCCACATCTGGAAACCTGCCCGGTCCCGCGGATCCACCGCCCCGACCAAGGGCGGCAGCATGCCTCGATTTGATGCCACTGCGTTTGCCGTTGCCAAAGGGTTAATTTTTGCCAGAAGCTAAATTTTTTACCTCAAATAATGATGACCAAAATTGCCATCGTCGGTCTAGGGTACGTAGGACTGCCCCTCTCGCTGCAGTTCGCTAAATCAGAAGCGACAGTTCTCGGCTTCGATGTCGATCAAGCCAAAGTAGATCTTCTGAACAAAGGCGACAGCTACATCAAGCACATCGCCGCTGCGGATGTAGCAGGGGCGCGCGATAAGAATCTTTTTGAGGCCACGACCGACTTTACCCGCATCAAAGAAGCGGACGCAGTTATTATATGCGTTCCCACACCCCTCAACAAATACCGTGAACCGGATCTCTCCTTTGTTCTCGATACGGGAGCGGCCATCGCCCCGCACATCAAAAAGGGTTCAGTTGTGATCTTGGAATCAACCACCTACCCGGGAACAACCGAGGGAGAATTGCGCGGGGTTCTTGAAAAAGGCTCCGGTCTCGAAGCTGGACGCGACTTCCATCTGGCCTTTTCACCAGAACGCGAGGATCCCGGTAATCCCGACAGCAAGGTGGCGCATATCCCCAAGGTGGTCGGCGGTTTGACGCCTGCTTGCTTGGAGGCTGCCAAGAAAATCTACTTGCTTGCCATCGAGCACATTGTGCCCGTCTCGTCGTGCGCTGCGGCGGAGGCCACCAAGCTTACGGAAAACATTTTCCGCTCGGTCAACATCGCCCTCGTCAACGAGTTGAAGGTCATCTACCACCGGATGGGCATCGACATCTGGGAGATCATCGGGGCCGCCAAAACAAAGCCTTTCGGCTTCATGGCTTTCTACCCCGGACCGGGCTTGGGTGGACACTGCATTCCCATCGACCCGTTTTACCTCACCTGGAAGGCCCGCGAATTCGGATTGCATACGCGCTTCATCGAATTGGCCGGGGAGATCAACACCTCGATGCCTGACTATGTTGTCACGCGGGTTTCCGAAGCTTTGAACGACCACGGTAAGGCCGTCCGCGGTAGCCGCATCCTCATCATCGGCTTGGCTTACAAGGCCAATGTGGACGACATGCGGGAGAGTCCGAGTCTCGTTTTGATCGAGAAACTCGAGGAGAGGGGAGCCAAGGTCGACTACAATGATCCCTATGTTCCCGTCATCCCGCACACCCGCGAGCACGACCATCTCACCGGTCGCCGGAGCCAACCCATCACCAGGCATTACGATTGTGTTGTCGTGGCCACCGCGCACCAGGATTATGACGGAACCGAGATAGCGCGTCTGGGTATACCGGTGGTGGACAGCCGTCGCCTCGTTCCGCCTGGACCCAACGTCTACCAAGCGTGAGGTGATTACCTCACCTTTTTATTTTTTACTAACCCCTTTACCAAACGCTTCGCATTTCCATGCAATTCATCGACCTGCAAAAGCAATATCGCCGCTACCAACCTAAGATTGATGCTCGAATGCGCGCCGTCATGGAACACGGCCACTTCATTATGGGGCCTGAGATTGCCGAATGTGAGCAAGCGCTTGCTGCCTATGCCGGCGTCAAGCATGCCATCACTGTGGCTAGTGGCACGGATAGTTTGGAAATTGCTCTCCGTGCTTGGGGAATTGGCCCGGGCGACGAAGTCATCACGGTGCCTTTCACGTGGATCAGTTCCGCCGAAGCGATCGGACTGGTAGGGGCCAAACCCGTCTTCGTCGATATCGACCCGCTCGATTACAACATTAACGTAGCCAAGATCGAGGCCGCCATTACAACTCGCACCAAAGCGATCATGCCCGTGAGTCTCTTCGGGCAGATGCCCGACTTTGCTCAAATCAATGTCATCGCCGAAAAGCGCGTTATTCCCGTGCTTGAAGACGCGGCACAAAGTTTCGGCGCCTCGCAGCATGGCCGTAAAAGCTGCGCTTTCTCGACGGCTGGCAGCACCAGCTTTTTCCCGGCCAAGCCCCTTGGATGCTACGGGGATGGTGGAGCGCTCTTCACAGATGACGACGAATTAGCCGCCAAAATGAAAGCCATCCGCACCCATGGTGGTGTAAAAAGGCACCACCACACTTTGCTAGGTATGAATGGCCGCTTCGACACGCTGCAAGCGGCGGTGATCTTGGCCAAGCTTCCGCATTTTGCAGCGGAGGTCGAAGCCCGGAGCCTCATCGGCGCGCGCTACTCCGAGTTGCTGAAGGATGTTTGTGAAACACCCGCCGTCCGCCCGGGCAATGTGCATGTTTATGCACAATACACCATCCGGGTGCCGGACCGGGATGCGCTGGGGGCGAAACTCAAGGAAGCCAGCATACCGACTTCTGTCTATTACCCCAAGTGTCTTCATGAGCAGCCTGTTTTTGCGTATCTCGGCTATAAGTGGGGCGATTTTCCGGAGTCTGAGAAAGCGTCGCGCGAAGTAATCAGCCTTCCGATGCATCCATTCCTGAGCGAGGAGCAGCAAGATCGCGTAGTTGCTGCTGTGAAGATGGCGCTAAAGTGATGATGACTCGTCACGCGCCACTCGTTACTCGCTACCCTAAATTTTTATTATGAAAAATTTAGCTCTTATCGGCGCCGGTTACTGGGGAAAAAACCTGGCTCGCAACTTTCACCAACTCGGAGCGCTCGCGCTGGTTTGCGACGCGAGTGACGAGATTTTGGCGCAGCAAGCGCAAGCTTGTCCGGGTGTCCGCACCACCAAATCCTTCGATGACGTGTTGTCCGACGCTTCGATCTCTCGCGTCGCCATTGCCGCCCCAGCCGCTCGCCACTACGAGTTGTCCCGGCGCGCACTGGAGGCCAGCAAAGATGTCTTCGTCGAGAAGCCGCTCGCGTTGGATTCCAAGGAAGGTTCGGAGCTTGCTGATCTTGCCGAGGAAAAAGGTCTGATCCTCATGGTTGGTCATCTGCTGCAATACCACCCCTGCGTGCGCGCCATCCAACGCCTGTTGGCCCAAGGTGAACTCGGCAAGCTGCAGTATATCACCTCCAACCGGCTCAACCTCGGAAAAATCCGCCGCGAGGAGAACGCGTTGTGGAGTTTTGCCCCGCATGACCTCTCGGTGATCCTTTCTCTGGTCGGTGGGGAGTTGCCTGACCAGGTCCGCTGTATCGGGGAAGCTTTCCTCAACAACGGCGTGGCGGATGTCACGCTTACCACCATGCGCTTCCCCGGAGGCGTCAACGCCCATGTGCATGTCAGTTGGATTAATCCTTTCAAAGAACAAAAACTCACGGTTGTCGGCTCACATGCCATGCTGGTTTTTGACGACACTCTTCCTTGGAAGGAGAAACTAGTGCTCTACCGTCAACCGTTAGTGTGGTCGGGAGGGCAAGTGCCCGAGACCAAAAAATCCGCCGGTGAATTCGTAGAAATTCCGGAGGAAGAGCCTCTCCGCATTGAATGCGCTCACTTCCTTGAGTGCTGCGACCAACGCAAGGCTCCAATCACAGATGGACGTGAAGGCCTGAGAGTCTTGCAGATGCTCAACGCGGCCCAACAAAGCCTCGACCGAGGAGGTAGAGCAGCCTCACCCTCGCTCGCCACGCACTTCGCTGAGCAGTCCGCGTTTTTTCACCATCCCACGGCCATTATCGACGGGGAATCCAAGATCGGTGCGGGCAGCAAGATCTGGCACTTCAGCCACGTCATGGCCGGAGCCGAACTCGGGGAAAAATGCAACATAGGCCAGAACGTAGTGGTTAGCCCGGGGGTCAAGCTCGCACGCAACGTGAAGGTGCAGAACAATGTCAGTATCTACACGGGGGTCATCTGCGAAGACGATGTATTCCTTGGTCCTTCGATGGTTTTTACGAACATTAACAATCCTAGGTCAGCGGTTGTGCGCCGCGATCAATACGTCACCACTCTAATCCGTAAAGGAGCCAGCATCGGGGCCAACGCGACGATTGTCTGCGGTAACGAACTCGGCGAATATTGCTTTGTTGGTGCCGGTTCGGTCGTGACCAAGCCAGTCAAACCTTTTGCTTTGGTCGTGGGCAATCCCGCCCGTCAAATCGGCTGGATGAGTCGCCACGGTGAGAAGCTCGATCTCCCACTCGATAGCGATGGTCAGGCCGTGTGCACAGCGACCGGTGAAAAATATCAGCTTCGCGGGGGAGTGTGCTCGATAGTCGGCACCTGATCCGGCCGGACGGCGGATTTGCCTCGACGCCTCTTGTGACTGACAAATACCAGATAGCCGTAATTGGCGGGGGTATAGTGGGACTCGCAACTGCTCGTGCGTTGCTTGAGGCGCGTGCAGATTTGAGTGTCGTGATCATGGAGAAGGAGTGCGCGCCCGGTCGCCATCAGAGCACCCATAATAGCGGAGTTCTTCACTGCGGTCTCTACTATACGCCGGGTTCGCTTAAGGCGAAATTGGCCGTCAGCGGGATCCGTCTCATGACGGAATTCTGCGAGGTGAACAATATTCCGCACGAGATTTGTGGCAAAGTTGTGGTGGCGACCGATCAGCCGGAAATTGCTCGTTTGCAAGCGCTCCATGAACGGGGAAAGCAAAACGGTCTGCAGGGTCTGCGCTGGTTGTCAGGGGATGAGTTGCGAGAGATTGAGCCAAATGCCGCTGGCGTTGCGGCCCTGCATGTCCCGCAAGAGGGAATTGTCGACTACGATGCGGTTTGTCAAGCCATGCTACGTGAATTGGTCGAGCGCGGCGCACGATTCGTGCCCAACGCGAAAGTTACCTCCTTGGAAGAAGACCATTCGGGTTGGAGGATTGGGACATCCGCGGGGGAATTCCGTGCCGAAACTATCATCAACTGCGCCGGGCTTTTTTGCGACCGTGTGGCAGAGCTCGCGGGAGTAGAACGGACAACGCGCATTGTTCCGTTTCGCGGGGAATACTTCCGTCTCTCAGCTGAGGGTGAGAATTTGGTGCAGCATTTGATCTACCCTGTGCCGGACCCGGCGTTTCCTTTCCTCGGGGTGCATTTCACGCGCCTAATTCATGGTGGTATCGAGGCCGGCCCCAACGCCGTTTTGGCGTGGGCAAGGGAGGGCTACCGCAAGACAGACATAAACCTCGCAGACATGGCCGATGCCATGCTCTTCGGGGGACTTTGGAAATTTATGCACAAGTATCCCCGGATGGTCTGGGAGGAGTCCGTCCGCTCCGTGAGCAAAGAGCTTTTCGCGTCGTCCTTGAGAAGACTGGTTCCGGCTATTGAGACTAAGCACCTTGCCCCGGGTGGTGCCGGTGTTCGCGCCCAAGCGATGTCGGCTGACGGAACTTTGGTGCAAGACTTTGCACTGGTGAAAAAGCGGCGTGCCCTGCATGTCTTGAACGCGCCAAGTCCGGCGGCAACAGCCTCACTTGCCATCGGCCGACATCTTGTTCAGCATCACATTATTGGCGATCTTGTTGCCGCTTGAATTTCTTTGCGGTGCAGACCAATCGGAGTTTCGTCAAAATACTTTTATGAAAATCAAAGATTCAAAATTAGTGGTTATCGGTGGAGCCGGTTTGATCGGATCGCATACGGTCGATCGTTTGCTCAAAGAAGAGCCTGCGGAAGTCGTTGTCTACGACAACTTCGTGCGGGGGCGGGAGGAGAATCTGGCCAACGCGCTCAAGGATCCGCGCGTGAAAATTTATGAGATCGGCGGTGATATTCTGCAAACGGACATCCTCGAGACGGCATTTGATGGGGCCGACGGAGTATTCCACTTTGCCGCATTGTGGCTTCTTCAGTGCCACGAATTTCCGCGCAGCGCTTTCGATGTCAACGTGCGGGGAACTTTCAATGTGATGGAAGCGTGCGTCAAAAAAGGTATCAAACGACTCGTTTACTCTTCGTCAGCTTCTGTTTACGGCGATGCGGAGCGTGAGCCGATGGACGAGGACCATCCTTTCAACAACATGAATTTCTACGGCGCCACCAAGATTTGCGGTGAAGCCATGTTGCGGGCCTTTCATCACCGCTACGGCCTGAACTTTGTCGGATTGCGCTACATGAATGTCTACGGGCCTCGTCAGGATTACCACGGCGCCTACATCGCCGTGATCATGAAAATGCTGGATGCGATCGACCGCGGTGAAGGACCGACCATTCTGGGCGACGGCAGTGAGGCGTTCGACTTCGTCGCGGTGGAGGATTGTGCGCTTGCCAACGTGCTTGCCATGAAAGCGGACACCACCGACCGGTTTTATAATGTCGGCACAGGCGTGCGCACTTCGCTCAAGGAATTGGCTGAGATGGTCGTGGAATTGACCGCCTGTTCCAAGCCGATCAACTATGCCCCGCGCAGTCAAGCCACATTGGTCAAAAATCGTATAGGGTGCCCGAAGCGCGCGAAAGACGAGATAAAGTTCGAGGCCAAGATCGATCTCCGGGATGGTTTGGGACGCCTCATCGAATGGCGGAACAGCCATAAAGCTGACGTGGCGGCGCGGCGAAAAGAAGTCGGCTTGTAAAAGCGGCCCTTCGGTGGGCGCAATCTTTGATTGATCATGTGCGGTATCTGCGGAGTCCTTCAGACCAAGGGTGAGCCTGTGTCTCCTATTGTTCTGAAACGCATGACCGATTCGATTGCCCATCGGGGGCCGGACGGCGAGGGGTCATTCATCGATGGAAGTCTCGGTTTGGGACACCGGCGTCTTGCCATTATCGACCTGTCGCCAGCTGGCCATCAGCCGATGGCAACGGAGGACAACCGGTTTGTCATTTCCTACAACGGAGAAGTTTACAATTTCGCTGAATTACGCGTCGAACTCGAGGCCTTGGGGCACCGATTCCATTCGCGCACCGATTCTGAGGTTGTTCTGAAAAGTTTTGCCCAATGGGGTCGGGATTCGTTCGAGAAATTCAACGGCATGTTCAGTTTTGCCGTTTGGGACCGCATCGAGAAAAAACTTACGCTGGCCCGTGATCGCTACGGTATCAAGCCCTTGTACTATTGGAGGGGACCGCGCGCTTTGGTTTTCGGTTCCGAGATCAAAGCTATTATGGCGTATCCGGGCTTCACTGGGGGCGTCGATGTACAGGCCTTGCCCGAATATCTCACGTTTCAGAATTTTTTCACTGATCGAACATTGTTCGAGGGCGTGCGAATCTTGCCCGCCGGTTCATGGATGAGCTTCGATGCTCATGGCGTGGCGAACGGACCGCACCAATACTGGGACTTCCAGTTTACTGAGCCAGCAGCGGGCAGTTGTGACGAAACGGAATATCTTGAAGAACTCGACCGTCTTCTGCAGCAGGCGGTGTCGCGCCAACTCGTCAGCGATGTCGATGTCGGTGCCTACCTGAGTGGCGGCATGGACAGCGGGACGGTCACCGCCTTGGCTGCCAAGGAACTCCCCTTCATCAAGTCCTTTACCTGCGGTTTCGATCTCAACTCTGCTTCCGGTGTAGAGCTCAGTTATGACGAGCGCGAGAGGGCCGAATACATGTCTTACTTGTTCAAGACCGAGCATTATGAGATGGTCTTGAAAGCGGGAGATATGGAGCGCGCCATGTCGAAAGTGGCATGGCATATCGAAGAGCCCAGAGTCGGTCAAAGTTACCCGAACTACTACGTATCCAAGTTAGCGAGCAAGTTTGTCAAAGTCGTGCTTTGCGGCACTGGGGGTGACGAGATGTTTGCCGGTTACCCTTGGCGCTACTACCGTGCGGCTGTGAACGATGACTTCGACCATTACGTCGACAAATATTACGCCTTTTGGCAGAGACTGGTCCCAGGCGAGACCCTGCCGAAAGTTCTGGCACCGGTTTGGAGTAGTGCTTCGGGCGTCGATCCAAGGGAGATTTTTCGCGACGTCTTCGCGAATCACAAGACCGATCTGCAAACACCCGAAGACTACATCAACCATTCGCTCTATTTTGAAGCCAAGACGTTTCTTCATGGCTTGCTGGTGGTGGAAGACAAGCTGAGCATGTCCCACTCCTTGGAAACGCGTGTTCCATTTCTCGACAATGATCTCGTCGACTT
>Ga0315902_10008422_pt1 | contig 13977 bp, 10 predicted proteins | sample LakEriMetagenome_9_FD_203523 | JGI IMG/M metagenome (GOLD analysis project Ga0315902, IMG submission 203523) | Freshwater fungal communities from buoy surface, Lake Erie, Ohio, United States - Buoy 12 MA117 | ecosystem: Environmental > Aquatic > Freshwater > Lake > Lake biofilm | place: USA... | reverse complement strand
ACATCCCATGCAGGAACTCATCCAAAAGCTTCAGCAAGAAGCTGGACTCACAGAAGAGCAGGCAAAAAAAGCGATCCAATCCATGAAGGATTTTGTGATCGAGAAATTCCCCATGCTGGAATCTGCCGCCAACAAACTATTCGGCGAATAAAAAATCCCGGCCAATTGGCCGGGATTCAATGTTACCCATCCGATTTTTCGAGAAAGCTATATTAACCGCAACCACCCTGGTTGCCGCAGTTCAAACATTTATAGCAAGCCCCGCTGCGCATCATGATGTTTCCGCACACATTACAGGCCGGGGCATCACTTTGCATATTCTTGGCTGCCGCATTCATCGCCTCCAGTGCAGATTCTGCCTTGACCGGCTGTGCTGATTTCACTGGAGCCTTAGCTGCTTGAGGAGCGGTGCTGGGCGCTACACGAACGCTCGACAATTCCGGATCCTTTGCATATTCCAGTCCGTTCGACGGAACCTCATCCCACTCGTCACTGCCGGTATTCACCACTTCCGGCTTGTCGAGAACATGAACGAGATCAGTGCGACCCAAGTACTCATATCCGAGAACACGGAAGATGAAATCGACGATCGAGGTAGTGGTTCGAATGTTCGGATGCTCTACAAATCCGGACGGATCGAAGCGCGTGAACGCAAATTTATCTACGAACTCTTCCAGCGGCACACCATATTGCAATCCGATCGAAACCGAGATCGCGAAACAGTTCATCATACTGCGCATGGTAGCCCCTTCTTTGGCCATATCCACGAAGATCTCGCCCAAGGTTCCGTCTGCGTATTCGCCGGTGCGGAGGAAAACTGCCTGACCACTGATCTTGGCTTTTTGCGTAAACCCACGACGCTTAGCCGGGAGTGTTCGACGCTCCACAATACTCGCCAGCTTTCTTTTCAGCTTCGTATCCGGTGAATCCTGTACGCGTTTTTGTACTTCTTCGAGCAATTCCTCAACCGTTAACTTTCCAAGATCGACAATGTTGGAGTCCGCCGCGATGGCCGTTTCCTCGGCCGCAACGGAAGCATCCGTATCGGTTTTCTTCTTTTTGTCAGACTTATTACTGAGGGGCTGAGAAAGTTTAGAACCATCGCGATACAAGGCATTGGCCTTCAAACCGAGTTTCCAACTGAGGTGGTAAGCATCTGCTACTTCCTCAACGGACGCCTCATGAGGCAGGTTGATGGTCTTGGAGATCGCTCCGCTGATGAATGGCTGAGTAGCCCCCATCATACGAATGTGTCCGTGTGCATGGATATAACGCTGTCCTTTTTGACCACACTTGTTTGCGCAATCGAATACCGGCAGATGCTCGTCTTTCAAACCGGGAGCCCCTTCCAGCATCATAGTACCACATACGTAGTCGTTAGCGGCTTCGATCTGCTCGTCAGTGAACCCTAATGCCTCAAGCAAGCTCCACTCGAAATCATTGTATTGCTCGGGTGTGAATCCAAGGCGCTGCAGACACTCTTCACCCAGTGTGTATTTGTTGAATACAAACCCGATCTCGAAGGCAGTAATAGCCGCTGCATCCAATCGCTTGATCTCATCGGCGATGAAACCTTTTTCGCTCAGTGTTTGGTGGTTGATGAACGGCGCACCGGCAAAGCTGGCTGAACCAACAGCATATTTGATGATCGACTCTGTTTCCTTTTCGGAATAACCGAGGTTGCGAAGCGCAGTAGGCACCGACTGGTTGATGATCTTGAAATAACCACCTCCGGAGAGTTTCTTGAATTTCACCAAGGCAAAATCCGGCTCCACACCCGTGGTATCACAATCCATCACCAATCCAATTGTTCCGGTTGGAGCAATCACTGTTGCCTGTGCGTTACGATAACCGTATTTCTCCCCGAGTTCAACAGCATCATCCCATGCCTTACAAGCTGCTTTGAGCAGATAATCCGGGCAGTATTTGGCTTTGAGGCCCTGTGGCTTCAGGCTCAGGTTCTCATATTCGTCGGCATCGTAAGCCGCCAGACGGTGATTGCGCATCACGCGCAACATGTGCTTCTTATTCTCTTCATAGCGAGGGAATGCACCCAACGCCTGTGCCATTTCAGCAGAGGTGCGGTAGGAAATACCAGTCATGATCGCCGTGATCGCACCAGCGATAGCACGTGCTTCTTCACTGTCGTATGGAATGCCACTCACCATCAGCATGGTACCGAGGTTCGCGTAACCCAACCCGAGCGTACGGTACTCATAACTGAGTTGCGCCACCTCCTTAGAAGGGAATTGAGCCATCAATACGGAGATCTCCAATACCATGGTCCACAAACGGCAATTGTACTCATACCCTTCTACATCGAAGGTGTTGGTCTCTGCATTGTAAAACTTCATCAGGTTGGCTGATGCGAGGTTACAAGCGGTATTATCGAGGAACATATACTCCGAACAGGGGTTAGAAGCTCGGATGGAGCCACCTTCCGGACATGTATGCCACTCGTTGATGGTGGTGTTGTATTGCGTTCCAGGATCCGCACAACGCCAAGCGGCGTAGGCGATTTGATTCCATAGCTCGCGGGCGGGTACTTTTTTCATCACGCGACCGTCCATACGACCGGTCAGTTCCCAATCCTCATTGTTCTCCAGCTTCTCAAAGAATGAATTCGGAATGCGGATGGAGTTGTTGGAGTTTTGTCCGCTCACGGTACGATACGCCTCATCCTCGTAACCGGAGGGATATCCGGCTGCAATGAGGGCGCCTACTTTTTTCTCTTCCTCTACTTTCCAATTGATGAACTCCACGATCTCGGGGTGATCCAGATCCAGACATACCATTTTAGCGGCACGACGAGTGGTACCGCCGGATTTGATGGCACCGGCTGCGCGGTCACCGATCTTCAGAAAACTCATGAGTCCGGAAGAACTTCCGCCACCACTGAGCTTCTCTCCTTCACCACGTAAGTTGGAATAGTTGGTACCTACACCTGATCCGTACTTGAAGATTCGAGCTTCACGTACCCAGAGGTCCATGATTCCACCTTCGTTCACCAAGTCATCATCCACACTAAGAATGAAACAGGCATGGGGCTGAGGACGCTCATAGGCGTTCTGTGATTTTTTCAATTGCCCATCTGCCGGGTCTACGTAATAGTGGCCCTGCGGCTTTCCGGCAATGCCATAGCTTTCATACAAGCCGGTATTGAACCACTGCGGACTATTGGGCACGCACATCTGGTCCAGAATGGAATAGACCAACTCCTCATAAAATACTTGAGCATCTTTTTCAGAGGCGAAGTATCCATAACGCTCGCCCCACACGCGCCAGCAATTGGCCATACGATGTGCCACCTGCTTGGCGGAACGCTCACGACCCAAGGTGCCATCGCCCTGTGGAACGCCGGCCTTGCGGAAATATTTTTGTGCCAGGATATCCGTGGCGATCTGACTCCACTGTTTCGGAACCTCCACATCTTTCATCTCAAATACGATCTCTCCGGACGGATTCCGGATCACCGATGTGCGGTAGTCATATTCGAATTGCTCGAATACGGGAATATCTTCTCTGGTGAAACGCCGCTGGAACTGAAGGCCCCTAGAGGTGGATGCTTGTTTTTTCGCTGCCATACTATAATAATTCTTTAATGGGTTGTGTTCTGGTTTGGATCAAAACACCTCCGTGGAGGAGGTGCTTACGAAAGTATTTTTTGCTGCCTGAAATTCCTTCGTTGAAATTTCAACATCCTGTGGAAAAGGCCGTGTAACCATGTGAAACGCCTACTGGACAGGGATTTCATCATTTTTTCACAAACCCCTCCAAAACATGGAAAAAATATTTTTGGAAATATCATCACAATTGTCCCCCCAATGAAAAAGGGTTTTAGATACCTGCAAGCTATCGATGGCAATCAACTGTAGAAACTGCCTGTTGTCAGTCTCCGGGCAAATCCGGTTTCACTAGTTTTGGAGATGTTGAATATCCCCAGTGTGCCGCGCAAATTCCGGCTGATCATCCTTGCGGTGTTGCATGGCCTCGTGCTCTGTGGGCAGGATGGCCCAAGCGCCTGGGGAACTGTTCTTGTAAACGGGCCGTATAAAATGCGCTGGGGACTTCATTTGGACGCACAGCTAAGAAGCGGTGCCGACATGAACCAATTGAAAACCTGGTTGATTCGGCCAGGTCTACAATATCAACTTAACAAAAAAAATATACTGGCCCTGGGTTACGCTTATGTTCACGGCATAACGAATACAACCGGTGTAAGTGCATACACGCCTGAACACCGCCTTTGGCAACAATGGCTTTATCTGCAACCGATCCGTCGATTCACACTTCAGCACCGCTTACGCCTGGAAGAGCGCTTTATCGGACCGACCCGATTTACCGAGGGAGTAGGCATTCCATCTATATCGATCTACTCCACCCGGTTCAGGTATTTCAATCGTTTGATACTGCCGTGGTCCACCAAAAGACCCTTTGAACGGGGGCTGTTCGGAGCGATACAAAATGAAGTTTTTTTACACGCTACGGGAAGAGACAAGCTCAATGGAAGATGGTTCGATCAAAATCGTTTCTATCTGGCGCTGGGCTATCGGCCTGCACCGGTATGGGATCTGGAGATCGGTTATATGCGTAGGGACGTACAAACAACTTCCAGCCTGATCGGACAACATACCTGGCAATTAGCCGTGTATCTTCGTCCGGAATGAAATGTATTTAATTGTTTTTTCGGATTTTTATCGCCCATGCAAGCATCCAGCCATAATGTATATAAAGAATTGCTCGACCGAAGAGCGGCCGGAAAAAAATCCTTTGCGGTTTTGGTAGACCCGGATAAAACCCAAATCGATCAGGTTGGAGAACTGATTGAAAAATGTGTGTCTGCGGAGGTTGACTTTTTGCTGGTTGGCGGGAGTCTTGTCGTGAGCACGCACCTGGAAGAGTTGGTGCTCAGCATAAAGGCACAAACCAAGATCCCAGTCATCTTATTTCCGGGGAGCCCGAGCCAAGTAACACCGGCAGCTGACGCCTTACTCTACCTCTCCTTGATCTCGGGTCGCAATCCTGAGCTCTTGATCGGACAACATGTAATATCAGCCCCATTGGTGAAGAAAAGCGGACTGGAGATCATCTCCACCGGATACATGGTGGTGGATGGCGGACTGCCAACTACTGTTTCCTACATCAGTAATGCAAACCCATTGCCCTCCAATAAAAATGAGATAGCTGTTTGTACCGCCCTGGCAGGAGAGATGCTGGGTATGAAGTTGATCTACCTGGATGCCGGCAGCGGTGCCTTAATGCCGATTCCCACTGAAATGATAAAGGCCGTCTCCAAGCAAATCTCCATTCCGCTGATCGTGGGCGGCGGCATCACCACTCCTGAAAAAGCAGCTGCGAATTGTCGCGCGGGGGCTGATCTGATCGTAGTTGGAAACGCGATCGAAAAAGATACAGACCTGATTTCATCGATATGTCAAGCCGTGCAGGCAAGCAACAAATCGTAAAACCCCCAAGTAGAGTTTACGATTCCGGCATGTTTTTACCCTTATTCTGGGTAGATTTCCGCCTTAAAACAAGAAATCCGAAGAATGCGATGGTATGTTTGGTTCTGAATCCAATCAGCCATGAAAAGCCAACTCCTCATTACGGTTCGAGGTCTGTTGCTCTTCGCATTCTTCATTGCAACCCCTCGACCTGCATCCGCTCAGGGACGAGTCGTTATCAATGAATACATGCCCTGGCCGGGTTCTATTTGCGGCACCACCGCTGAATTTGTTGAACTACTGAATTTCGGCCCGGGTCCCGTTAACATCGGCTGTTACATTCTCACAGATGGAGATTTCTCTGTAACCATTCCGGAAGGCACGATCCTGCAACCCGGCGAATTTTATGTAATTGCCGGACAGAATGTGATCGCTGGCCCTTGTGCCAACCTGGATAGCACCATTACGGCCGACTTGAACTGGAATACCTGCGGATGTACCAGCGGACCGATTCCAACAACGGGGGATGGATTTTTTACTGACGGTGGAACCGCAAACGAACAAGTCGTACTGCTTGATCCGCAGCTGAATATAGTAGATGCTGTGGCAAGGAGTTTGCCCGTGGAAAGTAGCACTACCATCACCACACAAGCACCTTTATGGTCTGGTTGTACTCCCCAAACATTCAACCTAAATACACTGAATGTCGTCTATGAAACGATCGGCGCCTCTGCCGGAAGAGGAAATAGTTTTGCCCGCACCACGGATGGCGACTGCGGATGGGTGAAGGATCCTCAGCAGAGTGCAGGCGCAACGAATAACCGGGGCGGAGAAGTGCAGGACGTACAATATAATTTCTACTATGTTAAGGCAAGCACGTGTGAACGTGATGGCAAGATAGCCGTGACTGTTACCGCACCAGATTTCGCTGGTGTTTTCCCCATGTCTTACATCCTGGCACTCGACAGCAACAAAAACGGACAGTTTGATGCGAACGATCAGTACATCAGCGGAACCGTGATTAACCCGAATACGATCACGATTGATAGCTTAATGCCTGGCAGTTATCGATTAACCGTTGCCTCTGCAAAAGGGTGTTATCTGCGAACGTTCCCCTTCCTTATCTCTAGTTGCCGTGTTACCACCTTACCATTGGAACTCCGTTCCTTTGAAGCGAATCGAAGCGGAGAGGAGGTTCGATTCAACTGGACCATTGAAGAAGCGCGCCTGCTTGAAAGAGTGATCATTGAGGGTAGTCGAAACGGCAGCCAATTCGAGCCCATTCGCATTCTGCCGGTACCCGTAGGCGTCCCAAATGAATGGGTCAATCAATTACAGATTCCCGTTGCTGGCGATATTCAATTCGTTCGGCTCCGTATGATCTCCCTGCAAGAAGAGAACAGCTGGTCCCAAACCATCCGACTCACAACCGGCATCACAAGCATTCAAGATCGCATCTACCCAAACCCCACTACCGGACCGATCCAATTGGAAGCCCATTTCCAAACTGCAGGAATCACCGAAATCCGTATCCTGAATCAAAATGGCCAGCTCCTGCGTCAGGTTCGCCAACCGGTTGTACCAGGATTGAACCGCATCAGCATGAATCTAAGTGAATGGCCTGTCGGATTTTACTTTTTGCAGCTTGCCGAACCCGGCAAACCTAACTCCCGTTCTATCCGAGTCCGAAAAGGCTGAAAATAGCCGCGAACCCGAACCCATTCCGTTTGTTATTTTGGATTGGCGTGAAGCCCCTTCGCCTATCTTTACCAACGGAACAGTAAAACATGAACATTCAACCTGGATCACTCCTGAAAGCCATCGATTCACCGGCCGACCTTAAAAAGCTGCCGAGAGAAAAACTTCATCAGGTTTGCGATGAACTCCGACAGTATATCATCGATGTCGTCAGTGTACACGGTGGACATTTCGGAGCCAGTCTCGGCGTCGTTGAGCTCACTACAGCCCTCCATTACGTCTATAATACCCCTTACGATCAACTGGTATGGGACGTGGGGCATCAAGCATACGGACATAAAATCCTCACCGGTCGCCGAGACAATTTCGTGACCAACCGGAAATACAAAGGACTTAGCGGCTTTCCCAAACGCAGCGAGAGCGAATACGACACGTTCGGTGTGGGCCACTCCTCCACCTCCATTTCTGCTGCACTCGGAATGGCCATGGCTGCTAAATACAAAGGTGAAAAAGACAGAAAAGTCGTAGCGGTGATCGGTGATGGAGCCATGACGGCCGGCTTGGCCTTCGAGGGCATGAATCATGCCGGTGTAGCAGATAGTGATATGCTGATCATCCTGAATGATAATTGCATGGGCATCGATCCGAATGTAGGTGCCCTCAAGGAATACCTGACCGACATCACCACTTCACCGACTTACAACAAAGTGAAAGATGATGTCTGGTCGCTACTTGGCAAACTGCCGGTCGGAAAAACGTTCAGTCGCTCGATGGCACATAAATTAACGGACGGGCTGAAAGGGATGATTAACAGCAGCTCCAACCTATTTGAAGCGCTGAAGCTCCGTTATTTCGGTCCCATAGACGGACACAACATCGCCAAACTGGTCGATACACTTCGCGACCTGCGTGAAATTCCGGGTCCCAAGATTCTGCACATCATTACTACCAAGGGAAAGGGATATGCGCTTGCAGAAAAGGATCAAACCAAATGGCATGCCCCCGGACTCTTCGACAAAGTCACCGGTGAGATCGTCAAGAAAACATTCGAAAAGCCCCAACCGCCAAAATACCAGGATGTGTTCGGCCATACCATGATCGAACTCGCCGAAATGAACGACAAGGTGTTCGGCGTAACCCCTGCCATGCCCTCTGGCTCCTCCCTGAAATTCATGATGGAAAAAATGCCCGATCGCGCGTTTGATGTGGGCATTGCGGAACAACATGCCGTAACAGTCAGCGCCGGTATGGCCACACAAGGTTTGCGCGTCTTCTGCAACATCTACTCATCGTTCATGCAGCGTGCTTATGATCAAGTGGTGCATGATGTTGCCCTGCAAAAGCTGCCTGTAGTGTTCTGTCTCGATCGTGCCGGTCTGGTGGGCGATGACGGCCCAACTCACCACGGATGCTACGACATCGCCTATTTCCGTTGCATCCCCAACCTGATCATCAGCGCACCGATGAATGAACAGGAATTGCGCAACCTGATGTACACCGCCCAACTTGAATCGACTCAATACCCGATGGTGATTCGCTATCCGCGGGGCGAAGGCGTTATGCCAGAGTGGCGAACACCGTTCGAAGCCATCGAGATCGGAACCGGAAGAAAACTGAAAGATGGCAATGAACTCGCCATTCTGACCATCGGACACCCGGGCAATTTTGCTGATAGAGCCATCAAACAACTACGTTTAGAAGGGTACAATCCGGCTCATTTCGATATGCGATTCGTGAAACCGATCGATGAAGCCATGCTACACGAAGTTTGTCAACGTTATCCCTATCTGGTAATGGTGGAGGACGCGTCTGTACAAGGCGGATTCGGATCAGCTGTATTGGAATTCATGGCCAAAGAGGGCTACAAGAATGAAGTGCGCATACTCGGTATCCCTGATCGCATCGTTGAACACGGTACGCCGAAGGAATTATATCGCGAATGCGAATACGATACGGAAGCCATCATGCAAGTGGTCAGAGAGATGCTTACCAGCCAACTGGCTAGTGATCCGCAAGCGATCCGATTAGAGCCCCGTTGATTCTTCGGGTGCGGATTCCGTTTCGCGATCGGCCGGGTCGATGTATTCGATAATGAAATTGTTTCGGCCCTCACCGATCAAGATGCGAAGAAATTTTTGTTGGATCAACTCCAGTAAGGAAAGGAACGTGAAGATCGCATGAACCCGATTCTCACACCGGTCGAAGATTCGCTCAAAGGCCAGGGTCCGGTCCTGTGACGCAATGTTCATCATCTGCTCCCGACTCTCCTCCATTGTATAGTTGTACTGCACCACGGTGTGAACCGGCCGATTCACCCGATCGGAATATCGCTGTAAGGCCTTCTCGAATGCCTTCATCAGCTTGAAAAGGGTCAACGTTTGAATTTCGGTGCCCTCCGCAGCTGTTTCACCCACCGACATCATCTCCCGCTGAATATTTCCCCGCTTCACCATCAGCATGCGCAAGGCCTCCATATCGGCCAATTGAGCTGAGGCCTCTTTAAAACGTTTGTACTCCAGGATCTTATTGATCAACTCCTGACGGGGATCGATCTCTTGACCATCCGCATCCAACTCTTTGCGCGGCAGTAACATTTTTGCTTTGATCCGCATCAAGGTCGATATGAATAGAATGAACTCACTGCTGAGTTCAATATTCAACTCCTCACTTTCTCGGATATAGGCCAGAAAATCGTTGATGATCCGATTGATCGGAATATTATAAATATCCAACTCATCGCGTTCTATGAAGAACAGCAAGAGATCAAAGGGCCCCTCGAACTGGGGCAAGCGAATCTGATATGCGGGGTGTACTGCCATGGACTAGGCGGACAAAATTAGGGGGTTGAGACGGCTCCGGCAGATTACTTTTTCAACGAATCACGTATCTCACGTAACAATACAATGTCCTCCGGCGTCGGGGCAGGTGTAGGTGCGGACTTTGCTGCTTCTTTTTTGATCATCCGGTTCATGGCTTTGACTAATCCGAACATCACAAAGGCAATGAAGATGAACTTGATGGTGGCAGCGAGAAATTTTCCGTATTTAACCCCGTTCCATACCAGTTTATCCAAATCTGTTGCGTGTACCGCTTCCAGGGCCGGTGCCAATAAAAGGGGGGTGATCACATCCTCCACCAGAGAAGATACAATGGTCCCAAAGGCGCCACCAATGATTACGGCGACAGCCAGGTCGACGATGTTGCCTTTCATGGCAAAATCCCGGAATTCTTTCAACATGCCCATATGGGTGATTTTTCAGTAAAGAAAATAAAAAACTCCCACACAACTCATGATAAAACCCAACTTTGCGCCATGAGAACGAACCAAGTCTGGAAATGGATCCTCTTTTTGATGCTTTGCCTGATCTGGGGAAGCTCCTTCAAACTGATGGAAGAAAGTGCCTCTGTCATCAACCCGAATCGACTGGCTGCATTGAGGATCTTCTCTGCAGCCGTTTTCTTCCTCCCACTTGCCATCTTTCACTTTCGCTCGATACCTAGCCGACAGATCGCACTGGTGGCGCTGAACGGAACGATTGGGAACCTTTTGCCCGCTTTTCTTTTTGCGTTTGCCCTGAATGATCCGGCCATTACCGGACCGATGGGGGGCATTCTGAATGCACTAACCCCACTCTGTGTAGTCACGATCGCCATATTATTTTATAAGGATCGCGTAGCGCTGCACCGGCTGATCGGGATCGGGATCGGACTGACCGGATTGGTTCTGCTCACCTTGCTGCCCGTTATTCGGGGCGAAGCCGAACTGACCGTAGCCCGTCTGCTCCCCACGCTGGCCATCCTTACGGGAACGGTCTTGTACGGAATCAATGTGAATTTAGTGGCCCATCGATTGCAGGGCGTAAAACCTTTGCACCTGGCTTCCGTTTCCCTCGCACTGATGATTATTCCGACAGCGCTGCTTCTATGGTATTTTGATTTTTCAACCCTTGCCTTTGAAGATCAAGCGGTGCAGGCAGCCATCTGGAAAGGAATAGCGCTGGGTATTGCAGGCAGTGCGCTAGCCACGATCTTATTCTATCAATTATTGCAGCTGGCTGGCGGATTGTTCGCGTCACTAGTCACCTACGGAATTCCGGTAGTGGCCGTGATCGTCGGGTGGATCGATAATATCCGGATCGATCCACTTCAGATCTTGAGTTTGGCGATTATCTTGTCGGGCGTATACCTGGTGAACAAACGTTCCTAAACGGACATGATCTCTTTTTCCTTGGCGGCGAGATGCTTGTCGACCAACGCGATGTGCCTATCAGTTATCTCCTGAATGGATGTCTCACCTCCTTTTGCCACATCCTCACTCAATCCATTCTTCTGTAATTTCTTCACTTGCTCAATCGCATCCCGGCGGATATTTCGGATCGCGACCTTTGATTGTTCGCCTTCCCCTTGGCATCTTTTCACTAATTCCTTGCGGCGCTCTTCTGTCAGTGGTGGCATGAAAATCCGAATCAACGACCCGTCATTTTGAGGTGTTACACCCATGTTTGCTGCAATGATTGCTCGCTCGATAGGCTGCAACATATTCTTTTCCCAGGGTTGAATGCTGAGTGTACGGGCATCCAACACACTGATGTTAGCAACCTGATTGATCGGCATCGGAGATCCATAATAGTCGACAGCCAGGCCATCTAACATTTGAGGATTGGCCTTTCCGGCACGGATCTTGACTAATTCAGACTCCAGAAACTGAATAGCTTTTTGCATGGATTCTTCAGCGTGGCGCTCAACGGCGATCAATTCATCAGACATGGCGATAAAATTTCAGGTAGAAAAGGCAAATCTAACGAAAGGATACGGGAACGAAAAACGGACTACTCTGCTTTGGCATTCACATCGCTGTTGATGTCAATCACCGGCGTATCAACCTCCGATTCTGCAGCAACAGTGACCGGACGGGTATAATAAAGCACTCCCATCAGCATAAAACCAATAGCCACCTCCGTTAAAAGAACAGGAGTTGATCCAAGAAACGAGAAATACCAGGCAGCCCACAGAAAAACTAAGTTCGATAAAACACAGATCAATGTGATCTGAAAATGACTGAGCCCTCTATCCAACAACAAATGATGGAGGTGGTTGCGGTCGGGCCGAAAAGGGGAATGTCCTTTTAATAGCCGAACCGAAAACATACGTAAGGTATCCAGCAGCGGCACAAAAAGAACCGCAAATCCTACGGCTACTGAAGCATTCATCGGTAAAACTGCAGTGGCTTCGCTAGCGGTGTGAATGAACCGAATGACCAGAATCGAATTAACCGTGCCGATCAAGAGAGAACCGGAATCTCCCATGAAGATCCTAGCAGGCTGATGATTAAAGATCAAAAAAGCGATCAGGCTACCGCCCAACGAAAAAGCCATCATGGCAAACACCAATTGCCCAGATGTCGCAAAATATATACCGAACACACAAACACTAATGATCCCCAAACTAGTTGCAAGTCCATCCACCCCATCGATCAGATTAAAGGCATTCATCACCACTATGATCGTGGCGTATGTGAGCGTGTACGAGAATAACTCTGGAACTTCTCGAAATCCAAAAAGTCCATACATGCCCTCCAAACGTAAGCCACCAGCAAATATCAGGATTGAGGCCACAATCAACTGACCAATCAACTTATTCATGGCACTCAGATCGCTGAGATCATCCTTCAACCCCAGAAAAAAAACAATCACAATAGCCGACAAATAAAAACGGAACTCCGGACGGGTTTCTTCCGGTACAAAAAGCATGGTAGAGATTAAAAAACCTGTAAAAATGGCGGCGCCACCCAGTGAAGCAATTTTACGTGTGTGGATCTTACGGGCGTTGGGCCTGTCAAAAAGCTTATTCCGGGCAGCGATCTCGATCACTACCGGCACAGCCAAAAACGTAAGCAAGAAGGCTCCAGCTAGAGCCATTACAATTTCCAGGATCATAGGAATAATAGCCAAATCTAAAGTAAAAGCTCGGCTAATTGCCAAACCCACTCGTGAACTTATAATAAAAAAGTAAAAATCCGTTTGTTGAAAAAAAGTGAGTAGGAAAATTACGCTTACTCGAAGCGTCTCCCACAATCTTATGATTTTTGTAAAAATCAACGAAATGAAAGACCTCTCCGCACTCGCCACCCAGATACGCCGCGACATACTCCGTATGGTACACGGTGTCAACAGCGGACACCCCGGAGGGTCGCTCGGTTGTGCCGACTTTTTCACCGCGCTCTATTTCAAGGTCATGAAACATGACCCCGCTTTTTCCATGGATGCGCGTGAAGAAGACCTGTTCATCCTATCGAATGGACATATATCCCCTGTTTTTTATGCAACGCTCTCCCGAGCCGGATACTTCCCCATCAGCGAACTAGCCACTTTCCGCAAACTGAACTCCCGCTTACAAGGACACCCCGCTACGCATGAACACCTACCTGGGGTGCGAATCGCATCGGGCTCGTTGGGTCAAGGACTCAGTGTAGCAGCCGGCGCGGCACTCACTAAAAAAATGAACGGAGATCAGCACCTTGTCTTCTCCTTGCATGGCGATGGAGAATTGGATGAGGGACAGATCTGGGAAGCAGCCCTATTCGCAGCACATCATAAAATTGACAACCTGATCGCTACGATCGACTGGAACGGGCAGCAGATCGATGGTCCGACCGATAAGGTCATGGGCCTCGGCGATCTCCGAGCCAAATTCGAATCCTTCGGATGGCTTGTACTAGAGATGAACGGCAACGAGATGAATGAAGTAGTAGCCGGACTGGAAAAAGCAAAATCGCTTACCGGCAACCAAAAACCCATCGTGATCCTGATGCGTACCGCCATGGGCAAAGGCGTCG
>Ga0315902_10008413_pt1 | contig 13987 bp, 11 predicted proteins | sample LakEriMetagenome_9_FD_203523 | JGI IMG/M metagenome (GOLD analysis project Ga0315902, IMG submission 203523) | Freshwater fungal communities from buoy surface, Lake Erie, Ohio, United States - Buoy 12 MA117 | ecosystem: Environmental > Aquatic > Freshwater > Lake > Lake biofilm | place: USA... | reverse complement strand
CGATGCCGCGCGCATCCAGGCGCTGCTGCCCGGCCTGGTGCCGCCCGGCGCCGTCGCGGATGCCTTCATCTGCGGGCCGGATGGCCTGCCCGAGGCCGCGACCGCCGCGCTCGCCGCGCTCGGCCTGCCCGCGGACCGCATCCATGTGGAGCGCTTCGCCGTCGCGGGCGCGCAGGCCCCGCGCCGCGCGCCACCGGCACCGCAGGCGCAGCCGGCCGCGATGGCCGAGATCACGCTGGATGGCGCGACGCGCCGCGTGCCGATGGCGGAAGGGGAGACGGTGCTGGAAGCGGGGCTGCGCGCCGGCCTCGACCTGCCCTGGTCCTGCAAGGGCGGCATGTGCTGCACCTGCCGCGCCAAGGTGACGGACGGCGCGGTGGAGATGGCGACGAACTACTCGCTGCAGCCCTGGGAGACGGAGGCGGGCTATGTCCTGACCTGCCAGAGCCGCCCGACCACCGCGACGATCGCCGTGGATTTCGACGCGGCGTGACGCCGCGCCGGCGTCACGCGCCTTCCAGCGCGGGCGCCAGCGTATCAGCGACGGCGGGCGTGCCCTCCGCGATCAGGGTGGCCACCATCCGCGCATAGTCCTGGCGCGTCAGCGGGCCGTCCTCGCGATGCCACAGATAATGCCAGTTCAGCATGGCGAAGAAGGACATGGTGAGCGGCTTCTGCAGGTCGCGTCGCTTGGCCAGATGCGGATGGATCTCCGCGATGATGGCGGCGGCCTCGGCGACGAGTGCGCGTTCCAGCGACCGCAGCACATCCTGCCGTTCGGGCGAGAGCAGGGACAGGCAGGCGATCTGCACGCGATGCACCGCATCGGCGTCGCGATAGGCGTCGAGCAGCGCGAAGGCCAGCGTTTCCAGCCGCGCGCGGGCGGGACGCTCGGGATTGGCCGCCGCGCGCGCCACCTCCACCAGATGCTGCAGGTGCTGCGCCAGCACGTCGAACAGCAGCGCTTCCTTGTCGCGCCAGTAGTGATAGACCAGCGGCTTCGAGACATGCGCCGCATCCGCGATGCTCGCCAGGCTGGCCCGGTCGTAGCCGTGGCGCGCGAACAGCTCCGCCGCCTGCGCCAGGATGGCGTTGCGCTTCTCGAAATGATCCGCCGCGCGGGGGCGCGCCATCTACTTGGGCCTTCTGTCCACCACGCGCCGGGCCTTGCCCAGGCTGCGCTCGATCGCGCCGGGGTCGCGCACATCCACCGCGGCCGTCACGCCGATAACCTCCTTCACGTGATGCGCCAGCGCCTTCGCCGCCGCCGCGCGTTCGCCGGCGTCGGCGCCGGGCTCCGCCTCCACCGCGATGGTCATCGCATCCAGCCGGCCTTCGCGCGTCAGCACCAGCTGGTAGTGCGGCGCCAGCTGCGGCAAGCGCAGGATCTGCTCCTCGACCTGGGAGGGGAAGACGTTCACGCCGCGCAGGATGATCATGTCGTCGCTGCGGCCGGTGATCTTCTGCATCCGCCGGAAGCCTGGGCGCGCCGTGCCCGGCAGAAGCCGCGTCAGGTCCCGGGTGCGATAGCGGATGACCGGCATCGCTTCCTTGGTGAGCGAGGTGAAGACCAGCTCGCCCGGCTCGCCCTCCGCCACGGGCTCGCCGGTGTCGGGGTTGATGATCTCGGGGAAGAAGTGGTCCTCCCAGATGTGGGGGCCGTCCTTGGTCTCGACGCATTCATTGGCGACACCCGGCCCCATCACTTCCGACAGGCCGTAGATGTCCACGGCGTGGATCGCGAAGGCGTCCTCGATCTGCGCGCGCATCGCCTCGGTCCACGGTTCCGCGCCGAAGATCCCGACCTTCAGCGAGGTGCCGCGCGGATCGATGCCCTGCTGGCGGAACTGGTCGAGCAAGGCGAGCATGTAGGACGGCGTCACCATGATGATCTCGGGCCGGAAATCCTGGATCAACTGCACCTGGCGCTCGGTCATCCCGCCCGACATCGGGATCACGGTGCAGCCCAGCGTCTCGGCGCCGTAATGCGCCCCGAGGCCGCCGGTGAAAAGCCCATAGCCATAGGCGACATGCACCATCATCCCTGCCCGCCCGCCGCTGGCGCGGATCGACCGCGCGACGAGCCCGGCCCAGGTCTCGATGTCGCGCGCCGTGTAGCCGACGACGGTGGGCTTGCCGGTGGTGCCGGAGGAGGCGTGGATGCGGGACACCTTCTCGCGCGGGACGGCGAACATGCCGAAGGGATAGTTGGCGCGCAGCTCCGCCTTCGTCGTGAAGGGGAATTTCGCGAGGTCCGGCAGGTCGCGGAAATCGGCCGGCGTCACGCCCGCCTCGTCGAAGGCGCGGCGGTAATGGGGGACGTTGTCGTAGGCGTGGCGCAGCGACCAGGCGAGCCGCTCGCGCTGCAGCGCGCGGATCTCCACGGCCGAGAGCCGCTCCGCCGCGTCGAGCGTGGCGGCTTCGGGGGCGGTGCCGAGGGGCCTGCTCATGCCGGGATCTCCAGGAGTTGGCCTTCGATGATGCGGGACAGGCCACGGAAGACGGCGATGGCGCGGCCGTCCTGGTCGGTGACGGTGACGTCGGTGATGCCGCTGCGTCCCGCGCTCGTGGTCTGGATGGCGCGCGCGGTCAGCACATCGCCCAGCCTGGCGGGGCGCAGATAGGTGATGGTGTTGGACTGCGCGACGGCGCGGCGGTTGAAGCTGTTGCAGGCGAAGGCGAAGGCGCTGTCGGCCAGCGCGAAGATGAAGCCGCCATGGCAGATGCCGTGGCCGTTCGCCATGCGGCTCTCGACCGTCATGGTCAGCTCCGCCTCGCCCGGCGCGATGCGGGCGATGGTCATGCCGAGCCCGGCAGAGGCGCGGTCCTCGGCCCACATCGCGGCGGCGCAGGCCTCGGCCAGTTCCTGCGGGGTCATTCCGGCGCGCCTTCGAAGCGGGGCGGGCGCTTCTGCGCGAAGGCCGCAACACCTTCGTTGTAGTCGTGGCTGCGGCCGAGGTCGCGCTGCATCGCGGCCTCGACCGCCAGCTGCTGGTCGAGCGTGTTGCCCTCCGCGAGGTCGAGTGCGCGCTTGGTCGCCGCCAGCGCCTTCACCGGCAGCCGCGCGAGCCGGGCGCACAGCGCCTCCGCCTCCGGCATCAGCGCATCCTCGGGCAGGGCACGATGGATCAGGCCCATGCCGGCGGCCTCCGCGCCGGTGATCGGATCGCCGAGCATCGCCAACGCGCGCGCCCGCGCCGGCCCGACAAGCCGCGGCAGCATCCAGGTGGCGCCCGAATCCGGGATCAGGCCGATGCGGATGAAGGCCTGGGCGAATTTTGCGCCCTCGGTCGCCAGCGTGATGTCGCAGGCGAAGGCGATCGATGCGCCCGCGCCGGCGGCGCTGCCGTGCACGGCGCAGACCACGGGCTTCTCCAGCGCGCGGATGGCGTGGACGAGCCTGTTCCAGCCACGCTCCACCACCGCGCCGAGATCAGCCTCCGGCCCCGTCAGCCCGGGCTCGGCCAGGTCCTGGCCCGCGCAGAAGCCGCGCCCCGCGCCGGTCAGCAGCACCGCGCGGCAGGCGGGATCGCGTGCCGCCGCCGCCAGCGCCGCCAGCAGCGCCGCGTGCAGCGCGCTGTCGAAGGCGTTGAGCTTCTGCGGCCGGTTGAGCGTCAGCTTCGTCCAGCCCGGCCTCTGTTCGACCAGCAACGCTGGCGCGGTCTCGTCCATCGATCCCTCCCTTGGTGGTATACGATAGTTTTGATTGACTGACCGTTCGGTCAATTTATTTTGGGGCTCAGGGCGCGTCAACGGCGCCGGCCGACACGGGTCACGAGACTGGGCGCGAGATTGGGCATCCGGCGGCCAGGAGGGAGGATACAGGTGAACGCAGCAGCGGACGCCTTCGCGCAGAAGCACCACGCCACGCTCCAGGCGGCCATGCAGGCCGCGCGCGCGCGCGGCTACCACTCCGCCTACCCCGAGGTGCCGTCGGGCAAGATCTATGGCGAGACCGCCAAGGCCGAGGCCGACGCCGCCTTCGCGGCGCTGCGGGACAAGCCCTTCGCCGCCGGCCCCGAGCAGATCGGCGCGGAACGCTCGCCCTGGGGCCCCGCGCTCGGCATCAGCTATCCGGCCGCCTCCGTCGCCGACCTCGTCGCGCGCGCCGAGGCGGCGGGCCCCGCCTGGGCGGGGCTGGATCCCGCGCAGCGCGCCGGGATCTGCCTCGAGATCCTCCACCGGCTCAACCGCGACAGCTTCCTGATCGCGCAGGCGGTGATGCACACCACCGGCCAGGCCTTCGCAATGGCCTTCCAGGCCGGCGGCCCGCATGCCCAGGACCGCGGGCTCGAGGCCGTGGCCTATGCGATGGAGGAGCAATCGAAGGTTCCCGGCGCCGTCCGCTGGGCGAAGCCCGCGGGGAAGGACCAGCTGGTCCTCGACAAGACCTTCCGCATCGTCCCGCGCGGGATCGGCCTCGTGATCGGTTGCGCCACCTTTCCGACCTGGAACGGCTATCCCGGCCTCTTCGCCAGCCTCGCCACCGGGAATGCGGTGATCGTGAAGCCGCATCCGGCCGCGATCCTGCCGCTGGCGCTGACCGTGCGGACCGCGCGCGCCGTCCTCGCCGAAGCCGGCCTGCCGGAGGACATCGTCCAGCTCGCCCCCGACACGACCGAGGCCCCCATCGCCGCCGCGCTGGCGCGGCACGACGCGGTCGGCATCGTGGACTTCACGGGCGGCCCCCTGTTCGGCGCGCAGCTGCGCGCCACCATCGGCGGCCGCAAGGCGCTGCACACGGAGGAAGCCGGGATCAACCCGGTGGTGCTGCATTCCACCGCCGACTTCGCGGGGCTCTGCCGCAACCTCGCCTTCTCCCTCTCGCTCTACAGCGGGCAGATGTGCACCGCGCCGCAGAACATCTTCATCGGGGCCGGCGGCATGGAGACGGACCAGGGCCACAAGGGCTTCGACGAGGTCTGCGCCGCGCTCGCCGCCGCCGTCGATGCGCTGCTGGCGGACCCGGCGCGCGCCATGGGCGTGCTCGGCGCGATCCAGAACCCTGCCACGCTCGACCGCATCGCGCCCGCCCGCGGCCTCGGGCGCGTCCTTCGCGACAGCCAGCCGGTCGCCATGCCCGGCTTCCCGGATGCGCGCAGCGCCTCGCCCCTGCTGCTGGCCGTCGAATCCGATGCGCGCGAGGCCTGGGGCGAGGAACGCTTCGGCCCGATCGCCTTCCTGATCCGCTGCCCCGATGCCACCAGCGCGCTCGACCTCGCCGCCGGCTCCGCCCGCGCGCGGGGCGCCATCACCGCCCTGGTGCACAGCACCGACGAGGCCTTCCTGGCGCGCGCGGAGGCCGCCTTCGCGCGCGCCGGCGCCGCGCTCAGCGAGAACCTGACGGGCGGCGTCTTCGTGAACCAGTCGGCCGCCTTCAGCGACTACCACGTCTCCGGCGCCAATCCGGCCGGCACGTCCTGCCTGACGGATGCCGCCTTCGTGGCCAACCGCTTCCACATCGCCATGGCGCGCCGGCAGGCCGCGGCGTAGCGTTTTCGCAACGACACAAAAGGGAAGGAAACGACAATGAGTCTCGGTTCGATGTTCCGGCGCGGCCTGCTCGCGCTCGGCGTCTCGGCGGTGGTCGCCGCGCCGGCCTTCGCGCAATCCGGCCCGCCGATCCGCATTGGCGCGGTGCTGTCCGTGACCGGGCCGGCGAGCTTCCTCGGCGATCCGGAGGACAAGACGCTCCGCCTCTACGTCAACCGCATCAACCAGGCTGGCGGCCTGAATGGCCGGCCGATCCAGCTGATCGTCTATGACGATGGCGGCGATGCCAACCGCGCGCGCACCTTCGCCACCCGCCTGGTCGAGGACGACCGCGTCGTGGCGATGGTCGGCGGCACCACCACGGGCACGACGATGGCGATGCGCCCGGTCTTCGAGGACGCGCGCATTCCCTTCATCAGCCTCGCGGGCGGCATCGAGATCGTCGAGCCGGTGGCCCCCTTCACCTTCAAGACGCCGCATACCGACAAGATGGCCTGCGAGAAGATCTTCGCGGACATCCGCGCGCGCGGCCTCACGCGCGTCGGCCTGATCAGCGGCACGGACGGCTTCGGCCAGTCCATGCGCACGCAGTGCCAGCGCGTGGCGGGCGCCGCCGGCATCACCATCGTCGCGGACGAGCAGTATGGCCCGCGCGATTCGGACATGACCCCGCAGCTGACCCGCATCCGCAACGCCCAGGGCGTCGAGGCGGTGGTGAATCCCGGCTTCGGCCAGGGCCCCGCGATCGTCACGCGCGGCTACGCGCAGCTCGGCATCCGGCTGCCGCTGTACCAGAGCCACGGTGTGGCCAGCGCGCAGTTCATCGAGCTCGCGACGCCCCAGGCGGCCGAGGGCGTCCGCCTGCCCGCCGCCGCCCTGCTGGTCGCGGAGCAACTGCCCGAGAGCGACCCGCAGCGCCGCGTGCTGATCGACTACAAGACCGCCTTCGAACGCGAGTTCAACCAGCCCGTCTCCACCTTCGGCGGCCATGCCTATGACGGGCTGATGATCCTGGTTGAGGCGATCCGCCGCGCGAACAGCACCGATGGCGTACGGGTGCGCGACCAGATCCGCGCGACGCGCGGCTTCGTCGGCACGGGCGGCGTCGTGAACATGAGCGCCACCGACCACATGGGCCTCGACCTCTCCGCCTTCCGGATGGTCGAGATCCGGGGCGGGCAGTTCCGGCTGATCGGGAACTGAGGGAAGCCCCGCACGCCCCGCGCCCCCCCCAGCCATTGGGGGTGGGCCAGCGGGGCGCGGCGCGGGTCGTGTTCGCGCTTGACGAAATCCCCCTGCCCCACCCTTCCGCCCATGGGCAGGCTTGGGTCGGGGCGGGGGAGAGGGAGTGGTCCGCCGATGCTGGCCGAATTGCTGCAATTCCTCGTCTCCGGCCTGACGGTCGGCGCGGTCTATGCGCTGGTCGCGCTCGGCTTCACGCTGATCTACAACGCCTCGGACGTGGTGAATTTCGCCCAGGGCGAATTCGTCATGCTGGGCGGGATGGTGACCGTCTTCGCCGCTGCGGCCGGCCTGCCGCTGCCGCTGGCCGCCGCGCTCGCGATCCTCGTGGCCGTCGGCGTCGGGCTGCTGCTGCACCGGCTTGCGATCGAGCCGGCGCGCGGAGCATCGGCCGTGACGCTCATCATCATCACCATCGGGGCGTCCATCTTCCTGCGCGGCATCGCGCAGATCGTCTTCGACAAGCGTTTTCATCAGTTGCCGGCCTTCTCCGGCAGCGATCCCATCCTGCTCGCCGGCGCGGCGATCCTGCCGCAGAGCTTCTGGGTGCTGGGCGGCGCGCTGCTGGTCTTCGCGGGGCTGTTCCTGTTCCTGGAGAAGACCCTGCTGGGCAAGGCGGTGCTGGCGACGGCGGCGAACCGGCTGGCGGCGCGGCTGGTGGGCGTCGACACCTCCTTCGTCCTCGCGCTCTCCTTCGGGCTGAGCGCGGCGATCGGGGCCTTCGCCGGCATCCTCATCACGCCGATCACGCTGACCTCCTTCGATGTCGGGACGCTGCTGGCGCTGAAGGGCTTCGCGGCGGCGATGCTGGGGGGCATGGGCAGCCCGCTCGGCGCGGTGGTGGGCGGGCTGGTGCTCGGCCTGCTGGAGAGCTTCGGGGCGGGCCTCATCTCCTCGGCCTACAAGGATGCGGTCGCGTTCATCGTCATCCTCGCGGTACTGTTCGCGATGCCGCAGGGCCTGTTCGGGCGCCGCAGCGTGGAGCGGGTGTGATGGAGGCCAAGACCGCACCCGCACCCGCCACCGCCGCGCTCGTCCCGCCGCGCACGGGCCTTCGCCTGTCGCCACGCTGGGCGACGCTGCTGGTGCTGGCCGCCGTGATCGGGACGATCCCCTGGTTCTTCCCGTCCGGCTTCTACTTCCGCGTCGCGGCGCTGGTCTGGGTGACGGGGCTGGCTGCGGTCGGGCTGCAGATCCTGATGGGCCAGGCTGGCCAGGTGAGCCTGGGCCATGCCGGCTTCGTCGGGATCGGCGCCTATTCCATGGCGCTCGGGCCGAAATATCTCGGGCTCGATGTGCTGCTCTGCCTGCCGCTGGGCGCGGCCGTCGCCGCGGCCGTCGCCTTCGTCGTCGGGCGGCCGATCCTGCGGCTGAAGGGGCATTACCTGGCGGTCGCGACGCTGGGCTTCGGCATGCTGGTGACGATGGTCCTGGTCAGCGAGGTCGGCATCACCGGCGGGCCGGACGGCATCCGGGTGCCGCGCGCCGAGATCCTGGGCTGGCGCATCCGCGGCGGCGAGACCTTCTACTGGATCACCGGCGGCGCGCTGCTGATCGGGGTCTGGATCGCGCTGAACCTGCAGGACAGCCCGTCCGGCCGGGCGCTGGCGGCGCTGCATGACAGCGAGGTGGCGGCGCGCACCGTCGGCATCGATGTCGCGGCGCACAAGCTGCGCGCCTTCGTCATCGCCGCGGTCTATGGCGCGGTCGCGGGCGGATTGCTCGCGCTGCTCAACGGCTTCGTCACGCCGGATGCGGCCGGCTTCCTCGCTTCGGTCGAATACGTGACGATGGTGGTGATCGGCGGGCTCGCCTCCGTGCCCGGTGCGGTGGTGGGTGCCGCGCTGCTGGTGCTGCTGCCGCAGGTGCTGACCGTGTTCCATGACTACGAGCACGCGGTCCTCGGCCTGATGATCATGCTGTTCATGATCTTCCTGCGCGTCGGCATCGTGCCGGGGCTGGCCGCGCTGCTCGGGAGGCGCGGATGAACGCGATGCCGGGACGTGGCCAGGTGCTTCTCGCGGCCGAGGGCATCGGCATTTCCTTCGGCGGGCTGCGCGCACTCGACGATGTGGGCTTTAGCGCACGGGCGGGCGAGATCCTGGCGATCATCGGCCCCAACGGCGCGGGCAAGACGACGCTGTTCAACATCGTGTCCGGCCTCTACCGCGCCAGCAGCGGGCGCATCGCGCTGGATGGGCAGGACGTGACGGATTCGCCGCCGCACCGCCTGGCCGCGCGGGGGCTGTCGCGCACCTTCCAGAACCTGCAGGTCTTCTTCCGCATGACCGCGCTCGAGAACGTCATGGCCGGGCGACACCTGCAGGAGACATCGGGGCTTCTCGCCGACCTGTTGCGGCTGCCCGGCACGCGGCGTGCGAACCACGCGACGCGGGAGGCGGCGATGGCGCTGCTCGCGGAAGTCGGGCTGGCCGACAAGGCCGACCTGCCCGCGGGCTCCCTGCCCTATGGCGCGCTCAAGCGGCTCGAGATCGCGCGGGCCATGGCGACCAACCCGCGCGTGCTGATGCTGGACGAGCCTGCCGCCGGCTGCAACCCGGTGGAGACGGAGGAGATCGACCACCTGATCGCGGCCGTCGCGGCGCGCGGTGTCGCGGTGGTGCTGATCGAGCACGACATGAAGCTGGTGATGCGGATCAGCCGCCATGTCGTCGTGCTGAACCAGGGCCGCATGCTGGCCGAAGGAACGCCGGAGGAGGTCCGTTCGAACCCGGAGGTCGTCGCCGCCTATCTGGGCACCCATGGCGCGAAGGAGGCTGCGCGTGCTTGAGGCGACCGATCTCCAGAGCGCCTATGGCCGCATCCTGGCGCTGAAGGGCGTGTCGCTGCGCGTCGAGACGGGCGAGATCACGGCGCTGGTCGGCGGCAACGGCGCGGGCAAGACGACGCTGCTGCGCTGCCTGTCGGGCGTGCAGCCCGTCAGCGGCGGCCGCGTGACCTTCCATGGGGAGGACATCACCGCCTGGTCGCCGCACCGGCGCGTGGCCGCCGGCATCGCGCAATCGCCGGAGGGCCGGCAGGTCTTCGGCCCGCTGAGCGTGGAGGACAACCTTCGCCTCGGCGCCTTCCGCCGGGGCCGGGCGGATACCGAGACGGGGCTCGACCGCGTCTTCGACATGTTCCCGATCCTGAAGGAGAAGCGCGCGCTGCAGGCCGCGGGGCTGTCGGGCGGGCAGCAGCAGATGCTGGCGATCGGTCGCGCGCTGATGAGCCAGCCGCGCCTGCTTCTGCTGGACGAGCCGAGCATGGGTCTTGCCCCGGTGCTGGTGGACCAGATCCTGGACGCGGTGGTGGCGCTGAAGCGCGCGGGCGTGACGGTGCTGCTGGTGGAGCAGAATGCGAACGCGGCGCTGGCCATCGCCGACCGCGGCTATGTCATCGAGACCGGGCGCATCGCCCATGGCGGCACCGGCGCGGCGCTGCTGCACGACCCGGCGGTGCGGGAAGCGTATCTGGGGGTTTGAACGGATAGGCTGTATCCGGGATCGCCCCGGTTCCGCGGTGGCTTGGCGGGCAGGGATCGGTTGTTCCCGGCCCTGCATGCGCCCTCCGTGCCCGGAGGATAGCTGCCGGACGGGCTGCGTGCGCGGCAACCACGACCGATGGGGCAGTGACACGCCCCCCATCCCCATGTGTCGGAGGCGTGCGCGCCCCACGCCCGCTACGCCATCCTGACGCGCGATGAGGCCGGGGCCGACATGGCGGCGTTGATCGCGCTGCCTTGCGATCGGGACGCTGCCGCGCGGCGGGCCGAGGCGCGCAATGCGGCGGTCTCGGCGCAGCTGCTGCGAACAGGCTTCCTGCCGTCAGCCTGAGGGCTGAAGGCGTGACGCGGTGGCCTGGCCGCAGGCGTCATCGCCAAGGGCAGACGACTGTGACGAGAGCGATGCCGCGATGTCCCCCCGCCCCCTCGCCGCTGGCCAATGGCGCCAATTCTGAAGGCACGCCCTTCGCCCAACTGAAGGTGGTGCGAGGCCGATGTCGCCGCAGGAGTTCACGGCTGCAACAGCAGGCGCGTTGACGCGGCGATGAGGTGGGGCGAGTGTCTCGGCATCACGCGCCTGGGACCGCTCCGCATGACAGACCTTTCCACCAGGCTTCGCAGCGCCGCGGCCAGCCGCGCCGAGGCCGCGATCGCCTTGTTGCGCGACCTGATCGCGGCACAGCCCGCCGGCGAGGCCGCCGTGCAGGCGCGGATCGCCGGCGGCCTGCGCGACGCCGGCGCAGAGGTGTCTTCGCTGCGCTACCTGCCCGCCGATGTCCCGCTGCGCGAGGAATTCGCCGCCGAACCACCGCCTGCCGAACGGGAAAGCATCCTCGGCCGGCTGCCCGGCACGGGCGGCGGACGAAGCCTGATCCTGTTCGCCCACCCCGACAGCGAGCCGCTGCAACAGCCGCATGGCTGGTCGGTCGACCCCTTCGCGGGCGTCGAGCGCGACGGGCGGCTCTACGGATGGGGCATTTCCGATGACCTGTCCGGGGTGGCGATCATGGTCTCGGCGCTCGATGTGCTGCGCGCCGCGGGGTTGTCGCCACGTGGTGCGGTCATCGTCGCGAGCACGCCGTCCAAGCGGCACGCGCGCGGCGTGCATGCGGTGATGCACCACGGTCACCTGGCGGATGCGGCGGTGTATCTCCACCCGGCCGAATCGGGCGCCGGCATGAAGGAGGTGAAGGCCTTCGCATCTGGCCAGATCGAGTTCCGCATCACCGTCCGCGGCCGTGCGCCCGACACCACCGAGCCGGGACAGACGGCCTTCGCCCACACGGCCGTCAATGCGGTGGACAAGGCGATGGTGGTGATCGCGGCGCTGCAGGCGGTCGATGCGCGGCGCGGGGCGCGCGTGCGGCACCCGGCGCTGGACGCCGCGATCGGGCGGTCGACCAACCTGCTGATCGCCGGCATTTCCGGAGGCGGGGCCAAGGCATCGCGCGTGCCGCTCGCCTGCACCATCACCGGATCGCTGGCCTTCCCGCCGGGTGAGGCATTGTCCGCCGTGCGGGCGGAACTCGACGCCGCGATCGCCGAGGCCGCCGCCGCGGATCCGTGGCTCGCCGAGAACCGGCCGGAGGTGACCTACACCGCCGGCGTCACCGGCGCCGAGGTGACGACGGAGCATCCGCTCTGGGTCGCGACGGCGGCCGCGATCCGCGGGCAGACCGGCCTCGAGCCCTTCGTAAACCCGCTGCACACCGGCAGCGACATCCGCAACCCGATGGTACAGCAGGGTATCCCCTGCGTCGGCCTAGGGCCGCTCGGCGGGGACCTGACGCAGAACGGCCGTACCGACGAATGGGTGGATGTGTCGGACCACCTGCGCGCCGTCGCCGTGACGGCGGCGCTGATCGCGGAGTGGTGCGGGGTGGAGGGATAGAGTAGCGCCCGCCTATCAACCACTGGACCGAAGGCGGCCACAGGCCAGCTTCGCTCACGCGGTGCCGGGGCGGAACGCCGCCGGTGGTGCGCCGCGCCCTGCGATCGCATCGGCGATCAGTTCGCCCAACACCGGCGCCAGCGTCCAGCCGTTGAACGTGACCGCGTGGAACAGCCCGCGGCAGCGCGGGTCCTCGCCGATCTGCGGCGGGCCATCGAGATGCACGTTGAGGCCGGTCCAGGCGCGGATCAGGTGCAGCCGATCGAGCGCCGGCAATACATCCCGCGCGACGGCGAGGTTGCCCTCGATGGAGCTGCGGCGATTCTGCGTCACGCCGCGTGCCGCGTTCCAGTCCCCAGGCCAGGCGCCGCCCAGGATCAGGTGGCCGAGGTCCCCCTGCTTCAGCGACAGCCGCCGCCCGGCATGCAGCACCAGCGGCCGCAACATTGGCGGGGCCGCTTCCGTCACCAGCACCTGCTGCACAGCGCCGCGAACCGGCAGCGACACGTCGAGCATCGCGGCGATGCGCGCGGCCCAGGGCCCTGCGGCGTTCACCACGCGGCCGGCGCGAATCTCGCCCGCATTGGTGGTCGCGACGAAGCCGCTGCCCTCGCGCCGCAACCCGTCCACCGAGACGCCGCCCGCCACACGCGCACCCGATCCACGCACCGCGCGCAGCAGCGCGACCATGCCGGGCAAGGGGTCCATCTGGCCTTCCTCGGCGCAGAAGGCGGCACCGGCGAAGCCCGCGCCGAGCCACGGCGCGGCGGCGCGCAACTCGTTCGGGCCGAGGATCTCCGACGTCAGCCCCTTCGTCCGTTCCAGATCGACCTTGGCGCGCAGCCAGGCGAACTGCGCCTCGGTGTCGGCCAGCATCAGCCCGCCTTCGGTGCGGATGGCGGCGCTGTCGCCTGCGATCTCACGCCAAAGCGCGATCGCATGCGGTCCGAGTGGCAGCAGGGCCGCCAGGGGCGAGTCAGCGCCGGTGTCGCCGTCGGCATCATAGGCGTGAAGCTGCGCGTGCAGGCTTCCGGCATTGGCGGTGCTGGCGCCCTGGCCGGGTTCGGCCCGGTCCACCACCAGTACGTCGCGCCCATCGCGGGCGAGTGCGCGCGCAATGGCAAGACCGATGACGCCACCGCCGACCACCAGCACATCCGCATCGCGCAGGCGTTCCGGGCGGGGCGGCAGCGGTGGCGAATCCGGCGCGTCCACGATGGAGGGCACCGCCTCCGCATCGCGGTTGCGGGCGAGTGCGGCGGCCGGCACCGGCTTTACCGGAGCGCGTGGCGCGGCGAAGCCTGCTTCGCTGTGGGCGGCGGCAAGCCGCGCGACGGTCGCGCCGCACATCCGTCCCTGGCAACGGCCCATGCCGGCACGCGTCGCCTTCTTGAGCGCAGGCAGGCTGGCCGCACCCTCCCCGCACGCCTCGCGCAGCGCGCCGGCCGTCACTTCCTCGCAGCGGCAGATCGTCACGCTGTCGGGGATCGCGGCGAAATCGAAGGTGGGCGGCGCGAAGATGCGCCACAGCGCGCGTTGGAACGCCTCCGCCCGCGCCAGCGCGCGGCGTGCCTCGGCGTCGTCGGGCGTCACGAAGCCGAGGTCACGCGCGGCCGCGATCCCGGCGAGCCGCCCACGCGCGAGTGCCACGCGCGACCCACCGAGCGCCGCGCCGTCGCCGATCGCGAACACCTCCGGCACGCTGCTGCGTCCTTCGGCGTCGCTCTCCGTTTCCAGCCGCCCGAGCCCCTGGTCCACGAAGCGCTGCGCGCAGCCGAGTGCGCGGGCGAGACCGGTCTCAGGCTGGAAGCCGAGGTTCAGCGCCGCGACATCGGCGGCGATGCGGCGCTCCCCCT
>Ga0315902_10008412_pt1 | contig 13988 bp, 7 predicted proteins | sample LakEriMetagenome_9_FD_203523 | JGI IMG/M metagenome (GOLD analysis project Ga0315902, IMG submission 203523) | Freshwater fungal communities from buoy surface, Lake Erie, Ohio, United States - Buoy 12 MA117 | ecosystem: Environmental > Aquatic > Freshwater > Lake > Lake biofilm | place: USA... | reverse complement strand
GGAGGGGAAAGGGGAATGAAGGAAACAAAAAACAGTTATCGATTCCAACATCCACTTTTTGATAGTTGTTTTGAACAAGCCATGAAGGAAGTCAATGAATCAAAAAGAAATCAATGCTACGTGCAATGTGTAAACTTAGTCGCTCAAGACACACCCGTTATTCCCGTTTATTCCAACGATTATATGGTGATGTATCGCTCGCGGGTCAAGCAATTCTTCCTTAATCCGATGCAAACGATGCATTTTTCACACGTTTATTTGCAAGCAAACGACCAATAGAATGTTGTTATATGAAGGAATATACCCTTATTTTTACTTTCCCTTGGCATGAAAGAAACAACGTTTATAAGTCAAAATGAAGCAAAATGGGCGCGCTTTGAGCAGCTATATGCGAACAATAAAAGCCATCCAGGAGAGTTGAGTGACTTGTATTTTGACCTAACGAATGACTTGAGCTACTCGCAAACATTTTACCATCGCAGAACGGTACGTGCCTATTTGAATCAGTTGGCTCAAGCCGTTTTTACAACCGTTCATAACACCAGAAGACCTTCCGCGGGTGGGGTGTTTCATTTTTGGTTTAAGCGCCTTCCAATGGAGATTTACCAAACAAGAGCAAACATTCAATTGGCCTTGATAAGTTTTTTATTGTACGCAGCAATTGGAGTGTTAGCTGCTCATTTCATTCCTCATTTTGTTGAGGCGATTTTGGGCGAAGGGTATGTGGTGCAAACCATGGAGAACATAAAAAGGGGAAATCCACTTGGGATTTATGACAGTTCCAGTCAGTTTGACATGTTTGTTATGATTGCATCCAATAACCTGAAGGTGGCATTTATTATGTTTTCTGCCGGGTATTTTATGACGCTTGGTACACATTATTTTCTCTTTGCAAACGGAGTCATGATCGGTGCTTTTCAATACTTATTTTACTCCCAAGGCTTACTGGAAACAAGTTTTCTTGGCATTTGGATGCATGGCGCTTTTGAAGTATCAGCCATCGTAATTGCGGCAGGTGCTGGGATTACAGCCGGGAAAGGTTGGATGTTTCCTTCGTCCTATTCCCGTTTTGAAGCCTTCCAACTTGCCACCAAGCGCGCGGTAAAAATCATGGTGAGTCTTGTCCCTTTTATTCTGTTGGCTGCCTTTATAGAAAGTTACGTTACACATCATTACGACGTTTTGCCCGCATGGTCTAAATGGGTTCTCATTCTTGGTTCATTTGGAATTATTCTCTTTTTTTATTTTCTTTTTCCGCTTTTTGCTTCTCAAAAATTCGAGCCTATACCAGAGGCTATTGTTCGACCCAAAAGGGTTGGACATACTAAATTAAATGTGTACAAAATCCGAACAGCGGCTGAACTTATAACGGATGCATTTAGTTTATACCGGTCCGGTTTCGCTGACTTGGGTAAGGTCATGTTTGGAATTTTCCTTCCGTGTGGTTTGGTTCTCATCTCTGCACAAGCATTGATTTATGGAGGTCCGGAAGGATTAGATGCCAATTTGGCCTGGTATGACTATGTGCTGAATATGTTTGGAATCAGTAAAGAGTCACCTCCTCAGCTCATCCTTTATGGGTGTTGGACCCTTTTGTTCAGCTTGGTTTTTGCCGCTGTGGGTCATTCATTGTTAAAACAAATAGGCTCCAACGATGGAAAAAGTCAGATGAGCTTTATCATCAAAAAAACGCCTTGGTTTTGGTTGGGTAGTATCGGTTTGTGGGTATTCCTCCTTATTCCGTGGCAAAGTTTGATTTTTACGGTGTTTCTTTTTCCTTGCGTGACCTATCAAGGACCTTTATTAGGCTTGGATAAAAGAGGATTCGGAGTGAAGTTAAACCTGACAGCGAATTATTTCTTTGTAAACTGGAAACCTATGTTTGGAGCAATGGTTGTTTTAGTGGTATTCTTGTTTATCCTTTTGCAGCCAATTGCTGGTATACTTTCCTTCACCTTTACACCAGGAGAGGTAATTATGCCCGACTTGCTTGATCATATGGCACAAAATGTTCAAAACATTGCAAGTGGGCTTGGCAAGAATCCTGATTTTTATGCCGCCTTGGCAAGGAAGTTCGTATACTTACTTGTATTGCTGTTTTTAATTCCTTACCTCGGTTTTTTATTCTTATTAAATTATTATAACATCCTTGAAATACGTGAGTTGACTTCCTTGAAACAAGCATTGGAATTATTTGGCAATCGAAATAAAGCGAGAGAAGGTGAAGTTAAATAAGGGCTTGCTTAATTTGGTGTTCGCATTGTTGGTCTTGCACCCTGCTTTTTCCGTTTACGGCCAAAAAGAAGCATTTGATTGGTCTAAAGAACGGCAGAATTACCAATACCCATCCACTGGAAAGAGCCGTTTACCAGATGCAAGGCCTGTTGAAATGCCCGAAATGAATCAAGAGGCAACTTCAAGCAGAAACCGTGGATCAGCCGAACTTAAAATCCCCAAAGGAAGGCTACGTATGCGGAAAAAGGGAGGCGTTGGAGGCTCAGGAAACAATAAACCATTGCACAAGAGCAATCATGATGAAAAGCAGATAGAAGCGTATCGAAATGGACAACTGCAACCGGAGTCAGAAGTAGAAGACGCATCCCAATCAGAAAACACAGGAGAGAATACGACCATTGCACAAGAGGATGTTTTGCCTGAACAAGTCGACGTTGAAGAGCCACGGGAAATCCCCGAAGCGAAGGACGAAACCATGCAATATGAAGCTACCGGTTTTATTGGTAAACTGGTGTTGGCACTCCTATTAATCGGACTGCTGGTTTGGGGTCTCTACTATTGGTTTATGAACCGAAAACCGGTAAAGCAACAAAAAACCACGTCACCATCTGTCCAGAATCCAGAAACGTTTACCCTTTCTGAACTTGAAAGGATGCTTGAACAAGCGAAGCTGGAGGGAAACTTTAGGGGAGCAGTTCGGGTGTATTTTACATTTATCCTGAAGGAATTGATAACCAATCAATGGATTCAATGGAAGGATGATAAAACGAATTACCATTACCTTAGTGAACTTCGGACAAGGCCTGAATCTTCGACGTTCTCACAATGTGTTCGTATCTATGAGCAAGTATGGTACGGCGAGTACCCACTCAGTCAACAACAATTTTTGCAAATCGAACCGCTGTTTAAAGGGTTTCATCAACAAGTGAGTCAGCATTCATGACAAACAAACAAAAATCCCTGTTCGTCTTGGCATTGCTTTTATTAGCTGTGGTCTTTTTTGTTCTTTGGGAAGGCCTGGACGGTGTTTCTCAAAAAGGAAAAAACGATGCGCGTCCCGTATTTGTTTCAAGCGATTGGGAGGATCAATTTAAAACAGAAAGCACCAATCCAAAGGGACTTCATTTCTTTTATCGGATTTTAGAAGAACACCTCAATCAACCAAAAAGTATAATAAGAATAGACCACGAAAAAGAGTTTGCAAAAGCGAGCAAAAAGCCTACAACCTTCGTTTTCGTAGGGGAAGAAATAGGCATAAAAAAAGCAGAATTTCAACTGGTTTTAAACAATGTATCCGAGGGTGGGATGCTTTTTATCTCAACCAGGAACTGTACCGACGAAATAGCTAAAGAGTTATTTTCTTATTTCAGTGATGGAAGTGTTGATTGGCTAAACGATTATGCTACATGTGTTCCTATCCGTTGCGCAAACAAGGTATTTGCTATTTTTAATCGGGAGGAAGTTGCCTTGGTTGCACAAGATTGGGTGGTTCTTGAGCCGGCTGCCAATTGGCTTCCCAACGCAAGGGTGTTTTCCTCCATTCATGGTTTCCCAAATGGCCTGTTTGTCCGACACGGTAAGGGTACCATTTTCCTGCACACCACACCAGAATCCTTTTTCAATTACCAACTCATCGAAAAAGAACCTTATGACTACCTCACTGAACTATTGACACTCATTCCACGAGATCAAGACATTAAGGTGCTTGACTTCGTGCAATACGATTCTGAAAAGGTTCCTATGGAGGTAACTGAATCCATACCTGAACAGAAATCACCTGAATTTAGTTTCCTACTGCTGATTTTTAAAAACCCTTACCTCAGGATTGCTGCCATTCTAACCCTTATTGCTTTCCTGTTAATCCTCTTGTTTCGCATAGGAAGAAATCAGCCGTATGTCCCTGTTTTGCCGGAAAAACGTAACCGTACTAGGGAGTTCGCGCAAACTATTTCTGCTTTATATATGAGCAAGGGAAGACCTGGAAATGTGGTAGAACTTCAATATGTCAATTTTATGCACGCGATTCAAAAGCATTACTACATTGATTTATCCGAGAAAGAAGATAGGGAGGTTCAATTGGTAAGGCTACAGGAAAAATCAGGGGTGAATGTGGACCCTGTGAAAAACCTCCTTTTAACGTTGGAGGACCTTAAAAACCACAATACATCTTACAAACAGCTAGTTGAATTAACGCGTCAGATACAGCACATTTACGGTGTTTTGGGAATCTACAAACAGTTCAGAAAGAAGCCTTCGGAAGGACTTAGGTTAGATGTACCCTTTGATAACCTGGTGAGCTTGGGTTTCTTAGGTGGTGGATTCGTATTGCTCTGTGTAGGTTTGTACTTTCTAACTGTAGCTGCTTCCTTTGGCGTTGTCCTTTTCTTAATAGGCTTGTTGTTGTTTATTGTGGGTGGGTGGCGTTATGTGCATCCAGAGGTCGTTTTTACATCGGAATATGTACAATTAAACCGGATGCTTTTGCCCGTTTTCAAATTGGATTGGAAGCACATAAACTTAATGGAGGAACCTGAAAAAAATACGTTTATTTTTGATGTAAAAGGCAGACTCATAAGAATGAAATTATCATCACTAAAACCCTCGGAAGGGCGTTTTTTGTCGGCATTAATAAGTAAGTGGAAAGAAGGAAATAAAACGGAATCAAATGAGTAATTGGGAAGAAAACAAAGAAATGCACGATTCACCGAACCATCCTGCAAATGATTTTACCCGGGGCAGTAGCGACCTGAATTGGCTGGCGACCAAGGTGAATCACCTGAAAAGTGAGATGGGAGGATTTGTAATTGGGCAACACGACATGGTAGAATTGATGTTGGTGGGAATATTTGCCAATGGACATCTTCTTCTAGAAGGCGCGCCTGGTGTTGCGAAAACCTTGGCCTCGAAAGTGATGGCCCGGGCAATGGACGTAGGTTTTTCCCGGATTCAATTTACACCGGACCTAATGCCTTCCGATGTTATAGGAACCAGTATTTATAACATGAAAGATGCCGCGTTTTCATTCAAAAAAGGACCTGTTTTTTCCAATATTGTGTTGATTGACGAAATAAACCGTGCCCCAGCGAAAACCCAGGCCGCATTGTTTGAAGTCATGGAGGAAAGGCAAATCACCTATGATGGCGTAAGGTATCCGATGGAGTTTCCTTTTCTGGTTGTTGCAACCCAGAATCCCATTGAACAGGAAGGAACCTACAACCTTCCAGAAGCCCAACTGGACCGTTTTCTTTTTAAAATCAAATTAGATTATCCCCAATTTGAAGAAGAAGTTCAAATATTGCATCGGTATAAAAACAACATTCAATCGGTAGATATAAATAGTGTATCAACGGTCTTTAATCGAAATGATATTCAACGCATTCAAACCCTCGTAGAGGGTGTTCGGATAGAAGACAATATGCTTCATTACATCGCCCAATTGGTACACAAAACAAGAAACCATGGCAAGGTTTATCTGGGAGCATCCCCGCGCGCGTCTCTCTCCATCTTAAAAAGCTCGAAAGCTCTAGCAGCGATTCGCGCTCGCGACTTTGTCATCCCTGACGATATTCAGCAAGTAGCCAAGCCCGTATTAAACCACCGCATTATCCTTACTCCGGAAGCTGAAATGGAAGGTGTTAAGACTGAAATGGTTATTTCGGAGATTTTGCAATCCATTGAAGTACCGCGTTAATATCGTTTTGTTTTGTTCTCTATACGTTTAACTGGTTCTTTTTTTGTCGGCTACAGCGCTAGTATTGTGTTGTATGCCCTTGGAATGATATGGCCAATGGCTGCTCTTATCTCTCAAGTGTTGCTTTTTGTGCTTTTCGGCATAACGTTGTTTGACGCAGTGTTCTTGTTTTCTTCCCGCAAACCAGTTTCTGCCAGGCGAAACTTAAACGCAAGAATGAACCTGGGTGATAAGAACGAGGTAACCTTAAAATTGGTAAATGAAAGCCGTCATCGGTTAAGAATGGAACTTTTTGAAGGATACCCAGTGCAGATGCAGAAACGAGAGCGCTCCGATCATTTTTCGTTTGCAAGTGGAGAAGAACATACCCATTCTTATACGTATGTACCAATTGAAAGGGGAACGTTTTTATTTGGCGATGTTTTTATGCTTATTTCCTCGGTTTTTGGCATGCTAAATCGCCGTTTGGTGCTGCCTTTAGAACAAGAAGTACATGTTTATCCTTCTGTACTACAAATGAAGAAATTCGAATTGTTGGTTTTTCAGCAAAAACGCACCTCTTTTGGCTTGAAAAGGATTCGAAGAATTGGTCATTCCCGGGAGTTTGAGCAAATCAAACCTTATGTGCAGGGCGAGGATATTCGATTTATCAATTGGAAGGCAACCGGTCGTAAAAACGAGCCGATGGTAAATCAGTTTCAAGAGGAAAAATCCCAATCTGTTTACTGCATTATAGATAAATCCCGGTCTATGAAAATGACTGAGGAGGGCATGAACTTATTGGATTATGCCATAAATGCTGCATTGGTGTTATCCAATATTGCCATTCGCAACGGAGATAAAATGGGCTTGTTAACATTCTCGGACAAGCTTGGAGTGAAATTACCCGCTGATGGTTCGCGTCTTCAATTGAACCGTATTATGGAAGCCCTTTATGCGCAACAAACCTCTTTTCCTGAGTCCGATTTCGAATTGTTGTATCAACAAGTAAGGTCGGTCGTTAAAACGCGTTCGCTGTTGGTACTGTTTACCAATTTTGAGACGGAGTTCGCGATGAGAAGAGCTTTGCCGATGCTTCGTCAAATGAACCAAAAACATCAATTGCTTGTAGTGATGTTTGAGTTGTCCGATTTAAGTGAAGAGGTCAATCAGCCTATCAAGACGCGTAGCGATGTTTATCAAGCAGCTGTTGCGGAACGTTTACTTTCATTGAAGTCCCGAATTGCAACGGAAATGAATAAAAACGGGATTAAAACCCTTGTAAGTGATCCTAAGCTACTTTCATTGAATGCGGTTAATAAGTACTTGGAAATAAAGTCTCGCGGATTGATTTAGGCTAAAAGAACAGCCTTCCGTTGATCCAAGTAGGGTCCAGAGTAGCTTTTTGTTTACGGTAAAATGTCATCGCCGGTTCGTTCCAGTCAAGTACCTGCCAATCCATTCGTTTCACTCCCCGTTCCTTAGCAACTTTAACCACTTGCTCGAACAACGCGGATCCAATCCCCATGTGGCGGTATGTGTCAAGAACATACAAATCTTCCAAATAAAGACAGCGTCCTTTCCAAGTGGAATAGTTGGTGAAATACAATGCAAAACCCACGATCGAATCATTGACTATTGACACGAAAGCATCACATACTCGGTCATCGAATAAGTCCTTTGCTAGGTTATCGGAAGTATTAACCACTTGTTCGGGTGCCCGTTCGTAGTCTGCTAATGCTTGAATCAACCGCATGATGGCTTTTTCGTCACCTTTTTGAGCAGCTCGGATACGGTATGACATGTTTATTGAACTCCCGCAAGGTTGAACCTTAAACGAATACCACAACTCATGTTCCCCGTAGGGAAGGCAGTTGCGATTTTAGGTGTGTTAATCACTTGATCGTAATACAATTGCAACGTTAAATTCTGACTGAGGTTGTAATCGGCATTGGATTTAATGGAAACTACTTGTTGACCTGCTGTGGCTTGGTTGGTATTTTCCACAATCTTTCGGATGACAGTCAGGTTGTCTCTAAAACTAATGTCAATGCGAATGTTGATGTCGCTGGCTGGAATCTTATCAATGGGCAGTTTGACTTTCGCGAATTTATATCCAAGACCCATGATCCATTCCTTTCCTGTTACCTCAGTAACTTGGTTATTGCTTAACGCAAGTGTAGCTGTACGGTCCTTTTTGTATTCGAATTTGGTTATTAACCCTTGGCCCTTGATGTTCCAAGTAGCATCGAAGCCAAGAAGCGGTGCAAAACGCTCGTTAATAGTGATGTTCTGCAACTGTCGGTCTGCGATAAAGTTATTATTCACATCAAAAGCGGTTGCATCGCCAAAATTGTCAAAGGAGGCGTTTAAATTGGTTTGCATTCCTGAAATGCTGACAGTTGAGTTGTAGGCATGACGTAACACAAAATTTTTGAGGAATTTTTTAGTAAAGTTGAACTTGGTTAGGCCATTGTAGTTTACAGACCAGTTAGGTAAGGGCATGTTTTTCACTGGGTTCACATTCTTATCTGAAATTGCTCTGTTGGTGTATGAGGTTAAGAAGGCTCCTGTAACCACTTCTTGTTGTGTGCCACTATACCCACTGTAATATCCGGAATTAAGCAGTGTGGAATTGCCGTTTTGTCCGCCTAATAATTGAGATACTAGTTGGCGATTTGCCAACAATTGATTGAAGGTTTGCGATTGGTATTCAGAACCGAGGAGCGCAAACGCTGAACTAAGTGACACATTCGTATACGTGAGGGTACCGGTCGCCACCCTGCTTTGCCCTTCGAAGGTACTTGTAGAATCGTTCCATCGGAAAAACTCGCTGGAGTTGTTGCCGAATGTACGGTTCATGTTTAATTCGATGCTGAAATCTTTCAAAGGCTCAAGTGTAGCTCGTACCGTTAGGTTTTTGGAATGCGTAATCGCGAATTGTTTGTTGAGGTTTTCGTTTTTGACCAACCATCCATTCGCAGCAGAAGTCGTGGCAATGTTGTAGTTGGTTTCTCTTCCCCAAACGTCATACTGCTGTTGTCCGAAAATAAAACCAGCCAATTCTTTGCTGCTGCTTCCACCGAATCCAAGGACACGTGTTTCTTGATTATAGCCAGGAAGCATAGTACCATCATTTAAATTATACGTTCCAGAAACGTTTCTGACGGTCATCAATGCCCTTGCAAAGAATCCTGCGACTGGATGCACCTTGCCATTTCGTTTCTTCTCTCTGGCTTTCTTCTTTTTGTGGCGTTCTACTTTCTTTTCCCACTTCTTCTTTTCTTTTTCGGTCATTTGATCGATGGGCTTCGGTGGAACCAATTCATCCGTTTTTGCTGCGTTGTTGTTTTTATCATTCGCGGCTATTTCACCCGCTTTTTTACCAATGGCATCTTTTGCATTGGCCGTTCCTCTTCCGCCTTTGCCATCGGCATTTACCTTCTTCAAGAAAGGCACTTTGTTGTATAAATTGGTGAAATTCATTTGTGTGCTGAAATTCACTGTGCGGTTGTTTTGAATGGTGTTTCCGAATTCGGTTTGACCCAATGGCGAGCGTTGCCAGTTGAAGGTTCCGCCGTATTTCATGTTGGCTGTGATCCAGTCTGTAGCCGGAATTTTATCAAGTGGCAGTGCATAGTTGACATTGTAACTATGCGAATAATCCATGGTTTTTCCGAAAGTACGCATCTGCGAAGAGATCGTATCCATGTAGGCTTGGTAACCAACTGGATCTTCTTTTCGATCAACCCTGCCATCTCCCTCGGCAAAGATTCCTTGATTCGTTGCGTTGAAGGTTGCTTTTAGGTTTTTAGTGAGGTCGTAACCTACGTTGTATGTCCGATTCCATGTAAAACGTTTCACGTAAACGGCTGGGAATTCATAATCGGGCACAATGTTGTTACGTACTTGTCGCTCGTTATATGAACGCATGAGGTCGTTTGTGAAGGAAATGTTTTTAGGCGTTAGGAAGAGGTTCATTTCCTTGACAAGTGCCAACCATTTTGACTTTTGTACGAATTTGGCTTTTTTGAACGGCTCAAAGGGTTTAGCCGCAAAGGAGTAGTTATAATTCAGCCCGCTGTTCCATTGCCTTGTTCGGTCGTAATTGGTGTTAAAATCGCGCCGTAAGTTTTCAGAAGAGGCAAAACTAGTAGACCAGTTTGAGATTCTCCAAAAATGTGGTTTAGCCCCCGGTTTAAGTTCTTTTCTTACATTGGTGAAATTCCAAGAGCGACGTTCGGTAAAATCCTGACCGGCTTTTGCTCGTTCCTTGCGAGTGGCTAGGTCGTAATCGTTTAACCTGATGTCCGGATTGAATGGGTCGTATTCTGGATTGATAAGTCCCAGTGAGTAACTATAAAAGAAGGGCAGTGAAATACCTGCTTGTTTCCCAAAGAACTGACCGAGTTGCATGTTGGTATTCATGTCAACACCGATGCGTTCGTTACGTTGCCTGTCCTGTACACGGCTTTCTACGCTACCCCAGTTGATCCCAGAGTAATTTCCGGACATGGATATGTTGGCGAAGTCGGCTAGTTGAACTTGCATTTGAGCTACGGCTGCTGAACCTCCTTCGCTCACAAAGTCGGTGAGGCGCAGTTCATTGATCCATACGATGGCGCATTCTGGGTCGTCGCTGTCAGGCCAAGGATTCACATCGTTTTTTCTCGGATTTCTGACGCCAACCATTAAGGTACGTAAGCCTTGTAAGTTTGGACTGCCTTTTACCTTAATCTGTCGTTTCGGATTGGTAGGGTCTGCGTCTACATATTCGACTACATACGAAACGTCCGTACTTCCATTAGTTATAAGGTCATTTCGTTTCTTTTTAAGGTTGAGAAGGTCATCAAATACAATTTCTACATTATTATCTTCCGGCCAGATGTCTTCCGGAATGGTCGCTCCCCATTCGGTCTTGTATAAAGGAAGTTCATATTCGTAATAGTTGTCTACAAAATCGGTCCCTAGGCGAACGAAAAGTGTAAGGTCTTCGTTATCAAATGGAATGTTCTCTTGCACTTCTTCGGCGTGCACAAACATTTTCAACTTCTTGTATGTACGTACATCGAACTGTACATTTCGGTATGCTGCACGGGCGTCTCCGTCCTGAAGGTTGCATACCTCCAACACAAGCGATTGTTCGTTAAGCTGTCGTTGAAAGGTCTGTGAGGGATCAACTTCACGAATGATTCCCGGTGGTATTTCGTATTTAATCGGACTGCGCTGATCGTTTTCTTCCACGTTAACCGCACCGATATTGAAACTGGTAAGGTTGGGATCGGTTTGAACGCTTTCACCAGGGGCGTTGAGGTCTTCAAGGTACCTTCTCCATTCCCCACGGATAAATTCAAGACGTGCAAAACGCAAAAGAACCTCTTCATCAAAATCTTTCATGAACATCCGCATGAAACGAATGGACCTGAAATCTTGAATACCGTTGACTTTGCGCTCGTAATCGCGGATAGGAATTTTAAATTGGTACCATCGTTCCGTTTTGTTTCCGTTTTGGTACAATTGTACGTTGGTGATGAAATTTTTCCCTACCTGCATGTCGTTTGGCCTAAGGCTCACGCGGTATTGGAAATAACTTTCCGACTCAGATAAGTTGTTGTCTTGGTTAATATCTTCAAGATCAGGCATGTTCGTGCCCTGGGTAGGGTAACCCTCTGCATTGGCAGTATCTGACATTTCAGTGGTTGGTGAGTTGCCTTCGCTTCCGTTGTATTTTTTATACCGTTCGAGGATGTTTAACTCTAGTTGGTCATAGGCATCGTCTCGGTAAAAATTGTAATCGTCGTTGGATGGATCGGCGATTAATCGCGCTTTCGTGACAGCATCTAGTGTAGGGTTGTTTTGAACCCAGGATACGTATTGTTGAAAGGCTGCTTTCTCTTGAGCATTGTTCCAGCCGTCCAATCCAATATCCTGATTCAGACGTGAAGCGGGATCGTTATCAAACGCATTTACAACCACTTGCTGGGTTGAAATGCGTGCCCATTGTGTGGTGTCAATGTCGTCGGCAGCTGATGTGCCGGTTGGAGGTAAGCCATTTTCAAAGCTTTTACGTGAATCGGTAAGCACATCCTCGGAAATGTTTCCGAGATTAAAGTAAAGGTCTCCACCGGAATGTGGCGCGTTTGGATCCACGTTCTCAGCATCTTCGTTAAACGGATCCAACACCCAAAACTGAATAAACTCTATATTGGTTTGCTCAAAATCGTTGGTTGTGAGCCCGCGCATGATACCTCCCCATCGGTTTTCAGGGTTTACAAATGTGCCATCCGGGTTTACGGTATTCGTTGTATCGTAATTGTACATTCCCCGCTCTTTTGGATAGTATGCCAATTCGAGAATGGGAACATTTGGAATAGAACCGTATTGTTGTTGAAGATTAGGAAAGACATCAGTTTGATTTACTAGCCTCATTCGGCTGTCGGAAAGCATGGCAGGATTATCCTTAATGTGTTGCGGGGTCAAGGCGTTGCTTTGGTAAAACAAGGGGTCGATGAGGTACCAAGAGATTTTGGAACGTTTAAACCCAGACCTTAAGGATTTATCTGCTGCTTCAGGAAACAGGTCTGCTTGTCCTTGCGGAATAGATGCCAATCTCCAGGCAGTTACAGTACGGAGGTCAATGGAACTTTGTGAACCTTCAAAATCGTCAATGTAAGAGGTTCCATCTTTGTTGATAGCTCTCGGCTGACCAGGAATGAGGTGGGCAAATTCACCATTGATGGAAAAAGTGGATTTTTGGGTAGTTGAAATTACTGGGAGTAAATCAACCAGTTTGGTCAAGAAGGGAACATCGGTTCGGTAGGCAAAATCGAATCCAATGATGTTGTTTTTGAAGGGTTCACTGCCGATATCGACCTTTTGTGTTACCGGACGTTCCATCATCCGCATCCAAGTGCCACCGAGGTTTAGCTTGTCGTTGAACTTGAAGTTGTAATGTCCACCCACAAGGGACCTTGCCTGAAATCCAAAAACAGAGTTGCTTTCAATCGAGATGGTGATGGGAGTGTTGGATTCTAAAATACCCGTATTCAATATTTTAACACGCCCCAAGTTATAATCGACTGTATAATCGGTGCCTTCTGCGAGTTTAATTCCACCTGCCGTAACGGATACAGCTCCCTCTGGTACATTCAGCGCATTGAGTGGAATATCGGAACTAACCGAAGACTGGTATTGGCCTTTGAACATGAAACGGTTCTTGCTGGGTATTTGCTGAGCGGCTGTTTTGGTAGAATCGTAAAGTTCTGTAAACGCAATTTGATTGATAATCAAATCCGGCAATCCGGCGTCCTGTAATTTTTTCTTGAGTGTTTTCCCGAATGGTTGAACCGTTGAAAAGTAAACCCTACCGTTTCGTGTATTGATGGTTCCCCCATTTTCTGCGCGATTCGCCGTAAATGTAATAGGAACGTAATCGAAAACGCCATCGGAGAATGGTTGGTTGTTTTGGTTAAGCCGATCCATGTCAATCAACGTTACTATTTGCTTGTCGTCAACACCATCGATGGGCATAAATGGTACAAGTAGTGAGGTTTCTGGGTTGTTGTAAAGTAAATCGATCCGGAAGCCTGTTTGATCCACCTGATACGCCCCAATGGAATAAACGTTTTTCATCATCAGGTCCCAAATCTTGTTCTTCGGATTGGTGATGGTAGGCTTTAGTAATTTCAACATTAGTGCTTGTTGCCCTGGTATACCGTCGGTGGAAAATTCACCCACCTGATACGTTTCGCCACGGTACGTATATTCATACGCAACTGCCAGTACTTCGTCGTTGTTAAGCGGTAAGTTGAGCGAGATATACCCCAATTGTGCATTGTATGTAAATTCTTGTTCCGTTAACTTACGAGCATTCTCTACTTTTTCATAGTCGATCGCCTGTTCGAAAGGCCCTGGCGAGGTGACTTGCATGCTCATAGCCGTAACAGCGTTAGAAAAACCTCTTACGAGTGGTTGATTTGCCGCCCAATTATAAAGTGCGTTCGCCTCGTTATCGGGAAGGGGCTGGGTGGAATAGCCTCCCGGATTTCCTTGGCAATTGACTTGTATTGCTTCACCAAGGTCA
>Ga0315902_10008407_pt1 | contig 13991 bp, 12 predicted proteins | sample LakEriMetagenome_9_FD_203523 | JGI IMG/M metagenome (GOLD analysis project Ga0315902, IMG submission 203523) | Freshwater fungal communities from buoy surface, Lake Erie, Ohio, United States - Buoy 12 MA117 | ecosystem: Environmental > Aquatic > Freshwater > Lake > Lake biofilm | place: USA... | reverse complement strand
GAAAAGGATTGCGAAAGATCCTTCTTGATAATGCCACCGGAGAGATCTCCCCAAGATCTGAAGCGCTTCTCTATGCAGCAGATCGGGCCCATCATGTCTACTCGCTAATCCGTCCAGCTCTAGAGCGAGGAGATGTTGTCATCACCGACCGATACTTTGACTCCTCTATCGCCTATCAGGGAGCTGGTCGTATTCTCTCATCTAATGAAGTAGCTCGAATTAATCGTTGGGCCACAGAGTCACTCTTTCCAACTTTAACTATTATTTTAGATCAACCTGCAGATATTGGTTTATCCCGGATTAAAAGCGCTGATCGTCTAGAGAGTGAATCAATAGATTTTCACAATAGAGTCCGTAATGAGTATCTACAACTAGCTAATGTTGATCCAGAGCGATATCTAGTTATTGATGCTCGAAAGCCAATAATTGAAATTCATAAAGAGATTACCGCGAGAATCTCGCAGTTATCAGTTAAAAGACCATGAGTATCTTTGACTCATTAGTTGGCCAGAGCGAGGTAGTTGGAAGACTTAAAGGGGCAGTTGAAGCGGCTAAGAGCGGCAAGAGCACCCAGGAGATGGTTCATACCTGGCTCTTTGTCGGCCCTGCTGGCTCTGGAAGATCAAATGCTGCAGTAGCTTTTGCCGCAGCGCTGCTCTGTAGTGATGGTGGTTGCGGGAAGTGTTTAGATTGCCAGACAGTTCTTGCTGGGACTCATATTGATTTAGAGCGTTTCAATCCCAGTGGACTTTCAATAAAAGCAGAAGAGGTCCGCGAGTTAATTTCAAGATCTGCCTGGTCGCCATCTGTTGGACCTTGGCGGATTGTAATTATTGAAGACGCAGATAGATTAACTGAAACTGCAGCTAATGCGCTCCTAAAAACAATTGAAGAACCAGAGACACATACTCTCTGGCTTTTATGTGCGCCAACACTTACCGATGTTTCAGTAACTATCCGCTCTCGTTGTAGGCATCTGCAATTAAGAACCCCGTCAACGCTAAGTGTTGAAGAGTTCTTAATTAAGAATACTGGCGTTGATTCAAAGAACGCAGCCTTTGCTGCCCGAGTATCTCAAGGCCACATTGGGCGAGCAAGATTTATTGCCACTAACCAAGGCGCGCAATCAAGGAGACGAGAGGTACTCTCACTTATTTTTTTACTCAAAGACATTAGCTCCTGCTTTAAAGCTGCTGCGCGCCTATTAGATATTGCTCAAGAGCAGGCAGAGAGTGAAAACTCTGAGCGAGATAGTAAACAGCTTCAGCAGTTACAAGATGCATATCAAGGCACCGGTAGAGGGATGATCTCTGGTGGAGCAAAAGCAATTAAAGATCTAGAGAAGGAACAGAAATCCAGTACAACTAGGGCGATCCGTGACAATATTGATGGAGCGCTATTAGATATTGCTAGCCTTTATCGAGATATCCTCTTGATTCAAAGTGGGAGTCAAGAGATTCTAAATATTGACTTTAGGCAAGAGATAACAGAGTTAGCCAAGGCCAGCCCTGCTAAGCGCAGTATTGAGCAGATTGAGGCGCTCCTAGAGGCTCGAGCCAACCTTGGACGTAACTCTGCCCCCCTTTCAACTCTTGAATCCTTGTTTTGCGCTTTGAAGTAGCTTTCGGCATCATCTGCCCATGCGCTTAGACCATATCTCTTATGCAGCAACCCATGATCAACTAGTAGATGTAGTTCAAAGGATTGGCTCTCGGATTGGTTCAGCCTTTACAGATGGTGGAATTCACCCAAGATTTGGAACTCGTAATTTCACACTCGCTCTAAAAAATGGTCACTATCTTGAAGTTGTCTGTCCTTTAGATCATCCAGCTGCTGATGCCTCACCATTTGGTCGCGTAGTTTCACAGCGCGCAAATGAAGGTGGAGGTTGGTTAACCTGGGTAGTTTCAACCGAGGATTTATCACCGATTGAAAACCGCCTTGGACGCTTAGCAGTTGATGGTTCTAGAAAGCGTCCTGATGGTTCTGAGTTAAAGTGGAAGCAGCTAGGAGTTCTAGGAACTCTCAATGATTCTCAGCTCCCATTCTTTATTCAATGGATGTCAAGTGATCACCCATCAAATGATGGAAAGGCGGTTGCTGAAATAGTAAAGATTGAGATTTCAGGAGATGAGAAGACAATTGAAGAGTGGCTTGGTTCAGATCTATCAAAGGCTTTTGATGGCGTTGAAATCCAATGGGTTGATTCAGTAGCAAGTGATGGAGAAACTGGACTTGTAGCAGTTCACCTAGCAACGCCTCATGGCGTTGTACGCTTGGATTAATCTTAAAAAGCTTAAAGCTTTAAAGCATCGCCGCCCTAGCTCAGTCGGTAGAGCGTCGCTCTCGTAAAGCGAAGGTCATGAGTTCGATTCTCATGGGCGGCTCACAACAAGGAGGTAGGCAAATGGCACTAAATGAGAAAACACAAAGAGACAACGAGACAAACTATTTCAAAATCGGCCTAAATCTTGGCCATAACGCCTCTATCGTCTTAACTTCACCATCAGGCAAGCAGATTCGATTGGAAGAAGAAAAAGTAGCTCAAATTAAAGGATTCTATGGATTTCCAATAAAGTCTTCAAAAATCATAAAACAGCAAATTGATACTAGTTTTCCACTCAAGATTTTCGTAGGAGGTACTGAGATCTATGAAATATTTGCTTCACACAGACTCTTGATAAAGTACTTTAATCAGCGGAAATTGTCCGATATCCTGTGGATAAGCCTCGATATATTCAAAATGTTTTTTCCTAAAACAAAAGTGCTCCACAAAACCATAAAGCAACATTTAATTATGAAGCTAAAGTGGGAGTTTAAGTCTGTATGTGAAATACAATTTGTTGATCATCATAAAGCACATGCACTAAGCGCTGTAATTGATTCAGGATTTAAAGAGGCTTTAGTTTTTACTCAAGATGGCAAGGGGGATTTTTACAGCGGTAAAGTTTATTCTTGGCGTGAAGCTAAACTTCAAGAAATTCACTCCCAAGCGGCAGAGGATTCTTTGGGTTTAATCTATGGTGCTGTAACCAAAGCTATTGGCTTTAAGCAACTTAGGCACGAAGGAAAAATAACGGGACTTGCGGCCTTGGGTAAAAGTAACGAAACCGTCCTTGAAAGAATTCGTCAACATAGAATTAAGCTCAAAACTAAAGGCAGGGAAAATCAGCACGTTTCAAAAATGGTATTAACCAAGAAACTAAGGCAAGTTCTATCTCAAAGAATGATTGACACCGAGTTGCTGTTCTACGGGTTGATGTTTGAGTCATGGGTGAGTTTCTTTAAAGAGCAATTGAGTAATAATTCGCGTGAAGACATCGCAGCAACTGTTCAATCCTTTGTAGAGCATGAAGTCCTGACGATGATAACCGAAACCCATAGAACTAATCGCGAATACGAGAATGTAGCTCTAGCAGGTGGGCTCTTCGCTAATGTAAAACTTAACCAAAGAATCTGGGACTCTGAAATGTTTACTTCTATGTTTGTAGCCCCAGCGATGGATGATGCTGGAATAGCCTTAGGCGCTGTTGGGGTAGACGATGCTGAAATTCCTCGAAGAAAACCAACTCTGGAGAATTGCATCTATCTGGGTTCCAGCTCCTTTTGTGAAATTAAAGACCCGATGATTGAGGAAAAGCAACTAGGGTCAGAAGAGTCATTTGCGAGATCGATCGCAGATGCAATTTTGGGTGAAAAAATCGTAGGGACCTATTTTGGACAGCTTGAATGGGGTCCCCGTAGTCTTGGAAACCGTAGTATCTTAGCAAACGCATTCAATATCAAAACGCCAAGTGTTTTGAACTTAAGATTAAATAGAAACGACTTCATGCCTTTTGCTCCGATGGTTTTAGAGGAAGATGCATTCAAAATATTTAGAAACTATTCGAGTGATTTGATTGCAGCTCGCTTTATGACCATTACATTAGATGTCAATAAAGAATACATTGGTAAAATTCCATCTGTTGTTCATAAAGATGGCACGGCTCGGCCTCAAATCATAGATAAAAATGGACCTAGAATCTTGCGTTTAGTTCTAGAACAGATTAAAACGCAAACAGGAATGGGAATATGCGTAAATACATCATTTAATATGCACGAATCCCCAATTCTTTTTTCGCTACAAACAGCAATCGACAATTTGAAGAAAGGAGCGGTTGACCTAGTTGTTACATGTGATCTCAAAATTTACTCATTAGCCTTACCAAAGCTAGAGAAAAATCCTCAATATGAAGTTAATTTCTTGAGAGAGCAATAAAGTAATTGTTAAAGACAAAAATTGGACTTCAACGTGAAGGTTACTGGCTTATACAACACATAGAGTTTATGTAAAAGTAAAAAAGGGAGGGGTCATTAAGACTTGTTATCAGAGATTAATTGTAATCAAGCAAATACATCGACTAGTTTATTAGGTTGAGCTACGAATTACCCAAATGTCCCAAGCCCAATCTAAAATTAGAAGAGGAATAGAGTGGTGACCCAGAGCTTGCCTGATCATATAAAGTTGAACATAGGGTTTATCAGTCACTTTATGACTTTGAAAAACGATCGTGCGAGGTCCCTCCGTCTCCATACTGTCCATTTTCGAGAGCACCCCCTGGAATATGTGATATTCCCCCCCTTCGCAATTTAAAAACATGGAATATTGACCAACTAGACGAGAGAGTGCTGTTGAAATACTTACCACTTTCACAGACTTTACTTCACTTATATTTATAGACGATGGTCGTTCAACAGAATCAAGATAAGAATGATCTCCTGACACTCTTAGGAGGGCTGAACCATCTTGTTGGCCAACAGCTTCTACGTGAACTATCAAATTGGAAATATTAGATTTAATTTGACTAGCGAATTCTGGATGTGGTTCTTAAACATGAACGATATTCAAGTTTCTTAAGTACTCAAAACGATTAAGATTGTAGCCTTTAAAGCCACCAATGATAATCAGATTTTCACTGTCACGGTATAGAAATTCATATTGTAAAACACTATCCTTTGGGGAGATTATTCTCATTATCTCCTTACCTGAAAACTTGGCAACAAAGTTTTGATATGAAATCTGATTAGAATCGACCTCGAAGAGTTGAGCTGGCAAATTTATCGAATATCTGTTTGCAAAGAAAGTTATATATCGATAACAAATACGTAAAAAAGCCCTAAACAAAATCTAGAGTATCTTTTTTATTTTCATGTCAACTAATTCGCCTTTGGCGCATAATTTAATTTTTCGTACAAGGCGCTATTTTCGAAATTGGTCCTTCTAGCTTGAGCATGGATTTTTGATACTAGCCTTTGTCTAAATGATTTGTAGAATCTGCCAGCTCCGAGCTCAATTGGCGACGAAAAGTATATGGGGGAAAATCCAACAACACCTCCCACACTTTTAACCCTAAGTGAAAGATCATGATCATCTAAACCCTGGTAAAAAGCTGCAACATTAAAACCACCTATCTCTATGTAAAAGTCTCTTTTCATTAGGAGTGGGCCACGCATCACCGAATCACCAATCCACAATCTCCCCAAAAAAGCCTTTAAAGTCTCGTGAAACCGAGAATCATATTCATAAGGTAATTCATCAATCTTTGTGCCTAGCCAACCTGCTTTATCCGAAGTTACACTTGGGAAAACAGAGGCCAATGCATTTCTACTCTTTCCGTAACTAGAATTGGAATGCGAAGAATTAAACTCCTCAGATATTTTTACAATCTTTATACTATTTTTAGAAAAGTGGAAAAAATTAGATAGGACCCGCCTTAGAGCGAAATAGAAATACTTGACCCCTAAGTCGTCTGGATGCTCTCTTCCTCTAAGAGATTGCTGAGTTCCTAACTCTGATAGTGAGTGCACGCCTCTACAGGAAATGATTCTCAGTGAAGAATTGCTCTCAAAAACTTGGATAAGTTTCCTGTCAAAGTCTAATTCCAGAATCTTCATATCGGCTTGTATACTCATCACGAATTTTCCATTCGAATTCCTGAATCCAAAATCCTCACACCTAGATTCATAAACGGGAAAGCTAGTTCGGTAAAACCTTACGCCAAGAATGTTGCTTCGAGATTGAGATTTTTCTAGGTCATTTATAAATCTAAGAATCTCGTTACTAGTATCGTCGCTACTGGCATCATCCAATATTATTAGTTCCAATAAGCAAGTAGAATTTTCAACAATGCTACTTAGATGCTTATAAACAACCGACTCCTGATTGAATACTGGCATTACGCAAGAAATCACTGGTGATAAATACGAGTCCTTAACAGTCTGTTTAACGAGCTTAAATCTGCCATCAGATAATAATAAATTCAGAACAAATCGACTAATCACAATGCGAGCGTATCAGGTCAACATAAGATAATGGCTGACGGGCCCATTTTTTCATTTATCAATGATGTCTCTTTAATTGAGATTATTGAAGAGGTATGAACCGGTCATGTAATCTTCCATCCCTTGAGTTAAGGAGCATTTTTTCTAAATATCCGGGGTGGCAAGTTACAAACAGAATTCTTAAAGAAAGAAATTAGCAGGAATGGTCTAGTCTCATATTTTTGTAGTGGCAGATTAAACAAGCGCTTCACAAGGATGACCTCTCTTACATGAACATCTTTGCGATTTCGGATCTTTCTACCATCAGGCATTCGACCTTTATATCCAGTAGATACAGACTCAGTGACAGATTTATTATGTTTTCGAATTCCAAGATGCAAATCGGGAACTAGTTTTGGAGCACCGAACCTCAGGAATAAGAGATAGTAAAATACGACATCTCCGCCAAGAATAATTTTCTCGTCTATATGCAGTTTATCCTCATTGAAAAATGCTATTACAGACGGGGCTCCAATAAAGTTTATTAATTCCGATACCATTCTGTCATCCCATCTGGGTGAATGAGGATTAAAAAAGTTGTGTATCGCAGTATTTTGAATTTGACTTGTTTGATTCATGGATTCAATAGGCGAATCCTTAAAGTGATAACAACCTAGGGCCATCCAAGTCTTTGAATTTCCCATAGTTTCCCGAACAAGACTAAGAGTATCTTGCCGAATCAAAACATCGTCCTGAAACATAATTTTCACAACCCTATTTCTTGGCAATTTGCTGAGCAAGCTGTTGAAATTAGCTGTCCAATTCCCTATTTTGTCAGAGAATTTATAAGCAGTGATATCGAGATCGAATGTTGATAAAAACGAGGTTAAATCTTGAAAACTTTCATCATTAGCACTATGAAAGCTCAAAATTACCTCAAAGTTCTGATCATCTTGAATCATCAAGGAGTGAAACAAATCGTGGAGATGTCTAATCGATTGTTCGCTGTCGTGACAAGGAATCATGATAATTAACTTGTTAATATTCATCAAGAACTGTGTAATTCATTCCAGAAGCGATTAAATTCTAACCTTGCTTTGAATAAAGCCCTTTTGTAAAGTCGCCTAAACCAGTATGTGATTTTCTGAAGAGCTGAAAAGTATTGCTCCCGAGTTTTTAACCAAAACAACCTTTTAAATACAAAGCGAGGGTTAGCAGGAAGATATTCGCGCACGCTTATAACGTTTGGACTTGAAAAATCTCCTAAAGTTTCCAAATCTGAATCTACTCTTACAATTCCTAAATCAGACCTAACAGAGGAACGGACTAAAATGGACTTAAAATTACTATACTTTTCCAATAACATGACTGAAAGCATGGTTTGATTAGTAAGATTTAGAGGGTCACCCAAGTAATCAACTTCAATATTTGCCTGACTTGAGTTTTCTAGAGAATAATCAAATTTCTGGTCAAGGCGCATAAGAAAAGGTAAAGCATCCCAGATTTGTGTCTCGTTCCTTAGATCAACGTTTGGCCATATGTTTCCTAGAGGCAATCTATTTATGGCTCTGCCAATCCCTGAATATCTCTGGTTGATGTGAAACGAGAGATCCCTCTGGTTTGCCGAAATCTCAGACCAGAGAGAAGGTCCCCCGCGAATGATGACATCTAATCCTCGCTGCCAATCATCGAGCTCGAAGTCAACCGAGGTCAAGGCCTCATGATGATATTCAATTCCCACCTTGCTGGAGTGAACAAGCGGAACTCCAAGATTTATTACATCCAAGGCGCACCCAGCCAAGCCTTCCTCATGCGATGGAAAGATTGCAAAAGCAACGTTTCTCGCAAGCTCTTTCCAATCATCTGATCCATAAGTAATTTTCTTCTCTACGAATTCAATATTTTTTGGAAACTTTAAGCACAGCTCAACTATCTTGGTACGCCAATCACTGTATCCAAGGAAGCCTACAACTCGTAGACTATAATTTGGGTGACTTGCTGAAATAAATTCGATGATTTCTTCCAAGTAATCAATGCCTTTCCGAGTGCAAATGTATCCAGGGAAAAAAAGAATCTTGTTTTTCAAGTTGTAAGATTTGTATTTTTCGGTTTGCTGCCAATAAGGATAACCACTCACAAATACTTGTTTCGGTAGTACTCCAATTTTTAAATAACTTTGAAGTACCGCCCATCCGCCAATTCCTATTATAAAATCTGCCAACTTTGTCTCACGCAAATTTGAGATATATCCATCATGAACATCTTTACTCTTCCTATTTAAACCCTTGGAGTTGCTAAAATCCCTTATAGTTCTTCTCATAAGAGCACTCTCATTAACGGCTAAAAGACAAGAAACTGACGGCTTAAGAGTCTTAACTATGGTATCAAAGTTGCCAGATATTCCGAACACAAAATCAAATCGTTTGCCTTTAAGACGTTTAATTTCATTTAGGTCTTGAAAATTAACATAGACTATTTCTTGATTGGGAAATGTCTTAAATAATTCAGTGTAAATGTGGTCTGAGTAGAGTTGGATTCCATCCTTAGGTACAAATCCATTTTCTCTTTTAAAAGGCATATATGAGAGTAAGACTGTCAACACTTCTCCCATCGCAGAATACAGAATTTCCGGCCTGAGTTTATACCAGAGATACCTATTTCCTCTTCAAAAATGAGATATCCACTGAAGTTAGTCAAGATTTTGCATACAGCGTATCCCGCTTACCATTGATCTAAAGACAAGCAAACAAACTTTACATCATATAAATCAGCACCTTGTAAGACATCTAGATAGGCTTCGATGAACAAAATATGAGTAAACAGTATGAAATACAATAGAGAGTTGCACGTTAACGCTATATCCTACCGCTATGTGTGGAATATTTGGGAAATTTGGACACCGCGTTCACCTAAATAAAGAAGAAGTCGATAAACAATTTCAACTTGTTTACACAAGAGGCCCGGATGGACGTGGGTTGAAAGAGGAAGCTCACTGCACATTAGGCCATACGCTGCTTGCTATTCAAGACCCAGGCAATGCATCGCAGCCTATGTATTCCAGAAGTAAAAATTCTTTAATAGCATTTAACGGCGAAATATATAATTTCAAGGAGTTGGCCAGTGAATTTAACTTGATGAACTTACAATCAAAGTCAGATACAGAAGTTGTTTTGGAATTATTAGAGTCGAAGGGACTGGGAGTTGTAAATAAATTTGAGGGCATGTTTGCATTCGCTTTCTATAATTTGAAAGCAAAGGAGATTACATTTTGTAGAGATCAGTATGGTGAAAAACCTTTTTACTATGCTAGCTCTGGACAGAATGTATATTTCGCCTCGAACCCCCTATCAGTTCGTAATATGCTCAAATACCCACCTAAGGTAAATACCCAAAATTTATCTCACTTTTTTCGTTACCAATATTTGCCTGAAGGTGAAACTCTGTACTCAGGAATAGAGCAAGTCATTCCTGGAACTTGCGTCACATTTGACTTGGACTTGCATAAAAGAATAGATGTATTCAAGAAGGAAAAAGAAGTCACCCACAGTACTTTCTCTAGTGTCTTTTCTTTAAGTGTAAAAAGTTGCATGATTGCGGATGTCCCAGTGGGTGTATCTCTTAGTGGAGGTGTTGACTCTACAATAACACTATGCGAAATTAAGAAGTTGAATGAAGACATCAAAACTTTTACAGTATCGTTTGATAAGCATGATCAAGACACAATATTCGCTCGTAGAGCTTCAGACTTATTCAAGTCGGAACATCACGAAGTTTCTATATCAGATACAGAACTTCCCGAATTGATTCATCATGTTTTGAGTAATCAACCTCAACCTTTTGGAGATAGTTCAATAGTGCCAGCTTACGCACTGGCAAAATATGCTAAAGAATTTGTCAAAGTTTTAATTAGCGGTGATGGCGCAGACGAAGTACTCTCGGGATATAATTATTACCGTAAATACGGAAATGAATCCCAAAAAAGCTCTAAACTATATTTTGAGTATTTAAGTTTGAAGTTTGAGATTTCGATTTTAAGGTGGCTTTATGCAAAAAAGGATTATTCGCGAGTTAACAGAGTTCGAGAATTAGACTTTATCTTGTCAAAAAAGAGTGCAATAGATCTTTGGCACGAGGACATATCCATTCTAAACGATCGAGAACTTCAGAAGATGGGATTCTCAAGTAAATGTATCAAGAAGTCCAGAAGAGAATTTAGTCAATTTTCAGGAATACAGTCAGTCATGCAGTGGGATCGGCTCACATATCTACCGGGCGATATTTTGTGGAAGAGTGATACCGCAGGAATGATGGCGTCTCTTGAAGTAAGAACTCCTTTTTTAAATTCTAACTTAGTTAATTGGGCGAGAGAAATTGATTTCACTCAGAGAATTTCCAAGCAAACTTTACTCATGAAAGAGTATGAGGGACAGATTCCAAGTGAGTTTTTCACCAGAAAAAAGCAAGGCTTTGGAGCTCCGCTAAAAAAGTGGCTTGAGATTCCTGAAGTAAATAGCCTCTTTATGGATACGGTCGGAAACAAGCAGAGCAAATTGTATAAGTACATCAATTTTAGAAAGGGCATTAAGGCATCTAGAATAAATTCTCAAACTAAATGGAACTTATTGGCACTTGGGTTATGGCTAGAAAAAAATGACTAGAAGTCAACCGATGGTTACGGTACTTCTACCATTCGTAAATGTGGATGCTTTTCTAACTGAAGCCATTGAGAGTATTCTCTGTCAAAACTACTCTGCCTTAGAACTTTTACTTTTAGACAACCAAAGAAAAAAGATTAGTAAAGTTCCCAATCTTTTAGATAGCAGAGCCAAGGTCATAAACTGTAGATCATTTAAAACGTTATCAGCTGTACTCAACGAAGGAATTCGTCTGGCTAATGGAAAGTATGTTGCGAGAATGGATGCAGATGACATCAGTGTTAATAGTAGAATAAAAAAGCAAGTTGAGTTTTTGGAAATACACAAAGATTTAGATATGGTTGGTACAGCCATACGTACAATGTCAGAATCTGGCTCACTTGGAGAACTACGTCTTCAACCAGTTACGCATGAGGATATAGTGAGAAAGTTACCTGGGAATAATCCCTTCTTTCACCCAACAGTCATGTTGCGAAAAGACTCACTTAAAAAGGTGAAAGGCCCTTACAGCCCATTCTTTAAGAGGTCACAAGATTATGAGCTGTGGACTCGTCTTCTACCTGAAGTGAGAGCTGGAAATATTGCAGAACCATTATTGTATTATCGAATTCATCAAAACCAATTTGGAAAGCGTATTGCCCACCAGTCAATCTTTTACTATCGCCTCGCGCAATTTAAATACTCTATACGTGATAGGAAAAGTGGTAAGTCTGGCACAAACTGGAGAGTATCTGTGGTTATCTTCAAGAACTTATCTGTCGCTTTTATGAAATTTAGCCTCAGCTTGTGGAAATTATGGCTGTCTAGTTTCAAAGGGAAATGGCAGTAGCTCAGTATCTAATGGGAAATAGGCCTTTGAATCAAAGCCGTATTCTCCTTGGTCAAACCACTTTAAAGGCAGCACTCTAATTTTATCTACGCCAAGATTCGCTAGCCACCAAGAGAAAGTGCTATTTGATCCAATAAATAGTTGACAATTAGAATAACTCTGCAATAAAAATAGGGGATTGCTAACCTTCGAAACAGTTGTGTAAATTGATGGAAATTGGGCACGAAGTTCTTTAGCAAGGCTTTTTGCAAATCTAGAATCGTCGGAGAGAATTGCTAAGGTTTTGTATTGCCGATTGTAATATTTTGAAAAGGCACTTATGTAGTACTCTAGACCGTAAACGCCATGCAAACGCCTTGTCTTTGAGTTCTTCGAGTAATCTCCCCTTCGGGCATGAATCACAACTTCCGAACCTTCTGCTTGATCTATCAACCCTAATTCAAGGGAGTAAGAATTAAGGAATCCTTGTATTGATTGGGTAAACTGGTGGAAGTGCTCTTTCCAGTACTGAAAGCTAGTAAAACTCCCTATATAAAGTGATCGGATTTCTGGATGAATGCTTCTATCCCAAATTAAGGCACTTTGCTTAAAAACTTTATAGGAATTATTGCGAGCATCCTGCTCGAGTGTATGAATATATCTCCTCGATATAGTTTTTGAGAATCTTCGAGAGTTGTTTGCAAAAAGAGTTTCGAAATTGCTGGCTCTACTAGCAATCTTTATTTTGGCGAGAGGTAGACTTCTAATCGTTGGCCGTTGATTTCCGGATTTGTGGGAAAGTGCAAGAAGCGTGAAGTCTAGATAAGGAACAGTCTCAGTTCTTTTACCTATCGCAAGAGCCAAGCAGTATTGAAATAACTGATTACCGATACCTCCACTGGCTACTACGATTGGAGAAATTTCATCATATAGAAAATTCTCTTTCATGGGGGTAATTATCATTTTTTCGCCTCCTGAAACAAATGCCCAACTCTGGGATAGGATACGCCAGTGGCGATACGGAAGTTCTTAACAGCCAAATTTGTCAAAAGGGCGAACTATGAGCGACAAGCAAGAGCCCATAGAGAGACCCTAGATTTTCTCCGGCACCTAACAGATTCACGAGCTGAGAATTTTCAAGATCTTTGGGTATTGAGCGAAACCAATTACAAGGCAGGTGGTTTTTTTGTCGAATTTGGAGCAACTAATGGGGTGGATACATCAAACACTTGGCTACTAGAAAAGAAATATGGTTGGAAAGGAATTCTCGCCGAGCCAAATCCTCACTATCAAGACAAACTCCTTGAAAATCGTAATTGCTTTATTGATAAGAGAGTCGTTTGGAATGAGTCTGGAAGCACTGTCGAGTTTCTCTCTATGCAAGAGCCTTACATATCCGTCACAAAGGAGGATTTAGTTTTGCAGGATAACGAGAAACTTAGGAGTGCCGTCTTGCATGAATTGAGAACTGTTTCACTTGGTGATTTGCTTCGACACTATAAAGCACCCAAAAAAATAGACTTTATAAGTATCGATGTGGAGGGTAGTGAGGAGCGAATTTTAAAAGCTTTTTTCAAAGAAGGAGAATATGAAGTTGCACTACTGTCTGTAGAGCATAACTGGTTGGACAAGAGTGGTTCATTACTGAAACTAATTCTTTCTCAAGGATATGTGAATGTTTTTGGGGAGCATAGCTCTAGAGATTATTGGTTTAGAAAAATTTAGGAAGGCTTCAACTTTTAGCGAGACTGAGATCTACTCATAATTGCAAGCATGAGTGAACTAGCAATCAGTTACTACTAGAAGTAGCTCCATAATTGAGCTTGCTTTTTGTCACAGTCTTTACTTTATGAAGTTAGAGGTTAGGTTGGGTAGCTTTTGAGCAATTCTTAAAAACAAAAAAGTGACTATTAGATTCGGAGATAATGCATCTCTGTGCAGATCACAGCTATTTGATTATGCAAGTAGGTGAAGATTACTCACTAATGTTCTATTCTGAAGCGCATATAAAGTACTTATGACATTAAAATGCACACTAAAGTTAGCTGATAGAAAAAGTCTCATTTCTGCAAATTCTAACTTGGTTAAAAGTAGCAATTCTATGAGAGAGATAAATTGTTTAATTGGTTTCTAATCCGCATTGAATATGCCCATGCATAAGAACGCTTAAGACCCCAGATTTGCAGCATACTAATATCTCGGCTCTTTTTCAGCGGGTAAAGTTTGCT
>Ga0315902_10008406_pt1 | contig 13992 bp, 6 predicted proteins | sample LakEriMetagenome_9_FD_203523 | JGI IMG/M metagenome (GOLD analysis project Ga0315902, IMG submission 203523) | Freshwater fungal communities from buoy surface, Lake Erie, Ohio, United States - Buoy 12 MA117 | ecosystem: Environmental > Aquatic > Freshwater > Lake > Lake biofilm | place: USA... | reverse complement strand
CCAGGAGCCCGCTGGTGAGGGCGTTGACCCCGAGTCGGACCCTGGGTATCAGAAGGCCGCTCAGTTCGCCATGGAGGCCTTGTATAAGAACAAGGCAGCCAAAGACATCGCCAAGGCGATCAAGACTGCGCGTGACCCGGTGGAGGCGCTGGCCAACACTGCCTACGAGATCATCACCATCACCGACGAGCGCACCAACGGCGCGGTGCCTGACGAGATGCTGGCCGCCTTCGCGACCTTCGTGCTCGAGGAGATCTCCGAGATCGCCGAGGCGGCCGGTGTTCCGCTGAAGCCGTCCGACGTGGCGATGGCGCTGAAGCAAATGATCCTGCGCTTCCTGGGCGAGCAGGGCGTGGACACGACGCAACTACAGCAGGCTATGGACCAGGTTGACCCTGAGGAGTTCAACCGCATGGCTGAGGGCGAGGAGCCGGAGCCTGAGGAGATGCCAGCATGAGCGGACTGATCTGGGCCGGGATCGGCAAAGGCATCGCAGATGCCGGGACCACCTTCGGCAGCTACATGCTGAAGGACATCGAGGACCAGCGCAGACGCGACGACGAGGAGCGGCGCGAGGCCAACGCCATCAAGCGGGCCGAGGAGGCTGACAGGATCCGCGCCGAGCGCGAGGAGAAGAAGGCCGAGACGCTGAAGCAGCGCGTGACCACTGAGACCGCGCAGGTCGAGCAGCGCGCCACGCAGATTGGCACCGAGCGCCGCACTGCGCGCTTGGACTCTGACGCCACCAGGCTGGGTGAGATGTCTGCCAAGGCCGGCGAGGAGGGTGACATCGCGCTCAGCAAGGAGCAGATGCTCGACCTGATCCGCAAGGATCCGGCGCTGCGCGAGAGCTACCGCAAGTCAGGCCTGATCGAGGGCGCGGCGGAGTCGACTCGCGACCCGCGGATGATCGCTGCCGAGGACCGCGTGACTGCGGCCATGGGCATCGGCGCGCACTCGTCTGTGTTGGACGCCTACACCAAGGCGCGCAAGGACACGCTCGACGAGATCAGGCGGGAGAACGAGCAGAAGAGGGCTGAGGCTGCGCAAGCTGCGACAGATCTCAGGCTCGATCAGCAAGGCAGGAAGACGGACGCCCTGATCCAGTACCTTGGAGTCAAGGGCGATGCGGTTGAGCGCAATGCCGAGACCGCAGAGCAGCGCGAGGCTCGGCTGGCCAAGGGCGGCGGCGGCAAAGGAAGTGGCAGTGGCCGCGGTGGCGCTCCGACAGTCCGCAGCACTAAGACCGACAGCAATGGAGACGAGATTGCAATCATGTCCGACGGGACGACCAAAAATCTTGGCATCAAGTCTGCCGTTTTTGATTCGCGCGTCGCAAACACCATCTCGGCAATGGAGAAGAGTGACTACAACTTCCGTCAGCTCCCCGAGGAAGAAAAACGCAAGCGCGCTGTTGAGCGTTTGGCCGGCGGCCCAAGACCTGCTTCAACTCCTGCACCCTCTCCCTCATCTTCCTCAAATCGCCCGCCCCTGAACAGCTTCGTGCGCAACTAAGCGCTGCCACCGATTTCGTGACGAACCTACACCATGAAATTTGACATCAACGCCGCTCGCAAAGCCGGGTACTCAGACGACGAGATCGCACAGTTCCTGGCCGAGCAAAATAAGTTTGACTTGGGCGGCGCACTGAGCTCTGGCTACAGCAGCTCGGATGTCATCGACTTCCTGGCAAAGCCAGTCGCAGATGCAGGCGGGGGCCGCGGGTTCATCAACCCGCCGATGGCCGGGCAGCCGCAGCCGACCTACCCCAAACTGCGCCCTGCGCCTGCACCCGCGACGGACTACTCCGACATGGCGACGGCCATGCAGGGTACGCCGATGTCTCGGCCGCAGCCCGCTGCACCGGCGCCAGCGCCAGCGAAACCGCCGCCCTACAAGAACCGACTCGAGGCCCTTGACGACGCCGTCAACTTGGTCGAGGAGGGTGCCGACTTCAAGAAGGTAGCTCAAGCCTTCTCGCAGATCGGCATCGGCGAGGGCGACATCATGTCGCACGGCAAGGCGCGCAAGTCGCCGATGTTCGATCTGCCGGAGATGTCTCGCAAGCAGATCGACCAGTACGTCAAGCCGCAACCGCAGCCGATGCCGGAGCCGACGGGCACCATCACTGCGGTCGAGCCAACGGCGCTGCAAGAGATCGGTAACACGTTCAAGCGCGGCTCGCTGCAGGCCGGCCAGATCCTGGACAACTTGTCCTTCAAGGCTGGCATCTTTGACGCCAGCACAACCGCCGAGCGGATGCGTGAGCGCAACCGCCAGATGGGTGCGGCCGCGCCGTCGGGCGATGTGGCCGCGGGCCTCGAGCGGTTGCAGGCTGCCAACGAGACCGGGGAATATGGGACCGTCGCACGCGAAGTGCTGGACCCCAGCAACTGGAAGGCCTTGGCCGCGCTCGTCGCCGAGTCTGTGGTCGCCTCGTCGCCGGCCATTGCTGCAACCGTTGGCGGCACCCTGGTGGCCGGACCTTTCGGTGCGGCCGGCGCCACTGCGCTGACGTCGTTCACGATGGAGTACGGCGCCGCTGTTGGCGACGTGCTGGAGAAACGCAAGGTCAACCTCGCTGATCCTGTTGCGGTGCGCCGCACGCTCGAGGACCCCGAGTTCATTGCTGAGACGCGCGAGCGCGGCCTCAAGCGTGGCGTTCCGATCGCTGCGTTCGATGCGCTGTCGGCTGGCTTTGCCGGCCGCTTCGTCAAGACCGTCGAGCGCGCTGTCGAGTCTGGCGCAATCGCGGCCAAGAGCGCGCCCCGTGCATTCACTGTTGCCGGCTTGAAGGAAGGTGGTCTGCAGGTCGGAGCTGGCATGGCGGGCGAGGCAACGGGCCAGATTGCCACCGGCGAGAACAAGCCACTGGACGTGCTGATCGAGGGCCTGGCTGAGCTGCCTGGCGGCGTCGCTGAAGTTGGCGGCAACCTCTACTCGTCGCGCAACCGCACGCCCGAGGGGATGATCGCGAGCGCGATCAGTAGTGCGCCCGGGTATCAGCAACGTGATGTTGGCATGCAGGCGGCTGCTGAGTTTGCGGCGCCGCAGCCAACGATCAGCACGCAAGTGCAGCCGATCGAGCGGCCTCAGATTGCCAACTTCACCCCCACCGATTCGCCGACCAAGCAAGCCGGCCTGGTGGACATCGTGGTGCCGCTGCCCGGCGTGGCAACTGCGCCCGCACTTGGAGACCTGAATGTCGGCACAACAGGCTTACCTGGAGGACTGGCTGCAGAAGGGCGTGCAGCAGGGAGCGGTATCCCTGGCGGAGGCCTGGGAGCTGCAGGACTTGGCGCTGCAGGTGCCGCCGGGGACGGAAGCGGAGTTGCCCCGATCCCTGGAGTCAATGATCGACAGGCTGTACCTGCTGGAGGTGCGCCCGGCCAACAGCCTACCGGCCTAGCCAGGCCTTTCGATCGGGCGTCTGATGCTGACCTGCTGGCCCGCACAGAGGCGGCAGTCGGGGGTGCGCCTGCGAAGATCTGGGCCGGTCGCGCAGGCGACGGCTACATGCAACCGCAAGATGCGCAGCAGGCTCTGCCCGGACTGCAGCGCAAGTACCCTGACCTGTCCTGGAATCTGCAGCAGGACGCGGAGGGGAAGTTCTTCTGGGCAGGCGCAACAAAGGAGACCAACCTTGGCACGCAAACCACTCAAGCCCAGCAAGCTCAAGCGCAAGGAGCAGCACCAGCAGGCCAAATGGCAGGCGCCGCACAAGGCGGCGCAGGTGGCATCCCAGCCCCAGCCCGCCCCGCGGTTGAACTGTCTGATACTGAACGTGCCGGACTGAAGCTCGCGCCTACGGCGCCGATCCGCGAGCTGACCACGCTCAACCAGCAGCTCGATCAGCAGATCGGTGTCACGTTCTCGCCGGTCAAGTCGACCGACCTGAACGACTCGCAGCGCCTGGCCAGTGCGGTGGCGCGCCTGATGGGCAAGACCCTGACGGTCGTTCACCAGGAGACTGGCGCCGGCATGCTGCCCAACGGCATGATCAACAGCGTCGGCGGCAAGCACCTGTTTGTCGCCGACGATGCGGACGATGCGCCGCTGTCCATCACGGTGCACGAGGCCTACCACGGCCTGCCTGAGGCTCAGCGCAAGAGCCTGAACACCGCGCTGCTGGACCTGTTCCGCCAGGACCGCAAGGACAAGTTCCTCGACGAGTTCAGCTACACGCCGGACAAGTTTGAGGAGGAAGCCCCGGCCATGATGGTGCAGGCCATCAGCAAGCGCGAGGACTTCTGGCAAGAGCTGCGCACAAAGATGGGCAACAAGGAGTTCGGCGAGGTGGCCAAGACCATCATCGCCAAGCTCGGTGACATCTTGACTGGCGCCAAGAAGCAGTACGGCGAGGACTTCGTCAACAAGTACATCTCCGACGTCGCGAAGGCTCGCGACCTGCTGACGACTGCCTACGCCGACGCGATGAAGGCGCAGGGCCTGCAGCCCGACGTGCAGCTCGAGGGCATGGCCATGGCCTCTGAGCGCTCGCGCATCGGCATGGACTTCAAGGACGTCGTCAAGCGCACGCCCGAGCTCCAGGCTGCGGCCGCAAAGGTCCAGGCCGGCGAGATGACGGCGGCCGAGTACGACCGCCTCGTCAACGAGTTCAAGCCGGTCGAGCCGTACACCTCGGTGCCGCAGCCGGCTGCCGACGCAGACATCAGGACAGCTCTGACCAGCGACAAGGTCGACCGCATCGGTGTGCCGTCAAAGACTCTCAAGGCCGGCGAACCTGTGGGCCTGCGCCTGGACATCCCGGCCTACTCCAATCACGGCACCTGGGTGGTGTCAGTGCATGAGCAGCAGGCGGGCTACAACGCGGGCAAGTCGATTGGCTACGAGCCTGTTGCTGCGGCCACCAACGTCACGTTTGGTGTCGTTGAGAAGGCGGCCATGAACATCGCTGGCGGGAAGCCCAAGGCGACGATCGCCGTCATCAAGGGTGGGTGGAAACCCACGACGCCAGCCGAAGCCAAGCTCAAGGCCGACCAGGCGCTGAAGTCCAAGGACTGGGTGCAGGTCGGCATGGACCCCGAGCGGCACAGCTACTTCTACGACCGCTCCAGCATGGAGCCGGTGGTGTCTGCCGACGAGGTCATCCAGATCGGCCCCCTGGTGCTGGCCAAGAACCCGACCTACGGCAAGAAGTCGGAGTTCATGTTCAGCAATCGGTCGATCCCAAAGGCCACCGAGTACCAGCCCAAGCGCGACAACTTCGCTGCGCCGAAGACCGCCGAGTTCCTGCCGAACGAGCTGGTCGAGCGCGCCCGCGGGTACATCACCCAGTTCAAGGCCGTGGCTGCGCCCGTCCAGATCTCTGGTGCTGACCGAATCAAGGCCGAGGGTCTGCTGCGCCCCCGCATGCAGGCTGCGCAGGAGGCCAAGCTCGACTACGACCAGAAGATCCTGGACATCGGTGAGCGCACTGGTGCGCTGGGTCAGATGCTGGCGCCGCTCAAGGGTATCAAGCGCGCTGCCGAGAAGCTGGCCGTTGAAGAGAAGTTCAACGTCGACAACATCAAGGACCTGCTGCGCTCGACGATCGTGGTCGACAGCTACGCTGACGCGCCGGCCGTGGTCGACGAGATCCGCAAGGAGTTCGAGGTCGTGCGCGTGAAGAACCGCACCGACATCGAGATGGCGGGCGACGACGTCGACAACAAGGGATTCCTGCCGTCAGGCTACGGCGACGTCCTGATCAATGTCCGCACGCCCAACGGCACGATGGCCGAGATCCAGGTCAACGTGCCCGAGATGCTCGCCGCCAAGGGCGAGGAGGGGCATTCCCTGTACGAGATCGAGCGCGATCAGCCCGAGGGCTCTGACATCCGCAAGGCGGTTGTCGAGGCCCAGTCCGAGTACTACCGCGAGGCCGCGGCCGCTGCTGCGCGCAGGAAGTACGCCTCGTCGGAAGGCGCGCCGGAGCGGGGGAGCGCGTCGCGCTCGAGCAGCTCGCCGGTCGCGTCGTCGAGCTTGAACACGCGGCCGTCGGGGAACTTGACCCAGTCGTCGCCGGAGAACGAGGCAACGAACTCGCAGCCGGGCGGGAAGGAAGAGGGGACTTTCATAGGATCTCCTGACGAGTCGAGTTTATCACAATCCTTATATCCTGAAGAGGAAGCACGGGCAGACGTCATGCCGCCCAAGGAGCTCGAGTCCGGTGGCGTCATGTTCTCCCTGCGTCGCGTCGAGGACATCAACGATGTGCCTGAGATTACGATGCAGGACCTGGTCGACGAGACCGTGTTCCCAATCCTCGCAGATCTTACGGCCGCCGGCTACGTCTACATGGGCAAGGAGCTGCGCGGTGGTCCGTACTACACCCTGCTGCCGTCCAACAGCGAGAAGGGCCTGATCTGGGCCAACGACGCGAAGGGCGTCTCCAGCTTCAAGGAGAAGAAGGCCAAGCGCGGGGTGATCGGTCTGATCGTGGCGATGAAGCAGACGTCGCACGCGACCAACAACACCGTCGCCAACATCATCTTCCGTGCGGTGGAGGATGAGATTCAGAAGGGATCCGTGTCACCTGAGAACGTGCCCAAGCTGGACGAGATCGTGCGCGGGCTCGCGGCCAGGACGGTCACCAAGAATCGCAAGGTGAACGGCGAGAAGGTCAAGGAGGTCAAGCAGGTCTTCCCGAAGTTCGCGGAGTTCCCTGGCTTCAGCGACCGCGAGGCATCCGAGAAGTTCCTGCGCGCGCTGCCGTTTGAGGCGCGTGGCCTGTTCTTCGAGGAGATGACCAAGCCCACGATCGAAGACCTGGGCCTGGGCGTGATCCGCAAGGTGATCAACGACACGGTGGAGCCTGACCTGCGTGGCCTGAACATGGGCGACGTGATCATGGCCATTCGGTTCGATCCGAACGCGCCTACCGTGGAGCTCGGCGCCAAGACCGACACGCCGATCCACGACTCCTACCGCTACGCGGTCAAGGGCCAGGTGATCGGCAAGTTCAAGCGGCCGATCTCCTTCGAGAACGTGTTCGTCGACCTGATGAAGGAGCGTCGCGCGGGCGGGCAGAAGAACGTGGCGCGAGACTACCGCTCGCTGACGCTGCGCAAGCCCGAGCAGGTCATCACCCAGGACATCGCAGACCTGGTCTCCGGCGACGCCTACCGCAGCATCTCATCGCCTGCCGAGGCGCAGGCTGCGGTGTCCGCGGCCGACATCGACTGGAAGAAGATCGACCGGCCGACCGCCGCTGGCGTGCGCGAGTTCCTGCGCACCAGCCGCGTGTACGGCAGGGGCGACAAGACGCCCGCGTTTGATGAGGCCAAGAAGCTCATCAGGGAAGGCAAGCTGCGCATCTTCCGCCTGGCCGAGACAGAGAACTGGTTCTCGCTGGAGGATCGCGACGACCGGCGCGTCATGACCTCGGTCATGGTGGCGCAGCCCGGCGTGCGCCAGGAGACCCTGTTCGGCAACATGATCGAGGTGGCCAAGGCCAATGGCGCCACCCACATCGAGATCGGCGAGACCGTCGCGCCGCTCACCAAAGTCGACGCGCCGCAGCGCGTGGCGCCGATCATGAAGGAGCTGGCTGCGATGTCGGACAACGACCTCGCAAACCTCGGCATCGACCCGGCTGACGTGCGGCGCCTGGCCGGCAAGATCAATGACGGCGGTGACCAGGTCTCTCCGACCTCGGTGATGATGATGTCGAACCGGGTGTCGCCGGCCGACAAGATCAAGTGGCGCGAGATCTCCGAGGTCAAGCGCGAGATCGGACTTGACCGGCTGCCCGACCACATCGTCCCCTTCGCAGAGTTCATGGGAACGATGGCGACCAAGGCGAGCAACGGCGGCCTGACTGTGCGCGACGTGATCAAGGCCTACACCATCGCCCGCTCGTCCATGAACCGCGGCGCGGTGACGACGTCCAAGGTGGTGGCCAGCGGCCTGCGCCTGCCGGCCGCGTTCACCGACGCGAAGATCCGCCCCGAGGGTGCGTTCGGCTACTGGCTGCTGTCCCCCACGGGGCAGAACTACCTGAACGCGGCAGAGGTCGGCATCGTGGACCAGGCTGCCATCGACGACGCGGTCAAGGTCATGGCTCCGTTCGGCACTCAGAACACGCTAGGCAAGGACCTCGAGCGCGCCGCCTCGGGCGACCTGCACTCCAGGCTGCCGGCCCTGACGGCGGCTATCAAGAAGGCCGCTGAGGGCGGCGACGCGGTGCAGGACTGGCAGGCTGCGCTCGACAACCTGTACGGCGTGCGCGAGGCCAAGAAGGGGTTCCTGGGGTCCTTGCTTGGGTTCGGCCAGCTACCGACCTTTGATGCTCGCCAGATCAACGTCAACGTCGAGGGCGACAGCAAGGAAGCCACGCTCAGTGCGCTGACGTCGAAGAAGGCTCGCGATGTGGTTGGCACGCTGGCCAAGCGCATGGACGCGCTAAGCCTGACGATGGACAAGAAGTACGCTCCCTTCTACCAGCACCTGGCTCACCACGCCGTGTGGGATGCGGTGGGCGGGACGGAAACCACGCACGAGGATGTGGTCGAGTCCATGCTGATGGCCAGCAACCGCTACAACCCGAAGGTCTCACCGCAAAGCGCGCTGAACGCAGACATTGAGTCTGCGTCGGAGAGTCTGCAACGCTACGTCAGGGCGGTAGAGCAGGGCCGTCAGTTGCCCAAGCTCACGATCGGCCGCCTGCCTCATGTGCTCAACATGCTGGGCGCTCGCACGCAGGACTTCGACATCGCCACCAGCATCGTCAAGAAGGTGTTCGTCGAGAAGCACAAGGACGAGATCCCTGGCATCACGCCCAAGCAGCTCATCGAAGGCATCTACCGCCCAGCCATGGTGCTGAAGTCGAAGGACGGCAACCCCCGCGAGTTCGAGCTGGTGCTGCCCATCACCAACGACCAGGGTGCGGTGATCGTCCCGATCAAGGTGTCGGTGGACAAGACCGATCCGACGGGCGCGGTGATGTCGATCTACGCCAAGGGCGTGTCGATCTCAGGCGGCAAGACGAACGAGCAGGTGCTGATGAAGCGCATCAACGACGGCAACCTGCTGTACGTTGACCCGGGCCTGGCCAAACAGGCGCTGACGGGGCGCAAGTCTGGCGACGCCAAGCTCAACGGCAACTTCGTGTCCTGGCCTGCGGTGTGGCCCAAGCTCGAGAAGATGATCGCCGACCGCAAGGTCAAGACCGACGTCAACCTGATGGGCTGGATCGGCGACAACTACAAGCCGAGCTCGTCACCTCAGGGCTGGGAGGATGCGCCCGCATTCAGCCAGCGCGCCGGGGCCGAGGACAAGGAAGTGGCCGGCCTGTTCCGCGAGCTGCAAGATGCCCGCGGCCTGAGCCGCGTGCGTGCGCTCGAGCGGGTTGACGCGCACCCGATGGCTGAGACAATCCGACGCATCGACCAAGAGTTCATGGACATCCTGGAGCGGCTTGACGACGCCGGCCTGGTGAAGATTAACTGCAAGTGAGGTATCACAATGCCTGTTTCCAATCTGCTCGACAAGCCCACCGAGGACATGCTGAACAAGGCTGTCCACGCCGAGCTCTACGCCTCGCACCTGTACAAGCACATCGCCAACCAGATGCAGCGCGCCGGGTTCTTTGGCACGCAGAAGTTCTTCGCCGGCGAGAGCGCTGACGAGCTCAAGCACTACCAGCTCATCGCCGACTACATGAACGACCGAGGAGCGATGGCCAAGGTGCCGGCGCTCGAGGCCTGCACTGACGTGGCCACCGACATCGTCGACGCCATCGAGCTGGGCTACGAGACCGAGCTGCAGCTCATGCGCGACTACGAGAAGTGGTATCGCGAGTGCAAGTGCGTCACGACCCAGCAGTTCATGCTGCAGTTCCTCGAGACCCAGCGCAAGAGCGTGGGCGAGTACGGCGACCTGATGTCGCGCCTGGGCCTGGTGAGCGGCGACAAGGCGGGCATGCTGATGATGGACCAGGAGCTTGGCAATGGCTGAGAACTGCAACTACACGTTCAGGACGGCGGGAGGCGAGGTCACCGTCAAGGGGATGGCCGAGATGAAGGCCTTCCTCGCCTTGAACGGTGTGGATGCAATCGAGGGCGCGGAGGCGCCAGCGTTCAGCCAGCGAGCCCCGGTCGTCGGCTCTCGCTTCAAGCTGCCCGGGTCCACTGCGGTGGATGTCGGCCGCATCAGGCTGCAGGACGACGTGCTGCGCATGAAGCGCGTGATCGAGGCGGTCAAGCAGCAGGGCGGTACGGTCGGCGAGGCGCAGAACTTCTACGACGCCAACACCCTGATGCCCGGCCGCATCCAGGCTGAGATCGACGACTTCAAGGACAAGGTCGTCAAGCCCATGCTGGACAAGGCGGTCAAGTACGAGATCGACCTCGACGAGCTCTCGCTGTACGCCTACGCCAAGCACGCGGAGGAGCGCAACCAGTACATCGCCAGCATCAACCCTCGCATGCCAGACGGCGGCTCCGGCATGACGACCGCCGACGCCAAGGCCATCCTGCAGCAGGTGCAGTCCGGCGGTAAGGCGCAGCAGTTTGAGGAGCTGCACAAGGACCTGATGTCCATCACGGCCACCACGCGGCTGCTGATGCTGTCCGAGGGCCTGATCACGCAGGACGAGTTCAACTCGCTCGACGGTGCGTATGCCAACTACATCCCGCTGCGCGGCCTGGAGAACGTGGACGAGGGAGGGCGTGCGCGCCCTGGCGTCGGCCGCGGCGTGAACGTCCGAGGTGGCGAGACCGTGCGGGCCATGGGCCGCCGCTCGCGGGCCAGCGACCTGATCGAGAACGTGATCCGCGACTACGAGCGGGTCATCACCCGCGTCGAGCGCAACGACGTCGGCAAGGTGCTGCTGGACTTTGTGCTGTCGAACCCTGACCACGACCTGTGGGGCGTGGACATCGAGCGCAACAAGCCCTCCTTCAACAAGGCCACGGGCCTGGTGCAGTACACCAAGCAGGTCGAGAAGGGCGAGGACACGATCGGCGTGAAGGTCGGCGGCCAGCAGGTCTACATCAAGCTGGTGGACAAGGACCTGACCCGGGCATTGCGCCAGGCCTGGAAGGACGAGGTCAGCGGCCTGGAGCGCGCAGTGGTTGCGACCACCGGATGGTGGAACAACTGGATGCGCAACGTGCTGACCCGGTACAACCCTGCGTTCGCGGCCATCAACATCCCGCGCGACGCCCTCTGGTCGGGCACCACGGCCGCTCTGGCAGAGCTTGGGCCCAAGGGGCTGGTCAGGTACTTGGCAGCCTACGGAAAGGCCACCATGGCCTCAACGCGGGCCGAGGCGGGGGCGTCTGGCACGACCAATGTCATGTTCGGCAACCCGCAGATCGACAAGCTGTACCAGGAGTTCCGTGCGGCAGGCGGCATCACCGGCGGCTTCTACATGCGCGACCTGGATACCATCCAGCAGGAGCTGCGCGACGAGATGCTGCTGGCCGGCGCGAAGGCGCGCAACCCATGGGAAATGGTCAAGACCTTGCCGCCCTACAAGGCGGCCAAGCTGACCCTGCGAGGCCTGGAGTTCCTCGGCGCGGCAAGCGAGAACGCGACCCGGTTCGCCCTGTACATGGCCGCCAAGGAGTCCGGCAAGTCTTCAGCGCAGGCAGCCATCCTGGCCAAGGACGGCACGACCAACTTCAACCGCAAGGGTGAGTTCGGTGGCGTGCTCAACAACATGTACCTGTTCTTCAACGCCGGCGTGCAGGGCACCTCGCAGTTGATCAAGGTCCTCAAGAGCCCGGCCGTGCAGGCGTCCATGGCAGGTGTGGCCGGTGTCGGCATGATGCTGGCGCTGTACGGCGCATCCGGTGGCGGCGAGGACGAGGACGGCGAGAAGTACTGGGACAAGATCCCCAGCTACGTCAAGGAGCGCAACCTGGTGATCATGCTGTCACCAGGTGAGCCTCTGGCAGACGGTATCCAGCGCGTGGGCAAGCGCGGCCGGTACATCACGATCCCGGTGCAGTACGGCTTCAACATCTTCCCCAACATGGGGTACATGATGGCCGACGTGTTCCGCAACTCCGAGGACCCCAAGCGTGGCGTCACTCCGACGAAGGCTGCGCTGCACATGACCTCGGTCATCTTCGGCTCGGTCAACCCCTTCGGTGGTTCGGTGGACGTGAGCGACGGCGTGCAGGTGCTTCTGGCGGCCTCCCCCACACTGGTCGACCTGCCGATCCAGATCGTCAACGAGCGCGGTACGTTCGGCCGCCCGTCTGCGCCGGGCCAATCGTCATGGGATCGCCGGCCGGACTCCGAGCGCATGTTCGCCTCGCAGCAGGGCACCGTGCCCGCCAAGATCGCCAAGACGCTCAACGAGCTGGGCGGTGGCAACGAGGCCAAGGCCGGCAGCATCCTGGGCATCGAGACCTCGATTACGCCAGGCACCATCGACACACTCATCCGCGGCACCACCGGCGGCCTGGGGGCGTTCGTCGAGCAGACGGCCACCTCGGTGTCTGCCATGGCAGGCGACAAGGACATCAAAGCCAACAAGGTGCCGTTCCTCAACAAGTTTTACGGCGAGGTGGACGAGGACGCCAACATCCGCTCAGCCGGCGATCGCATGCGCGAGGTCAAGCGCATCGTCGATGAGGTCAAGGCTCAGCAGAAGATCGGCCTGGACCCGGAGCTCAAGGACGAGGAGAAAAAGCTGCTGGCTCTGGCCTCAATGCAGGCCAGCTACCAGAAGGCTCAGACCGAGCTGCGCAAGGCTGAGGTCGCGCTGGTCAAGGACACGTCCAAGACCGACGCGGAGAAGCGCCTCGAGCGCCAGCGAATCCAGGTTGAGCGGGACAAGCTGGCGACCGAGGTCAACAAGGAATACCTCAAGGCCCAGTGACTTCAGCCCGATCGTCGTAGGTCACCGTGACGGTGTCGCCCAGGCGCCACTTCGCGGTGTTCTCCACGCGGAAGATTCTGGTGCAGACCTTGAAGTCCGGCATGCGCAGGTCGGAGTGGGTGATCGCCGGGTCGAAGAATCGGCAGCGATTGTTCGGCTGCAGCGCGAACTGGCCGTTGTCCAGGCGCAGCAGGTTGAAGCTCTTGTGCTCCTCTGCCGTCTCGGCAAAGCCGAAGTCTGGGATCCGCGGGTCGGGGTTGCACGAGTCGATCGTCAGCATGAACTCGCCCTGGTGAAGCTGCTTGTCCTTGCCGAAGAACTCGGCCCTCAACCCCTTGAGGAACGGTTTGTCGATGACCTCGACGTGGTAGCTCATGCAGTCCCAGATCTGCAGGACGTCCAGCGGTAGCTGGTCATCCTCCTCGAGGACTTCGTGCCACACGAACGCGCTCAGGGGCAGCTTGTCGTACAGCGCGCCGAACTCCGGCAGGTAGGTCTCGAAGCGGAAGGCCTGGCCGCGGATGGACTTCACGCTGACCCAGATCCCCTCGTAGAGCTGGCCGACCCAGGATGGGTCGTGGTCGTACAGGTACTCGGCGCGCACGAAGACCTTCTCGGGCGGCAGTGGACAGACGAAGCTCATGCTGCCTCCTTGACGAAGGTGCCGTCGGGCATCAGCGTGCCGCGGCGGTCCTTGATCTCTTCGTAGGCCAGGGCCAGGCAGTCGACGAGGTCGATGTCCTTGAGCGCGCAGTAGTTGATCAGGCAGACGACGACGTCACCGACGCCGTCCTTGACGCCAGGCATGTTGCCCTGGCTCTCCGCCTTGAACAGCTCGGCAAGCTCCTCGAGAGCCTTGTTGAGCTGCGCCTGTGGCTTGGCGTTGGGGATGATGCGCCTGGCCTCAGCCCAGCGCACGACCTGGAGCTCGACCTCGCGGTAGCTGCTGCGGTTCATACCTCACCCCCCTCGCTGTCGGCCGCGGCCTTGGCGCGCAGCCACTGCGGCAGGATCGGGTAGACCTTGCCGTCGTGGTCGATCAGCACCGGCTCGGTGACCGTGTCCTGCCGGGTGACGTGGCAGCCGTGGATCTCGCCAGGCTCGAACCCGGGCGGCACGCCCAGCTCCTGCCTGACCTCCTCCATCCACCAGCC
>Ga0315902_10008402_pt1 | contig 13998 bp, 11 predicted proteins | sample LakEriMetagenome_9_FD_203523 | JGI IMG/M metagenome (GOLD analysis project Ga0315902, IMG submission 203523) | Freshwater fungal communities from buoy surface, Lake Erie, Ohio, United States - Buoy 12 MA117 | ecosystem: Environmental > Aquatic > Freshwater > Lake > Lake biofilm | place: USA... | reverse complement strand
TTACGTGTCGCAACGCCACCTTGATGAGATTCTCCGATGACCACCCCGCGCCCAGAGCGGCGCGGATTAAAAATATCCGCGCGCCCAAGGCGCTAGCGAATTTACACCACCCGAATGGACGCTACCGCTAGGGCCTCCGGACCGGCAGATCATCACGCTTTATCTCGAAGGGCTCGACGCCGCTTCGATTGCGGAAGTCACCGGTCTTTCGGCTGGCGCGGTCGCCACACGTGTGTCGCGCATGAAGTCGCAACTGGCCCGCATTTTTCAAGAGACCGCGAATGTCTGATCACGATCACCTTCAGAAGCTGTGGACGCAGCAAACCCAGGAGCCCTTCACCATGAGCCTCGCCGACGTACACCTACACGCGCAGCGTTTCCAATCGCGCATCCGCTCCCGCAACATGATCGAGTACGTCGCGGCAGCGATTGTGGTCGTGTTCTTCGGTGGGATCGCCGCGATCGTTCCGTTTCCTATCGTGCAGATTGGCGCGGGGTTGATCGTTTTGGGCGCGTTCTATGTGTGCTGGCAACTCTTCAGACTTGGCCGCGCAGCAACGCGGCATGAATTGGACGCAGGCGCGCAAAGCTGGGCTGCGTTCCATCGCGCCGAGCTGACGCGTCAACGCGAAGCGCTGCGCACGGTGTGGAGTTGGTACTTGTCGCCGTTCGTGCCTGGGACGTTGGTGTTTCTGGTGGGCGTGTCGTTCTCGACCGCCAATCCTGTGCCGTTCCCAGAGCGTCTCGCCGTATTTCTCGCTGGGCTTGCAATCATGGCGGGCATTTTCGCGGTGATCGCGTGGCTGAACGCACAGGCGGTGCAGCGGTTGGACGCCGAGATCGCGGCGCTCGATATCGCGCGGGACAGTTAAGCACGTTGTCCCTGCTCGCCCTTAGGGGCGGCCAGGGACAACGCGGGGTGCTATGACTCGGTTGTTTGGTTGCGCCGCAGTTTACGCGACAGCTGAATGCGACTTGCCTTCAATTCCAAACGCCGACCTGGTCTTAGGGTTTTCATGCGTGGCGAACGGCAATCTTCGGCGAGATCGTGCCGCAACGCAGCGAATGTGATCTACGGCACGAATTGAGGGCGGTCTCAATTGGTGAGCGCAACACGTACCTTATTTTGAGGTCGTGGAGCGAGGACAGTGAGAAAGCCATATCATCGAGTAGGATTCACTGCAGCGCAGAGCGCTGAGCTGTGGGAGCGATGGAAAGAAGGCTCGGGGCTGAAGTCGATCGCCAGGGTTTTGGGAAAGTCGCATTCGTGCATTTTCGCGCACATGTACCCCACGGGCGGGATGAGACCGCCGCCTCGAAAACGGTCACGGTTGGCGCTGAGCTTGGCTGAGCGCGAAGAGATTTCCCGCGGTGTTGTTGCAGGTCGATCGGTGCGCGCCATGGCCAAGACGATGGGCCGCGCCGCCTCGACCATCAGCCGCGAGATCGCGCGCAATGGCGGCGTCCAGCGCTATCGCGCCGCGCTCGCCGACAAGCGCGCATGGAAGCAGGCGCTACGCCCGAAACTGTGCAAGCTGGCGCAGAATTCGCAATTGCGGCAAGCTGTTGCGGCAAAGCTTGAACGCAACTGGTCGCCCGAACAGATCGCTGGCTGGCTAAAGCGCAAGCATCCGCAAGACGAGGCGCTGCAGGTGTCGCACGAAACCATTTATCGTAGCCTCTACGTGCAGACGCGCGGCGTTCTGAAAAAGCAGCTGGTGCAACATTTGCGCATGCGCCGCGCCATTCGCCACTCGCGGCACGCGACGCAGAAAGGCAGCCGCTTGCTCAATACCGTTTCAATCCGCGAACGGCCTGCCTCCGTTGAAGACCGCGCCGTACCTGGTCATTGGGAGGGTGATCTGTTGCTCGGCGCCAAGAGCAGCCAGATCATCACCCTGGTCGAGCGCCAATCGCGCTATCTGATGTTGGCCAAGATCCCCAATAGAACCACCCAGACTGTGGTCGGGGCCTTGATCAAGCAGGCGCGTAAGCTTCCTGATGAGCTCTATAAATCTTTGACTTGGGACAATGGTGGAGAATTGGCCGATCACCAGCGTTTCAGCATGGAGACCGACGTCGACGTCTATTTCTGCGACCCGCGCAGCCCCTGGCAGCGCGGCTCCAACGAAAACACCAATCGCTTGCTGCGACAGTACTTGCCAAAGGGCAAAGACTTGGCGCCGCTCTCACAGGCCCAACTCAACCGCATCGCCCGCGAGCTCAACGAACGTCCAAGAAAAACTCTGGACTTCGAAACGCCAGCTGAGCGATTTAGCCAATGTGTTGCATCGACCCGTTGAGGTCGCCGAGCGACCAAGCCAGTCGCGAATTGTGGCTGGTCGGCGTGCGCTGGTCCAATCAAGACACTCGCCGCTTATCAAGAACGGTGCGATCCGATGAAAGCGCCCCGTCGGAAGGGGAGTGCCGATTATGGGAGTGAAAAAGCTCAGGGCATTGGCGACGGCGGAAAAGCCATGCCGTCGTTTCCGGCTGCCGCCGTGTTGGCGACTGCCGCGGCATAGATGTCTGCGCCGATGGGCGAGTCTGCCAGTAGCCGTGCAAGCAGCAGCGAACCCACGAGTACGACGACCGGCCATGCCCACGCCGGATGCGCGCGCTTTTGAACCCATGCATCGCGTCCAGCAGCGAACGCCACGAAGACAAGCGGCGCAATCGAAGCGATCTCGAATGCATAAGGCGTCAGGAGGGGCATGGGCAGCAGGCGCCCGAAACTTGGCCCCATCAACAGAGCAAAGCTGCCGATCTGCAAACGTGCATGCCAATCTTGGTGTTTGCGCAAAACCACCGCTGCAGCGAATAGGCCAAGGGCGCCGAGGAGCGTGATTGGGTTGGCGATGATAAAGTGCTGTGGCTGAAAGAAGAAAGGTGTTCGCCCGGTATGCACGGTCGCCCAGGTCACAAGCACGCCAAGCGCCAGCAGGCCGAGGGCCCAGATGAGCGCAACACGCCCCAACACTCGATGCAGCTTGATGGCGCCTGATTGCGCCAGCCAAGGCTGGGCCACGAAAATCGCCACCCATCCCATGAACGCAATAGCATGCAAATGTACGATCAGCGGAGCTTCAAAGCTTGATCTTCCGGTCGCCAATTGCACTGCAAAACCGGCGACCTGCATAATAGCCATCACAGTCGCCAGCGTGCGGAAGAATCCGCGATCGCTTGATCCCATCGTGTCAACGTTAGCCATTGGCCGTCTCCCTTTGTGTCGGCTGTATCGATGAGTGACGGCCGGCTCAAGAGAGCGTGGGTTGCGCCTGGCGTCGGTAGCTGACGCGAGCGGTGGCCAAGCGGGAGGTCTCGAGCGACCCGGTCACTCGGGGATTTTGGCAATTGGGCCGACGTTGGCCCGTTGCTGCCGTTCAGGGCTTCGCTGGCAGTGGGCCGTCGCGGGGTCGTGGGATCATTCTGAATCTAGCGCCCTGCAGCGTGCGGATTTGGCTGCACTTTGACATAAAGCGGGGTCAGCACTTCCTCACCGGCTTGAAGGCGGTGATGAGATCAGACAGCTCGTCGCGCCGTGTTTCCCTCGAGGTCACGATGCGCACCACGCCCACGATGCTCTTTGCGTCGTGATGTGCAACTGGACCCGCTCGGCGCTGATCGCTACGCTAAACAACGGAAGTTTAGGACGGGCGATGGACCGTTTGATCGCATTGTTGGCTGGTACGGTCGGCGGGACGAAGCGATTTACGGTTCGCCGCGCCGACCGAAGCAGGATGTCCAGCGCGATGATGCTTTTGCCGTTTTGGTGCATGCTCGTCGCTTGCCAGGCCACGGAAAACGGAGCCAACGTGGCCGATCAAAGATTGACGCCCGAAACTCCGATCAATCAAACTGGGCCGCTAGCGGTGCCGTTGTTTGAAACGCCCACAGGCGCTTGGACGCTCACGAGCGCGACAGGATCTTGTCTGATTACGCTTGAGCCCTCGACTGCGTTGAGTAGCGGGGTGGTCCTGTGGCCCGATTGCACGGCGCTGCCGTTCCAGGCGATACGCTGGACGCTTGATGGCGCAGGACTGGTGTTCTGGTCGCAAGAGGGCGAACGCGTTGCAGCGTTCCGGACCGGAACGCTGCCACCGCTGAGCGGTCAAGACGCCGCCGGCCAAAGGCTCACACTCAGGCGCGACTAGGCAGCGTTTGCTTATTGCTTGATGCGCCACGCTCAAAAAACGCCCCGCCAAAATGGCGGGGCGTTCGTCTTAAGGCGTGGAGTTTAGCCTACCAAGCAATGCTGACGCGCCCAGCGATCGCGCTGTAGTCGAGCTGTCCATTGTCAGCGGCTGTGTAGTTCAGCGAGACGCCCACACGCGGGCCTTCGTATTCGAGGCCTACTTCGTACTCTACCCAACTGTCGTCGCGCTCAACGCCAGCAAATGACATCGGCACGGACGGGAAGCCTGCGAACGAAGCTCCGACCAAGTTGTCGTCGCCCGCCAAATCGGTTGCGTAGGCAATGCTGATCAGCGGTCGCAATTGGCCCGCGCCGGCGCGGAACGCACCCCGGTAGGCCACGCCAAGGCGCGCGTCGAGGACGTCGCCCGAGCGGGGAGCCATAGTCATCGCAGCTGAACCGCCGTCTTCGGTGTAGCCTTCAATCGTAGCCCAGGTCCCATCGAGGCCAAGGAATGGCGTGAACGTACTATTGTTTCCTACCGCAAATTCGCGACCGACCTCGGCCGCAAGGCTGATAGTGTCGCCATCGGGTGAGCCAGTGAGCGTCTGGGGCCCGAGCAGAAGCGGCACAGTGCGTTCGACGTCGTAGGATTGGACGCTGTAGCCAATCTGTCCGTCGAAGAGCCACTGACCCCGGCGTGCGCCGCCATAAAGGCTGACGCCATACGAATCAACTTCAGCAGCCTGCGCAAAATCAGACAGCGTAGCTTCGCCGTTGTTGTACGAGATCGCCGCACCGAGGAAGCCGACTCCACCCGCCACGATCCGGTCAAAGCCAAGTGAGCCGCTGATAGCGTCGACGTCGGCCGTGCCGGCGAATGGGGTGATCGCATATTCCGTGTTGACGAGTGTGCTGATGTTGATGAAGCCGCCCCAGCCTTGTCGCATGCTCATATTCGTCATGCGCCCTGCTATTTCCGCAGCTTCTTCCTGTGCGTTGGCGAAGGCTGCCGCACCCATCATCATGACGTCGAAAGGATCAGCTGAAGCGAACTGAGGACCAAGTCCCAGTTGTTGAAGACCTGCACTGTTGAAGCCTCTGCCGCCGCCATTGACCAATTGCTCGCTTCGTTGCGACAGCATGTCTGACGTTAGTGCGGAGGAGGCTTCCGCGAGGCCGCTTGCCATGAACGTGTTCAGTGGCGATAGCGCCTCAAAGGTCAACGGCAGCGCGCCGGTTGGAGTTGGATCAAGAGAGTCAAAAAGGCTTGAAAGTGACGCCACCCCGCCCGAGTCGCGTATCAGGTCGAGCGCGCGTGCAATTTCAATCTGCTCTGCGGATGAGAAGGTTGCAGCGTTCATAAACGGCAGCGCGATGATGTTGAGCTGAAGATTATTGCCGACCGTTTGAAGCTCAGGGCGCAGCACGCCTTGGAAGTTGCTGGCGACCACAGCGAACGATCCAGTGATGCCGCCAGTGGCGCTGGCGACCGTCCAGCTGTCTCCAAAGGATGGAATGAAGCCGCCAATTGCGTTGACGGCAAATCCGCCTCCGAGCTGGAGTTGGCCGTTCACGTTTAGAAGGTCCGCTGAACTTGCCGAGGCGATGTCAACGCCGAAGACGCCAGCAAGAGTAAATGCCGTATTGCCGGTCACAGAGAGCGTCCCGACCGCAGAGGGGCCGGCCCCGGGCGACAGAAGGCCTCCATTTACAAGAAGTCCCGCACCCGACGGAGCCGTCGTAAGGATCGACCCTGTGCCGAAGAGCGAGCCGCCCTCGACGGTGAGACGCGAGGGTGAAAAGATCCCGTTTACAGTGAGTGTTCCCGCATCGAGGAAGGAGGAGATCACCGTATTGAGTTGCGCCCCGGCGCGAATATTGAGCCTAGACGAAGCGCCGCGCACTGACAGACGGTCAATCGTAACAGTTGTTCCTGTGAGATAGGTGGTGCCAGCAGCGCGCAAATTGACTTCAAACCAGCGGGTCGAGTTTTGAAGGCCAGCTGTGCCAAGCGTGTTGTCCGGAACAAAGTTCGTTGTGCCCGGTCCGGTAAGCGCGCCCACGCCAACTGGGATGAGTGTGCCTGAAGACCAAAGTGCTGTGGTTAAAGGCTCGTTCGCGGGCGTACCGGGAATGACGCCTTCGTCGCCACTTTCAGTGTTAGACGGCTGGCCGACATAGGCCGCGTCGGTATAAGCCGCGTCAGTCGCTGCGCCGGTGATGAGGCTCTCATAGCCAGGACGCACGATCGTGGGTGTCTCGTCGCCGATGGTAATCCCGTAGCCGGAATCCTCTGTCCCGGGCAGCGCTGCATTCGTAGGTGTAAGCGTAGGTTCGATGGTGCCGCCGGTCGGTGGACATGTGCCGGTAAAGGCGCACGTTGCCGCCGGTGATGGGTTTGAATTGATTGTGCCTACATTGGCCGCCGCGTCCGATACGCCGAGGGCGGGCGTCCCGGGGAGAGCGTTGACGAGCGTTGAGCCTGCCAGCGTGAAGTAAAGCGGGTCGAGTTCTTGGACCCAGCGCGTTGGGTCGGTCCATTCGCCATCACCAGCGACTGTGGTCACATACTTGTAGGGATTGTTGACGACGATCTGGTCCCAGAACAAAAATAGCGGATTCCAACCGGCTGTTGTTCCGTAGTTTGAAAAGCCGGTGAAGCGGACAAAGTTGTCGTCTGCATTACCGAGAGACTCGTAAAAGAAACGCGAGCCTTGGCTGAGCACGCCCAGCGAAACGTCGCGTCCGAATGCGTCCGTTACCAAAGGCGAGCCTGAATCGCCGGCCGCTGTGATGACTTCGCCAGCAACGGCGTCGCCGGGGAAGGGATCGTGGTCTAGACGGCAGTTCGGATTAGTGGCCACGCACAAAGGATCTGCGCCGGGACCATTGAAGAATGGCCGTGTCGCGCGTTGTGGATCATCGAAATCCGCCCAGTAGAGATCCTGGTAGATCAGCGTGCCCGGTTCCAAAATATCGGCGGTCGCCACTGGATAGATTCCGAGCGCTATGGTTCGCTCGTCGCCCAGGAAGCCCAGCATGTTCTGGCCAAGGCGACGGTAATAAGATTCCTCCACCGCGCCGGTGCGAACACCCGTTTGGCCGTTGCCGGATTGGCCGTAGCCGCCAATCGTAACTGGGACAAGTCCCGCCACCGGCGTGAACAGAAGGCCGATGCCGGATTGCGCGTCGCGTCCGAGAAGTTCAGTTGCGGTGCCAAAACCAGCGATGGCGACGTCAGCCGGCAGAAAAGTGCCGTTGTTTGGGATTGCCGCAGAGCCGAAGCGCGAGCGTGGATCGTACCACACCATCACGGAGCTGGCGTCCATCACGCGCGCGTCGCCAGCTGGGACTACGAAATCCTGTCCAAACAGCCATTCGCGCAGATTTGTGCGACCGAAGGTCGGGTCGGTGGTGTAGCCGACTTGGGCGCGGTTGCCCGGAGTGTTCGCGTCGTAGGCTGAAGGCGCCAGGCCGTCTACACAGTGAGCCGCAAAGAGGACGGTTCGCGGGTTGATCAACAGACCGGTGCAGGTGCCGCCGGAATTGCCTGCTTCGCTACGAATCCCAAGTCCAACCCAATACGGGCTAGTGTTACTGGTATCGACGGCCTCGGCGACCGGATCGGTCCCAGGCGGCGAGGCAGGGGGAGGCTCAGGAGTCACCGTCGCCTGAGCTGCGCCCAGTCCCAAGCCAATCGTGGTGACCGCGAAGGTGGCGGCGCCAAGCAGCTTTGAACGCAGCGAGCGCGCGTAAGCATTAGATGACATGTAGCTCCCCAATTCTATGTTCCATCCCTTGGCATATTACTGGGCAGGTTGAAGTCCGAGACCAGACGCTTGAAACCCATCGCGCCATAAAACGGCTCAAAGTGACGCTTTTGCCACAATGCAACGCTACTGGTTTGTCAGATTGCGAGTGGCTCAGCCGTTAAATGCGCTGCTCAACGCTCCCTCATTGGCAGCTAGAATATTCGCGCTCTGATCGCCCGGTCGGGCTGGTTGCGACCGGGTGATTCAGCAGCGTAATCGAGGTTTTGTTTCCGATCGCGCCGTGTGGTGTTAGCTCGTTGTAGTGCCAACGCCAACGCTCCAGCTTTTCTCGGGCGTATTCGAGCGACAAGACAGCGCGTCTTTAGACACGCGGCGCGTGTGCGCCCGTTGAACGCTTCTATGAACGCGTTGTCGGCGGGTTTTCCGGGCCAGCTGAAGTCGAGCGTCACGTCGTGCCGATACGCCCACAGATCGAGATCGCGCGACACTCGCTCGTCCAGGACGAGCCGCCTGCGTCGCTGCGGACCGCAATCGATCGCGAAGAATTCAACCAAATGCCGATGCGGATCGACGCTGCGCCACGGGCAACGGCTGATAACGGCGAGAATAGGTCGGACGTTGATGGCTGACGCGAGCGTCACGAATTGAGCGACTAAGCCGGTAGTCGTGACGGCCGTCCTGATTTGGTCGTTGCGCATCGTATTCGGCAGATGATGTTTCGCATCATTGGAGTTGTGGCAAAAGCGCGTTGCCGACGTAGAGCAATTGGAAGTGTCGATGTCGTTGATGCCAACGCGCTATCTCGATTTCGAACATAAAGATATGAAGGCTGCCATCCTTGAAGCGTGTGACGGGGCAGCTGCCGACAGGGAGAGGGCTGTCGGCATTTTCAACTTTGTTCGCGATCGCGTGCGATTTGGATGGGATGGCCGGTTTTACGACATGCGGGCGAGCGAGGTACTCAACGCAGGGATAGGATACTGCAACACCAAATCAACGCTGTTTTGCGCGATGTTGCGCGGCGCTGGCATTCCTGCTCGCCAGCATTTCGTTGACATTTCTACGCGAATTTTGGACGGCTTGCTGGATCCGGGAACGCCGTTTGTCGATCATTCCTTCGTCGAGGTAGACTTGGATGGGCGAACGCACTCGGTCGACGCCTACATCGTCGATCGCAGCCTGTTCGACGCAGCGCGCGAGCGTCTGTTCAGCGAAGCGCGCAGTCTTGGATATGGGGTCCATCGTGACGGCGTGTGCGATTGGGACGGTGAAGCGGACGCGTTCAGTCAGTTTGTCAGAACTGGCCGCGATCCAGCGCCAACGACACGAGATTGTGGCGTTCATGCTGATGTTGGCGACTTCTATCGCCGCGGGAGCCGCTGGAACCGGCTAAACATAGCACTGAGATTAGGTATCCCATTCTTTATTCCTGGCCCGAATGCTCGGGCGCAAGCCTTGCGACGTGCGGATCCAGGCTGAGCTATTGTTACCGTTCCGAGTGCCGTCCACGCAACCCAACGCAAAAGGGCAACGATCCTTCCGGGGCGGGTGCGCGGTGGGGAGCCGCGTGTCGCTTTTTGGGCGAGGTCCCGCCTGATCAGCAGGGCGGGAGCGACCGGCAGTTCATGGGCGACGCTGCCACTCGTAACAATGCCTGAAGGGCCTGAAGTTGGGGCCCCGTGCGGACAGAGCGGCATCGACTGCCAGAGCAATTCAAATTATCTGAGCCATCACATGCGCAGCGAGACTGCGGAGCGAACAAGGCGAACGAGGTCAGTCAGTGAGCACTGTGAAGATCGCACTTGCCAATCTGCGCGCGCCATCCAGCCCCGCGGAGTCGGTATCGCTTGCGTGCGCCGCCATTGCAGAGGCCGGACGATCGGGTGCCACGGTGATCTGCTTTCCCGAATGCTTTGTTCCCGGCTACAGATGGCCAAACGCGGTTTCTCCGCCTCCCGACCCTGTGTTCCTTGAGCAGGCCCTGGTTGTCGTTGCTGGCGCGGCAGCAGATGCTCGCATAGCCGTCATTCTCGGCATTGAACGTGTGACCGATCGCGGGCTGCAGATTTCAGCGTGTGTCTTCAACCCAGACGGGACAATTTCTGGATGGCAGGACAAGGGCCAGCTCGATCCCGATGAGGAAGCGACGTATCCCGCGATGGGTATCGACCGCCACGTCTTCACCGTCGGGTCGCTGACATTTGGGGTGGTGATTTGTCACGAGGGCTGGCGATATCCAGAGACTGTGCGTTGGGCCGTTCGTCGCGGCGCGCAGGTGGTGTTTCATCCGCATGCTAGCGTAGCTGAACCCGGCAGCTATCGACCCGTGACGTTCGCCGATCCTGCAAATACCTTTCACGAAAAGGCGATGCTTTGCAGGGCCGCAGAAAACACCTGCTATTTCGCGTCGGTCAATTGCGCGAGCGAAGGATCATCCACCACTTCGGCAATCGCGCGACCGGACGGCACGCTGCTGTGCTATCAACCGTATGGCAGGGAAGGCCTCTTGGTGGCCGACATCGATTTGAGCGCTGCAACCGGTTTGCTCGCGTCCCGCTGCAAGATTTCACCTATGTGAGTGGGCATCAGAAGTGACGGCTTTGGGCGAGAACGCGCCGAATTGACGGGTAGGGCGCGAGCGGCTGGGATTGAGTGCGTGAGCCATTCAGAAAAAATCTCGGATGGCCCGGCGCTGGCCCTTTCCTGTCATTGGGCCCACCTCGCTATAACTGGTCGTGAAACTCTCCGTGCAGCGCCGGGAGGAACGTCGCGAGGTGCGCCATCTCCTGCGCGCAATGCACCAACAAGGCCCGGGCGTCGGACTCGGTGGGTCGCAAATCGCGGCGCGCCATAGCCGCGATTGGCGCAGCAAGCGGATGCAGCGGCGCGACATTGGCGCCGCCGATCCAGAAGCGCGAACGCATGACGCTGCCGCCGGGCGCCGCCTGTACCAGATGCACGAGATAGCCTGCCTTGATTGGGAACCCTGCTAGCGTGCTATGGGCGCAAATGGCCGTCGCCTTCGTGGCGTCGTGCAGAGATGTATCGTTCAGCGCCAGCTCGCCAGGCGGTACGAAGCTGATGGCGAGTCGCAGCAGACCGCTGCCGATGAACTCATCGACGATGGATGTACGACCAATGTAGCGGCCGCGTCCCTGCGTGCCTGGTGGCGGTGCCTTGCGCCATGTGGCGTGCACATGGGCGTTGGGGTGCCAGAGCTTGTAGCGCTCGGGGCTGTCGGAATGCCAACCGAACCACCAATCGACCATGGCGGGTGTAACGTCCGGCATCTCTGTTCGGATGGCGATCCGCATGCCGCCGTCCGCCGTGAGTGCAAAACCATTTTCAACGCCATCCCCGGCGAACATCTCGCTTGCGCGCGCGAGCGGGGCCAACAGGGGCTCGGCGAGCGGTCCCTCGTCTAAGGCAAGGCGCGCGTGTTCGGCGATAGGCGACATCTGCGGGCGCCAGAAGCGTGCATAGGGCTTGGTTCGTAGATTTGCTTCAGACCAGCCCAGGTGACGTCCGGCAATCGGCTTGCTGGTTCTCACGGCGCGCTCATGTAGGAATTGAAGCGACCTTCGGGGTCGTAGTGGGCGCGGATCTGTTCAAGGCGCGCACGGTTGGCGTCACTCATGAAGCGCGCCTGGCGGCGTCCGAGATTTTCATCGGCGAGCTGAATGCCTTTGCCGAGATGGGCCATGTCAGAGATGCGCTCCGTCGCCCAGCTTCCATAGCGCGCATCATCAGCTGGGCGGCGCCACTCGCCATAGGCGGCAAAGTAAAAGCCCGCCTCCATCGAGAAGGCCATGTCGGGGCGTGCGCGGTTGGGCTGCCAGTTGAGCCAAAGCGCGTGCGAGGGGGCGGGCGGCAGAGTGTTCGAGACTTTACGCAGGCCAGGCAGCAAATCTGCGATCGGCGCGTCAGTCCACATGTTGTCAACGCACCAATGCATCTTCGGCGGAAAGTGCGTCTGCGCGGCGCCTTCGGACATGCGCATCGTCGAGAGTGGCAGCAAGGGTGTGCTGACGCTGGCGCGCTTACGAACCGGGCTTTGCCGAATGAATGCGGTCGCTTCTCTCGCCTCCCTCCAGCTTGATGACATCACTGGCGCGAGAACTTCCACGCCGGGCTTGCCGGTGAAGAGCGTCTTCGGCGTGATCAAGAGTTGGAATTCTACACTGCTTGATACGCTGGGGCCGATTTCATGCGCCCAGGTGAAGACGTCTTCCAGCCAACGCTCGTGAAATACTTGCATGATCATGGCCGTCACTTTGGGTCGTTCATGCAGTTTGAGATGGAAGGTCGTGACCACGCCGAAGAAGCCCGGGCCTGCGCCGCGCGCCGCCCAGTATAGGTCGGCGTTCTGTTCAGCGCTGGCATGGACCTGTGTCCCGTCGGCGAGCACAACATCGAGACCCACAACGCTCTCGCAGACGAGGCCGAGCGCACGGCTGTTCCAGCCAAAGCCGCCTTGAAGTAGGAAACCGCCGAGGCAGACATCAGGCGCATGCGCGACGGGGAAAAAGAGGCCCACCCGCTTTAGTGCGCGATCCAGATCGACGCTCCAGCATCCGGGACCCACCCGCGCGGTGCGTGCGCTCGCGTCAATGTCGATGGCTTTGAGCCGTGAAAGATCGATCAGCATTCCGCCGTCGCGCAAATGGTTCTGCGCCCAGCTATGGCCGCCCGAGCAAAGACTGACTTTGTGGCGCTGCTCGCGCGCTAGCTTCATCGCCGCGACGACGTCGGCGTCGTTGTTTGCCTGAATGTAGATGTCGGGACGACGCCCCGGATCGCGTCCGGAGAACGAGGTGGCAAGAACGGCTGCATCAAAGCCCTTGTCGCCGCGGCGCATGCTGGCGCTTTTACCGCGCGGTCGTTTCATGGAGAGGTTCTTTCACTCGATACCAGGGTGAGCCATCCTAAAGGCAATGAAGAGGGTGTCTCGAAGCGGAGACGCGAGGCTACCGCGCGCTGCGCGAGGTTGCGTGCAAGGCCCAGCATCACCAGCATTTCCGACGTTGCGGCTTCAATGGCGGCCTTCGGCAATTTACCGCGGTGCAGATCGAGGCCCACGCCAAGCATGCACCCGGCGATCATGCTGCCTGAGAGCGCCGGATTGGCGGTCTTAAAGACGCCTGATGCAGCGCCAATGCGAATGTCTGCCTCCAGATCCTTGCGAAGGTCGGCAAGAAGCCGGTCGACTGGAAGGCCGGAATCGAAGAGCAGGCGGCCGTAGTCCGGCGCATACGCACAAATGGCGAGTGTTCGGCGCGTCTTGAAAACGAAGGCTGCGACCGGGTCGGTCTTTGCGGAGGGCGCATTGCTGGCAAGAGCGGCGAGCGAGGCAGAAAGAAGTGCGGCAAGCTCTTCAACGAGTTCATCGGTGCTACTGGCGTAGTTGTAGAACGTTCCCTGAGCGACGCCGGCGCGCTCGGAGACATCACTGATCGAGAAGGCTCCTGCGCCGCGCTCCAGCAAGAGCGACTGCAGGGCCGCTAAGAGCGCATCAAGCGTGCGTCCGCGCTTGCCCGTCCCGGCAGGAGGCGAAATCCTTATCACAAAAATGAGAGAGCCTCAAATTTGAGGAAATGTCAATTTTGGCCAGACTTCACACGAAAGGGAAGATTGTGACGCGAGGTAACGGTGGCATTCGCCGGTGCCGCGTGACGGCAAGGATCGGCGATCCCAGGCCGGTGCTGCCGACGTTAAGTCACTGGCTGGATTGAATGGAGCACGCCGTTCGAGAAATATGGGCGCCATTCAACTCGTGCAGGTGAAAACTCGAATGACGTATCGACTGTATGGGACCCCCGGCTCCCTCTATACCGGCAAGGCGCGCAGCTACCTTATCAAACAGGGCATTGCCTTTGAGAACCGTGCGGCGGGAGAGGAGCGCTTTCGCGCCGAAATCGTTCCGAAGATCGGCCGCTGGATCATTCCGGTGCTCGAGGGCGAAGACGGAGAGATCGTGCAGGATGGCTCCGACATCATCACACATTTTGAGTCGCGCGAGACCACTCGACACCCGGCGTTTCCTGCGACGCCTTTGCATGCGCTGATCGGCCAGATTTTTGAGTTGTT
>Ga0315902_10008401_pt1 | contig 13998 bp, 6 predicted proteins | sample LakEriMetagenome_9_FD_203523 | JGI IMG/M metagenome (GOLD analysis project Ga0315902, IMG submission 203523) | Freshwater fungal communities from buoy surface, Lake Erie, Ohio, United States - Buoy 12 MA117 | ecosystem: Environmental > Aquatic > Freshwater > Lake > Lake biofilm | place: USA... | reverse complement strand
TAGGCCACGAAGACACGGCTTTGGCCGCTGCTGAGGCGGTAGGTCATCAAAGTGGACACGGTGGCCGGCAGCGTGTGATTCGTGGCCGTACCGATGGTCCACGCGCCTGCGCTGCCGCCGAGGCGTGTTCCTTTGACCGTGGCGCTGCCGCTTTCCCAGATGAGCAGGTCTGCATAGGTCGATGCGCCGAAGAAACCGGTGGCCCACCAGCCAGAGGGCGGCGAAGGGATGTTGAAGCGCTCCGTGAAGACGTTCCCGCTCACTTCGCCGACGCGCAGCCGGTTGGTGGTGCGGCTCATGACGCCGAGGATGGGGGATGCACCGGTCTGCGGCACGAGGGCGTTCGGCTGCACCCATTGTTGATTGATGGTGCTGCCGATTCCGGGCGCGGCGATGGTCGTTCCGTCGTTGCGCAGGCTCACAAATGTGGTGGCGAGCGAGCCGGTGCCAAAGCCGTGCGTGATGACGAGGTCGTCATGCGCGGTGTTGCCAGAGCCGGGCACGTCCAGTGCGGTCACGGTGCGGCTGCCGGGGCCACCATTGACAGGGATCGGCGTCGTGTGCGCGGGATCCTCGGGATAGAGCAGGTGAATCTTGTTCGCGTTCGGGGTGGTGAGGGCCAACGCGTCCTTGGTGAGGCTGTCAAAGCGGCCACTGGTCACGCCGCTGAGGTTTTCCATGCCGGTGGCGATGTTTCCACCGCTCACCACGCTGCCGGGCGTCACGCGGTAGAGCACACGCACCATGCCGCTGTAGCGGTCGAGGATGGCGAGATCGACATCCCCATCGTCATCGTAGTCGCCGGGTGCGAGGAATTGCTCCGCGGACTCGGTGATGAAGTTCGCTCCGTGCAGCAGCGGCGCGGCGCAGAGGAGGGCAAAGAGAGAGAGTTTCAGCTTCATGGCAGCGTGCGGGTGGTGACGGTGTTGGTGGGGATGACGCGCTCGATCTCTTTGTCAGGTCCGTAGCGCACCAGGAGGTATTGATAGGCCGCGCCGGTGAGCACGGGATGGCGGTCGAGCAGCATGATGTCGTGCTTGGCTCCGTTGGCTTGCAGGCCGATGTAGGGGTCGTGGATCTCGATCTGTGGACTGCCGCCGCCGATGGCTTTGTAGGCGATTTCTTCCATCAAAGGCGTCACCTGCACCAGATCGCCGGAGACGCTGGGATACTTCGCATTGGGGATTTGCGTGCGGTACATCACCACGGGCAAAATGAGGCCTGGATTGGTTCTTTGGCCCTCTTCAGCCGTTTTGGTGGCACTGTTGGAGTACAGGTAACTTTCCGGCTCGGAGGCGGTATCGACGATGAGGATGTTCATGTTCGTTTTGTTCTCTCCGACGACCTGTTTGGCCTGCTGCGGGATTTCGCCGATGCGCACGCCCACGCCTTCCCACTGCGCGGCGGTGGTGGACATGTTGTTGGGGTAGTTGATGTAGGCGGCGCTGATGCTGCTGTGAAAGCTGCCAGTGGCAGGCGCGGGCCGTGCGGGCCAGGGCACATTCACGTCCGTGCTGCTGCCGGCGCTGAGCCAGCTAAAAGTCTCCGCGTTGCTGAAATCACCGCTGTTGCGCACCGAGTAGCCGCCGGGGCCGACGGCACGCACCAGCACGGTGTACTCCGCGCCGAGCTCCACCGGCACATCAAAGCTGAACTGCGAGGTAGCACCCGCAGGGGAGAGGATCATGACATGCGGCGTGTCATAGACGCCGAAGTCGGTGCCGGCAGAGTCCTCGATGCTGGTATTCGGATGCGTGGCCTGGTCTGCGGAGAGCGTGCTGGTGCTGGAAAGCAGCGCACCGCCGCCCTGACGACCGATCCAGACTTCAAAGCGCTCCACGCCGCTCGGTGGGCAGAAAAACTTCACCCGCATCTGCGGAGTGGCGCTGCTGCCCTGGCGGCTGAGCGGGGTGAGCATGGGCGTGGGCAGCGTGCCATTGACCTCGACGCAGTGGACGAGCCAGTACGGCCCTGGATTGCCGCTGGAGTCGGTGACTTGGATATAATAACACACGCGGCAGGGCGTGGTGGGCAGGGTGTCATCCGTGATGGCCTCCAAAGCGCCCGCGCTGGTGGTGTCATGATTGAGGAGCTGGTAGTCGCCTTCATCGATGCGGCGGTAGGCGCGGTATTCGGCGGCTCCGGCGGGCATGGTGACCTCGATCACGACGTTGTTGCGCTCCACGGTGCCGTCGCCGTCTTCGTCGCCGTTTTCGCTGCTGTCATGCTCGTCACCGCCGATGCAGAGCTGGCGCTGCACCTCCCCCTCAAAGTTCAGCACGCGGCGCTTGCCAGTGATCTGCGTGAGCTGGTCGTTGGTCGAATACACGATGGGGGACACCGCGCCGTTGTTCAGGCCGATGCGGCAGCCGATCTGCGGCTTGGTGGTGCTGTTGGCGATGGCAGTGAGGATTTCCGCTTTGGAATTTCCCGCCGGGGGATGCGTGAAGCTCACCCGACCGATCAGCACTGGTGCACTGGCCCCCATCTTGGTATAAAACTCCGCCCAGGCGAGGCGGCGCTTCATCGGGGGAGTCATCGCGGGCTTTGCTTCGCAGGAGAGGCGCAGTTTGATCACCGCATTGCTGAACTGTAGCTCGTCTTCCTGGCCAAAATTCAAAAAGGTGGCCACCGGCGTGTAGCAGATGGTTTTGATGCTGCTGACTGGTGCCCCCGTGGGGCCGGTGTGGTCATGCAGGTGGCCGATGGCGGTGCCGCTGGCTTTGCTGACGTTGCCACCGCACACGGAGTTGTCCCGCGCACGGATTGTATAGTAATAACCGACGCCTTCCTGCGCGGGCATGGCGGGTGTGGGCGTGACGAGATTCGCCCAGGCGGGCGGCGCAGTGGTGCCGTCGTCGATGAAGCTGTACTGCGTGGTACCAGCGACATGCGGGATGATGGCGGCGAGATTGTAGTCGGGGATTTTTTCCACCGGATCGAGGTCGCGGGACTTTTGCTGCATCTCGCCGATGCTGCTCCAGCGGTAGAGGTAGTAGTCTTTGATGCCGCTGCTGTCCGCGGGCGCGGTCCAGCTCACTTTCAGGCGTTGTTTGCGTGCTCCGGCGATGCGGTTGAAGATGTTTTCCACCTTCACCGCTGCGGGCGGCATGGGCGGCATGCGGTCGCAGAGGGTCACGAGCGGACTGGCGGGCGAGACCACGCCATCACGCCCCAGGATGTCACGCGCGGTGGTGAAATAATAATACGCCGCCCCATCGGCGAAAGGCGTGCCGCTAGCTTGGTGGCGGTTGTTGTCGTCGGCGAGGAAGTAGGTCTCCTGGTCGGTGTCGTAGGCGGCTTCATTCGCGGTGAGCTGGCGCTCGGTGATGATGGGCGTGCGGTTCACACGGGCGACAAAGGTGGGGCTGCCGCTGACGGCGGCGAGCAGCGCGGTGGTGGTGGGCGCGGTGAGGTGCCAGTTCAGCCCTTCGGCGAAGGTTCGGCTGACGCGGAAGAGGTTAAAGCCGTGCTGCATGAGGCTGGCGTCACGCAGCGGGTCCGGCGTGGCCCAGCGCAGGCGCACGAGGGCGTCATCACGCGGCGTGGCGGGTAGAATGACGGCTGCGGCTGTCGCGGGCGGTGGTGTGAGGTGGTAGGGCACGCTCAGCGGTCGCCCTGGGGCGGGTAGTTGGGTCACGGCGGCGGTATTGACCTGCACACGGCCGATGACGTCGAGGTCGCGGTTGTTTCCGGCATCAAAGGTGCGCAGTTCAAAGGTGTGAATGCCCACACTCACTTCCAGCGCGATGGCGTGGCCGCGTGCCATCGCCAGCGCAGGGTGGCTGGCGGCGATGGTGTCGAGCACGGCGGTCTTTTCCGCGTCGCCATGTGCACCGGTGATGACAGCGGCGATTTTTTTCTCCAGCGCGATGCCGCTGTCGGTGAAAAGCGGGCCGAAACTAGCGACGATGGCCGCATTGAGCAGGGTGAGATCGTCACCGAGCTGCTCAGCACGGTGCAGCAGCGCACCGATGACGGCGGGGTCGGTCTGCGCCTCGGTGATGGAGACCCGTGCGTAGCTGGTGGTGGCCGTAGCGGTGCCGTTTTTGCGATAAATGGCGATCTTGTCCGCAGCGAGCGCCAGCGGCTCACTCGCACGCCAATAGAGGTAGGCCCAGCGTGTGCCGCCGGTGGTGATGGTGGTGCCCACGGCGGCCACATTCGGCGGGATGGAGCCACTTTGCGCCCCAAGCGGCGAAAAGGCCGAAAACAGCGCGAGGAGCGAAAAAAACGGAAGAAGCAGTTTCATGACAAAAAGGGCAAAAAGTCGGTTGGAGGCTGTTGGGGGCAGTTTGAGGCTCGGAATCAGTAGTCGGCATCCCAGCCGCCATTTTCATAGGTGAGGCGCACGGTCTTGTTGAAGCGTTTGCAGAAGGGGCAGGCTCCGACTTTGCCCTTCACCTTGCCCGCGCCGGTGAAGCGGAAGTCGTCGCCGCTTTTCACACCGACGAGGTCGATTTCGCCCTTCACGCTGATGACGCACAGCGCCTCGCCAGACACGCCGGCGTGGATTTTGCCACCGTAAGTGGGCCCTTCGGCGAAGTAGAAGATGCCGGTGCCTGCGCTGGCGCTGATGTTGAAGACGCAGCCGAAATCGACCAGCGGCCACGTGCCTTCGCCATAGACATAACCGCCGGTGAAGGGCGGTGTGCCCAGCACGCTGCCGACATCAGGATCGATCTCCAAGATAGGATCAATGGTGCAGGTGCGGCCAAGGAAAAGCCCGCCCGCAATGCCGGAGCCGCTGAAGGTGAGCGAGGCCGCACCGCCGATGTAGGCCTCCTCCACGCCGCCGCCGCTGCCACCGACGCTGAGCATGGTGGTGACGTAGAGTTCCTCCACGCCCATGCCTTCGAAGTCGAGCGAGCCGCTCTTCAGCTCGAAACTGCCGCCTACACCGCTGGGGAAGGGCGTGGAGGCCACGTTGAGATTGAATTTGCCCTCCAGACCGACCTGGAGATCGACGCCGCGCCAGGTGAGCTTCGTGTTCGGTGCACCGAGCGTGACTTGGTAAGTATCCGCCGCGGTGGTGGAGCATCCAGCAGGTCCATTCGTCTCCAGATTGAGGATTTCGAGATAGGCGTCGAACTGCTGCTTCTCCGCCGCCATCTCCCACTCGAAATGGCCGTCCAGGCGCAGCATGTCGAGCGAGTCGTTGTTGATGCTGGCGAAGCCATTGATGCTGCCCGCGCCCATCTTGTCGCCGAGATCGCCGAGCAGGCCGTTGATGTTGTCATCCACACCGGCGAGGGATTCGGTGACGACGTCGCGGATGGCTTTGTTGATTTCCGCAAAGACGCTGTCCACCGCGCTCTCAAAGGAGCGGTGCAGGTCGTTGAGCCGGTCACGCAGCGCATTGCGGATGTCGGTGATGAGTGTGCTGGTGTTCAGCGCATCGGCGATGTGGGCGCGGATGCGCTGCTTGAGCTCTGCCTTGAGCGAATCGAACTGCGCGTAGTCCTGCTGTGCCACTTCGGCGAGGATGAGCTTCATCTCCGCTGCGGAGTCGTCGGCGATGGTCTGGAAAAGCGCCGCATTCGCTGCAAAGAGGGCATTGATCTCCGCCGCGAGGTCCGTGGCGCTGCTGATCTGGGTGCGCAGCGCGGTGATCTGCGTGTTGAGGCTGGTGAGCGTGCTGGTGATCGTTTCCAGCGCGGGTTCGGCCTCGGCGAGCAGGTTGTTGAGCTCAGTGGTGAGCGTGGGCGTGACGGTGAGGTCCGCCAGCGTCTCGATGATCTCCGAGCCGAGGGATTGGAAGACGGTGCGGTTGCCCAAGGCGTCTTCAAAGAGGATGCCGGGATCGACTCCGCCGCTGCGTGGCACTTCGCCGATGAAGGCATTGATGAGGCCCTGCACTTTGGCGAGTTTGCGGTCCACTTCGCTGAGCAGATTGATCGCCGAGGCTCCGCCATTCATGGCGGCGAGCTGGCTGCGCAGTACAAAGGCTGGCACCGGCCCGGGAGCACCCGTGGCACCGAACCAGGCGTCGATGAGTGCATCCGCGTCCGCATAGGCCGTGGCGGCGGGATTTTGCAGTTCGCTCTTCAATTCATTAAAGAAGAGGTCCAGCGGCGTGTCGATGGCGGCGTCGAGGATTTGATCGGTCAAGTCTTCCGCTTTGTCGCTGACGAGGTCGCTGAAGTCATCGAGCCCGTCTTCCAGCGCCGCGAAAACATCATCGCCAGCGGCTTCCACGACGGCCTGGGCCATGCCAGTGCTGTCGCCGAGCTCGTTCACGAGCAGATTGCCGATGCTGATGCTCGGCAGACCGTCGTATTGAATGCCAAAGCTGATGTCCGCCGTGTCCGGGCCGAGGTAGTCGAGCTGATGCTGCGCCTGGAGCACGAGGAGGTTCGCATTCACGGTGGGGGATGCGGCGGTGAAGTAGCGCAGCGTGGTGTCCCAGTTCAGCGGGTAGTCGAACTCCACGATCCCGCCCAGCCAGGAGCGCTGCGCACGCGGCAGGTAAGCCTGCGCGGAGGCTCCAGCGCCGCCGTTTTGATAATCGGTGAGCGTGCTACCGGTGAAGCTGTCGTGACTGGTGTCGAAAGCGGTGGTGTTGAAGGGCGTCTGCGTGGTGGCGATCTTCCAGCCGTGCGCAGGCCAGCCGCCCATGATCGGCAGCGCGGAGGTGGTGTCTGCCTCGACCGCTTTGACCTGGAGATGCGCCTGGATGTCCTCAAAGAAGGGCACGTTGATGGTGCCAAAGAGATTCCACAGGCCCTGGCCGCTGCTGGTGCGTGTGTGGTGGCTCAAATACGCCTGCTGCACCGGTGTGAATGTGTAATCACTGCCCTGGCGACCGGTGAGGGTGAAGGACGCAGGCAGCGGGAAGCGGCTGGTGATGGGATCGGCCGCGGAGGGCTTTGCATCCGCCTCACGGATGAGTGCCCCGGTGCTCAGAAAGCCCAGCGTGCCCGCCAGCGGGAAGTCCAGGTGCGAGGCATGCCCCTGCATGCCGATGGTGAGGAAGCCGGTGCCTGGATCGCACTCGCTCGCACGCTCAAAGGCGATCGAGAGCGGCGTCATGATCGCATTCCAGTGCTGCAACGTTTTATCCGTCTCCGTGGCGGGCACCTCTCCGCCGTCCAGCCCGCCGAGGCAGGTGAGCGTGAGGTTTTCAAAGCCAATGCTGAAGTCCGAATACTGCGGCAGGTCGATGCTGCCATTGAAGCGGCTGATGACGTTCTCCCCGCCGAGGAAGGAGAGGCCCATGGTGCTGATGGTGAAGTCATAACCGTAGAGCGTGGCCGTGTCCGCGACGCTGGCAGGATCAGGATCATGGATGCCGCTGACGCCGCCGTGACGGAGGTAGTACTTGGAGCGGGTCTTCATGTCATAGCCCATTGCCTCGCCGGCGATGAGGCTCATCGCGGGCATGAGCGGCTGCGCACGCAGATTCAGCCCCGGATAATCCGCCGCACCCGTGAGGTAGCCCACATCCGCCGGACGCTCCGCATTGCTCAGATTCGCGGGATCAAAGCCGCTGTGGTGCAGCACGCCGGGCTTGTCCGCCGCGCTGGTGGTGGAGACGCTGTCACCGCGCAGGAAAGTGCCCGCCATGAGGAAATTCCCATCCGTGAAGGAAAGCACATGCGAGTGCGCGAACTGCGGCGTGGCCGCAAACATGCCCCAGGCCAGCGCATTGCCGCCGACGGCATGCGTGCTGCGGTCCTTCGCATGCAGACCACCGTCCGCCGTGAAGGAAAGCGTGCCGCCGTCCGGCGTGATGTTCATGGAGTCAAAGCGTGTGCCCAGGCCGCAGTCGCCCGCGTCCCAGCAGTGCTGCGCGTAGGCCACGCTCACCGCCACACCGCTGGCGAGCGTGCTGGAGGCCGGTGTGACGAGGTCGTTGGTGAATTTCAAGGTGCCAGCGGCATTCCATTTCAGCTCCACATCATACGGGAAGTGCGTGCGGAAGTCGCCCACGGCCACACCGAACTGCGCGGTGAGTCGTGCATCGCCATTCGTGGCACCTTTGCTCAAAGTCATCGCGGTCAGCGTGCCGTCCAGGTCGTGGTAGTAGTTGTCATTGCTGCGCTTCGTGTTCATCGACGCATTTTTCAGGCCCACCGTGGCCGCCAGCTCCGTGTCGAAGGGCTTTCTCACCGCGTAGGCGCTGACCTCGGTGAAATCAAAGGTGCCCGTGCTCACATGCCAGGTCACATCACTCACCTCGCAGCGCACCGGCTTCGTCTCCTCCGCGAACCACAGCGTGCCCGCACGCACGGGATTGCCCGTGGGGGCCAGCGCGGAGGAAAGCGTCACACCGGTGATGTCCAGCTCATTGTCCAGCAGCCACTGGTCCCGCGTGCTGCTATAGCCCATGCCCACGGGCAAAGTGACCTCAAAACTCGCCGTGCCGCCCGTGCTGCTCAGCACGATGCCGCTGCGTGCAAAGCCCAGGCCGCCCGCCGTGCCCGTGTCCGGCACCGGACCGCTCACATTCGCCGTGCCGGCGAAGACTTCCGCATGCCCATCATCAAAAAGCCGCAGCGTGAGGCCGCTGGCGCTGAAGCTGTATCCCGCCGGTGAATCGACGCTGCCGCCCGTCACGCCTACCGAGCCGGACTGCACATAATTTGCCCCCAAAGTGACCCCCACAGGCCCCGCGCTGAAACTGGTGAAATGCGTGGCGATGTTTCCCCACTCCAAAGCCCCGCTGTAGTGCCGCAGACGCTGATTCGCCAGATTTTGCGCCTCCCCCTGCTGGTAGCCCAACGCCGCGATCCCCTGGTCAAACGACATCGCTTTGGCGTAGTAGGTTTTGGAGAAACTTTCGAGCTGCACGGGCGGATCGACCTCCAACGTGTGCACCTGATTCACCACCACGGGGGATTTCATGAAAATGCCGCCATCATGGCTGTCGATGTCCACCGCGATGACGCTGGAGACACCCGCCGTGGGCGTGGTCTCCGCGTCCGTGCCCACCTCATGCAGTTTCGCCTCCACTTTCGTGTTCACACTGGCCGTGCCCACGGCGGAGCCCCAGGCGTCATAGCGGTGCAGGCGGATCGTCACACTCAGCGGCACCGCATCCAGGCTCGAATCCGCCTCCAGCAGGTAAGTGCGGCTGTAGGAGCCGGAAACGACCTCCGTGATCACATTGCGATCCAGGTCGGTGGGATTCGTGCTGGTGAAATGCAGGTAAGTCCGCCCCGTGGTCTCCACACCACTCGCCGTGGCCATGTAGGCCCCGAAGCCCAGATCCCGAAACACCGCCAGCTTCGCCCGATAGACCTTATTTTGGTCCAAAGTCACCCCCGCAGGCAGATCGAAGGAAATGCTCCGCGTCACCGCGCCGACCGTTGGCCCGGACATCGTCTGCGAACTGTCCGTGTGCACCGCCGTGTCCGTTTCATCGATCAGCGACCAGCGCAGCTCATACGTCCCCGCCAGTGTGAGGCTCACCTGCGCCTCCATTTCCAGCAGATGCCGGTTGGAAAAGCCATTCCCATCCACCGCATCCGCCTCGATGACATAATACGGAGCCGTAGGCTGGTTCGTGACGACCACCCCGCTCACCGAACTAGCCCGCGCAGCGGCGGCAAGGAGCAACAAAACGCAGGCGGAACGGAAAAAGGCGACAGGGGACATGGCGGCAGGATTGGGCATTAAATCGAAAGAACTTTACTACTCTCTCACCATTCTGGAAAAAGAGTTACATCCAGAATTTCACGCCGGAGATTTTTTGGGGAGGTCTGCCAGGGTTGGAGGGAGCAAAGAGCCTCGCAAAAAGCCGCAACATTCGCCCCAACCAGCCAGTTCACAGGCCTCGCCGATCATGAAACGCCTATTGTTCCTCCTCGCCCTTTGCCCTCTGCTCTCCGCATTGGCTGCTCAGCCCAACATCGTCGTTTTCATCTCGGATGATCACAGTCAGCTCGATTCGCAGGCTTACGGCTCCACGGAAGTCCGCACGCCAAACATGAAACGACTCGCGGAGGAGGGGCTGAAGTTCACGCACGCCTTTGTCGCCTCGCCAGCGTGTGGGCCCAGCCGGACGGCGCTGCTCACGGGCCTTTGGTCGGCTCGAAATGGAGCGGAGGCCAATCACAACGCCAAAAAACCCGAGGTTCCATCTCTGCCGACGGTGCTCCGCAGTCTCGGCTACGAAATGGCGATCATCGGCAAGGTCGCGCATGGCGACTGGGCCAAGTTCTATGAATTCGATACGGTGCTCGGGCCATCCGTGGGAATCTCGGACACGGCCGAAGTAGCGAAGTTCCTCAACGAGCGCACCTCGAAGAAGCCGCTCTGCCTTTTCGTCGGCACACGGCATCCGCATGTGCCTTGGAGTGACGAACGAAGCTATGACCCAGCAAAGGTCGCGATCCCGCCCACACATGTGGACACCGCCGTCACACGCGAACAGCGTGCCAGCTACCTCACCGACATCACCAAGTCCGACACGCTGCTCGGCGAGGTCCGCACCCTTGCTAGCGAGAAAATCGCTGGCGACACACTCTTCATCTACACCGCCGATCACGGTGGCCAGTGGCCCTTTGGGAAATGGAACCTTTACGATGGCGGCATCCGCATCCCGCTCATCATCGCCTAGCCTGGCACGCTCAAACCCGCTACCACCAGCGACACGCCCGTTTGGAGCACGGATTTTTATCCCACGCTGCTCTCGCTCGCCGGACTCGCCGCGCGGCCCGAGCAGCATCGCGATGGTCTCGACATCAGCAGCCTGCTACGCGGTGAAACCGCGCCAGCACGCGACACCTTCTACTGGCACTACCCGCACTACCATGGCTCCACTTGGGCACCCGGCGGCGCGATGCGCGAAGGCGATTGGAAGCTCATCGAGCACTTCGACGAAGGCAGCGCTGAGCTTTTCAACCTCAAGACCGATCTCTCCGAGAAAACCAACCTCGCCAAGACCGAACCACAGCGCCTCCAAGCCATGCAAGCCAAGCTCGCCGCCTGGCGCACAGAAACCGGTGCCTACATGCCCGTGCCCGGCGAACCCCCAGCTCCCGAAAAGCCTAAGAAGAAGGGCAAAGAGAAGAAAACGGAGTGAAAGCGTGCGCCGATCACATCGGGCGCTCGTAAATGCGCTGGAAGGTGTTTTCGCGGTTCATCGGGTCGATGATCGTGATGCCGTCTTCGCCGAAGCGGGCCGTCACGGGGGCTCCCTTTCCTTCGGACATGTATTGGAAGTTCAAATCACGCACTTTGGCGGCGGCATCGACGATGGCGCAGGTGATGCGGGCTTCCTCGGCGGTCGGATAGAGATGCGCGACGGCATCGCGGCTGACTCCGGCGAATTTCACGTCGCAAATCGCCACAAGGGCGACGGTGAGGCTGTCCACGCCGTAGCCGATGTAGGCCTTGGTGCCATCGGCACGGAGGACATCGCGGGTGAAGTGGTTGTTGCTCGTGCGGGAGCCGCCGCCGGCATTCCACCAGCGGAAGCCGCGATACTGCTGATCGCTCTCCACCTTGCCATCGGCACCGACGATCTCGTGGCCTTGGTTCACCGGGCCTTCGAAGTCGGCGGGGGTGATCCAGTTGTTGTGGAAGTTGATGCTCATGCCGTTGTCGAAATCGACGCGGACCTGCACGGCGTCGTAGGCGTTGATGCCATCGCGAATGAGGCGCTTCTTCTGGCCGACGGCGGTGAGGCTCACGGGCTTGGATTTGTAGTAGCTGAAGATGAGATCGGTCCAGTGCGGGCCGACGTAGCTGAAGGGATCGCTGCTTTCGACCCACTTGAAGGTGCTCGTGGAGACCTCCAGCGGCTCTTCGAGATAGGCGGTGCCGTAAAGCGGGGCTCCGATGCGATTCTGAATGTCGTCGCGGATGCGGAGGTGGTCCGGGTCGTAGCGCTTGTGCATGTCCACGCCGACGATGAGGTTCTTCGCCTTCGCCGCGTCGATGATCTCATCGGCTTCGAGCGTGGAGAGGCACATGGGTTTCTCGGTGAGCACATGCACGCCCGCCTTGAGCGAGGCGAGCACGGGGGCGGTGTGGAGATGGTCTGGCGTGGCCACGGCCATGACATCGAGATCGGGGAAAGCCTTCAAAATGTCGTTCCAAGGTTCCTCGCCATGAAAACAGCGCGGTTCGTGCCCGGTGAGATCTTTGAAGAACGCGGCCGATTTCTTGGCGGAGGCTTCCGAACGCGTCGCCACGGCCACGAGGTCAAATTTCACGGGAGCGAGGTCGCGGGAGTATTTGTCCAGGCCCACGCGAGCGAGCTGCCCGGCGATGCCGAAGCGTTGGAGGTCGGCGTAAGCGCGGAGATGCACATCGCCGCCAAACATGCCGGCGCCGACGAGGGCGAGTTGGATGGTTTTTTCAGCCATAGGCCGCCAAACAAGGCAACGCACCGAAAGCCGCAAGCACGCAGTATGATAGGCGCGTGCCGAATCGTGATACGAAACCGCTTTCAGCGACGACGGCGCGGCTTTTCGTCGGTCCAGCCGAGTTCGTAGCTCTCATCCGGCAGCAGGAAGCCCTCCGGGCCGCGCTGGGAATTGAGATAGTCCTGCAAAATGACGACGGCGGCGAGTTGATCGACCACGGCCTTCCTCTCCTGCGGCTTGGTCACGCCATCCCGCGCGAGAGCCGCCTCGGCCTCGACGCTGGAGAGCCGTTCATCGACAAATTCGATCGGAATGTCGTGCTGGAGCACCTTCCCGAGCTTTTCGGCGAATTTCTCCACGCGCTCCGCCGCGCTACCCTTTTCGCCGCTCATGCGATACGGCATGCCGATCACGATGCGCCCGATCTGGCGGTCCCGCACGATCTGCACGATCTGCCGCTCCGGCTCATCCTGCGCATCGAGCGTCTTCAGTGGGTTCGCGATGATTTGCAGCTCATCGCTGATGGCGAGCCCGATGCGGACGGTTCCATGATCGATGGCGAGGATGCGTGGCATGATTTCAAGCAGAGAGCGCGTCTACCCTACGCGGACCGGGCAGCGAACCAAGCGCGAAGTGCGCGGGAGCACGTGAAAACGCATTCAGGATGGTGAAGGCGAGAAATTCTGAGCTTTCGGAGGTTCAGAGAGGAAATCGGCGATTGAGAAAACCGCCATCCGCGCCCATTTTACCCGCCCCGCACGTGAGAGCTCACCAGCCGCACGTTGCGAAACAGCCAACCCATTTCCAGCCCACGACCTTTTTGCATGAGTCTGCCCGATATTGCCGGACATGAACTTCAGGACCTTGTGGGCAGCGGCCGTTGCGGCGCGGTCTATCGCGCCGTCAGCCATGGCAAAGGCTGCGCGGTGAAGGTCTTCAGCAGCATGGCCATCAACCGCAAGGCGCTGAGCCACGCCTTCCGTGTGCTGCAGGGCATGCCGCATCACCGCGGCGTGCTGCCGGTGGAAAGCCACAGCCTAGATCGCAGCCCTTATTACTGCGTGATGCCGCTGGTCGGCGTGATGACGAAGGACAGCGCGGGCCGCCGCGTGTGGGAGACGCCGACGCTGGAGTCTTCCTGCCAGGAACTGCCCGCCGACCAGGCGTGGCGGCACATTTACGAAACGGCGGATGCTCTGGCTTGGCTGCACAAGCATCACCTGCCCCACGGCAATCTGCGCCCGTCCAACGTGCTGCTGGAGGACGATGCGGAGTCATCCATCCGCCTCACGGACATCGCTCAGGGCTGGATCGGCGGCGTGCATCACCTGGAGATCGACGATCACTTCGTGCACCTCTGCCCGGACCAGATCGAGAACCCGGACGGCACTTACGCCGGCTACGGTGCCTCGTGGGATGTGTATGCCTTCGGCGTGCTCGCCTACCGGTTGCTCACCGGATCACTCCCGCGTGGTCAAGCGGCGTGGAATGAACAACTCGCCCGCGCTCATCAAGCTGCGAGCACCGGACATCCGTATCAAATCAACGGCGCGGCACTGATCGCCGCCGTGCGTGCCCAGCCGAAAGTCACCTGGCCCAAACCTGCTGCCTCGAAGTGGGAGGAACGCCGCCGCAACATCATCGAGCGCGCGCTCGATTTGAACGCGGGAGAGCGCTGGAC
>Ga0315902_10008399_pt1 | contig 13999 bp, 12 predicted proteins | sample LakEriMetagenome_9_FD_203523 | JGI IMG/M metagenome (GOLD analysis project Ga0315902, IMG submission 203523) | Freshwater fungal communities from buoy surface, Lake Erie, Ohio, United States - Buoy 12 MA117 | ecosystem: Environmental > Aquatic > Freshwater > Lake > Lake biofilm | place: USA... | reverse complement strand
TAGTGGGATCATCAAACTGAAGACCAACTGAGCTGGACGTTAAAACAAACGCGTGATCAGGATTAAACTGATGAGGCGTAATCGTTTCGCATACCGCAGCGTCAAAAGAATTATCGTTTATCCTATCCAAAGCAGCGTTAATGCCAGCGGTAAATACCTGTATTGTATTTCGCTTACCACCTGCTGCATAATCGCGATTTATTACGCCATCCTCCGTATGAATTATTTCCTCGTCAATGTCAACTGCATCAAGAGCCCCCAACACAAGAGCCCCAAACCAATAATACCATTCATCTCCAATAGCATCCCAACCAATGACCGGCGCTCGAAAGTGCGCCACAACAGGATAGCCCGGAGCGCTCTGCGAGTTGTAGGTATCACCATTTTCCGGAAGCATCAATAACTTCGAGTGTACAACACCACCCGCATCACACTCCCAATCGAGGATTGCATTTTCAGTGTATGTTAAACCTTCTCCATTAGCCAGGCCATTCGAGATAGCTACTGAGCGACAATTCTGCGGATAGCCCATATCACGCAATGGTGCATACCAGGCATCGAAATCAACCTGTGAGTGGAAAGCTTGGGCATCAAGCATCTGTTTAGCAGCGGGTCTTAGCAGGTAGCGTTCTCGAAATAGCTGCGCTTGCTCCTGACCATGCTCTGCAGAAAAACGAATAGCATATTGCAGGGATAATGGAATGTGGGCACCCTCATGCGGAGCGTCCATGGACAACCACAATCGTGTGCAATGATCTTCACCGCTCAGTTCCATAGTTCGAAGCGCATGTCGTGTAAGCACACCTCCCATACTGGCGCCTGCAATTACCAGTGATTCATCACCATACTTAAACTCGTTGCATAAACGAATGACATGCTGTACCAATTGTGAATTATGCTGTAACCAATAGGCTCCATCAAAAAAATCAATCATCACAATATCATATCCTTGATCACGCACTGCTTGGAGTAGCTGAGGCATCAGACGTAAATCGTCATAGCCATAGATGATATCATCATTCACATCCGGATCCTGAAACCCGCTTGCAAACTCACACCATCCGAATGTTCCATGTCGCTGCCAATCATGAATGGGATGCCCATCTCGATCCAAGCCGAAATCAATTCCCTCGACAAACAAAAAGGGCTTATCAAAAACACCATCATTACTGGTCAGTGTATACGCTCGGCCTTTCACCCAATCACCTTCAAATTCGACTTGCACATCCCATGGATTATCTGTTGAAGATGACCATGGAGGGGTTACGGGAAGAGGCATGCCACTCGTGCTGCACACATCATACTCGTCGTTATACTTCAGTATACATGAGCTATATTTTACGGGTTGGCCTAGACGATAAAGTTTACAGCGTACTACTCGATTGCGCATGTCTTCGGTATAATCAACATCATAGGCTTGCTCGGCCTGAAGCAATCGCCAACCTATTCCATCATCGAAATCTATGAGGACGGAGTCGGGAGCATTATTGTGGTTGCTGACGAAAGACGTTGCGTTAAACATGAACCGATATAAGCGTGATTGAATGTGCGGCGCATCTATCCATACAACGCATGACTCCTTTACTAAGCAGGGGGACTGAGAACATCCCTGGCTATGGTGGAACGTACCATCCTGTCGGTAAATCATGCCATTACTCAAAGCATCAGTATGAAAGTCGATATACTGAAGGTCCATTAATGCAATGGAATAACAGCCTGCGCTGTGCGCCACACTGTCCTTGCGCTCGCGGAAGCCCGAGAAATCGGTCAAGACGTGGGTGGAGTCCAAACTTGCGCGGCCCATCGACATGAACAATGCGGCACACTGCGAGGCATTCAACGTATCATGCGCAGAAAACGGATCCGGCATTTTAACGGTGTTATGTGATTGCGGAAGGAAGAATCCGTTCGACAGATGTGAAGGCAAATTCAGTTGTGTGAATGGCGTACGTAACTGAGCTGAAATCACATTAACCAGCAGGCATAGCGCTGCCAAGGCGAGCTTTCGCTCACAAATTGAAAATAATTTCATCGTTAAAAGAGATTTAGTTAGAAAAGCTTGAAGAAAAAACTAGTAGAAATAGGTGTATTCTGTTGTGTCGCCCGGAGATGCGAAAACCTCTATCATTTGTCCCGACACGTAATCACCATCACTGTCGAAACACCTAATTCGAACAATAGAGTTGACTCCACCAACAACACCCAACAGGTCATAATAACCTCCGGGCACCAAACCTTCCGCTTCAAAAGAGTCATCAAAATCTGTGAACGCTGCGACTTGCAAATGATTGCTAATTGGCACCGTGTCGACCACATTGATGCGGACCCAGGCTTTCGGCTTAAGCTCATAATAACCATCCGCCATAAAATCATCTTGTATAGCATATCCGGAGCCGCACTGATCCCAATAATCCTCCCCCGACTCCGCACAAATGTTTGTGATTGCCCAGGAACAGTCCCATTCAACTCTTCCATATTGATCAGTAGTCAAATTGTAAGCAGCTTCAGGCACACTTCCCTTTGGCTTGCTAACCAGGTAAACGGTCGCCCCTTCTACCGGACGACCGGTAGATTGCTCGACTACGCGCATTTCACGTGTGCGGGATTCTGCGCAAGCCCACTCCTCACGCTTTCGACATGCATGTATCGTTACGATACAGACTAGCAAAATGAAGATTGCTGCCAGGCTCGGTAAAAAAATGTTGTGTTTTCTCATGGAAATAGATTTTAAAGTTTAGGTCGGACAGGGCTTGTTCGACAGGGCAAATCTTCATGAGGGATGAAAGTGAAGTCTATTCTCAAATGGAATAACTAAGCCGCCAGTAAACAATCAATTACCTTGAAATCGTTTGCAGAGGGCATGTCGGGAAGTTTCCTAATCGGAATACTATTCCTATAAGATCACAAGGTCATCTAAAAATTTGGTGTGTATACCTTCAAGGAGGTATTTTTGCCTCCCGTAAAATTTATTTAGAAATAATCTAAATAGTTTTTGCACAGTTGAACTGTTAAGGCTTACAGACGGTTATTAAAACAAAAAACGATGATCAAAGTAGCAGAAAGTGCCAAGCAGCAAGTAGCACACTTGCTTCAATCCGAAAACCACCCGGAAGGAGCCTTCGTGCGTGTGGGCGTAGAAGGCGGCGGATGCAGCGGACTGATGTATCAGTTGACGTTCGACTCCGAGATGAAAGAAGGCGATCAAGTATTTGAAGACAATGGCGTTAAGGTCGTTGTTGATCGGAAGAGCTTCTTGTATCTCGTAGGAACGGAACTCGAATACACCGGCGGATTGAACGGGAAAGGATTTGTGTTCAAGAATCCCAACGCCAGTCGCACGTGTGGTTGTGGCGAAAGTTTTTCCATTTAAACAACATCAACAACCAAGATTATGGCCTACGAAGGAGATGAGTTGTTGGACAGTGTAACGTCGAAGGAATATGAGTTCGGCTTTACCACAAATATTGAGTCGGACAAAGCGCCGGCCGGTTTGAATGAAGACATCATTCGACTGATTTCAAAGAAAAAAGAAGAGCCCGAGTGGCTGTTGCAATGGCGCTTGGAAGCGTTTGCGATATGGCAGAAAATGACGGAGCCGGAATGGGCGCATGTGCATTACACCAAGCCCGATTTCCAAGCCATTTCTTACTACGCAGCACCGAAGCAAAAGAAGCAGCTCAACTCATTGGATGAGCTCGACCCGGAGATGCGCAAGACGATGGATCGCCTAGGTATTTCGCTCGAAGAGCAAAAGCGCTTGAGCGGTGTAGCCGTTGACTTTGTGATGGATTCCGTTTCTGTTGCAACCTCATTCAAAGAGAAACTCGGTGAACTGGGTATCATCTTCTGCTCGATGAGCGAAGCCATCAAAGAACATCCGGATCTCGTTCGCAAATACATAGGCAGTGTTGTGCCGCGTACCGATAATTTTTACGCAGCCCTCAACTCCGCCGTCTTTACCGACGGTTCGTTTTGCTACATCCCGAAAGGCGTGCGCTGCCCGATGGAGCTTTCGACCTACTTCCGCATCAACGAAGGAGGCACGGGCCAATTCGAACGCACGTTGGTAATCGCAGACAGCGAAAGCTACGTGAGCTACCTCGAAGGATGTACAGCACCGCAACGCGATGAAAACCAACTGCACGCAGCAGTGGTAGAACTCATTGCGATGGACAATGCCGAGATAAAATACAGCACCGTGCAGAATTGGTATCCCGGCGACAAAGAAGGCAAAGGCGGCGTGTTCAATTTCGTTACGAAGCGCGGCATGTGTGAAGGAGTGAATTCCAAAATCAGTTGGACGCAGGTTGAAACCGGAAGCGCCGTCACTTGGAAATATCCATCGTGCGTATTGAAAGGCGACAACAGCGTCGGCGAATTTTACTCGGTAGCTGTGACCAACAACTACCAACAAGCCGACACCGGAACGAAGATGATTCACCTCGGTCGCAACACGAAGAGCACGATTATTTCGAAGGGCATCAGCGCGGGCAATAGCCAAAACAGCTACCGCGGCTTGGTTCAGATCAACAAGAACGCAGCGAACGCGCGCAACTTCTCGCAATGCGACTCACTATTGATGAGCGACCGTTGCGGAGCGCACACGTTCCCCTACATCGAAGTGAAGAACAACAGCGCGAAGGTGGAACACGAAGCAACCACATCGAAGATTGGTGAAGACCAGATCTTCTATTGCCTGCAACGTGGATTGGATACAGAACAAGCCATCAGCATGATTGTAAACGGATACGCGAAAGAGGTACTGAACAAGCTGCCGATGGAGTTCGCCGTGGAAGCGCAGAAGCTGTTGGCGATATCGTTGGAGGGAAGCGTGGGATAGGGACGAAGGACAGAGGCGGACTGGCGGCAACACAAGAGCCCACCCGCGAAAAGCATAGTTAAGGACGCACTGCTGTGCGTCCACGACCAACAGCAACACGCTAACACACCACAGCGTGACGCACAACAGACAGAGACGGACGCTCCGCAGCGCGTCCACAGACCTAGGGCAACACAAGAGCCCACCCGCGATAAGCACAGGTAAGGACGCACTCCTGTGCGTCCACGACCAACAGCAACACGCTAACACACCACAGCGTGATGCACGACAGACAGAGACGGACGCGCCGCAGCGCGTCCACAGACCTAGGGCAACGCAAGAGCGCACCCGCAAAAAGCACAGGTAAGGACGCACTGCTGTGCGTCCACGACCAACAGCAACACGCTAACACACCACAGCGTGACCCGCGCAAGACAGAGAGGTAAGGACGCACGGCTGTGCGTCACACAGGCATCAGATAGAAGCACAACATAGAAGACACAAGCATATGTCATTGATACACATAGAAGGCCTAAAGGCCCAAATAGAAGAAAAAGAAATCCTCCGCGGACTCACGCTAGACGTGAAGCCAGGCGAAGTGCACGCCATCATGGGCCCGAACGGCTCCGGCAAGAGCACGCTCGCATCGGTACTCGCGGGACGTGAAGACTACGAAGTAACAGGAGGCAGTGTAACCTTCAACGGTAAAGACCTGCTCGACATGCCCGCCGAAGTGCGCGCGCGTGAAGGACTGTTCCTTGCGTTTCAATATCCCGTGGAAATCCCAGGGGTGAGCAACATGAACTTCCTGAAAGCTGCCGTGGGCGAAATGCGCAAGCACAAGGGCTTGGATCCACTAGCAGCGAAGGACTTTTTGAAACTCGTGAAAGAGAAAGCAGCACTGGTTGAGTTGCAAGACCACCTCGCCAATCGCGCAGTGAACGAAGGCTTCAGCGGTGGCGAAAAAAAGCGCAACGAGATATTCCAAATGGCGATGCTCGAGCCTACGCTGGCCATTCTCGACGAAACCGATAGCGGCCTCGACATCGATGCATTGCGCATTGTAGCGAATGGTGTGAATGCACTGCGTTCACCAGAGCGTTCATTCATCGTGATTACGCACTACCAGCGCTTGCTCGACTACATCGTGCCCGACTTTGTGCACGTGCTCTACAAAGGGCGCATCGTGAAAAGCGGCACGAAAGAGCTCGCCCTCGAACTCGAAGAGCGCGGGTATGACTGGATCAAAGAAGAATCAGAAGCCAACGTATAAGCCATGGAAACTACTACTGTGAGTCCTGCTAAGGAAAAATGGATGCGCACGCTAGTGAGCCACGAATTCACGAATGGGGCGGCTGCGGAGGCATTCGATCGATTCGATTTTCCGACGACGCGCGATGAAGATTGGAAGTACACCCGCGTGGCACGAATCACGAATGAGACGTGGGTGAAAAGCGATGCGGTTGAATCGTGCGATGTGCAGCCGTATCTCATTCCCGGATTGGATGCATACACCGTTGTTTTTGTGAATGGCCGTTACAACGCTGCACAATCATTCTTGCCTGCAGAACAAGGTATTCATGCATCGCACGAAACGAAACTCGCTAATCAACGTGCTTCATATAATCACATCTTCCAAGCCTATGCAGATGCAGCTTGCACCGATGTGGTGAATGTGCTCGTTGAGAAAAACGCACGCATCAGCAAGCCCGTTCACTTCATTCATTTGGTGACCAGCGGACAAGTGCTGGCACAGCCACGCATCAACCTCATCGTCATGCAAGGCGCAGAGGTGAAGTGTGTTGAATCGTTTGTTGGAACTGAAAGCGCAAAGAGCTTTACCAACCGAACACTCGACATCGAAGTGCAAGAAAACGCCTCGGTAATTTGGGATAAAATCCAACTTGAAAACGACGCTCAGTTTTTGATGAATGAAGAAAACGTTCGCATCGCCGGCAACGGTCGTTTCACCATCAATACACTCACCATCGATGGCGGCTGGGTGCGCAATGCACTCAATATTTCACTCGATGGAGAAAACATCGAAGCGAACTTGAATGGCTTCTACATGCCGCGCAGAAAGCAGTTTGTAGACAATCATACGAAGGTGGATCATCGCCTTCCGCATTGCAACAGCAATGAACTTTATAAGGGCGTATTGAACGACCAAAGCACGGGCGTGTTCAATGGCAAAGTATATGTACACATCGATGCGCAAAAGACCAACGCCTTTCAAAGTTGCGGCAACATACTGCTGAGCGATGATGCACAGATGAACACGAAACCCGAGCTGGAAATCTATGCCGACGATGTGAAGTGCAGTCACGGAACAACCACCGGACAGCTGGACGAAGAAGCGCTGTTCTATTTGAAATCGCGCGGACTCGGTGAAGACAATGCACGCCGCTTGCTCACCTCAGCCTTCATCGGCGATGTGATTTCGAAAATTGATAATGACGCAGTGCGTGAGTATGTCATCGATCAACTAACACAACGCGAATTACTCTTTGCCTGATGCTCGATGTGAACGCCATACGATCGCAGTTTCCCATACTTGGGCAACAAGTGCATGGCAAGCCGCTGGTGTATTTGGATAATGCAGCGACTACACAAAAGCCGCTCTCAGTTATCGAGCGCATCAATGCATTCTATAAAAAAACAAACGCCAATATTCACCGCGGTGCGCATCACCTGGCGAATATTTCTACTGAATATTTCGAGAACACACGCGAGCTCACACGCACCTTCCTGAATGCGCGCGAAACGGCGGAAATCATTTTCACTTCAGGCACCACCGACAGTATCAACCTCGTTGCACAAACGTGGGGGCGTCAGAACATCGGCAAGGGTGATGAAATTTTGCTTTCGATGCTCGAGCATCACAGCAACATCGTTCCGTGGCAAATGCTCGCGGAAGAAAAAGGGGCTGTCATTAAGGTCATCCCGATTCACGACAACGGAACATGGCAAGTTGAAGTGCTGGATACGCTCATCAACGAGCGAACAAAACTCATTGCAGTAAACCATATTTCGAATGCGTTGGGAACTGTGAACCCGATCGAAACGCTCATCGCAAAAGCCCACGCAGCAGGAGCAAAAGTGCTTATCGACGGTGCGCAATCTGTAACGCATATGCCCATCGATGTGCAAGCACTCGATTGTGATTTCTATTGCTTCAGCGCACACAAATTGTATGGGCCCACCGGCGTTGGCGTGCTATACGGCAAACGCGAATTGCTCGAGGCTATGCCGCCGTGGCGCGGAGGTGGAGAAATGATTAAAAGCGTTTCATTCGAAAAAACGACTTACAACGAACTGCCGCATAAGTTTGAAGCAGGCACTCCGCACATCGCAGGAGTGATTGGCTTCGGTGCGGCGATCCAGTTTGTGCAATCGCTCTCATGGAGTGATGTTTCAACGCACAAAAAAGAAATTCTCGATTACGCTACTGCGCAGCTTCAGGAAATAGACGGCCTGCGCATTTTCGGAACGGCCGAACAAAAAGCTGCAGTGATATCATTCAACGTAGGTAACATTCATCCATTCGACATCGGCACACTGCTCGACCAACAAGGCATTGCGGTGCGAACCGGTCATCACTGTACTGAGCCGTTGTGGAATTTTTACGGCGTACCGGGAACTGTGCGGGCATCATTCGCCATTTACACAACGAAAGAAGAAATTCAGACTTTTGCAACCGCTTTGAAAAAAGCCATAACCCTATTGTCGTGAGTATCGAAAGCAAGCAACAGGAAATCATTGAAGAGTTCAGCGTGTTTGGCGACTGGATGCAGAAGTACGAGTACATCATCGAACTCGGGCGCGAATTGCCACTCATTAAAACTTCCTTGAAAACGGATGAGCTTCTTATCCAAGGCTGTCAGTCGCGCGTGTGGCTGAATGCCGAGCGAGAGGAAGATGGCACCCTGCATTTCACCGCCGACAGTGATGCGATCATTACCAAAGGATTGGTAGCTCTCATCGTACGCGTGCTCGACGGAGAAAAACCTGTCGACATCGCGCAAGCCGATTTGCATTTCATCAAAGAGATCGGATTGAGTGAACACCTCTCCCCTACTCGCAGCAATGGATTGGCGAGCATGATTAAACAAATGAAAACATACGGCCTGGCATACATGGCCCAATCATAACCGACATTTTCACCGTACTATGGATATCGAACAACGCAACGCACTGGAGGGAAAGATTATCGAGATGTTGAAGACCATCTTCGATCCGGAAATACCTGTAGATATCTATGAGCTCGGTTTGATTTACAATATCGGTATCGACGATGATGCCGCAGTTACCATTTTGATGACTCTCACTTCGCCCTCATGTCCAGTGGCAGAAACCCTTCCACCCGAAGTAGAACAAAAGGTTGCCTCTGTAGAAGGTGTTGCCTCAGCCAAAGTCGAAATCACCTGGGACCCTTCGTGGGACAAGAGCATGATGAGCGAGGCAGCGCAGCTGGAGCTGGGGTTTTTGTAAGGACGAAGGGCGAAGGACGAGGGACGAAGGGAAATTCCTTCGCCCCTCGTCCTTCGCCCTTCGCCCTTCATACTTATATTTGTTGCCATGAGCAAAATCATCGTCCCAACCGACTTCACATCCGTTTCTGAAGTAGCTATTCGCTATGCGTCTGAACTTTCAAATCACACCAAGAGCACAGTACATCTGCTGCACATTGTAGACAAAGAAAACGAGCGTGCAGGTGCGGAGGCGAAAATGAAAGATCAAGCCAATAAACTTGGCTTTGGCTCGGTTGGAACCGTTACTGCAGTTGGAAATATTTTCGAGGACATTCCGGATACAGCCGAACGCGAAAATGCAGAGCTCATCGTGATGGGTACACATGGTTTGCGCGGTATGCAGTTCATCGTTGGTTCCAACGCGCTTCGCGTGGTTTCGGAAGGTAACGTGCCGTTCATCATCGTGCAGGAAGAAACAAAACGCTCTGCGAACATTCAGAAGATCTTGGCTCCGCTCGACTTACATCAAGAGACAAAACAAAAGCTCAAAATCGTAGCCGATGTTGCAGAGAAATTCGGCGCGGAAGTACATCTCGTTTCACCGAAGGAATCTGACGAATATCTGCACAATAAACTCTCTCGAAACGTCGCCTACGCTGAAGGATACATGGAAGAACGTAACATCAAGTACAAAACCGCAGTCACCGAAGCAAGCTCAGGAGGATTTGTGAAAGACTTGATTAAGTACGCCAACTACGCCGATATCGACCTCATTTGCATACTCAATACCGCCGAAGACCGTCTGGTTCACGCGTTCGGTATCGATAGCGAACAGAAGATCATCACAAACGAAGCGGGAATCCCGGTCATGATTCTCAATCCGGCCGCTACGTATAAGGATAGCGCGTCGGTATTTGCGCAATGATGATTACGAATTACGGATTACAGATTACGAATTAGGGCCTCCCGAATTACTGGATAATTTACCTGTAGCAATTGGTAACACAGCATTTCGTAATCCGTAATCCGTAATTCGTAATCACTACTTTTGCCTTCGGATTTTATCCCCCTTTTTATGACCCAAAAACGCATTCGCGTGCGCTTTGCCCCCAGTCCTACAGGACCTTTGCACATGGGTGGCGTGCGCACGGCTTTATACAACTACCTCTTCGCCAAAAAACATGGTGGCGATTTCATTTTACGCATTGAGGACACCGACCAAGGTCGCTTCGTGCCCGGCGCTGAAGATTACATCATTGAAGCACTTAAATGGTGTGGCATTGAGCCCAACGAAGGTTTGGGATTTGGTGATGGCCCGTATGCTCCCTACCGCCAGAGCGAGCGCAAACCGATGTTTCGCGCGTATGCCGAACAACTCGTGAATAGCGGTCACGCCTACTACGCTTTCGATACACCGGAAGAAATGGATGCGCTTCGCAAACAAGCCGAAAGCAATAAGCAGACATTCTCTTACGATGCCCGCACGCGCATGCAACTGCAAAACTCTCTCGCACTGAGCGAAGCTGAAGTGAAGCAGCGTATGGATAGTGGAATGCCTTACGTCATTCGACTGAAAGTACCTCAAGGGGAAAGCATAGTCATCAACGATCTCATCCGCGGTGAAGTCGTTTTCCAATCCGACATTGTCGATGATAAGGTGTTATTGAAAGGTGACGGCATGCCAACCTATCACCTGGCACACATCGTCGACGATTATTTGATGAAAATCACACACGCCGTGCGCGGCGAAGAATGGCTGCCCAGCGCTCCGGCGCACGCGCTCATTTATCGCTATCTCGGTTGGGAAAACGAAATGCCACAACTCGCACACTTACCGCTTTTGCTCAAGCCCGACGGTAATGGCAAACTCAGCAAGCGCGATGGCGATCGCTTGGGATTCCCAGTATTTCCGCTGGACTGGAACGATCCGTTTTCAGGTGAAAAATCATCGGGCTACCGTGAGCGCGGCTACTACCCTGAGGCATTCGTAAACATGCTTGCGTTTCTCGGATGGAACCCTGGAACGGAACAAGAGATTTTCACACTCGAAGAATTGTGTGCGCAATTCTCCTTCGAACACATTCACAAAGCAGGAGCGAAATTCGATCCCGAAAAAGCGAAGTGGTTCAATGAGCATTATCTGCGTGCAACGAAAAGCAGCGAGCTCGGCGAGCACATCAAAGCAGATGTTCAACAGACTTTTAACATCGCAGAGGGTGATCGTCGTTTGAGTGCAGATTATCTCACGAAAGCAGCCGAATTGCTCAAGCCTCGAGTACAATTTGAACATGAAATGAAAACGACGGGCGCTTATTTGTTTCAAGCGCCCGACACATACGATGAAACCGTAATCGCAAAAAAATGGAAGACGGAGTTGCGACCGTTTTTCGAAGCATTGCAAGCGGCGTTATCTGCCTTGCCTACGTTTGAGACAGCGCTCATCGACGAAACAATCAAGTCAACAGCGGCCTCATTCAATTTGAAACCGGGTGAAATCATGCAGCTGCTGCGCGTCATCGTAAGCGGACAAGGCGGTGGTGTAGATTTACTCGGCATGATAGAATTGCTAGGACAACAAGAAATCAGTGAACGAATGACCCGTGCGTTGAGTCGCATCGGACAATAACTTAGACCCATGGATATTCAAAGAGGACCCAATTTTCTCGAAGAGATAATTACAGAAGACATAAAAAACGGCAAGCACGGCGGCCGCGTTCTCACGCGCTTCCCGCCGGAGCCGAATGGCTATTTGCACATCGGTCACGCCACATCGATTTGCCTCAACTTCGGTTTGGCGAAACAGTTTGGCGGAAAAACCAACCTGCGCTTCGATGACACCAATCCTGTTACCGAAGACACCGAGTATGTCGACAGCATTCGCAACGACATCAAGTGGCTTGGCTTTGAATGGGCCAATGAATTTTATGCGAGCGATTATTTCGACACGCTCTATGCATTTGCTGAGAAGCTCATTCAAGAAGGATTGGCATATGTAGACGACAGCTCAGCAGAAGAAATTGCATCGATGAAAGGTACGCCTACCGAACCCGGCAAGCACTCGCCTTTCCGCGATCGCACCGCAGAGGAAAACCTCGACTTGTTCCGTCGTATGCGTGCTGGCGAATTCAAGGAAGGTGAAAAAACATTGCGTGCGAAGATTGATATGTCGTCGCCCAATATGCACTTGCGTGATCCGCTGATGTACCGCATCAAGTTTGCGCATCACCACCGCACGGGCGACAAGTGGTGCATCTACCCGATGTACGACTTCGCGCACGGACAGAGCGATTCGATTGAAGAAATCACACACTCAATCTGCACGCTCGAATTCGAAGTGCACAAGCCGCTTTACAATTGGTTTATCGAGAAGCTCGGCATTTTCCCGAGTCAGCAATATGAGTTTGCGCGTCGCAACCTCAACTACACGGTAATGAGCAAGCGCAAGCTGCTGCAACTCGTGAACGAGAAGCACGTCAACGGTTGGGACGATCCACGAATGCCCACTGTGAGCGGTTTACGTCGCCGTGGTTACACACCCGAGAGTATTCGTCACTTCTGCGACCTTGTGGGCATTGCCCGCAGAGAGAACGTGATTGATGTTGGCTTGCTCGAATTCTGTATTCGCGAAGACCTCAACAAAACAGCGACGCGCCGAATGGTAGTGCTTGATCCCATTAAGCTCATCATCGACAATTACGAAGAAGGAAAAGTAGAAATGCTGCACGGCGAGAACAATCCCGAAATCGAAGGCGGCGGCGGATCACGCGAGATTCCATTCAGCCGCGAACTGTGGATCGAACGCGATGACTTCATGGAAGAGCCACCGAAGAAATTCTTCCGGCTTGGTCCCGGCTTGATGGTGCGTTTGAAGCACGCCTACATCGTGAAGTGTGATTCATTTGTGAAAGATGCGGATGGCAATATCACGGAGGTTCACTGCACGTATGTTCCGGAAAGCCGCAGTGGCAATGACACGAGCGGAATCAACGTGAAAGGCACCATGCACTTTGTGAGCGCATCGCATGCGGTTCCCGTGCAAGTGAATTTGTACGATCGTTTGTTCAAGGTGGAGAATCCATCGGCCGAAGAAGGCGACTTCAAGAGCTACATCAACGAAAACAGTTTACACGTAGTGACCAACGCCATGGCGGAAAACGATTTACGCCACGCCAAGGTGGGCGAAAAGTTCCAGTTCATTCGCTTGGGTTATTTCACACCCGACTTGGATTCAACTTCGGATAAACTCATCTTCAATCGCACGGTGACGTTGAAAGACTCCTGGGCTAAAGCCAACAAGTAAGATGTCACGCATCACTATCAACAACATGCGCATGCACGCCTACCACGGCTGCTGGGAAGAAGAAGCTATCATCGGCGGCGATTACGTTGTAGACGTCGCGCTGGAACTCGACTTCAGCGCAGCTGCAGCCGGCGACGACCTCTCACAAACGGCTGACTATGTGCTCGTGCGAGAAATCGTATACCGCGAAATGGCCATCCGCGCCAAGCTCATCGAAACCGTTGCACACCGCATCAAAGACGCTCTGAAAGGCGCGTTGCCCATGGTCGATAGTGTGTGGGTGCGAATCACCAAGGTGAATGCCCCGATGGGAGGGCAGGTTGAGAGTGTTAGTGTGGAGGTGGAGACTGGGGACTAGGGACTGGGGACTGGGGACTGGGGACTGAGGACTGGGGACTGGGGACTGGG
>Ga0315902_10008398_pt1 | contig 13999 bp, 12 predicted proteins | sample LakEriMetagenome_9_FD_203523 | JGI IMG/M metagenome (GOLD analysis project Ga0315902, IMG submission 203523) | Freshwater fungal communities from buoy surface, Lake Erie, Ohio, United States - Buoy 12 MA117 | ecosystem: Environmental > Aquatic > Freshwater > Lake > Lake biofilm | place: USA... | reverse complement strand
AGCTTCGATAAAACCATTGGTTTCTAAATATTTAGATTGAGACATCGGCAATAACTCATCTAATTTATCATACAATGGCATCATAAATGGATTAAACTTCTCATCGACAGTTCCAGGCAACGAACCTAACGCTCTTTCACCTGATTCAGCGATTGTTCTAATATATTTTAGCTCTGACCTAGGATTCATATTCAAAATATGAAGCGCACAGTATACAGCTAAAAATGTTTTAGAAGAACCAGCAGGACCATTAATAAAAATAATCTTTGTATTCTTATCAAAGGCTATCTGAGCGAAACTTTTTTGTTTGTCTGTTAAATTGAAGTTTTTGATATTTAATTTAACAGATCTAAAATGATTATCAGCAATGATTTCGTTAAGATCTTCTTTTTCTTTTTGAATTTTTTTCTTTTTGGTTGACATGTTGTTTAGGAATTTACACTATATTGTATGGTTTTTCACTGTTTGAGCGTTCCATATTCACCGACAAGAAAAGATATTTCTTTGTGCGCCTTCGTTCAAAAGGTTTATAAATTTTGTGAAGAAATGACTAAAAGAGGTCATACTGTTTATCATTATGGTCATGAAGACTCTAGTGTTAATTGCACAGAACATATTAATGTTATTAATAATGATATATTAAAACAGAGTTATGGCAACATAAATGATTGGAAGAATAAAGGTTTTGATCAAAACGTAAATACAAACGCGGTTAAAATTTTTAATGAAAATTGTACGAAAGAATTAAATAAAAGAATTAAATCAAATAAAGAATTTATATTATGCTGGTTTGGATTTGCCCATGAATCATGCGTAAAGCATTTTTATAACAAAGCTATTGTAGTAGAACCAAGTATTGGTTATGATAGCATGTTTGCGCCCGTTAAAATATTTGAAACACATAGTCAAATGCATAAAATGCACGGCCATTCATGCACATATATAGGTTTGGGATCTGAATTTGTAGTTTATCCAGGTTTTGATCCTAATGATTTTTTATATAAAAAAGAAAAATCAAATACGGCTTTATTTCTTGGTAGAATTATAGAAGAAAAAGGAGCTAAACTTGTATATGATATATGTAACGATTTAAAACAAGATATAATTTTTGCTGGTCCGAATATACTTGGCTTAAAAGATACTAGATATTGTCAATTTGTTGGCTTTGTTGATCCAATTAAAAGAATGTATTTACTTAGTGATGCTAAATTTTTATTTGCCCCTTCGTTATTTATTGAACCTTGTAATTGGACCGTCATTGAAGCACAATTTTCAGGAACCCCAACAATAACAACAAATTTTGGAGGTTTTACTGAAACTGTATCGCAAGGAGAAACTGGACTAAGATGTTCAAGCCTAAACGATATTGTTTATGCCGTTCAAAATATAGATAAATTTATTAATCCAGAAAATTGTTATAAAAATGCTATATCAAAATTTACAATAGAGAAGCAATGTGATTACTATACTTATTTATTCAATAGTTTAAACCCATTGAAGTAAAATCAATTTCTTTTGCTGAAAAATTCATTAGCTGTTGTGGTATATTGTAAAAGCGACAATTGAAATAAACACAAGTTTTCCATAAATTATAATCCTCTGCTCTTATATTTATATCATTATAGATGCCACAATAGTAAAATATTCTTTTATTAATTATTACTGATGGATGACAAATTGGATTTTGATTTTTTGTTTTTATGTGATATACTATATCATCATGAGTCTCTGGATAAATTGCATAAAAATTATTAGTCTTTCCTAAAAGGACGATTCCAGTACCACATATATCTACATCTGAATTTTTTTTTAAAAATTCCATTTGAATTTCAATTTTATTCAAGAACCATTCATCGTCAGCATCTAGTCTAGCAATATATTCAATAGAATCATCTTTCATAATTTCGAAAATTCCTGTATTCAAAGCCGCTGATATTCCATGATTTTTATTTTTTAAATAAATTAAATTTTTATAATCTTTTACTAAATCAAAAAGATTATCTTCAGAATGATCATCAATTAAATATATTACATAGTCATTCTTAAAATTTTTAAAATAAGTTTGGTTTTCAACGCTATGCAAAGCTCTTAAAATAGTAGAAGCGCAATTTTTAATCGGTATTAGAATCGCTATTTTCGTATTTATCATAACCTATTTTATTTTCATTCAATTCAGTATCGAAAAATTTTTTCTGAAAACTTTTTTTTGCTAGATATCTTTGATAATTACAATGATCTACATATTTTGCAGATACTAAATTGCTTTTCGCTTTATCTACGGCATCAAAAGTTAAAGAATTAGCTTCAATCATATTTTTATATTCTTGCGAATATATCATCGATAACCATTTTTCTGTTTCAAATTGATTTTGCAAACTAATATAACAATTTGACCATGCTTTATGATTAACAGGAGATTTCTGTTTTTTTATATCTAAGATGCTTAGGTAGTCGAAAGCATACGCTTCATCAACTAATAAATTTATCATATGTAATAATATTTATTTATTTTCATCAATCAACAAATTAATTTGTTTTTGCATCATTTCAAACGGAATTGATTTAGAACATTCAAAGTTTTTATTTTCTGGACACCATATCCAATCTTTAGCGTTAAAAGTATATTTTTTATTAGTAAAACAATTAGTGCAAACAGAATTATTTTGAACAATATATTTAGTACAAAATTCAAAATTTGGATCAACTGAATTATTAATTTTAATTATTTTTTTATTTAACGCCCAAGATATCCATGATAAACCAGAACTCAAACCAATAAAGAACTCACAATTATTTATTATATCTATGATTTCGTCGAAAGAATGTTCTCCAGCGAAATAGTCAACATTATCTGGACAAATATTAAAATATTTTTCTATGCCGAAACTGTAGTTCTTATCAACACATACTACCTTATACCCTAAAGATTTAAGATAAGACACTGTAATTTTCCAATTATCGTTATTCCAATATCGTGATTGAGATGTCGATTGAACAGCTATACATACATACTTTTCTAAATTTAATTTAAATTTATTAGGTATTTTTATTTTTGTTTTTGTCTCTTTCCAATGTAAACCTAAAATATCGAAAGCTATCTCTTGAAGATTTAAATCTCGCCAATCATCTTTAGATAAATTTTTATTATCTGTTGCAAAACAACCAATTTTATATTGACTGTAGTAATTCGTATCATCTCCATCAGCATAATTATAAAATTTTATATTAGGATATTCAGATTCAAATAAAAACTTTCGAGGACCATAATAATGAATTTTACAATTATGTTTCTTCTGAAATTCATCTACAGCGGCCATCCAAGATATAGAATCTCCTAAACTAGCAGACTCATTTATTATTTTAACTGTTTTACCATTCAAGTCGTGATGAAATTGGGACGTAACACCTGTATTTAAATTTTTAATAATAATTTTCCAGTTACAATAATACTCTATTGAGCAATTAGTCCACATATTCACATTTAAGTTTGTTTCATAATGTGTGATATTCGTATTTTTATCTAAAAATTTTACATTGTAAGAACAATTATCGTTTCCTAAAATTTCAATCTTTGGAGTTGGAAAGAAAGTGCAAATAATATTATTATTTTCAATCGAATCGAATTTAAAATTATTTAATAAAGATATTGCATTAGAATCAATATAATTTTTTACATTGTCGCCTGAGATTATTTCTACACTACCATCCATTAAATAGTTATTTTTAATAGATTGCCAATCGTTTATAAAACATTTCATATTCCATGAAACAGCTTCTTTTAAAGCTATTGGATTTAATTCTTCTAAAGAAGGCATTATAAATAAATCCATACACGACATAAAAATATCAACATCATTTCTTTCACCCCATATCTTGCAATTAATTTGTTGCTTATCTATGTTACATTCATCAATATAACATAGATTACCTATGAAATGAAATTCAACTTTTTTATCAATTAAATTTTTAGCTAAATCAAATGTATATTTTTGATTTTTATTTTTATTAAAAAGACCAACCTGTAGAACGTGAAAATAATTAGGATCTAAACCTAAAGACATTAAAGTTTTATTTCTGTCTGGTCTCGTATTTTTTTGTATCTCGTATTCAACGAGTTGCACTTTGTCTGTAAAAGATTTGATTATATCATAATGATATTGGGAAACAGGCCAAAACTCATCAGGTGTAAAAAGTTTATTTTTAAAATTTGTATTCTTAGCATGAGATGTTTCATAAATTTTATATTTTCTATTTTTGTCGTATAAGAACGATAAGAACTCACTAGACATTCCTTTGATTGCGAAATTTTCAGCTATTTCATTTAAATGAATATGATCGGGCTTAAACTCATTAATCAAAGCCACAACTTCTTTTTCTTTTCCTAAAAAGAAAGAAGCGTCGTTCTCATAAGATCCCAAAGAAATAAAATTCTTTTCTCCAACGAATTTAATTATTGAATTTCTTTGAACATTGTATTGTGGACTATATAAATTCCATTCAATAACTTTTATTCTAGCATTTTTTTCTTTTTTAATTTTCTTTATTAACCATTCTAAATATTTAGGCGATCCACCTGTTGATAAATGACCAGTTATAAACAAATATTTTGGCGGTTCATAAACAAAAGGTTTTTGCAAATTTCTCTTTTGATAAAAATTTTCATTAAATACTAAACAATTATAATCGTTATCCCATTCAAAAGAACATTTAGCATTCTCTTCACCAGCAAATCGTTTATTTTGATATATTATTTTTTCTTTTGTTCTCGTATCTTCAGCTAACCAAGAATAATGATCCACACACGCTATATGTTTAGGAATTTCGACACAAGAAAACGATTCAGAAACGGTTCCATTATTATATGTTATGTGATTATCAAAATGAAATTTCTTAATGCCTGAATTCTTACTGGTCCAAAAAATTCTGGGAGGTAAATAATCAACATTATAATCTTTAGTAAATATATAATTTTTAAAGTTTACGTTATAATATAAAGCATCGTTTTTATTTATATAATCGATTATATTTTCTATTTGATTTTGATTGTATATTTCGTCTGCATCTAAAATCCAAATTAAATCACATTTTTGCTGATTAATTAAATAATCTAAACACTTATTTCTTGATGAATCTTCATCTAATAAATTTTCTGCATCAGTTTCTATAAAATAATCAAAATTATATCGATTTAATTTATTTAAAGTACCAGTATTTCTATTTTCAAATCCTAATAATTTATAATCTGAAAACATTCCGCTATTGACGGCTATTTTTATATTGTATTTTTCTTTTAATTTTATCCAAGGATCTATGCAAGAATCTACATAATTTTCACAGTTATACGCGGTCAATAACAAACCAATTTTTTTTATATTTTTATTTTTAGCGAAAATCATTCCTAAATTTTCAAAACTATGCTCAATATTTACTTCAAAATTCAAATCTTTAAGATAATTTACTATATCAATATATTTTTCATTATGAAATTCTAAAACAATTTTATCAACATTGTTTTTGAAAAAGTTTTTATTTTCGTCGATAAAAACAAAAACTTCGCCGCCCTCACAATCAACTTTTAAAAAATTTATGTGACTTATTTTATTTAATCGAATAAATTCTTTAAAAGTAATAGTATTTGTTTTAACTTTTTTACCATTTTCATAATCAAAATTTACATTAGCTTTTGCTTCAGAAATTTTAGCGCATCCTGATGCATCGCTATCATGTCCTAAAGATAATATAGTTTCTCCAGTTTTATCTGAAATAGCAAATTCATTTAAAAATAAATTATCATATTTACCATAATATTTTTTTATCAAAAATATACATCTTGGATTTGGATCGCAAGAATATATAGCTGAAGATTTTTTATCAAGAGCATATTTAATAAATGCGCCTTGATTGCTTCCTATATCAACAACAATATCATTAGGATTAATATCTAAATCATATCGACAATAAGCTTTATGATAAAAAATTTCTGCATATGAAAATACTTCCACATCTTTTTCAAACGAAAGATGAGAAAATAAATTTAAATTCTTTTGTTCGTAAATAGTAAACTTTTTATGTAAAAGGGTTTTGCCATCACATTGAAAAATTATCGATACAGAATCTGTTATAAAATTTTTACAAAATTTAAAAGTAGTCCAATATAAAAGATTCAAAGATAAATTCAAAGATTCTTGATGCAATATAAAACCATTAGTATCATCAATAATTTTTAACTTTATTTTTTCATTAAATTCTTTTTTAATAAAATACTCAAAATATAATTCATTAGTATCGAACTTAGTTATTTCAATTACAGATTCTTTATTGATCTCAAAAATTTCATTTAAAATAAAATCATTAATTTGATCTACATTTGGATGACACTCATAAGCAGATTTATTTTCTAAACATTTTATTAAAGGAGGCACTCCCTGAATAGTACCCCATTCTTTAATCCCATATTTCATATCAGAAGCGCAAAAAATATTACATGCGCCAGAAATATATTTATATTTATATTCTTGAGATCCATTTCTATATGGCGCTCTTAATTTATTATTAATTGAAGATCCTAGTTGAATTATATATGTATCGGTTGTTCCTGCTAGATGCAAAGGTCCAGAGTCCATAGTTACAAAAGCTTTAGCTTTATTTATAACATGCCATGATTGCGATAGACTTAATTTATTAGTAAGATCTAATCCTTTTTGCAAATTCAATCCGAAAACATTCTTTTTTATTGTATGAAAACCTTCTTCAAAACTATTTTTTCCAATCAAAACCACTGGTATATCATGACTATTTAATGTATTTATTAAATTTTGCCAATTTTCTTTTTTGTATGTTCTTGATTCCCAAGTTTCAGAAACATGTAGACATATATAATCTGAAGGTAAATTCTCTATATTTTCATAATCAAAAGGCTGATAATCGTAAAACATCTCATTATCAAGCAGCATAAAACCAAGATCTAAAGCATGAAACTGTCTTATATCTATAGTGTTATGTTTTTTCTCAACGCCGTACTGATTTTTGACTCCGCACCCCAAAAAAGTTTCAAATAATTTATTTTTATTTATTTTAAGATTAGCTTTTTCGAATTCTTCAAAATTATAAATCTTATCGATATATTGATTATTAATAAATACTTCTTTTACATGAGTAATAACATTTATTTTTCTATTATGAATCTTGCTTAGTTTTCTTATTGTCGGCGTAGAAGCTATGGTATCGCCCAGAGAAGGCGAATGAATTTTTATATATAAATCAGACATGTTATAATCAATAAAATTATAAACCGTTTCCGAGTGTTTTCCATGAAGAAAAAATAGATTTTTTCTTTTATCTGTTGAAGGTATTTTTGTGAATGTATATATAAATTTATCTTCTGAACTTTTTTCTTTAAGATAAAAAAATAAGTTTTTCACTTTTATTAAATCATCATCTGATTCATTATAATAAGGAATATTAACTAAAACTTGATTCAATGTTTTTAAATTATTTTTCTGCCACAATAAGCAATTTATAACTGTTTCTTCATGAAAAGGAGTTAAATACGTCCAATTATTTAATATTTTTTTATCAAAACAAACCGCTTCCCACAAACTTAAAAAATTTTTACATTTACTATTGAATATAAAAACACCAGTTTGTAAATATTTTTTACGTTTATTTATATCTAAATTTAACATTTTTAATAGTGGAGCTTCTAAAGTCAAATTTAAATCTATAGAGTCATTAATAAAAGGATCTCCCCTTCCATTAAAGATCATAAAATCATGACAACCTTCATTTAATAGTGGATAATCTTCGATGGTATCAGAATAATTAAAAATATCATCACAATTAGGCATTGCCAAACAGTCGGCATCTACATAACAAAAAATATCATCATTTTTTATGAAATCTAATGACAAAGTTTTTTTACATAAACTTGGTTTTAAAAATACTGAATACGCTTTTATATCATTTAAATTATTAATATTTTTATCAACATCGTATCTAATATTTTTAACATTGTCAAATCTATTAAAATAATCAAAGTCAATAGTATAAAAAATTATTTTTAAATTAGAAAATTTTTGCAAAGAAATAAATAATTTCTCTGCATGGTTTATAAAATTTTTATCACAATGAGTTATTAAATATCTTGCCATAGTTTTTTATATTTGCCTATGTGTACTGCGTAAGGATCTCCAGACAATAAATTAATATCCATGCCATTCTGAGAAGCTTTGACATTATAATCTATTTCAAAAGTAATTGTATTTGAAAATTCACCATTTTTATTAAGAAATTCTATTTTAGTTAGACTGGGATTTAATGAAAAATGATTATATCCATATACTTCATGCCATAAATAAGTATTTTTTGCGACTCTTTCTGATATTGTATTAATTTTTGCCTGATTATTTAAATAAAAGTTTTCATGAGAACTTATTTCAAGATCTAATAAATTTTCTTTTTTAAATAAGTTTATAGCATTAGTTAGTAATATTTGCGAAAACGATTCTTTCTCTAATATACAACTAAAAGACTTCAAACTAAAATTTTTAATAAAAAACCAATCATCTTCTAATATAAAAACATATTTATTTTTTGAATTTATTATGCGAGTTCTAAATATTTCACAGATTTGAGCGTGGTTAAAGTCGCAATCGTTATCTTTGTAAATAGTATTTATTCTATGATTATTCAATATTTTTTTTACAACTTCTAAATAATAATTTCTACTTTTTTCATCAGATCTATCGTCAACAAGAATTATTTCATCTATTAAATATAAATCTTCACATTTGTCAAAAAATGATTCTAATGTAGCAATATAAGTCGGAAAAGAATTTTTACTCGTAAAGATAGCTAAAGTTATCATTTTATTTAAATTGTTCTAATGTGTCTAGCTGGATTTCCGTATGCTAAATAATTAGGTTTAATATTTTTAGAAACTACAGATCCTGCTCCTATCATAGCATTTTCACCAATATTTATTCCACATATAATTGTTGAGTTGGCACAGATACTTGCTCCTTTTTTTATCAAAGTTTTTCTAAATTTAGAAGACCAGTCTCCAATTGCGCGAGGAAATATATCATTTGTAGTTACAACATTAGGACCTATAAATACTTCGTCTTGAATAATGACTCCTTCATATATTAAACTATGATTTTGTATTTTACAATTATCACCTATTACTACGTTTGGACCAATATAAACACCTTCGCCAATCATGCAATTTTTACCAATTTTCGCATTTTTACAAATATGAGAAAATGCCCAAACTTTTGTATTTTCACCAATATTATTTATATCACAATCTATTATTGCCGTGTTATGTATAAAATTCATTAGAAAGTTTTAATAATAGATTTAGACAAAAAATCATGTTTATATTTATCTAGATTGTTGGAATTGGATAAATGAATAACTCTACATTTTTTAATAACACTAATATTATATTTTTCATCTTTTAAAACTCTTACGGCAAAATTATAATCTGATCTAGCACCCATTTCTTTATCATAAACTTGAAATGGATATTCTTGCCATATTTCTTTTTTTGCTCCCGTGAAACACCAACCTGAAAAACCAGAATTAATTATATTAGGAAGATGTTCTATTTCATGAGTTTTATATGCGGCATTCACTAAATCACAGTTTTGAAGAACAGAGAAAAAACTATTATAATGATTTAATTTTTTAGGATCTACAATTGTTGTTTCAATTGAATTTTGTCTTAAAACGCACCATCCAGAAACTATTGGCAAAAAATTCAAATAATATTTAAGCAATTCAAATTTATCTTTACTTAACATAGCATCGTCAGATGTTATAAAATAATTTTTAAAATTAGATTCATTTATAAAATTATTTATTAAAGGAACTAATTCATATTCTGTAAAACCTTTAAAATAAATTTTTTCACAATCAAGTGAGTCATTAGCTTTTAGAACTGGTTCTAAATCTCTAATAGACATTACCATTAAAACCGTATCTTTCATAAATCTTTCTTAAATAAATCAGATGAAAAATACAAAATATCATTAATTATTTCTAGAGAATTTTTATCTTTTAATCCATCTGGATGATAATAAGGATCAGCAACATTAGAATTTGGTATATAATATCTTCCTATGTCTAGTTTTAGATAATGTCTATTAGCTTCATCAGAACTTCTATATTTTACATCTGCTATATCATCGAATTCACTTGTAGAATGAACGATATCATTTCTGACAGCTATGTCGCAATTCATATTTTTCTTAAAAATATCAATAGCATTCATCCATGTGTATAATTCTCTTTGGTCTTTTGGTTGTAAATTAAATAAAATTAATTTATGCCGACAATCCAATGAATAGCTATATTCTAATTTATTATTATAAAATATTTCTATATGGTAAGGGATGAAAAATCTATAAAAATAAGGTTCTACCCATGTTTTAAAATTTAAATATAAATGAAAAATAGGTCTTTTATAAATTAATTCTTCAAAACTTTGTATTCTGTGGGATAATCCTTGAGAATTTTTTTCATGAACAAGTTTTATATTATTTTGTTTTGATATACTGTAAATTTTAACATCAAAATAATTTATTCCATCAATAATACAATCTTTATCAATATAATCATTTTCTATATGCATGAAGCTGCTGAAATCTACTCTAAAATTGTTCATATTATAATTTTTTTAATCTTATCTACATTCGCGGCTGAATGTTTTATTTCTTTTCTAGCTTCTTTGTATATTATATTATTGCCAAACTGTTTTGCAAGAGAATTTATAGAAATAGAGTTGCCGGTTCCAATATTAAATATCTCGTTCTTAACCATAAGAATAGATAGTCTAGAGATATAATTGCATACGTCATTTACGCTTATAAAATCTCTAGTTTGTTCGCCATCTCCATAAATAACCAGCGGTTCTTTTTTCTGAGCGGCAATATTAAATGCAGTTATTACGCCAGCGTATTGCGGATTCTGTCCAACACCATATACATTAAAGAATCGCAGTATTAAATAATCAATGCCCCACAATTGACAATACATTTGTATATACTTTTCAGATACTAACTTATCTAATCCGTATGGGCTATTCGGTTCTGTAACATCTGTTTCACTAACTGCGCCTTCTTTATTACCATATACTGCTGCGCTAGATGAGAATATAAATTTCTTTATATTATGGAGTTTGGCGGCTGATAACATTTTTATAGTCAAGAATGTATTATTGCCAAAACAGTTTACTGGATCGTCGAATGATTTCGGTACACTTACCATTGCGGCAAGATGAATAATACAATCTTTATCATTAAATATGCTATCCTTAATATCAATATCTAATATGTCTATGATTTTTTGCCGATGATCGGGAAGTGCGGGGCTGGGAATTTTATCTAGATTGTATACTTCATGCCCATCATTCAATAGCCTGTTTATCAAATGTGTTCCGATAAAACCTGAACCCCCAGTTATTAATATTCGCATATTGTATTTATTATAAAAATTTTACATCTCTATTTCTAAAACAACAAAACAAAAAAAATATTTGCCGAAACAAGTGGCGGTTGACGGATAATAAAGGACAGTAGCGGATAGTAGGATGATTGAAAAAATATCTTTGACATTGGTGGCTAAAAACATATCATTCTTTAATAATTATGGATGTTTCAAATGAACCAAGAAAATGTCTTCACTGTTCAGACGTTTTAATTCCCGGCGTTAATATACATGAAAAAGTGTATAAAAAAGGCAGAAAAGTTTGCGGACCGTGTAATTCGAAAATTCAGAAAGAAAAAAGAAATAAAATAAATCAAGATTGCACGACACATGAACACGCACGTTGGCAAAGAGTTGGGAAATTGGCTTCTGATTGTTGTAGTAGAACTAGAGAAGATAAAGTGAAGTTAATAAATGATTCGCCATCGGTTTTAATAAAACATCTTAAAGAAAAATATCCAGTTTTACCAGTGAAGTGTCCGATATTTGAAGATATTGATTTAATATATTCATCTATGAGTTTAACAGATCCAAGAAAAAACAATTGCATATCAATAGACCGAATAGACGCAACCAAAGGATATGTTGTAGATAACGTGCAAATTATATCTTACAAAGCAAACAGAAAAAAGACCGACGCGAGTTTAACTGATGTTCTAAAATTGGCTGCACATGGTTTTGGACCTGATAAAAAAAATAACAATAAAGTTATAAAAAATAGTGGGTTCGTATTTTTTTCGAAAAATAATAAGGAAAAAACAAATAAAAAAAAGAAAATTTTAGAAAAACAGGGGGGGATAGCCTCTTTTTTCGTAGATGATGGTCAGTTTGAGTTTGATTTTGTAACTTGGTCGTAATATATATAGGTAGATATAATAGATGGATGTAATATGTTGTTAGATATGAATAGGTAAATATAATAAATGAAGTAAGTATGATATTGTTATATATTAAGTAATGTATAAGATAGAATAAAATGGGATTAGAGATTGAGAATACCCTCCCCCCCCTGTTACAGCAGAAAAAACAAGAACTTTTTTTTCAAAAAAACGGGGGGGATTGACCCCCACCCCCTCACCTTGGCACGGTTTGTGCTAGGTGTAGTGTGAAATTAAACCCCCCCTGTCTAGCACGTTCTGTGCCAACCTGCGCCGTCCAGGCCATCGAAAAAAAAGTGAAAAAAAGTATCTGAAAGTCTTGACGCTCACCGAGTTTTCCCCCATAGTGTGTCCATGCAAAACGAGATTGCGATTCTGAAGGTGAGCAAGTTCAAGACTGTGGCTCTGGTTGGCGTGACGTACCGCAAGGCGGACGGCACGACTGGCGTGTCACACGGCAAGACTGAGGCCGAGGCTATCGCCAACATCAGCAAGGTGGTTGAGGTCAAGCAAAACGACTTCGCCCCGATGCCCAAGCGCAGCAGCAGCGGAAGCTACTTCCGCAACAACAACGGGATGATGGTTGAGGTCTGAAAAAAGTCTGAAAAAAAAGTAGACAGAAAACGCCGCATCCACTAAGGTAACACCATGACGAACGACTTCGCCAACATCAGCGCCGAGAGCAACCTGAGCGACATGATCGCGCTCCGCATCGAAGACTTCACGGGACCGATCCCTGAGTCTTGGGGCGGCGAGCCGATGGAACTCACCGAGGCTGAAAAGGCCGAGGCGAACATCTGGTTTGACGAACGCCGTGACTCTTGGATGAATGAGCTTGTCGGCACTATCTAACAACAACAACCGCAACACTAACAAACAACACTAACATGGAAAACAATAACAATATCCTCACTGAAGTTGAACAGACACAAGTTCGTCTTGCTTTATCAGAGTCTATCAAAAGCTTGGAAGATCTGATAAACAAATCTAAACAACATAATCTTCCTCCGATAGGTTTAGAACAACAATTGATTGACGCAAACAACGCACTAAACAAATTGCGTTATGCGTTTAGTGTGACACTATCGTAATACAATAAGGCACAGCAAGATCCGTGCCAACCACCTTGGCACGGCACAGGCTACCCCCCTCCCCCCCCAGGGGGGGGTAGCCCTATTGTACCATGCCCACGCGCCCATGTCAAGTCTTTTTTCAAACTATTTTTAAGTACCTAGCGCCCACGTTCAGGCTGTACAAGTTACCGTCCGTTGACTAGTCAAAGATTTCCGAAAAAAACTGATCGAAAGATGTTGACGACTGCCGATCTGGCGAGTAAGCTATACGCATGAAGATTGAAAACGAAATCAAGTGGACGGATCTGGTGGACATCGAAGTTGACGGTGGCACTTCGACGGTGGCGTATGTGACCAGCGCATTCAGCAAGGTGCTGAATCGGGAACTCACCGAGGACGAGTGCGAGGCGGTCACTGCGAAGTACGGTCGCGAGATGTACGAATTGGAGTTCAACAGGAAGTACTAAACAACAACAGTAGTAGTAATACTACTAAAACCTTTTTTATAAATAACATGACTCAAACTACTAAAGTTATTAGTTTTACTGATAAGAGCGG
>Ga0315902_10008396_pt1 | contig 14000 bp, 10 predicted proteins | sample LakEriMetagenome_9_FD_203523 | JGI IMG/M metagenome (GOLD analysis project Ga0315902, IMG submission 203523) | Freshwater fungal communities from buoy surface, Lake Erie, Ohio, United States - Buoy 12 MA117 | ecosystem: Environmental > Aquatic > Freshwater > Lake > Lake biofilm | place: USA... | reverse complement strand
TATTCGTTTTTTCCCCGTTAACCAGGAAATGTTCAATCACAGCCTGATTCATTGTCATGGTGTGATCACCGGAGCTGGTTTCGAAACACCTGCAGAAGCACTTTATCTTGGCAAGAAGCTGATGGTTTTTCCCATGAAAGGTCAGTATGAGCAGCAATGCAATGCAGCTGCTCTTGAATCGTACGGTGTTCAAGTATTAGAAAGCTTTGATTCCTATTTTCCTGTTTATTTTAATAAATGGATTTTTGAATCGAATATTCAACCGCTGGAATTGACCATGTCCATTGAAGAAATAGTAGAGAGACTTTTCTCACTTCAGCATAAGATAATCCACATGAAACCGGAGGAACCCGGTTTCAGGATAGATGCAGCTGCTTTTTAATCCTGAGTCGTTAATATTCAGTTAACGATTGTCTAATCTTTACATCATCACAAGGCAATCTTCTCGTAACATACTGCCAATAGTTTTGCCCCAAAATCAAAGCAAAATATTATGAGAAAATTTGCAGGAAATCTTTGGGTTTGGACCTTGATGATGGTTATGTTGCCATTTCTATCCAATGCCCAATCTGCTGTATCGGGCAAAATCATTGCCAATGCTACCAGCCAGGGTGTTCCCGGCGCTTCTGTAACCATTAAAGGTTCAAAGTCCGGAACTGCTACCAACGCAGAAGGAACCTTTTATATCAATGCCAAAGCAGGTGATATATTGGTTATCACTGGTGTTGGTATCAAACCAACTGAATACCGCATCAATTCTTTGGGCAATCAGTTGATTTCAGTGGATGCCGAACCCAGTGAATTGAGTGCTGTGGTGGTAACAGCCTTGGGTATCAAAAAGGAGTACAAGAAAATCGGCTATTCCGTACAGGAAGTAAAGGGTGCTGATTTGATCAAGGCCCGCGAACCCAATCCGGTCAATGGTTTGGCTGGCAAGGTTGCCGGTTTGAATGTGGGTGCTTCTGCAGAAATTTTGGGTCGTCCCCAGGTTTTGCTGAGAGGTACGGGCATCAATTTTTATGTTGTGGATGGTGTTCCCATCAACTCTGATACATGGAATATCAGTCCTGATGATATTGAATCTTTTTCTGTATTGAAGGGCCCCACTGCTTCAGCTTTGTACGGAAACAGGGCCATCAACGGTGCCATCATCATCAATACCAAGAAAGGGTCAAAGGATAAAAGAGGTTACTCTGTTGAATTGAATTCAAGTGTGATGGTAGAAAGTGGTTTCAATGCCATACCCAAAGTGCAGGATCTGTACGGTCCTGGTGACCACGGCAGGTATTCGTTTGTTGACGGAAGAGGCGGTGGTCTGAATGATGGAGATTATGATGTTTGGGGTCCTAAATTCGAAGGTCAGCTTATTTCTCAATACGACTCTCCTATTGATCCATTGACGGGTAAAAGAATTCCCACTCCTTGGACTGCTCGTGGTAAGGATAACCTGAAAAGATTTATCCAGCCTGGATTGCTTTCTACAACCAACGTGGCAGTATCTGCCAGCAATGAGAAAGCGGATGTTCGTTTTTCTCTTACCCATACCGGGCAAAAAGGTATCGTTCCCAATACATCACTGAATGCGGTGAATTTTAATTCTTCCATCGGATATAATTTCAGTTCTAAACTTCGTTTTGATGCCAATGTGAACTACAACAGGCAATTCACTCCTAACGTACCGGACGTGCAATATGGTCCGAACTCCATGATCTATAACATGATCATTTGGGCAGGCGCTGACTGGAGCGTGGATGATATGAAGAATTACTGGCAAAAGGGAAAGGAAGGTGTTCAGCAGATCTATGCTGAATACCAGCGCTACAACAATCCTTGGTTCACGGCCAAAGAATGGCTCAGAGGACATTACAAGAATGATTTCTATGGTTATATGACCCTTAGCTACAAAGCGAACAAAAACCTTGAATTTCTTGGAAGGTCTTCTGTAACATCCTATGATTTGTTCAGGACAGAAAAGTTTCCTTATTCTGCTACATCCTACGGACGTGAAGAAGCAAGAGGTGATTACCGCGAAGATGACCGCAAGCTTTTTGAAAACAATACCGAGTTTTTGACAAAATACAATCAAACTTTCTTTAACGGATTGTCCGTCTCCGCTTTGGCTGGTGCGAATCTTCGTTCTTTGAAGTACAACTCTAACTTTGTTTCTACCAACTATCTCAACGTCCCCGGCATCTATACATTTGCCAATTCAAGGAATCCGGTAGTTGCCTCCAATTTTTCATCTGACATGATCGTGGGTTCTGTTTATGGTTCCCTGGATTTAGGATTATGGAAATATGCCAACCTGAGTGCAACGATCAGGTCTGACAAATCATCCGCAATTCCTGGATCTAAATCAGGCACCTATCCCTCTTTGTCTGTCAGCACTGTGCTGAGTGATTATTTGAAACTTCCTTCAGCTATCAGTTTCTTGAAATTGAGAGCTGCCTATGCCAATGTGCGCGATGGTGGAACACAGTCTTATATCGGTCCTTCATCCTATCCTGTTGGATATGGTTCTGCCTATACAACCTCATATGATGGACCAACTTATAACCTGATCAGCAATGTATACTCAACGCCTCTAAATTACAATAATACAACTGCTGCCTATTTTACTGATAACTTGTATGATGACATTAAACCTGCATCAAGATCAAACTATGAAGCTGGTTTGGAAATTCGTTTCCTGAAGAACAGGCTTTCTTTCGAACCAACTATCTTCCAGTACGTAGATGGCCCCCAGATCTTTAGAAATCCTATTTCTCAGACAACCGGTTATACAGGTATTTTCATCAATGCGGCAAAATATGCCACAAGAGGTGCAGAGCTTGTTATCTCTGGTACGCCTATCATGAAGAAGAATTTCTCATGGGATGTGACTTTCAACTGGAGTACTTATCGTCAGACATATGCTGAATTGCCCAATGGAGCTGACTCTATCCAGGTTGGAGCTCTCTACTTGAAGAAGGGTGACAGGCTGGATATCTACCAGGCAGGTGATTTCGCAAGAACATCTGATGGAAAATTGATCAACGATGCTGGTGGTCGCCCCATCGTATTGCCCAAAGCACAAAGACTGGGTTATGGTAATCCTGATTGGTCTTGGGGATTTGTAAACAAGTTCAAGTATAAATCTCTTTTCCTCACCATTCAGTTTGATGGCAGGGTAGGTGGAACCATGCAGAACTATATCAGAAAGCAAACATTCCGCGGCGGTCGTCATATCGAGACAGTTGAAGGTGCCATGGGAGTTGCCAGGTATCAGGATTACTTGGGTGTGAAATCCTATGTTGGTGAAGGTGTAAAAATAGTTTCTGGTACCCCCATTTATGATCCAGTAACTGGAAAACTGACCAATGAGAAGAGCCTCACTTTTGCTCCGAATGATACAAAGACATTCATTCAGGACTATATCAGTCGCTACTATGGTCAGGACGGTGGTAATCTTATCGATAAGACATTCTCTAAACTTCGTGAAGTTACCATTGGGTATTCATTGCCTGAATCCATCATGAAGAAAACTGTTTTCCGCGCAGCAAGCGTATCGTTTGTTGGAAGAAACCTCTTCTACTTCCAGGAAAAACAGAATCGTGACGTGGATTTGGATCAATATGCTGGATCACAAACTTCCACCTCACTTCAAACGCCTACAGTTAGAAGGTTTGGCTTGAACATCAACCTAGTGTTTTAATCATTAAATAAATTATTTATGAAAAATAGTATTGGAAAATTGTTGTTAATCACATTGATTATCACTTCTTGCTCCAAGACATATGATAAGCTTGAGACCAATCCAAACAGTCCAGAGTCTGTTCCTGCCTCATTGGTATTGAATGGAGTTGAGGTGAGTTTAGCACCTGGTGCTTGGAATCTACAGCAACGTTGGAACCAATTTTCACTCTGTAATTATAATTACTACGGAAACCAGGAATACAATTGGAGTGGTGCTTCTTTATCCTACGGCACATTGAAGAATGTGATCAAAATGGAGCAAGAGGCAATCAAATCAGGAGCTGCTGCAGTGAATCCCTATAGTGCTATCGGTAAATTTGTAAGGGCCTATCTCTTTTATCAAATGACCATGAGTGTTGGAGATTTACCTATGACTGATGCATTGAAAGGTGCTGAAGTACTAAAGCCAAAGTACAATACCCAGAAGGAAATATTTGTTCAGGTCAACAAGTGGTTGGAAGAAGCCAATACCGATTTTGCTTCCTTGATCTCTAAAGGTGATAATTCCCTTCTCGGTGATTTTTATTACAACAACGATCTGAAAAAATGGCAAAAGCTCGTCAACACATTCCGTCTCAGGGTTTTGATTTCACTCAGCAAGAAAGAATCCGATACTGATTTGAATGTAAAGGCCACTTTCGCAAAAATACTTGGCGGCAGCGCTACCTACCCTATTTTTACTTCCATGGCAGACAATTTTCAGTTTGTCTATGTAAATCCTTTCAATAAATATCCGTCAAACCCTGATAACTACGGATTTGACGCTACCCGTTACAACGCATCATCCACTTATCTTGGAATTCTGACGGCTAATAAGGACCCCAGAACATTTGTAGTAGCAGAGCCAGCTGGTTCTCTGTTGAAAGCTGGTTTGCTCCCTTCCAATCATGATGCATTCGTTGGAGCAAGTCCCGCTGCTGATCTTGCCGACATGTCTTCAAGAGCAGGTATCAACAACGGTGCTGGTTTTGTTCCTGGTGAGTATTCTTTCAATGGTCGTAAGCGTTATTATAGTACTTATGTGGCTGAGAATACATTTATTGTGGGTTATCCTGAAATGTGTTTCAACATTGCCGAGGCCATCAACAGGGGCTGGGCTACAGGTGATGCTGAACAATGGTACAAGAATGGAATCAATGCATCTCTTTCTTTCTATAACATTAAGGAAGGTGCCAATACATTCTTCTATCTCAAGTCAGGTGGAAAGGTTACAGAAAGTGCAGATTATATATCATACAATGTTGATTTCAGTTTTGCTGATTATTACGCACAGACTTCTGTGAAGTATGCAGGAAATACCGCATCTGGATTAGAGCAGATTATTAAGCAGAAATATGTTGCTTTCTTCCAGAATTCAGGATTTGAGGCTTACTTTAATTATCGTAGAACTGGATTTCCTGCGTTTTCCCAAGGTGGACCTGGTACTGGAAACAGCGGAAAAATACCTTTGAGATTTCAGTATCCGGGTACGGAAAGAACAACCAATGGTCAAAATCTTTCTGCTGCACTCACAGCTCAGTTCGGTGGTAGTGACGATATTAATGCAGCTATGTGGGTTATTAAATGATGAAACACAAACGAAAAGCTTTCTCATGAACAGTAGTAGAACGGCCCCTATTTCCATAGGGGCCTTACTTACTTAAAAACGGAATATACATGCTAGAAACTGACATCAAACTGAGCATTGAAGACATATTCATCCTCTATACAAAGTATGGTTCTGCCGATTATATTGGTGAACCAGTTTCTCAATTAGAACATATGTGTCAAGCTGCTTTGTTGGCTGAAACTGAAACAGGGGATCCAGAATTGATCCTGGCTGCTTTTTTTCATGATATCGGACACCTATTTGAATTTGTATTTCCTGTTGAAAACATGGAGGGTGTAGGGGTTTGTGATCATGAAAAACTTGCCTTTGATTATTTGAAGGAAAAAGGATTTTCTGACAGGATTTGCAAGCTGGTAAAAAGTCATGTTGATACCAAACGGTTTCTGACTTATCGTTATCCGGAATACTATGATAAATTATCTGATGCCAGTAAAACAACCTTAAAGCACCAGGGCGGAGTCATGTCGGCATCAGAAGCATTAGCGTTTGAATCTGATCCTTTGTTTGCTGAGTACATCCAACTCAGAGAATGGGATGATAGAGCAAAGGAACTGAACATCGAAATACCCAATCTTGACTATTATAAGAAAATGGCCTTTGATCATCTGAAACAAAACACATCCAATGAATAAGGATATCAAGTTAGCTGTATTTGATATTGCGGGAACTGTATTGAGCGACAAAGATTTTGTTGCCATATCGTTTATTGAAGCATTTCAGCAATATGGCATTGAACTCAGGGTTAATGAAATAACACCCTTGATGGGATATAAAAAAACAGAGGCCATTACATTGGTTTTACAGGGTAAGGGGATCTTGTATGACGACACCATGATTGAAGATATTCATAGGCACTTTGTGAACAGCATGATTCATTTTTATTCTACTTCCCTCGAAGTAGAAGAGTTGCCGGGGGCCAGCTTCATTTTCAAGCACCTCAAGAACCGCGGTATTTATGTTTCCTTAAACAGCGGATTTCCCAAAGTGATTGTAGAAGCCATTGTTGACAGGATGGGTTGGGTGGAAAAGGGTCTCATCGATTCATTCGTTGCTAGTGATGAGGTTAGCTTAGGTCGACCCAGCAGTATGATGATCGACTTATTGATGAAAAGGGCAGGAGTAACCAATACTGATCAAGTTTTGAAGATTGGCGACACCATGGTAGATATTGAGGAAGGAAGAAATGCGAAAGCTGGTTTGATTATAGGGATAACCACCGGGGCTTATACCCGACACCAACTAGAGGAGTACAACCCTGATCATATCATCGATTCTCTATTTGTTCTGGAAAAGCTTCTCTGATGGGTATCTGTTGTGAATACGTTTCTTTCGATGATACGGTAAGAGGATTTAGTCATTCCTCAGGCTTCATTCCTTCATTGCAACCCCATGAAATCCTTGTCAAGATACTGTACACAACGCTTTGCAGAAGTGATATCTATACCTACGAAGGAAGAAGAAAAGAGAAGAGTCCCACTATCCTGGGTCATGAAATAGTTGGAACCGTTGCGGAATTTGGAAATTCCCACTCCCGTATTGACCTGCGGGGAAATCAAATCAGGATTGGAGACAGAATCACCTGGGCAATTTATGCCAGTGACCCTGAAGATATACACTCCAAAAGGGGTATTCCCCAAAAAGCTGCGGATCTATTCAAGTATGGACATGAAAAAGTCACCCCTGAAAGTTGTTTTCATGGAGGTTTATCCGAGTACATCATTCTCAGGAAAAATACACCCGTTGTATTGATAAAAGACGATATGCCTAATAGTGTTGCTGCCCTGATCAATTGTTCTGTAGCAACCGTATCAGGGTCTTTCAGACTTGCAGGGTCTGTTAAAGATAAAACTATATTGATCAGTGGAGTCGGAATGCTGGGTACCATCGCCTGCGCCATGGCAAAACATGCCAATGCAAAAAAAGTAATTGCTTTCGATCAAGATCAAAAACGCGCAACCAATGCTTTGTCATTTGGTGCAGATCAGGCTATTGGTTCTGAAATGCTTGAGAGTACCGCCAACGATGCTGGTATATCAAATGCACTTGAAGGGGGTGTGGACATTCTGCTCGAATTTACCGGGCAGCCCAAAGCCATCATGGCGGCAATCGCGCAATTAAATGTTGGTGGAAAGGCAATTTTGGTAGGTTCAACATTTCGGCAAGAAGATATCAGGATCAATGCAGAAATGATTGTTAGAAAATTGTTGACCATTCAGGGTCTACACAATTATAATGAGAAAGACCTGATTGCAGCGGTTGCATTCATGGAAGCAGCAAGTCATTTATACAAATTTGAAAGTTTTGTTGAAAAGAGTTTTTCCCTTTCAGCAACTACTGCTGCATTTGAATATGCCGTAAAAAACAATCCATACCGGGTTGGGATAGATTTAAGTTTAAAATAATATGATCAAACTAATTGTTTTTGACCTCTCCGGAACAACTGTCAGCGATGACAATGCAGTTGCGAAGTGCCTGCACAAGGCTTCTTTACAGCATGGACTATCTGCTTCTTTATCTGATTTTGAGAAGACAATCGGCACCAATAAAATTCATTTATACGAATATCTTATTGCAAGGGAGCATGGTTTTAATATTCCATTTGACCAGTTGGAATCTGTCCGCTTCCCTGAGTATCACCAAAAAGCCATGCAAATATTTGATACATACTCGATACTCATGGTCGATTTTTATCGCAATGAAGTAAAACCAATGCCAGGTGCTGAATCCGTATTCGAATGGTGTCATCAAAACGGAATCAAGGTTGCCACCGATACAGGATTCCACCGTGATGTAAGCAATGCGATCATGGAGGGACTGCAATGGAAGGAAAAAGGATTAATCGATTTGCATCTTGATGTAGAAGATACCAATGGTATAGGAAGGCCGGCACCTTATCTGATTCAGATGGCCATGTTCAAACTATCCATACAAAGTGTACACAACGTCATGAAAATAGGCGATACCCCTGCTGACTTGTTATCTGGTTATCATGCAGGCTGTATGGCAAATGTTGGTGTATTGAGTGGCGCCAACTCAAGAGAAATTTTGCTCAAATATCCGCATACTGATATTGTAGCCGATGTGACAGCCCTTCCAATGCTTATTTCCCAAAAATATTCTTCATCACACATTGCATAGTAAAATGAAGAGTAATTCCCTGAAAACCGGATTCATTCTCAAGGCATCACTTGCAGCTTTCATTACCTATATGAGCATGTATGCTTTCAGAAAACCTTTTACTGCATCCACTTATGAGGGACTTACTTTATGGGGATTTGATTATAAAATTTTATTGATCATTTCTCAAATGATAGGATATACCCTGTCAAAATATCTGGGTATAAAATATGTGGCAGAGTTGAATGAGCGAAATCGCGTATGGGTTCTGATGGGTCTGATGTCAGTAGCCTTTCTTTCCCTCTTGCTATTTGGTTTGATTCCTTACCCATATAATCTGCCCCTGATGTTGGTAAATGGACTTCCATTGGGCATGATTTGGGGAGTAGTTTTCTCCTTTTTAGAAGGAAGGAGATCCACTGAATTGCTGGGTGCAGTTATGGCTTCGAGTTTCATCGTTTCTTCAGGATTTGTGAAAACAATCGGTAGCTTATTGCTACAGAATTTTGATATCAATGAATTTTGGATGCCATGTGTGGTTGCCATGATTTTTATTCCGGTTCTGACCCTGGGTATATATATGCTGACGAAACTTTCAAAACCGGATGCGGAGGATGTTGCGAATCGAACAGAACGGATTCCCATGAATGCAACCCAGCGTTCTTTGTTTTTTCAACAATTTGCTCCCGGCATCATTTTTTCTGTGTTGATATATGTCGCACTTACAGTATTCAGGGATTTGAGAGACAATTTTGCGATTGAATTCTGGACATCCATAGGTTATGAAGGGGCCCCCGAATTAATGACTTTTTCAGAAATTCCCATTGCTATAGCAGTTTTGATCATTATCTCACTGATGATCAGGATCAGGAATAATCGAATTGCTTTCTTTGGAGCCAATTTCATTGTATTCATATGCGGTGCATTGCTCATTCTATTTACATGGTTGTTTATCAATGATTGGATGAATGGACTACAGTGGATGATTCTATCGGGTGCTTCCATGTATTTGCCCTACATTGCTTTTCATACCATGTACTTTGAAAGGTGGATCGCCTATTTTCAAACAAAGGGTAACGCAGGTTTCCTGATGTACATGGCTGATGCAGCTGGCTATTTGGGAAGTACCATAGTGCTTTGTTTTCGAAATCTGGCAGCACCCGACCTGAGCTGGTGGCATTTTTTCACAGGAAGTGCATTGGTTGTAGGCCTTATCATGGTGCTAATGTCTTTTTTTACGAATACTTATTTTCATAAGTTGTCACAAAAAATGAAGGGTATCATTTCACAAAATCAATTGACATGAATTCATCCTTGAAAAAGTATGATGTTATCATTATTGGGGCAGGTATCGTTGGATTGGCCCTGTCAAGAGCGTTGGGCAGTAGGGGTAAGAACATATTGGTTCTGGATCGAAGTGATTTTGCTTCCGGAGCATCCATAAGAAATTTTGGAATGGTATGGCCGATTGGCCAACCCAATGGCGACTTGTTTGAAAGAGCGATGCTATCAAAAAGTATCTGGCAGGAAGTTTGTCAGGAAGCAGGAATTTGGTATGATCCTGTTGGCTCACTCCATCTCGCATACAACAGAAAAGAGATGGATGTTTTGGATGCTTTTTATGAGCGAGTAAAGGGTGATAGAAATTATACCCTCTTGGATGCCAACGATGCAAGAAAACACTCAACTTCTATTGTTGCCAATAATTTAGTAGGTGGCTTGTACAGTCCGGATGAGATCATTGTTGATTCACCCCGCGCAATCAAACAGTTGCCCATATACCTTCATGAAAAGTATGACATCGATTTTCAATGGAATACTTTTGTACACCATGTGGAAACAGGCAAGGCCATATCCGGTAAATCTGTTTTTGAAGCGGGTGAAATATATGTTTGCACCGGGCCTGATTTTGAAACCATTTTCCCTGAAATATTTTCAACCTTGCCCATCACAAAGTGCAAACTTCAGATGTTGCGCATGGAATCCCAGCCTGACAACTGGAGAATGGGCCCGGCTCTTTGTGGAGGTCTTTCCCTTGTTCATTATCCTAGCTTCAAGGTTGCCGGTGAACCACTGTTGGATTTGAAAAAATACTATGAAGAGCAGTTCGGTGAATATGTTAAATGGGGTATCCATGTCATGGTTTCTCAAAATCAATCTGGTGAACTGGTGATAGGAGATTCACATGAATATGGTAAAACACACGACCCATTTGATAAACAATTCATCAACCAATTGATCCTTGATTATTTGTCGACCTTTGCAAAGTTTCCAAGTGAAAAATTGTCGGCCACCTGGAATGGAACCTACGCAAAACTGATGAATGGAGATACGCATTATATTTCATCTCCATTGCCAGGAGTAAATATTCTCAACGGATTGGGAGGACTGGGCATGACCTATTCTTTCGGTTTGACAGAGCAACTGATTAACGGAAATAAATAAATCCAAAACAAACCCATATGTACATTGTAACAGATCAGCACAAAGTTAAATTGGCCATCATATTTAAAAATATGATCTTGAATGCATCGGCTACTGAGGTAATGGGTATTGCCATTGGCGATTGTTTGTTTAATAAAAATTCCAAGGTAATCGGTAAAATTATCAACGGATATGCCTACGATGTAGCCGGTTCAATTCTAGGAAAAGTAGAACCTCTTATAACAACTATCCAAATCGATCTTTCCCAGGACATGCTGAAGGAATCTTGGAATATCCTGAGTGCCATCAAAGAACATACTTGTCCTTGGATCACCCTGAAAACTGAATGGTCTCTTTCTACCATAGAAGACCTTCTTTCCTGATTTTCCCAATCTCGCAATCTCTTTTTCCGTTCTCGTAATCGCCTTCTTTTTTTGCAATAGAGATTTGCAAAAAATATTTACGCAGTGAGCAGGAAGATATTGGTTTGTTTAATATTTGCTTTATTTCATTTTGGTTCTTTTGCACAGGATACAAGTTCAACTCCAAAATACCTGCCAGACATAACAGTAGTGGGTCGGTACAGTCGGTCTGATATACAGCAAATGCCTGAAGTGGTAGGCACTTCGATCTATGCTGGAAAGAAAAGCTCCCTCATCGTGCTCGACAATGTCAAGGGAAATGTGGTGAACAATGTCATGCGGCAGGTGGTTGCAAAAGTCCCGGGTATCCAAATATGGGAAAGTGATGGCAGTGGTATACAGATCGGAATCGCTTCCAGAGGATTGAGTCCCAACCGCAGCTGGGAATTCAATGTTCGCCAGAATGGATATGATATATCAGCAGATCCCTTTGGTTATCCGGAGGCCTATTTCAATCCCCAGTTGCAGGCCGTTCAAAGATTGGAGATCATCCGTGGTCATGGTGCCTTGCAGTATGGTCCGCAATTTGGTGGCATGGTCAACTATATCCTCCGCAATGGAAGTGAAATTAAGACTCCAGTAGAAGTGGAGGCACAACAATCTGCCGGCAGCAACGGAATGATCAATACCTACACTGGTGTAGGTGGCAACAAAGGCAAGATTCATTACTATGGTTTCTTCGATCACCGCAGTGCAGAAGGATACCGACATAACAGCCGCTTTTATACCTATGCAGGCTTTGGAACCATCACCTATAAATGGAATGAAAAAACTTCACTGACAGCCGAAGTGATGCGATCGAATATTCAGAGTCAGCAACCGGGTGGATTGACGGATGCACAATTGCAACAGGACATTCGACAAAGTTTCCGTTCAAGAAACTGGATGGATATTACCTGGACTACCCTGGCATTGATCGCCAATCACCAGATCAATGCGAATGCCAAATGGAACCTGAAACTATTTTCGGTGTTGGGTGATCGGAACAGTGTTGGGTTTATGCCATCCGCTGGTATCATCATCCCAGATACCATTCATCGTGCGACTCTTCAATTCAATCCCAGAAACCTCAATACTGATTATTACAGAAACATGGGGGCTGAATGGCGCTATATCACGGATCACCAATGGCTGGGGATTTCCAATACCCTTTCCGCAGGATTGAGATTGTATCGAGGGAATACCTATCGGTATGTTGCTGATGCCAAAGGTTCGACAGGAGTGAATTATGACATGAGCATCTCAGATGGTATCTGGACAAGAGACATTGATTTTGCAGCTAACAATCTTGCTGCCTTTGCAGAAAATGTTTTCAGAATCAATTCGAAATTATTGATTATTCCGGGTATACGGTATGAATACATCACCGGCAGTGCAAGTGGTAGAAACGGATTCAATGGAAATACCGAGATCCGGTTGCAGGATCAATCCCGTAAACGTGGATTCATCATTGCAGGCATTGGAACCGAATATCATGTGGGCAAACAGACAGAGTTCTATGCCAACATCTCCCAGGCATACCGTCCGGTTCAATTTGCGGATCTTTCCGCCCCTCCCACAACCGATGTCATCGATCAAAACCTAAGGGATGCCAAGGGCTTCAATGCGGATCTTGGTTATAGAGGAAAGATATCTGAGTATCTTTTTTTTGATATCAGTGCCTATTGGTTGCAATACAACAATCGTGTGGGAACCCTCTTGCAGCAACGTCTGGATGGAAGCTTTTACAACTACCGGACCAATGTCGGTAACAGCAGTGCAAAAGGAATGGAGAGCATCATCGACTTCAATCCCACCAAACGCTTGTTTGGCAACAGCGGATGGGAAATGAGCTTATTCGTTTCACATGCTTATAATGATGCGCGCTATGGAAACTTCAAGGTAGTGACCCGCAGCAGTGACAACAATTTGGTCGAAAAAAATCTTCAGAACAAGAAAGTAGAAAATGCTCCTGAGCAAATCCTCAGAACCGGATTGACGTTGGGGTATAAAAAGTTTTCTGTTACGGCTCAATACAGTCATGTTGGGGAGGCATACAGCGATGCCAATAATACCGAGCAGCCCAGTGCCAATGGCAACAACGGACTCATCCCTGCATATGACCTGATCGATTTGACAGGATCCTATAAGATCAGCAACCGATTCAATCTGAAGGGGGGTGTCAACAACCTGACCAATGCCTTTTACTTCACCAGAAGAGCAGGTGGCTATCCTGGTCCTGGTGCCATGCCTGCTGATGGAAGAACCTGGTTCATAACCCTCAGTGCGAAGTTTAATTAATGTGATTAGGCTTCTATTCTTTTGATGGAAGCACCCAATGCAGTCAGTCGTTTGTCGAGGTACTGATACCCCCGATCGATCTGCTCAATGTTGTGGATGATGCTCTTGCCTTCAGCACTGAGGGCAGCAATGAGCAGGGCCATGCCGGCGCGGATATCAGGACTGCTCATGGTGATGCCACGCAATCTTTGTTTGCCTTCATGTCCGATGACTGTTGCCCTGTGTGGATCGCAGAGGATGACGCGGGCACCCATGTCGATCAGTTTGTCGACAAAAAACAGTCGGCTTTCAAACATTTTTTGGTGAATGAGTACACTGCCTTTTGCTTGAGTAGCAATAACCAGGATGATGCTCAATAGATCCGGTGTGAGTCCGGGCCAGGGATGATCATAGATGGTCAGCACCGATCCATC
>Ga0315902_10008395_pt1 | contig 14001 bp, 19 predicted proteins | sample LakEriMetagenome_9_FD_203523 | JGI IMG/M metagenome (GOLD analysis project Ga0315902, IMG submission 203523) | Freshwater fungal communities from buoy surface, Lake Erie, Ohio, United States - Buoy 12 MA117 | ecosystem: Environmental > Aquatic > Freshwater > Lake > Lake biofilm | place: USA... | reverse complement strand
ACTTCAGCAAGTGTTCCAGATAAAGCAGCACTAATACTACCAACAACTGTCAATTTTTGGTTTGGTGTTCTTGTTCCGACACCAGTTTTACCATCACCCAAAATCATAAAAGGTGTTGGGTCTGGATTTTCTTGGTCTTCTACTATGAATGCTGGTCCAGAACCTGTTTGTGTAACTCTAAGACCTTCCGTATTACTATCAACAGCAATAACAGAAAGATAATTTGAGGTTAAACCTCCACCCATTGTAAATCCTGCATCGGTTTTTAATATATTAGCAGATAAAGCATAAAGATTTGTACTTATAGTTCCATTTGTTTTGTTATTGAACCATAAAGTATCTCTAAATGTAGCTCCACCAGAAGCCGATATTGAACCAGAAATTGTTAATGCATGAGTGCTGGATGAATTTGTTGTGTTTACAGAAGCACCATATTGGTTTACAAATAATTTAGGCTTTTGATTGAAATAAAATTCACAAACATTAGGATTTGATATATATTGTTGATCAGCATATATAACTGGTCTATTATTTGTAATATTAGTTGCTGTCAAATAACCTTGAGAAGCAATAAGAGATGGTTGAATGTATGTTAAAGTGCCACTTGCAGATAAATTTCCATTAATTAATATATCACCCAAAACCATTGTTCTAGGTACATATAATAAGTTGGAACTCACTGCTAGTGCATTTCTTGTGTTTAAAAAAACAACATTATTATAAGAATTGTTTTTATTTCCAAACCCACCTATAGAAATAGAATTATTATCTATTTCAACTCCACTGCTTCCTATAACTATACTGTCACTTCCAATTTTATTATTTAAACCACCAATATTAATAACACCTAATCCAACTTGTGGTGAATTTACTGCTTTGTTTATATTAATATTGTTTCCGCCTATAGAAACTGAACTTACAGCATTTAATATAGTATTTTTCGCACCTATACCAATAGAATTGTTTGTTATAGAACTATTTTCTCCTAATATCATAACAGAACTTGTTGATGAACTAGAAGATGAACCACCATAAGAAACAGACCCATCAGTTGTTTGTATATTTCTTCCACCAAAAGAAATTGAATTTTGTTTTGTTGTGTTATTTCCACCTAAAAAACTTCCAGAAGAAACTTCTACTGTATTAGTTTTTCCTAAAATTTTTGTTTCATTTTTAATGGTATCTATTAATAAACCTTCGGTGCTGATGTATTGCATATAATTTATTTATATATTTATCTGTGAAATTATTCATAATAATAGTAAATATAAAATATGAGTTCTTTTCACAATACATACGAAAAAATAAGAAAAACATTGTTATCTGAACAAGAAAATCAACAAGTTCCAGAGCAACCACAAGATCAATCCACAGCTGAACCTCAAATGGAACCTCAAATTGCTGAAAACGAACCATCAGAACTCAAAAATATAGAAGAAGATAGTATAAACGTAGATTGGATAAAAAAAATTATAAAATTATTAACACTCTTAAACAGAGAAGATGATACAGTTCAAAATATTATATCAGATTTATCCGGAGGAGAGGTTAATGCAGACAGTTTAAAAACAAAATCGGATTTAATAGAAGACTTATTGAGAACAATACCAGCAGAAAAAAATATTTGACAATATAATAAATTCAATGTAGTGTTAATCACGTAAAAAATGATTAATTTACAAATTTCAGAAAAACAAGCGCAATATATAATTGAAAGTTTACTTTTTTCGTCTGGGTGTGATGTATGTTCAGACTGGGACAAAAATGATATTGACGAAATGATTGAAACAGCATCTTTAATTAGAACACAAAACAATTCTGTAAAAATAGAAAATGTTTATGTTCATAATCCATTATTATCTGATAATAATGAAATTTTTGATTCTATAACAACACAAATTCTTTCAAAATTTCCAGAACTCTTAAAAGAAGATATTTAATTTATGAAAATAGCCGTCTTCGGAACTTCCTGTATTGGAAAAACAACATATATCCAAGATTTTTTAAAAACTTGGAAGAACTATAAAACACCAGAAAAAACATATAGAGATTTTTTAGATAAAAATCATATAAACAAAGAAGGAACAGAAGAATCTCAAAAAAATATTTTAAATGCCCTGGTAGATCAGGCTATTGAATATTCAAAAAAAGATAATGTAATCTTTGATAGATGTGTATTAGATAATCTAGTATATACAACTTGGTTATTTTTAAATGATAAGGTTTCTGAAAAATTTCTTGATGAAAGCAGGATTATCGTAAGAGAAACATTAAAATTATATGATATTTTGTTTTTTATACCTATCACAAAAGTAGCTCCTGTTGAAATTTCTCAAAAAGAAACAAGAGAAACTGATGTAACTTATAGAGAAGAAATAGATAATATTTTTAAATCTTATGTTTCTTCTTATCATAAGAGCGAGGGTAAAATCTTTCCATCAGAAGATTGCCCTGCTGTTATTGATATATTTGGTTCACCAGAAGAAAGAATAAAGGTTACTCAATTATATTTGACAGAAAACGGAACTCCTTATGGAGAAGATCAAAGTTTGTTAACTGGAATTAATTAAGATAAATAGATTGTAAATAATAATATGAAAAAATTAAAATTTGACACATTGATTGAATCATTCCTTAATGAAGGAACAATATCTAATGAAGAAAGATATGGAAATGTAGCATTTGATCTAAAAAAATTATCTGAAAAAATATCCGATTTAGAATCAGATGATTATAAATCAGCTATTTCACCCTTTATCGAAAGATGGAAAGAACAAGGATATCTAGGAAATCTTACTGCTGATCAAATCAAGTCTATCCTTGATGAAATTAATACTCATGTAGAAGAACTAAGTACAGAAGGAGTAGAAACATTACCATATTCCGAATTAAAGACAATTATTGATGGTGTAATGAGAGGTAGATTTAAAGGGTTTAAAGAAGGAATGTCAGTTTTAGCAACTAGATGGAGTGCTAAATTTACTACTTTATTCCAAAAAATGAAAGACACTCATATAGAAACACAACCAGAAGAAACTTCGCAAAGTGAAGATGACATGGAATCCATGGATTCTGGTATGGAAAAACCAACATCAGCAGCAGAAGAATCATTGTTGAAGTTTATCCAAGCAAGTGATACTGTATCTAGAGAAGAAGCCGTGGATTTCTTATCAAGAAAAAGCGGAATGGGAAGAGAACCAGAAGTTGCAAATAATATCATTAACAGTCTTATTTCAAAGAAAGAAATAGTAGAAACCGAAGATGGTAAATTAGAAATTAATACAGAATCTGGTATTGTTGATTCTTTAGCATCTGCTTCTGATGAAGATGATGAAATCGAAACAGGAATTCCTTTCAGAGAAAGAGGTATTGAAGACGAAGACGAAGATGTTGCCGATACTTTCAGAAGAACAACACAGGGAGATACTGATTTCGAAAGATCTGGATGGTAATATAGTTGACTTTACATTAAAACAGTAGTATAAAAGAGTCAGGATGAATATTCCTGACTCTTTTATTTTAAATAAATTTTACACTTATAGTCATAATCCGACATATAAAAAGTTTGATGGAGTGTATAATGCCGGTTGTCCTATATGTAAAGAAGGAAAAAGTTTAGGGAAAAAGAAAAGGTTGTTTTTTTATCCAAAAACAAAATCTTTTTATTGTTTTAACTGCTCCAAGTCATGGAATGCTATTAATTGGATATCCGAAGTTTCTAATTCAGATATAGATGAAATAAAACAAGAAATTATAGAAAATTCAGATTCATCAGAAGTTTTGTTTAACAAAACCACAAGCGACCTCAAAAGAAAACCACAACATCTTCCTTTTGATAGTATTAATTTATCTGATAATAATCAATTATCGTTTTATAACAACAATCAACAGGTTAAAAAATGTCTTTCATATGTAAAAGAAAGAAAATTAGATATAGCAATAAACAAATGTAAAAATTATTATTTTAGTATTTCTGATTTTGTCCATAAAAACAGACTTTGTTTACCATTTTATGATGAAAAGGAAATAGTTTTTTATCAAACTAGGTGTTTAGATGATAGCAATCCAAAGTATCTAGGAAAATCAGGAGCAGAAAAGTCTGTTTTTAATATATCTAATATAGATTCTGATCTAGAATATATTTTTTTAACAGAGGGACCGATTGATTCTATGTTTATTAAAAATGGAGTAGGAATAGCTGGTCTTAATATAACAGCATTACAAAAGAAACAACTTTCTAGATATCCTTTTCATAAAAGGATATGGATTTTGGACAATCCTAGAATAGATGATTCTTCAATGAAGAAAACACAAGAACTACTGGAAATGAAAGAAACTGTTTATTTTTGGTCTTTAGATAACAAATATAAAGATCTAAATGAATGGTGTGTTAAAGATGATATTAACCAAATTGATTATAATATAATCATAAACAATTTGTATCCCAAAAACTTTTAGCCATTTGCACTTACAGTTTCGGTGTCTCTTAATTTTTTAGGAGCTAAGATAATGAAAGAATTTAAAACTTCTTTTAATTTTTCAATTTCTCCTGCAACTCTAGTGATACCATCAGATGTTTTTCTGGTGATACCTCTTAGAAGAGAACCTGGCTTATCGTTATCTGATAAAATCTTATGTAAGCTATCAACACTATTAGGGTCATTTAAAAATGATGCAAATTCATCTAATTTATCAGAAAAATTTTTAATTTTTTTGATATTTTCAATGTGTACTTGAGTGGAAATTCCATCAACATTAAATTCTTCTTTATCTGTAGATGGTTCTAAAGAGTTTTCAAAGTCTTGTTTATTTGTTTCTGGTGTAAAATTCTCGGGTGTTTTTTTCTCTAAATTAGAAGCAGCTGAACCAGCGGGAACTAATTGGTCTTCTTCTTGTTCTTTTAGCAAGGAAAACAAGAAATGTTTAGCAAAAACAGAATTTGATTCTAATAAATCAGAATTCTTGTTTCTTTTTATAAAATTTTGAACTTTATCTTTAGTTTTAATATTTTTCATTTTATACAAATAATATTTATATTTACTCTTTTTATGTCTAAAAACTTGAAATATTTATTCTATATGTTAAAATATTACATTAAAAATGAAACAAATAGTAACAATAATATGCACTTTATCTAAAACAATAGAGGATTTTCAAAAAAGACCAATATTTCCCTCACTAGAAAAACTCAACAAAATATATTCACAAGAAGAATTTACATTCGAAATAGTTAAAGATAATAAAAGAGGTCTGTCAGAAGTATATAATTCATTTATAAACAATGATTCATATAAAAACTCTATTTTATTGTTTGTTCATGATGATGTCGAGTTATTAGATCCTTTTTTAGTAGAAAAACTAAACAATTCACCATATATAGTGACTGGTTTAGCAGGAACCAAAACATGCAATCTAGACGAACAACACTTGGCATGGCACCTTTGTAGCAAAAGAGAAAATTTTGTTGGAGAAGTTATGCATTATTCAAATGATAACTATTGGACAACTGTTTTTGGACCAACAAAACAAAGAACACTAATAATTGATGGTCTATTCATATCAATAAACGTAGAAAAAATAAAAAACACAGAAGCAAGATTTAATGAAAAATTTAAATTTCACCATTATGACATGGCTTTTTGTTTAGAATGTAATAAAAACAAAATCTCTGTTGGTGTTTTACCTATTCATGTTGTTCATCATGGTTTAGGTGATAGTATGATGTCATCAGATTGGAAACAAAGCAACGAAATTTTTAAAAAAGAATATAGAAAACAATGATATACACTAATAATAAAATAACATTTAATGGTTCACTATTAAAAAGCAGATTTGGTTATGATTTTTACAAAGAAAAATATAAACCAACAGGAGTTGTTGTAATATTCGAAGGCTCTATAAACATAGAATATGACGAAATTGTATATAATCAAGTTTATCCTGTTATAGAAGAATCAATAAACATTTGTTGGGAAATACCAAGCTTAAATTTACTGGGAAATAATTTTTTTAAACAACTATTGTTATTAAAAATCAAAGAATATCTTGATATTAAAGATAATATTAATGATTATGTTGTTTCATTAACAAGGGAACCAGAAAATAATTTATCTCTAGGTTTTATAGGATTAAATTGCTCTAAATTAGAATTAGATAAACAAAAAAAAGATAACTTATGTTCAATGATAGATACTAATTTTTATGAATTGACACAATTAGCATTTCTTGATAAGATAAAAACTCTATGAGTTCTCAAAAAGAAGGTCTTTTTCCGTTACTAGATTGGATTCTTAAAAAAGAAAATAATAATAGTTTAAATATGGATTTACCATCAACTTTTCTTGTTAATAGATGGCTTTCTATGTCTAGTATAGAAAATTCTTTGATTATAAATGAAACTTTAAATAGATGGAGTAGAAACTATTCGTTTTATTCTGATATTTCTTCTGTTTCTAAGTTTTTACGTGTTGTTTTACCTAAAAATAACAAAAGATTTTCTTATATAAAGAAAAAGAAAACAAAATTACAAAAACAGGAAATATCTGATGATATTTCTTTTAGAGAATGCTCAAAAAGAGAAATTGATATTCAAAATAAACTTATTGAAGAACTGAAAAGGCTTACTAAATAAAATATATGATACAAAGACCAAATAACCTGGAAGATAAAATAGGAGGACTTGTTCAACTTGAACAATACCAAGGACACGCATTAGAACTAGATGGATGGAAACTAACCAATGTTTTGGATGATATATTGATGGTTCAATATATTGATGTTAATGAAGACGGAACAGAAATTAAAAGAGGAAGTTTATGGGTTCCTATAAATACTGTTAATTTTGTATGGAGAGTTGGTAAGGTTATTTTAGCCGGACCAAATTGTAAAACCGTTAAACAAAATGATTTTATTGTATTTCCAAACGATAAAGGAATACAGGCTGCTAATATAAACGATATTAAAAATGTTGTTTTTTTGAGTGAAAGTAGAATTTTTGGTATATGTGAACCAAAATTTTTAAAAAATGATTAGAGTCAGTTTACAAGGTCTAAGGCAATTGTGTGAAACCAATTTGGTAGAATTAAAATTTATTAGAAGACTAAAATTAGCTGATAAATTTCCAACAAGAAGAATGCTTTGCACAAGAGATATTAGATTATTAAACTCTGACTTAGGAAAAAAAACCTTTAATTTTACTCTTCCACAAAATTCTCCTGCATACGATACTGTATCTAAAAATTTATTAACTGTTTTTGATATTATATATCAAGACTGGAGAAATATTCCGGTAGAAAGTGTAGCAGTATTAGTTGCTGTTCCAACTAATCCACAAAAACAATTTTGGGAATATTTTGATAAAAGATTAAGAAATATGACAAAAACACAAAAGAAAGATTTTATAAATAAATGAATATTTCATCATCACAACTCGAAGATGTATGTAAATCTTTATTACAAAGAACAGTTTCTTTCACAGTTAAAAATAAAATAATTAAGAAGGGAAAAATTGAACTTTTTACACAAAGAAATTTCCATATTGTTTTTCATTTACTAACAAATAAAAATAAAAAAGAAAAGCTAGAAATACCAATTCCATTTTCAATAGAAGAACATCTTGATGATGGTTTGCTTTTTTTTGATTATAGAATTAAATCATTATCAAAGTACTTTCCAGAGGCAGAATCCGATTTAGTAAAATTACTAGAAAAAAATAAAAGCAAAAATACTAAATTTACAAATAATATTTTATTAATAGAAAACATAAACAATGAATAAAAAAACAATTACTTGTTATAATGCATTTAATGGACGATATTATGAAGTTTTGGAAGAAGATTTCAAATTATTAAGTGAAGGTCAAATTCCTCTTAAAAAGAGGCCAGAAACTAATTGTAAGAAATGTTACGGAAGAGGATATGTTGGAAAAAACACACAAGATTTCAGTTACATTCCTTGTTTATGCTTGAAAAAACAAATAAACATGGATATATTGGATAGCATAATACAAAATGCTAAAAAAATATAATCTTGTTGATCTTTTTCCTAAAGGTACAGTACCTAGAAACGCACAAGTAGAAGCATTAGACAAAATAGATAATGCATGGTCTAATGGGAAAAAATATGTAATAGCATGTCTTCCTACTGGAATAGGAAAAAGTCATATTGCATTAGCTGCTTCTACTAGCAGTGATAGTATAGACGAGGAAAGAAAAAGAGATATATTAGCATATCAAATTTATAGAATGAACCAAAATGGAGAATATCCATATGACATAGATCATAAGGATAAACCTCTTTATGGTTCATATATAATGACTATAACAAAATCTCTACAAGATCAGTATAATAGTCTTTTTCCTGACCTTCATTGTTTTAAAGGGAAAAACAATTATCAATGTCAGGTGGACTTACAACAAACAGCAGATTTTGCTCCGTGTTTATATTCTAAAAAAACCAAAGATAAATGCTTTAATTCATGCATATGTCCTTATTATGAAGCAAAAAATAAAGGTATATACTCACAGACGTCGGTATTGAATTATAGAAGTTTTTTTAATCTACGACCATTTCTTCAAAAAAGACAAATATTTATTTGTGATGAGGCTGATGGCATAGAAGAAGAACTTGTTGGTCAATTTACTTTAGAAATAAATTATGCTTTTTTAAAGTCTTGTAATATTTCTTTTAAAAAAATAAAAACAGAAGATTTGTCACATGCTAGAAACTGGTTGTTTGATATTTTTAATCAAACAACAGATCAAATAGAAGACATTAAAAAAACTTTAATAAATCTTTCTAAGAAAACGGGATCTGAAGCAATAAAAGAAAAACAAATTCAAACAATGAGCAGGTTATCTAAATTGCACAATTCAATGAAGAAAGCTATTGAGTATTGGGATGAGTGTAGTTTTTTAATAGAAGAAAGAAAAACAGATAAAATTGTCTTTGTTCCATATGACATAAAACCACTATTTAAAGAAATATTTGGAGTAGCTGATAGAGTTTTGTTGATGTCCGCCACATTAAGTAATCACGAACAATTTGCAAAAAATATGGGAATATCAAAAGACGAATATTCTTATATAGAAATGGACTCACCATTTAATCCAGAAAAATCACCAATATTTTGCTCAAATAAATATAATTTATCTTATAGTAATAACAATAAAGATTTAAAAGAAATGATAGATGTTTGTTTATCTTTATGCGAGAAACATAAAGATTATAAAGGAATAATACATACACATACTCGTCTTATAACAGAAGAATTTAGAAAAAGAGTTTTTGGACAAGATAGATTTTTAATAAGACTTGATGGAGTTTCGAATGAGGACATTTTAAATATACATAAATCATCAAGTGTCCCTACTATATTAGTAAGTCCATCATTGGATACTGGAATAAGTTTAGACGGAGATTTAGGAAGATTCCAGATCATATTAAAAGCACCATATCTTCCACTTAGTTCTAAAAGAATTAAAAAGAAATTTGATTCAAATCCTAATCAATATTGTTTTTATATGTTAAATACACTAGTACAAATGGCTGGTAGGTGTACTAGATCAAAAGACGATTATTCTATAACTTATATATTGGACGGTAATGCAACAAAAGCAATAACTACTAACAAAAGTTCATTACCAAAGCATTTTTTAAATAGAATACACTAAATATATAAGTGAAAAGCTGGACATATAATAAAGAAATTCAAACACTAGTAGAACAATTTGCTGGTGCTTTTAATGACATACTAATAAAACGTTTCGACAAAACCAAAACAATACAAGAAGATGAATTTAAGGTAAAATTTGTATATGCTCCAAAACAAAGAGTATTAGAATCTTTAAGAACACCAGCCCCTGGTGGAATAACAGTACCAGCTATTGCCATAAATATAAATGGAATACAAAGAGATCAGACAAGAGTTTTCAACAAAACAAACGGATTTAATATTGATGCAGTATCAATAAGTGGACCAAACGATTATTTTAAAAGAAATATTAGACAACCAGTTCCAATAAACATTGGAATAAACATGTCTATAATAACAAAATTTCAAACAGATATGGATCAGGTATTGTCTAATTTTATACCATACTGTGATCCTTATATTATTATTTCATGGGTAATGCCTGTTTCTTATAATAATGATTATGAGATAAGAACCGAGATATTATGGTCTGGAACAGTAAATGTAACGTATCCTACTGATATTGGACCAAATCAGTCATATAGAATAACAGCAGATACTTCTTTTACTATTAAAGGTTGGTTATTTAAAAGCAATCAATATACCGAAACTCTTAAAAAGATTTATTATATAAATACTGATTATGTTCCAGTAGTTGATGAAGATATAATGTCTTGTGATTTAATAACAGACTTAGATGAATATGAATCATATACAGTAAATCTATCAGCAAGACCTCAATTAGAGTGTTTAAGACCACTTACAATACAAAAAAAGTTTGCAGAAGTATACAATCAAGAAAAACTAATATATATTACAGGACAGCACCTCTCTTTTACAAGAGCGGTTTATTTAAGTGCATCAAATGATCTATTATTTCCAGAACCACCATCACTTTTTAATCCATTCATTGGAATCAGTTCGTTAGAACCATATTATCCACCATTTTTAGGATATGCTGTTTCTTCTTTTGAAATAGTCGATAATAACACATTAGTTTTAAGTTTACCATTTTCATCTATAGAAACATTAGGAAATTTGGATATTATAATAGAAAATGAAGCGGGGTATGGATCATTTATATCAGACACAAGTGCTAGATATATAAGTTACACTAAACCTTTAACTAGTGGTTATATGACAAACGTAGATCCATTTGATGAGGTGGAACAGATTATATTTGAACAAGACATTAAAACCGAAGCTATTCCACCAAGCAGAATTTATGGAATAACGGTTATTTAATCATACCGATTAAATATTTGCATTTATTGGAAACTGATAAAATTTCTTCTATAGTATTATTAATACCATTAAAACAATTATTTTTAATAAAATTATCCATATTATTATTTTTAATTGTATTTTCTAATGACGCTAAAATACTTAATAATTCATTTATTTGTTCTTCTAAACAACAAGATTCTAATACTTTTTTAACATCTCTTTTAGGAAATTCTAAAGAAAAATTATTCGCTTTTTTTGTTATTCCTATAATTTCTTCTATTAGTTTATCAAAAAGATCATCAAAAGATTCGTATGTTTCGTCTAGTATCTTATGAAGATTATATTCATTAGAATACCAATGTAATAATTTAATAGAATTTAAAATATCACACAAATACAAAGAAAATTCTTTAACAGAATTATTTTTTTGTTCTAAATTAGAATTTATATATACGTTTATTGGTGTTAAATTCATATTTTTTTATAAATTATTGTTTTATATATAAAGTTTTCTATTTCTATTTCACTATTATTTATTATTAAATAACCTTCTTTTGAATCAGGAAAAACAATATTTCCATTTAAAATATTATTTGAGTTTTGTGGAGATTCATGTACATCATCTTCTATTATTTCTATTTCGTCGTCATTAACAACAAAATATTTTTGCAAATCCCTTATCTTCTCATCATAATTTTTAAAAAATAATTTCCATACACCAATAGGAAATACAAAATTTAAATATCTTCTTCTTTTATCACAAGAATAACACATTTCTGTTTTACCTGTTAAAAATTTAGTGATAGAAGACAATAATTTACTATGTAAGGTACATGCAACTATATCACCAAGCCCCTCACAATGTCTATATTGAAGATATGGATTATTATTCATTCGTATTAGAATTATCAGGAGAAATAGGCCATTGTACTTCGGATGGATTTCTAAATGTTTCTGTAATATCTCTCAATTCTTTTCTATATACACTCCATTTTAATTTATCTTCTTCAGACAGATCAACATCTATCAATTGAGTCCAATCACTTTTTTGCAAAAGAAGATTTCTTATTTGTTTTATTTTGTCCCATGTTATATCTCTCATAATATATCTTAAAATGTTTCAAAAAGTAAAATGGAAGCATCTATTTTACATTTTTTTGCAGTATTAGTTTCTAAAAATCCAATATCTATTTTAAAACTTCCAGTTCCATTAGGAATAAAAGGATCAATAAACAAATGTTGTGGTTGTGGAGTAATAGTAACAGTATTAGTACTGTTTGATACTTCTAATAATTCGTTAAAATAAAATTGTGTTTGTGTAAATTTTTTATCATTAGGAACATAAGTTAAAGAATATAAACAAATGTTTACTCCGGTTCCTTTTGATTGAGTAGCTTTTATCTGAAATAAACCATGAACTGATTTTTTATAATCTTTAAATGTAACTAAATTAGTTCCATTTTGAACAGTCATTGATTGAGATGTTACTTTTACATCAAACTCTTTAGATGATTTAATTTTAGTGTTTTTTATTATAAGTCCTGGATATAAATAATTTTTTAATACATTTATACCAGTTCTTGCTTCTGGAAAATTAGCATCACTGGTTCTATTTGTTATAAAAAAGTCATCATCTAAGATATTTGATCTAGCTGGTAAGTCTCCAAAAGTTTTATTTGCCATATATTTTAATTATCTTATTTATATAAAAATCAACCAGCAAGTAAAAAAGTATCACCTTGCTTAGTTGTTAGTATATCTTCTTTTTTTGTTAAGAATGTTGTTGGAAATGTTTGGATTTCTTGTAAAGTTGCTGGTTTTTTTGTATATATAGGAGCAGACGTAAATCCTGTTTTTATTTCCAAAGAACCCGGTTTATATAAAGACCCATTACTAATAGATTCAAACTCCCAATAATGTTTTGTATTTTTTTTATCTATAAAGTTGCTTTTTTTAACAAACTTTACATGTGATATTTTTTCTATATAAGAATCTGTTTTATTAAAAACTACATTATGTTCAGAATTTGAACTAGGTGATACTAAATCAACATTGCTACCTCTATATGTATTGTTTTTTGATAATCTCTTAGCCATGTCTGGATAGTTATAGTAATAACATTTGTCATTACTATATACCAAATCAAATCCCACTTGATTATATAACAAAAACACAACAGTAACCGATGTTCCGTCAACATATTTAGAAGCTGGATAGTTTTTATCCAAAAAAGTTAAACATAAACTATTAACAAATACATTATCTTTTAAGTTGTTTTGCTGTATAACAGTATTTAATTTTTTAATAATTGAACCATATTCAACATTATTTGCTGGTATTAGTTTAGACAACGATTCAACGTTAGGAGCATATGAAGTAACATCGGATATACCAGTAGATGTTATAGATTTACTAACATCAGTAACATAATTTAATAAAGAGTTTTGACTTAAACTAGTTTTAACATATGATATAACTTTATTTTGTAATGTTACAGCTTTTGTATTAAAATTTATTGTAAAGTTGTTAAGTGAAGGATTTACAGAAGATGATATTATGGCACTATATCTGGGAAGATAATAAACATCTATTAATCTTCCATTATAAAAAATATTGTTTTGATTATCAGTTGATATATTTACTAATTTAGAAGAATCTAAAAAATCCCAAGAGGTAAATTGGCCATTATCGTCTCTCAGAACATATAATATTTGATTATATGATATAGCCTCATTTGCTTCTGATGTTGTTTTTACTAATTTTTTGTTTATAAGACATGAATTTAAATTTGTCTTTTGTACACTAATATCACTAGACTTTTTTATTCCCAAGTCTCCTTGTTTAGTTAAAGAAGAAATATAGCCTGTTACTGGATTAAATGGATATATTACACTAAATTCAAAATTTGTCCAATAACTACTTAATAAAGAGACAGTAGAATCCATTTTTTCTAATAAATCAAAATCAAAATTTCCTAAAAATTGATCAAGATTATTTAAAAAAGATTCAAATTCATTTAAAAATTTTGAATTTTTACTTTGATTAGATTTAATTTTACATGTATCATTTGATAAAGATAAAAT
>Ga0315902_10008394_pt1 | contig 14001 bp, 5 predicted proteins | sample LakEriMetagenome_9_FD_203523 | JGI IMG/M metagenome (GOLD analysis project Ga0315902, IMG submission 203523) | Freshwater fungal communities from buoy surface, Lake Erie, Ohio, United States - Buoy 12 MA117 | ecosystem: Environmental > Aquatic > Freshwater > Lake > Lake biofilm | place: USA... | reverse complement strand
CGAGGCCACCGCGATCATCGTTCGTGGCGACGAGGCCGAGGTGGTTGGCCAAGGAAAAGTACGGTTTTTTGCGGCGCCGGACAGCGCCGCCCTGATCCTGCGTGCGGGCGAGCGTTTCGATCTCGGTGAACGCCGGCCGTTGCCGGTGGTGCGTTAAACCGGTTCAGGACTCCAGCAGGTCGCGCAACGCCGCGAGGTACTTGTCGCGCGTGCGCGCGATGACGTCGTCGGGGATGCGCGGGCCGGGCGGGCGCTGGTCCCATTTCAGCGCGAGCAGGTGATCGCGCACGAATTGTTTGTCATAGCTGGGCGGTGAGCCGCCGGGCGCGTAGCTTGCGGCCGGCCAATACCGCGAGGAGTCCGGGGTAAGCACCTCGTCGATCAGGAAAAGGTTACCGTCATCGTCGGTGCCGAACTCGAACTTGGTGTCGGCGAGGATGATGCCGGCGCGGCGCGCGCGGTCGTGGCCGAAGCGGTAGAGGGCGAGGCTCGTGGCCTTGACGCGGGCATACAGCTCGGGCCCGACGATCGCGGCGCCCTGGGCGTCGTCGATGGGCTCGTCGTGCTGGCCCTTGGGGGCCTTGGTGGTCGGGGTGAAGATCGGCTCCGGCAGGCGGTCGGCCTGGCGCAGGCCGGCGGGCAGGGAGATGCCACATACGGATCCGGTTTTCTGATACGCGCTCCATCCGCTGCCGATGAGGTAGCCGCGCGCCACGCACTCGATGGCGAGCGGCTTGAGCTTGCGCACGATCATGCTCCGCAGGCGGAGGCCGGGGTCGTTGATGCCGCGGCGCGCGAACTCCGCGGTTTGGTCGGGCAGCAGGTGGCCGGGGATGATGCCACCGGTCTGGGCGAACCACCAATTGCTCATCTGGGTGAGAATGGCGCCCTTTCCCGGGATGCCGTCGGGCAGGATCACATCGAAGGCCGAAAGGCGGTCGGTGGCGACCAGGAGGAGCGCGTCGCCGAGGTCGAAGATCTCGCGGACCTTCCCCGAGGCGACCTTGGGGAAAGGCAGACCCTCGATGGAGGTCACGGCCTCACGGGGCAGGGCGGCGGCGATTTCGGCGTAAGTCATGCGGCGCGGGTTTTGGTGGGCGTCGTCGCGGCGTCGCGCAAACGCAAAGCATATCTGGGACAGGCGAAAATTTACGTTGCCCGCGGAGGGCCGCGCCGTACGGTGCCGCGCTCCGCGGTTAGTCCCCATCGTCTAGCCTGGTCCAGGACACCACCCTTTCACGGTGAGAACCGGGGTTCGAATCCCCGTGGGGACGCCAGGAATCGGATCTACATTAAAGTTTGGGTTTTGCCGACCGGCTGATGGGGATAAATCGCTTGTGTTTTCAGGGGTTTGGAGGCCATGCTTATCGCATCCCCGTGGTGCCTCGCAAGATTTCCCTTTTTCTTTTCTGCCCCTTGGCGCTCCTTCCGCTTGTCCTTGGGTCATCCCTGAGGGCGCAGGACGTGGCGAGCGTAGTCGGGACGGTTGCATTCCCCGTCGGTGAAAACCGCATGATTTCCGTTGGAGTTCCGCTGGTTCGTCCAGCGGTGGCTGCCGGAGTAGTGGAGTTGGTAGATTCCGGCGGAGTCACGTTAATTAATGGCGAAGGAACCCCTCAGGCGGTCGCAGCAAACCTGCTGGAAGGATCCTCGTACTACATAGAAGTGGTTGGCCATCGCGACGGATCTTCGAGTGCGGCCTTAGGGCACCGTTTCGAAATCGATGAGTCTGCTACAAAGGCGCAATCCGCGGGAAAGATAGTCCTCGGAGACTCGCATCTTAACACGCTCGAAAAGAATAGCTTAGCTCTTATTGTTGGTCATCGAGTGGTGGTTAGACCCCATTGGACGCTCGCCGGTATTTTCGGAACGGGGACTTCGAGTCCCTTAAATTCTTCCGTCAATCCGGCAGAGGCGGATCAGGTCTATTTCTCCACGGCAAAAGGGCTTTCCGTCTTCTACTTTCGAGGCGGTGTTTCACCGCAGTGGCGATCGCTGGCCACAGGCCCGGTTAATCAGGACGGCGCCATCATTCCGCCCGGTGTGGGGGTTTTCTTTAAGCGGCAGAAAAACGCCGCGACTTTTACCGTCGTAGGCGAAGTGCGCGCCGGGCGCTTCGTCCGCAGTCAGGTTTCATCCGGACAATTGATCGTATCCGGTTTTCCGGTGTCAGCGTCGCTGGCAGACCTCCGTTTGCTAGCGGGGGCGGGTTTGACCTCCGGTGCAACAGCGGAGGTTGCAGATCAGGTTTTCAGGTGGGATGGGGCGGCCTTCGAGGGCTTCTTTTTGAGGGCTGGATCGGCGCCCGCTTGGCAGAAAGCCGCTCTTGATAACCTCGACTATTCCGGCGCCAAGCTGCTCGAGGCGTCATCGGCAATTCTGGTCAGGCTCAGGTCCGGTCCACTCGCCCCGCTCGTCCAGTCCGTGCCTTTCTCCCTGTGAACATACGATCGCTCTCTTTCCTCGCCGGGGGCCTCATCTCCGCGTCCCTCGGCTTGGGACAACAGACGATCGGCATTACCAGCGCGGGAGGTAGCGGCGGCAAGGGAACCTATTCCAACGGCGACGCATGGCCGGTTTCCCAAGCGTTCTTTTTTGAAGTTGGCGTCTTTAAGGCCGGTTTCGATCCAGCTATTGAGCCAAAATCCTCGTGGTCAACGGCTTGGGTTTCTCTATCGACGGGAGATCCTGACGCGGTGAACTCCTGGTTTTCCGACGCGGGGGCCAATTATTTTTCCGTAACGGGGTCGAGCCTCCAAGCCCCGGGAGCTGACGTTGGAAATCGTTTATATATATGGGGTTATAATAGTAAATCGTTGGTTTCGGCTCCGGAATGGATCCTCCTGACCAACCCAGCGTGGCAACTACAGACCCCGGTTCTGCCGCAGGTCAGTTTGTTCAATACGTCGGATGCAGGAACTGTGGCGGTGTTGGGGATGCTCGCCAACGGAGGCCGGGACATGATTTCAGCTCCAGCCACCACAGGATTTGATATCCGGTTTGCTACCGGCGACGTGATGGTTGCTGCGGGAGGTGTCGCGACGCTGCGCGTTGAAGCCTTGGGAGACGGTCTGGTCTACCAGTGGTTCGAGGGTCAGCGCGGCGATGTTTCCAAGCCTCTAGCGGGTCAGACCAAGGCGGTTCTGTCCCTTTCTTCGGTGCAGGGAACCCGAGTTTTCTGGGTTCGTGTGACCTCCGGGGCGCGCTCTTTGGATAGTCGCGCCATGACCGTCACCGGTTCCGCGACAGGCCCGCAGATTTCCGCCCGTCAGGAGGTGGGAAGTTTTGGATATATCGCGGGCGGTCGTGTGGTGATCAACGTCGGGGCGGAGCTTGCCGCCGCATTTTCGCAGCTGGATTTCACCATCCTTCTACCCGCCGATTGGTCCTTCGTGAGCGACGATTCGCAGCTCGCATCTCATCGGCCTGCCGCGGGCGACAGGGGCATCCTTGAGTGGACTTGGTCGTCGGCTTCGGTGCCCGCGCCGTCGTTCAATGTCGTTCTGGCCGTACCTTCCGGGACCACCGGTATGCCTTCGCTCACAACCATGGTGTCCGGCTTGCGAGATGGTGTAACGCACCAAGTCCTGGCCAGATCCGACCCGTTGTTCGTTCCCGCCGGACCCGCGTTTCATTCTGCGGATGTGGACCGCAACAGTCGGATCAATCTAGTGGAGTTGACCCGCGTGATTGAGCTGTACGGCACGAGATCTGCGCAGGTTCGTACCGGCGCCTACCGGCCCGACTTAGCAGGCGAGGATGGCTTTGCTCCCGATTTCAACCGGGCGGCCGGCGCAACGGTTGTCCCGAACACCCCGCACACTGCGGATTTCAACCGGGACGGACGCATTGGCCTCCTTGAGCTGACGCGGGTGATCGAGCTCTACAATCAGCGATCCGGGTCCGTTCGAACCGGCGAATATTTCGCTCGGGGCGATACCGAGGACGGCTTTGTGCCAGGCTCAAAGTGAACACTTCTGCGCAAAGGCGATGATGACCTCCAGCTCGTTGTTTCACTTGATACCCGCCTCTTTATCCCCCCGGCCCGCCTTCGTGAGGGTAGCACTACTGGCGGCACTGGCGCTCGCGGGGCCGTCCCTCCGGGCGCAATGGAAATCCGAAACTTATTCCCTCATTGCCGGGTGGAATGCAATTTGGCTCCCGCTTGAGCCGGCCGAAACCTCCATCGACAGGATTCTGGCCAATCAAACGAGGATCGAGGAAGTGTGGCGCTGGAATCCTCCGAGTGGCCCGCAGTTTACGACCGATCCCAGCACTCCCTCTCAATCTGACCCTGCGTGGAGTGTTTGGCGCCGTGGAGCTCCATCACAGTCCACGCTTTTCTCTTTCACGCCCAATGCCGCCTATTTGATCAAGGTGTCCGACGGCTCCGCGGCGGTTTCGCTTTCCCTGATGGGACGTCCCATAGTGCCTAATTACCGTTGGACCACGAGCGGGGTAAATTTCGTCGGATTTCCGACCACGTCACCAGCCCCGACCTTCACGCAGTTCCTCGCGCAGAGCGCCGCGTTGGCTGACACGACCAACATTCTCAAGTACGTGGGCGGCCCCCTTGTCAGCAGCGGGACGTCAGATCCGAATTATGTTTCAACCGGTTCTTCCATCCCGAACTCCGCGCGCAATCCGCAGTTGGTTAATCCTCCCACGGAACGCGTGACACGCGGCGTCGCCTATTGGGTGCAGGCGACCAAATATTCTGACTATTACGGCCCGGTGGCCGTCTCGTTGGCCGACCAACGCGGGCTCAACTTCGGTCGAAGCGGCCTCGTGCTGAAGCTTAATCTTCGCAATAAGACCGCAGCGCAGCCGCTCACGATCTCCCTTTCGCTGCTCGCATCCGAGACCCCCCCCTCGATCACCGCGGGCACCGCCTTGATGGGGGCCGATGCCGCAACCGTCGGGAAGGTCACGGGGATCAATCCCGACATCAACAATACCTTGATTTATGCGTCCCCGCCGACCGTGACGATCTCCGCGCCCTCGGCGGGTACTCGTGCCACCGCGACGGCCGTCCTATCAGCGGGTGGCACCATTTCATCCTTCATCATCACGAACAGCGGGGCGGGCTATGGTGCAACCACGCCGACGGTGTCGGTGGTCCCCACGATCACTGGTACTATTCCGCTCAAGGTCAGAGGCGCGCTGGATGCGGATGGCAATGAGTTCACGTACTCGAATCTGACGGTGGGCTCGGCGGCGCATACCGTCACGCTTCCGGCCGGCCAGTCGACGGACGTGGTTCTGGTGGTAGACCGGGTCGCGATGGGCGGAACCCCCGGCCAACTCTTCGCCGGTCTGCTGCGGGTCACCGACTCTCTGGGTCAGATTAGTATGGATCTCCCGGTTTCGGCAGTGGCAAGCGACCTCAACGGACTTTGGTCGGGCGTGGCGGTCATTTCTGACGTATCCCAGATCGAAGGAAATGCGGCGGTGGTTCCGGTGCGTGCGACGGCCAGCGCCGTCGCTAGTGGTGGGAAGGTGACTGAGATCTCGCTGAATAACTCCGGGATGTTCTACACAACGGTTCCGACGGTAACCATCAGCGGCGGCGGCGGGTCGGGAGCGACTGCTTCCGTGGTTGCGCTTCCCAACGGACGCCTTCAGCAGCTTACTTTGACCAACGGGGGAGCCGGCTATACTTCCAATCCGACGGTCACCATCGCGCCTCCGACCGGAAGACCCGGGCAGGTTCCCGCCTCTTTTAACGTTCCGCTCCTTCTGCACCGCGACTCGACCGGCGTCACGCGCATCATCCAGCAGGTCTTCGTCGCCTCGCAAACTTCCGGGATCCTCCTTGCCACCGGAGAAAAGCTTCTTCCGGCCGGCGTGAAACCCACCGGGCGAATGAGTGTAGCTTCCCTGCCGGTCGGCACCATCCGTACCGCCACGTCCGGGTCCATTGGTCGTTCCGGGTCCTCGGTTTTCGAGATCCTGCTTGATTATGACTCCGACTCCAATCCGTTCGTCCATCGGTTTCACCCTGACCACGATAACCTCGACGCTCGGTTTGAGACTAAGCTTCCGGCCGGTCGGGAGTCACTCACGGTTAAGCGCACCGTCACACTCGAGTTTCTGCCCTCGGTCGCCGGAGTGACCGATCCCTCCTGGGGCTCGACGATGCTGGGGGGAACTTACACCGAAGTGGTCGAAGGCCTCCGTCCGGTTCCCATCACGATTTCAGGCAGTTTCGTCATCAACCGCGTCTCCGACGCCGCCTCCCTGATCCTTCCCTAACACCGCGATTTCCGTCATGAAAACCAGTGCAGCAATTCTTATTCTTTCGATCGCCGCTGCCGGCCTCACCGTCAGTGCACGTGCCCAATCCGTGCAGGGTGCTCCCAGCACCATCGATTACCAGGGCAAAGCGCTCGATGCCACCGGCGCGGTCTTGGCTCCGAGCACGCCCACGAATTACGAGATGCGGTTCAAGATTTACGACGCCCAGGAGGGCGGTGCGGTGATCTGGTCGGAAAAGCAGATCGTTACCGTCAGCAAAGGGCTCTTCTCCGTGCGTCTCGGCGAAGGCACGGCGCTCTCCCCGGCCGAGGGCACCATAGCGCAGTCCAACCTGCCGGGTGCGTTCGATGGCAAGGATCGCTTCCTTGGCGTCACCATCGTCATCCCCGGGCAGACTCCGGCGGAAATCCTGCCGCGGTTGGCTTTTCTGGGCACGCCGTTCGCCTACGTCGCGAACAAGAGTATCGCCGCGGAGCGCTTGGTACTGCCGAGTTCGTCGGCCGCCGGCTCCTCGATCAATCTAGCGCAGGTTTCCTATGTTTCGCAGGAGGTGACGGCTACTTCCGCGACGCCGAGCGACACCGCCCGCTCGATCGTCATCAACTCCCCGTCCGACGCCACGACGATCACGCTGCCTGGGGCTATGGCCACCCGGCGCGAGTATTTGGTCATCAAGCGTGACTCGGGAACCGCCCCGGATATCGTCAGGGCTCCGGCCGGGGGAACGCTCAACGGGATAACGGACGGCGTGATTCGACTGAAGGTGCAGGGAGAGAGCGTGTTGGTGCAGAATATTAGTGGAAACGACTGGTGGGTGACAGCCGACACCCGCGACAAGACTCCTGTGGGAACAATCGTGGCTTTCGCCGGGGACGATGTTCCTGCCGGGTACGTGAGATGTGATGGCTCAATCTACTCGCGCACAGACCCGCGAATGATCGAACTTTTCGCGAGGATTGCGACCCGCTGGGGCTTTCCGGATGCCACTAACTTCCGGGTGCCTGATCTCCGTGGTGTTTTCTTGCGCGGGGTGGACTCGGGTCGGGGACAGGACCCCGACTTCAATGCGCGAACCTCCGCTTACCCAGGCGGAAACACAGGAAACGCGGTAGGTTCCTACCAAGACTCCGACAATCGGTCCCACCAGCATAATGTTTCTCTCTCGGGGAACACGGGTGATGCGGGTAATCACAACCACGGCGTGAACGCCAACCCTGGCGAGAGAGGACTTATTCGCCGTTCTGCCACGAGCGACCCAGGCTGGACGACTGATGGCGCGGATGGCGGGGGCAGGGGTAATGAGCCAGACGTCGTGAACGCTCCCTCCGCGATTCCTTTCGATGGAAATCATAGCCACTCGATTTCCCTTTCCGGCGTCTCCGGGGCGACGGGTGGGAGCGAATCCCGGCCCAAGAACGTGTACGTGAATTACTTCATCAAGTACTGACGCCTTTCAGTGACCAAGCTCCAGAGCCCCGCCAAGCCTCCCGCCATGTGCCGCAACCTAATGCCCCACCGGGGACTGCTCGGCCTGATCCTTGCGGGAGTGGCGTCCGTTTGTGCGCAGACGCCGCCGACACTGGAGAACGACGTCCGCAATATTCTCAGTCAGCAGCCGAGCTCGGCTTGGCCGCCGCCACCGCCGTCTATCGTGGTGGACCCGCGTACTCCCACCGCCAACCAATTTCGTGCGGGCACCGTGATCGGCGGCTGGCAGACTACGCGGATTTTCAATCGAGGAGGAATGGTCGAAAACGGAGGATTCGAGCTGCCGGCGGTCAGTGCATTTCAATACTCACCGACGGCGACCAGCGCCTCCTGGACGTTTGAAAACAACGCGGGCGTGGCAACCAAGGGAGATTGGTTTTCCGTCGATGCGCCCAGTGGTCGACAGGGCGCTTTTTTCCAAAACGCCAACGCTTCGGCGCGGCAAGTGGTGGCGCTGAATTCCGGTACCTACAAGGTCGTGTTCAAGGCCATCAGTCGGCACGTCACGCCGGCCAATCCTCTCCAAGTTTATCTCACGGTCTCTTCAGCTTCAACCCCGGTGCTCGTGGCAAGCGTCGCCCAGTCGGCGCTTTCCTCTTCGGAATGGAGGGGCTTTGAGTCCTCTCAAGTCACCGTAGGATCTGCTGGTTCCTACACCCTTCGCATCGTCGGTTTGGGGGTGAGTGGGGTGGCGGATGTAGCGACGGTGGTGGACGATGTTCGCATCCTGCTCGTGTCGACCCCGAGCGTCGTAGTTGCGGGTAGCGCTAGCCAAACAGCCGGATCCACCTCGCTACTCCTCCCCAAGGGCGTCCCCTACGCCAACGGTGCTCCGGTCGCCAACCAAGGCGTGCAGGTGGAATACGTGCGGATGTCGACGCCGTTGGTCGGACGGCAGGTGGGTTTCGCGCTGGGGGACGTCATCCCTCCGCCTGCATTTTCCGTGGCGGGAGTCGCTCTGACCGAAGACCAGAAGAAGTCGTTCTTTCTGCCCAATCCAGTCAACGCCACCAGCGAGCGGTTCTACTACAGCAAGCACGCGCAACAGGTGTACGCGACCCAGCCGGGCGTGGTCGAAGTCACGTGGCAGGAGCGCGCCTCCGGAGCGCAAGTCACCCGCCAGTACGTGGTATCCGCGTCGCCCTCCAAGCCGGTGCGTCGGGTTTACTGGACGGAAAATGGTTTCAACGGTCCGGTCATCCAGATCCCGACTTCCCGGGTTTCCACGGTCAACGTCGTCTACAACTCCCTGTTTCCGGCGACTGTGGCCGAGGCCTATGTGCGTCCGGGAGAAGTCTCGAACCCGTCCGCCAATTCCAACCTCCCTCCCGAAAAACGCACTCTGTGGTTCAGCACCCTCGATAACGCGCTCCATGCCTATAATCAGGAGGGGCGCGTGTTCATCGAGTTGCTGGGCTCGGCGAAGGCCGGCAACCCCGACGAGCGCGAGTCTCTGGGAACCGAAATCGTGGAGGTCATCAAGGAGGCGCGGCCGGAGTTCGTCCGTGTGGCGATCGGCGATCAAGTGCTCCCACCCGGAGGCGATACCTCTCTCCTGGAACGGGTGGTGGCGGGGCTGAATACGACCGCCCCGCAGGAGCCGTTCCTCTACCAGTACTATTCCGCCGGCTCGCTGCGCTCACGGCTCTTCGCGGTGCGCCAAACCACCCAGTTGCTTTCGGGTGGAGTCGAGATCCCCAGCAATGAGGTGCTGATCTACTGGATGGAGCTCGGCAACCTTAGCATCCAATGGCCGAATACGTATGCGGGTTACGCGTTCAACTGGCCAACGGATCTGACCCGCTATTCCATCTATGCCCGGTCCCTGGATCCCAGCGCGGACACGGCGGTCCAGTTGAGCTCGGGCAACAGCGCGACCTTGGTTTATCAGGACGACTCAACGCTGGCTCACGCGCGATTGGGGTCCGATTACCGGTTTTCCACCACGGTCACCACCGCCAATCCCACCGGGAGATCCCTGATCCGCTACACCAGCGGCGACGAGATCTGGTTCGAACGGGTTTACTCCAAACTCGACACCACCTTCACCGAATACGCGGCGCCCATCACGGTGAATGTGGGAGCGCGGATCGTCGCCCCCGGGGGGGCCTCGAGTGCGGTCGGTTACATCCGCACCGCCAGTGGCACGGCCTATAATCCCAAGGCTTACAAAAACCCCTTCGAGGTCGGTTTCACGGAGGCGGCCAAAGGCGCGATCATCGGCGTCAACGCCTTGGCGGGCAACGATGAGCTGGAAGTCTGGTGGTACACGGCGAGCACGCCGGCCAGCCCGGGGATCAGCCCCACGCTGTGGCCCTCGATGGTGCGTAAGTACAAACTGACGTGGCCGTCGAGTCCGGCGGAGATCGTGCTCGCGAGCAACGCAGGGTCGGGCGACCTGCCGAGTCTGCAGTCCAAGGGTAGCATCTATGTGCAAAACAACCGTGCCCTGCACGGCTTTAACCCGAACGAAGAGCATGCCTTGATGTTGAATGGCCGGGCTTGGGCGTTGCGCGATGACCTGAATCGCACCGACTCCTCCCAGGCTTTCGTGCTGCTCGATTACACCGAGGCGGATGACATTCCAGCCATGGCGGTGTTCAAGGTGCTGCGCGAAAAAGCGGTGGAGGGAAAAATCTTCTCGTACACGGCCGAGGCGGGGAAAGTGCTCCAGGCGCCGATGCCGCTGCCCCTCCTGCCTTTGCCGACGCTACCCTCCGGCGTGAGCTCGTGGAGCGCGTACTTTGATACGGCTCCACTTTGGTTCCCCGCTTACCAAGCGGGTGAAATTGTCGCCAACCACGAGGTGAGGGCGGGAACGACCGCCGCACCCATTTCCGCCGACGCGCCCGCCAAGGCGGACCTCACGTGGAGCCAGACCAATGATGATGCTCCCCGTTACGGGGAGTTCACGTTCCTCGACCGCAAGGGAACCACGTGGATCTACCGCGGCATGCACAACGAGGCGCGCACCGCCTCCTTCACCATGCGGTACTTCTACCGCACGCAGGAGGGATTCCATTTCCCTGAATTGGGCGACGCCCAACCTGCGGTGGGAACCGTGGTGCCCTACATCCGCAAGACCGCGACCGACAGCCCGGTGAAGGGTGAGCCGCTCGCGGTACGTTTCACCCCTGTCTGGCCGGCTTCGGCTCCGGAACTCCGGGTGGGCGAATCGCTCATGACGCCGAAGTACGGTCTGCCCGCGGTGCGAGGACAGACGAGCGCCGAGGTCATCTACCAGCAATCGATCGCCAAGGATACCGCGGGCCTGCAAACCAGCGTCACCCTCCACGATCCGACGCGGGCCAAGGTCTATGCCCTTGGTTCAGGGCTAACCAAAATTCCCGGGAGTGCCGCCACCGACGTCTACATGGGGAAGACATATTTCACCCGGTTGCCGCCTCACCTACGGGAACGTTTCTACTTCGATCCCAACCGCGGGGCGAAGGGCAGCCTGGTCCTGATCGGCCAGTTCAAGGACGAGGTGCTGGGAGACGATTACCTGCTGCTCAATCGGCTAAGCTCGGCCGACACGACCGCCCTGAAGGAATTGGTCTCCAGTGCCGATTCAGACCGGACCGCCTGGAACACCGCGATCGACGGACTCAGCACCCGCCTCGAGACGTTCAAGGAGAACCCGGTGAAGAAGGGTACCTACATCGTGGATACCGCGAAAAACCGCGATGTCCTCGCGGGTCAACTCGCCTCAATCGACAACGACGATACCGCCGTGGACTCCTACGCGGTCACGGCAGTGGGCGGCGGACAGGGATTCGTCGTCATGGTTGTCGGCAACGGCCGGGCCTTTACCCCGATCGACGAACCGGTCTCCGTCCAAGTCTTCAAGGTGGTCCCGCCCCTTTACCGCGGAGAATTGAAGGTCATCCAGTCCGCCAACCCCCTCGACGAAAAGCTGACGCTACGGCATTCGAGTGATTTCGGCGGAGACGCGGCTGGATACGACTTCGAGTGGATGTATGCGCCACCGGTGGACGGGGCCGCGCCTCCGCTCTTCACTTTCACCCGGCAACTTCTGCTCGGTGATTCGACGGGCTGGCAGCTCTATCGTCAGCCGCCGGCTAATTATCAGGACCTTCGGGCTCTCGAGTTGAATCCGGATGCCAGTCCCAAGCCGGCACCGTTCAACGCCGCGACGCTGGTGGCCACACCTGCTTCGTTCGCGGTCCGCGACTCCGGTGATACCGCTGATCACGGCACCACGCTGCCGCAGGCCGCTTTCAGGAAAGAGTTCACCGTCAGCGGCACACTCCCGCTGCGGGCCTATCTTAGCGTAGAAATCGGCAGCCGCGACTCCGCGGATGTTTACCTCAATCAGGCCAAGGTGGCCGTCGTTAACCGCCCCTCAGGCAATACCCCGAACGTGTCGTCCCCGGGAGGCTACTCCCCGCTGCGGCTCGTCTACGAAATCCCGGCTCAGATCCTGAAGATCGGCCGCAATGTCGTCACTCTGGAGCTTTATTCCGATGCGGACATCAACGCGGCCTCGGTCGTCAACGTTCGCATCGAGGGCACCCAGATGACGCCGACTACCAACGGCTGGGTGAAGCTGGATGCGGCGAGCGACGAGACCATCGGCGCACTGAGCGGCTCCATCCGCGGCAAAAGCCAGCACGTCATCCAGGGTAACAGCATCCTGACGCTTACCGACAATTACTTCACGATGCGCTACCGAGCGCGGGATAGCGCGAACTCCGCGTTCACCAATAACGCCGGATGGTCGCAATGGGTGGATCCCCAATTGGCGGAGGGTTGGATCAAGCGGGCGCTGGCGGGCATCAATCCCTTCCAGCAGCGCGTCACGAATCTCTTCAGCAACGAGATCAACACCGACGTGAGCTTGGTGCAGCAGGCGGGCCGGCGCTGGGAAGGCGACGTGGCGCTGAATCTTTCCAACATCAACAGCTTCGGCCTGATCGAGATCTACGAGACGATCCTGCGTCGCGGCAAGGGACTCAGCATCGAGGGCACGCCCGCGATCAATTACCCTGCGGCCAACGACGCGCTGCTCCTCGCGGCCGGTTATCTCTCGGACCTCTACATGATCCTTGGCAACGAGGCCTATGCTGATGCCGCCAACCCCACGATCGCGTTCGCGACTGACAGTGGGTCGGCCTACGGCGCCGCGACCACCTCGCTTTTCGCCTTCAAGGGGCAGCTCGCGACGGTGCTGGACGAGGAACTCACCCTGCTCCGCGGCCGCGATAATTCCCTGCAACCGGGCACGCGGATCAATCCGGTCTACAACCGCCTGATATGGAACTATACGCGCGGCATCGATTCAGGCGAAGCCGTGTATGCGCTGAATTACAACATCAAGGACATGGATAGCGATGGTATGGTCGGGGCGACCGACGCCGCGTCCCTTTACCCGCAAGGCCATGGTGACGCCTACGGTCACTACCTCACGGCGCTCACGGTTTATTACACGCTGCTGGCGAATCCCAACTTTTCGTGGTCGCCCCGGACCGAGGCCGTCACGGTGCTTGGTAAGCCCGTTTCGGTGGACTACATGGACGAGCGGAAGTTCGCGACCGCCGCGGTCGCGTTGTCCCGGACCGCGGTGCAGATCACAGACCTGACGTATCGTCAGGACTACGACGCGGCTTCGACGACCTCTTGGGATTACCTGACGGACGGCAAAGTTACCAATGCAGTAACCCGGCGCTGGGGGGTGGACGACTGGGCGGTGCGCGGCTGGCAAGGCGCCTACTTCAATTGGATCACCGGCAACTCCATGCTTCCCGCGGTTGACCCTGATCCTTCGCACGAGGGCATCCAGAAGATCGACCGCACGACCGTGAACGAGCTGCGGGAGTTGGTGAGCCAAGCCTCGTCGCTGCAGCAGACACTGAGTAACGCCGACGGCCGCCTGAACCCGCTCGGGCTCGCCTCCGGTGCCCTGGCCTTCGACATCTCGGCGGCAGACGTCGACAAGGGCATGACGCACTTCGAGCAGATCTATGCCCGCGCGACGCAGACGCTGCAGAACACCATTTCCGCCTTTGAGAACGCGCGTTCATCGACGCAATTCCTGCGGCAGCAGGAGGACAGTCTGGCCGCGATCCGGAGCGCAATCCAGCAACAGGAGGTAGCCTACACCAACCAGCTGATCGAGTTGTACGGCAGCCCCTATGCCGACGACATCGGCCCCGGTAAGACCTATGTGCAGGGTTACGCGGGGCCAGACCTGCTCCACTACGGCTACGTCGACGTTCCCGAAGGCTTGGTCAC
>Ga0315902_10008392_pt1 | contig 14002 bp, 5 predicted proteins | sample LakEriMetagenome_9_FD_203523 | JGI IMG/M metagenome (GOLD analysis project Ga0315902, IMG submission 203523) | Freshwater fungal communities from buoy surface, Lake Erie, Ohio, United States - Buoy 12 MA117 | ecosystem: Environmental > Aquatic > Freshwater > Lake > Lake biofilm | place: USA... | reverse complement strand
GCTGAATAAAACCCCACAACTGCCAAACTATAAAAGGAAACGCCAAGATGAGCCCGCCGACCACGCATACCAAGATATCAGCGTTCATGTTACCGCTCATGGTGGTGCTTTGCAAAACAAGCTTGGGAGGATCGAGACACAATTGATCACCGAGTCCTATTGTGTGCGACCAATCGCAAAAAGCACGATAGGTTACGAAATCGGCCTTGCGAGGCCCCATGATGATATCGTTGACTACAATATCGTGAAAGATGACAACGATTATGACGCCTATGACCACGCCAACGACCGACCACCACAGCCTTCGACGCAACTCCTCGAGGTGCTCCAAAAACGACATATCTTTTTGCTGTTCGGCCACGGCTAGAAAATTCCCTCCTTCAATATGTCGTGCAAATGAATGATACCCTTGTATTTATTGTCGCCCAAAACCACCAGTGTCGTGATGTTGTGTTTCTCCATCACTTGAAAGGCTTCCACAGCAAGCGCCGTGCTTTCTATTGTCTTCGGTGAACGACCCATGATGTCTGAGGCCTTTGTCTTCGCGACATCCATTTTGCTGCCAAGCATGCGACGAATATCACCGTCTGTTATTACTCCCACGAGCTTTCCCTTCTCTATTACCGCTGTAGCTCCCAGGCGCTTCGAGCTGATTTCTACGATTACTTGCTTTACAAGACTCGATGGTGCAACTTGCGGTGCGGCGTCGTTACCCAATAAGTCGGATACGCGGGTGTACAATTTCTTGCCGAGCGCACCACCCGGATGCACGCGTGCAAAGTCGCCGGAAGAAAAGCCGCGTTGCTCCATCAGGGCCACTGCAAGCGCATCGCCAAGGGCCAACTGCAAGGTCGTGCTAACGGTTGGCGCAAGGTTGTTTGGACAAGCCTCTTGCTGCACCGGAGTGTGCAACACAATATCTGACTGCTTTCCCAAAAAACTCTTCTCATTGCTCACCATGCCGATGAGGGTATGACCCATGCTCTTCACCAAAGGCGCAAGCACTTTAATCTCCGGTGAGTCGCCGCTCTTCGAAATACAGAGAACTACATCATTCTTTTGAATGGTTCCCAAATCACCGTGAATGGCATCGGCGGCGTGCATGAACACAGCCGGCTGACCTGTACTAACCATTGTTGCCACTATTTTCTGAGCGATGTTTCCGCTCTTACCAATCCCTGTAACAATGAGGCGTCCTTTGCTACGAATTAGTAATTGAACGACCTTTTCGAATCGCTCATCCACCAGCTTCGCTTGCTGCAACAGGGCTGTTCCCTCCAACTCCAGCGTTCGCTTCGCCGAGTCCAGAATAGATTGTTGTTTTTTGGCCATGATTATGAATCGGCAAAGATGCACACAACAATAGGTTCCCACGAAACAAATCAGTGTTCTAACGTCTGCACAAGACGGGAAACGCGTCCAAACAAATTACCCTTTAACTTGTTCTCAACGTGCCTGAATCATCGACAAAAACCTTGTAAAATCAGGCGTTACAGACCATTCCTTCCATTGCAAAAAAGAATTTTTTTGTTCGCGATTTCAACGCTACATTCGCTTTCCTTTTTTTAAAAGGGTGTTAGCACATGGTTAATCTTACCGGTTGTGCTACCAGAAAGATAGTTGAGACGCGTGTAACCTAATTGAGTATGCAAACACTTACTGACTTATCTCCGAAAGATGCGCTGAAGCAATTTTTCGGATTCAATAATTTCAAAGGGCTCCAAGAAGGAGTGATCAATTCTGTGCTTGAAGGCAACGACACCTTTGTGATCATGCCTACCGGTGGAGGAAAATCGCTTTGCTACCAATTACCGGCTATCATGCTTGAGGGAACAGCCATTGTTGTTTCTCCGCTCATTGCACTCATGAAAAACCAGGTGGATGCCATCCGCGGATTTTCTGACTCCGATGGTGTAGCCCACTTCATCAACTCATCGCTCAACAAGACTGAAATCAACCAAGTGAAGAGCGACATCCTCGAAGGCAAATGCAAACTGCTCTACGTTGCTCCCGAGTCGTTGAATAAGGACGAAAACGTGGAGTTCTTTCGCGGAGTAAAAATTTCGTTTGTAGCAATCGATGAAGCGCACTGTATTTCTGAATGGGGTCACGACTTCCGTCCGGAGTATCGTCGCCTTCGCCCCATCATTGAACAGATTGCAGACTGCCCTATCATGGCGCTTACTGCAACTGCAACGCCCAAGGTTCAGCAAGACATTCAGAAAAACCTCGGCATGTTGAATGCGAAGCTGTTCAAGGCTTCTTTCAACCGTGCCAACTTGTACTACGAGATTCGCCCAAAGAATAACGTAGGCAAACAGATTATTCAATACATCAAAGCCAATAGCGGCAAGAGCGGTATCATCTACTGCCTGAGCCGCAAAAAGACCGAAGAAATTGCAGAGTTACTGCAGGTCAATGGCATCAAAGCATTGCCTTACCACGCAGGTATGGACGGTGGGCAGCGCAGTAAGGTGCAGGATAAGTTTTTGATGCAAGATGTGGATGTGATATGCGCCACGATTGCATTCGGTATGGGTATCGACAAGCCCGATGTGCGCTTTGTGATACACCACGACATTCCGAAGAGTTTGGAGAGCTACTACCAAGAAACCGGACGTGCTGGTCGCGATGGTGGTGAAGGGGTGTGTGTCGCTTTCTACTCACCGAAAGACATTGAGAAGCTCGAGAAGTTCCTGCAAGGCAAACCTGTAGCAGAACAAGAGGTAGGAATGCTGTTGTTGCAAGAAGTAATTGCCTACGCAGAAACCTCCATGAGCCGTCGCCAATACCTGCTTCACTACTTCGGTGAAGAGTGGGATCCCGTGAATGGCGAAGGAGCAGGCATGGACGACAACTCACGCAGTCCGAAAGAACAATTCGACGGAAGCGAAGAAGTGAAAATGATTTTGGAATGCATCGCCGAATTCAAAGAATTGCACAAGGCAGCATTCATCTGTAAGGTTATCGCCGGCATTAAGAACTCTGAGGTGACCACCTACAAAGGCAATCAGAGCAAATACTTCGGCGAAGGAAAAGAGCACGACGAGAAATTCTGGAATGCCATTGTGCGCCAGATGTATGTGCGCGGATTGGTTGCGAAGGAAGTAGAAACCTACGGCACACTCAAGATAACTGCCGAGGGCAAGGACTTCATGAAGAAGCCACAACCGTTTATGGTGGTGAAAGAAGTGGAGATCGGCGAAACCGATGATGAAGATTTGATCATCCCAAAGCAAGGCGGAGGCGCAGTAGACGAGACGCTGTTCAAGATGTTGAAGGATTTGCGTCAGCGCATGGCCAAAGAAAAAGGCATTCCTCCTTACGTGGTGGTGCAAGACCCCGCCATGGAAGAGATGTGCACGCAGTACCCCATCACGCTCGACGAGATAGCACAGATAGGTGGAGTTGGAAAAGGCAAAGCCCAGAAGTTTGGACAACCCTTCATCGATCTCATCAAGAACTATGTTGAGGAAAACGACATTGAGCGCCCAATCGACTTCGTTGTAAAGTCAACCGGAACGAAGAGTCTGCAAAAAGTACAGATCATTCAGAATATTGATAAGCGCATACCACTTCCTGATATCGCAAAAGGTCTTGGCAAAAGCATGGGCGACCTCATTCACGAATTGGAAACCATCGTGTCATCGGGCACCAAGCTCAACATTCAATACTTCATTGACGAAGAGCTCGACGACGACCAGCAAGATGAAATCATGGAGTATTTCATGCAATCGGAAACCGATGAAATCCGCGCCGCAGAAGAGTATTTCGATGGCGACTATGAAGAGGAACCGCTGCGTTTGATGCGGATTAAATTCATGTCGGAAGTCGGCAATTAAACTCTGCTGTTCACGAAAATCTGTGTAGCGACGCGCAGCTGCGCGTTGCTCGTTCACGATTACGGATTACGAATGACGGATTACGAATGACGGATTACGCGGAAAGGCGGGCTTTTCGTGAGGTGAAGACGTGCGTTGATTAGCCCACGATTTTAATCGTGGGACAAATAACGATTAGATTTCCATCAAAAACGTTTCGAAGTTTTTCGGTGTAATCAAGTTCGTTGTTGCTTCAGGATATGCGCTTGTAAACGCAGTGCTGACAGCTCCTCTAGCCTTTTCGTTCCATTTAAACTCGAAAGCTTTTAGCCCTGCCGCCGACTCTTCAATCAAATCAACTTCTTGTTGGGCGGTGGTTCGCCAGAAGTAAGCACTCACACTCGCTTGCTCGTTATTGATGAGTTTGCGCCGTTCACTCATCACCCAGTTCTCCCAGAGCATGCCTGCATCCGCGCGCATATCCACAGAACTCCACTGCTCAATGATGGCATTGCGCATACCGTTGTCTACAAAATAAATCTTGCGCGACTTCTTCAACTCATTGCGCTTGTTCCGTTGGAAGCTTGGCACTCGAAAAACAACGAAGGCCTTCTCTAATAAATCAACGTATCGCTCAACCGTTGACACGTCTAGGCCTGTATTGATAGCCAATTCATGATTCGATACTTGCTGCCCGATTTGAAATGCGAGCAGTTTCAGCAAGCGCTCAAACTTTTCAGGTTTCTGAATTTTCTCAATAGCATAAATGTCCTTATACAAATAGCTTTCGCTCAACTCTTTCAGTCGGCGCTCCTCTCGGCCGCTCTGCACAACGATTTCCGGATAGTAACCATAGATTAATCGCTGCTTGAGATGCGACAATTCATCTATCAATCCTTGATGTCGCACCATTTCGCGAAAGCTCAACGGATAGAGTTGCAACGACCATTTGCGACCTGTCATGGGTTCGTTGGTCATGCCCGACAACTCGAGTGCAGAAGAACCCGTGATGAATAATTCAACATCGGGCATTTGATCTACCAATTGCTTTCCTACCAGACCCACTTCATGAATGCGCTGCGCCTCATCGATGACCACAATTGTGTTGTCGCCAACCAGTGTTTTTAAAAAAGCGGTACCGGCATTTTTCAATCGCTCTCGAATAGTAGCGTCATCGCCGTCGAGCCATAACACGTTTTTTGTACTGCCGAAAAGGGACTTCAACAAGGTGGTTTTTCCTACTTGTCGTGGGCCGGTAATAACGATGGCCTTACCTTTCTTTCGCAATTCCGCTACGATTTGGGTTAAATCCCTGTTAATCATACAACAAAGATAGAAAACAACTTTTCGAAACCGAAAAATATATATGTTTTTTTCGGTTCGAACCGAAAAAAATATAGGGAAATTTGGGGTGGGGTGAGCTGCGACGACACATTATGTATAAGGCACGCTGCAGCATTGATAATCTGCACGCCTAGGATTAACAGCGAACACCGAAACGCAACGACAAGCGCTCCCTTGCGCGTAATCCGTCATTCGTAATCCGTAATCGAAACCTTGTATCTTAAGCCAACTTAGCCAGCAGTGTATTCATACTCACCTTCGCTTCCACTATCTCCCTTACACGGTCGATGCTTACGCGCTCTTGCTGCATGCTATCGCGCTCGCGGATGGTAACGCAGTTGTCGTTCAGCGTATCGTGGTCGATGGTGATGCAATAGGGTGTGCCGATGGCGTCTTGGCGGCGATAACGACGACCAATAGCGTCCTTCGCGTCGTATTGGAGGTTGAAATAGAGCTTCAGTTGATCTACAATTTCGCGGGCCTTCTCGGGCAACCCGTCTTTGTTGAGCAACGGCAACACTGCTACTTTCACGGGTGCCAATGCCGGCGGAATACGCAACACCACACGCTCGGATCCGTCCTCCAGTGTCTCTTCGGTGTAGGCGTAGGTAAGCGTTGCGAGGAACATGCGATCGAGACCAATCGAAGTTTCGATGACATACGGCACATAGCTCTCGCCGCTTTCGGTTTCGTGGTAGCGCAGTTTTTTACCCGAGAATTTCTCATGGTTGCCCAAGTCGAAATCGGTGCGTGAGTGAATACCCTCGAGCTCCTTGAAGCCCATCGGGAAGTTGAACTCGATATCGCAAGCCGCATTGGCATAGTGAGCCAACTTCAAGTGGTCGTGAAATTTGTAGTTCTCACTTCCCATGCCCAAGGCCTTGTGCCAATTGATGCGCGCATCTTTCCAGTAGTTGTACCACTCGCCGTCGGTGCCGGGCTTGATGAAGAACTGCATCTCCATTTGCTCAAATTCACGCATGCGGAAAATGAACTGACGAGCGATAATCTCATTGCGGAACGCTTTTCCGATTTGTGCGATACCAAACGGAATTTTCATGCGTCCGCTCTTCTGCACGTTGAGGAAGTTCACGAAAATACCTTGCGCTGTTTCGGGGCGCAAATAGATGGTGGCCGCATCTCCGGCTACAGAGCCGAGTTCGGTCGAGAACATCAGGTTGAACTGACGGACTTCGGTCCAGTTGCGAGAACCCGTTTCGGGATCCGCAATTTCAAGGTCTTCGATGAGCTGCTTCAAGCCCACCAAATCCGAAGCCTCGAGAGCAGCCTTCATGCGGCTCTCTACGTTGTTTATTTTCTCTTGATTGCGCAACACATTGGGGTTGGTTGCGCGGAATTGTTCTTCGTTGAACGCATCGCCAAACTTGTTCTTCGCCTTCTCGACTTCCTTGTCGTTCTTGGCTTCAAGCTTCTTGATGTAGTCTTCCAGGAGCACATCTGCGCGGTAGCGCTTCTTCGAATCCTTGTTATCGATGAGCGGGTCGTTGAATGCATCCACGTGTCCGCTGGCCTTCCAGGTAGTTGGGTGCATGAAGATGGCCGCATCGATGCCCACGATGTTCTCGTGCAGACGGGTCATGGCCTTCCACCAATATTCCTTGATGTTGTTTTTCAGTTCCGAACCGTACTGACCGTAGTCGTAGGTGGCGCTGAGGCCGTCATAGATTTCGCTCGATGGAAAAACGTATCCGTATTCCTTACAGTGCGAAATAATTTTCTTGAGTTTGTCGTCTGAATTCTGCATAGCGGCGCGAAGGTAATACGCAAAAAGGAAGGCACGCACCTCAAGCAACCCTTTATGCCCCCATTTTGTCTGACGTTTGGCCTAGGCCATATACCTTAGCACCAAATCCACGTTGGCATGAAAAATCAACTACTCACGCTTTTTGTATTTCTCCTTTCGAACCTATTCACCCTGGCGCAAATGCCGCTCGACTATGCGTTCAGCTCCGAAACACAAGGTTGGTATGCGCCCCTCAGCAACGATATAACGGTGTATAGTCAATCGTTTGACGACATCGTGTCGCCACCGATTGAAATACCGGCGTTTTCGATGGGCGGACAAACGAGTAGCACCATGTTTATCTATTCCAACGGATTCATTTCCCTTGGCACAACTACGGGTGTAGTGAATTATTCGCCGCTTACCACGAATACCAACGTGACCATTATTAGCCCTTTCGGCACCGATTTACAGAGTGTCGATGCGTCTTCTAGGATCAGCTACAGTGTGGATAGTGCGGGCATTCACGTTCAATGGGAGAATGTGAGAAGATACAACGTGCCCGGTGAGTCATTTTCCTTTCAAGCTCACCTGCTGCCATATGATTCGTTGATCACGTTTGTGTATGGTGGAATGAATAACATTGCCACATTGACCACCTATGCACAGGTTGGTTTGCGAGTTGGCTTCGGTGTATGGCCCGACGAGATAGCTTGTCGTTCTGTTAGTGACGACAGTTTCTGGTTCCCTTCACAAGCGGGTTCTGCCAATGCTTTTACGTGCGCCTTTGACAACGACACACAGCCTTTTTCAGGGTTGACATACTTGTGGGAAAACATTCCCAACATGATTGGCGGCTGCACGGATGTAACGGCCTGCAACTTCAACTCATTTGCGATGTACAACAACGGCACGTGCGATTACTGCTCGTGTCAAGTGTGTGGTTGCATGGATTCGCTCGCTTGTAATTTCGATGTTAACGCCACACTAAATGTCGCTTGCTCATTCGATTGTTTCGGTTGTACCGACGCCACCGCTACCAACTTCGACCCCAATGCCACCTTCAACGATGGTTCGTGCTTTTATGCCGGCCAAGGTGAAACATGCGCTGACCCTATTGTTGTCGAATGTGGCATTCAATACACAGGCAACACGCAGAACGTAGCTAACGACAATCTGGTGGCGGTCATTACAAGTTGCCAATCCACTATCGGCACTGCAGGTCAATACTGGTATGTGCTAAGTGTTCCGTCGGTTCAAACCATACAAGTGTCGACGATGAGTCCGCTCACCGACTTTGACACCAAGCTGCACGTGTTTTCTTCAAACAGCATCAATGCCTGCGGTATGATGAACTGCATTGGTGGTAACGACGATTTTGGCGGCACCCTGCAGTCGCAAATGACATTTGTAGCAAACCCGGGGTTGTTCTATTTCATCCGTGTTGGAGGCTACCTAGCCCTAAGCGGAAACTTTGAGTTATCGATAGATGGCTTGTGCTCTGTTGGATGCACGGATGCCACAGCGTGTAACTACAATTCAAACGCCCTTGCAGACGATGGCTCATGCGAGTATTGCTCATGCAATCCTGCTTGCGGATGCACGAACGTAAACGCTTGCAATTACAACCCACAAGCTACCATCGACGATGGTTCTTGCACTAGCTCGCTGCTCGTTTACATAAGTTCTGATACCACCATTTGCGCGGGTGAAACCGTTTGGTTGTGGTCTTACGCCAGCGCCAATAATGGCAGCTATGTGTGGACGGCCAATGGTGTTGAAATTTCAACCACTTCGGAAGCGTCTGCCACACCAACCTCGAATACGCTGTTCGAACTGACCGTTACAGATGCCAACGGATGCACCGGGTCGGACATGGCCATGGTGAGTGTTTTTGCATGTATTGCAGGTTGTATGGATGCAGATGCCTGCAACTTCAATCCGGATGCTACCAGCCAAGGCAACTGCGATTACTCGTGCCTGGGCTGTACGAACTCGGAAGCACTTAATTACGATGCTTCCGCCACGGTCGACAATGGCTCCTGCTATTTCGCCGGCGAGGGAACAACGTGCGACAACCCCATTACACTTTCGTGCTCCGAGGGTTGGTACACCGCCATGACGGTAGGTGTTGCCAACGATAATACCACCAGCGGCTCGAACGTTTGTGGTAGTGTTTCAACCAGCGGTCAACGCTGGTACGTATACGAAGCAACATTTAGTTCTACAGTAACCATCAGCACAATCAGCTCGCTGACGAACTACGACACGTACCTGAAAGTATTTACCGGCTCATGCGGCAACCTAAGCTGCGTAGCATTCAACGACGATATCCCGGGCACCAACTTCCAATCGCAGGTTGTGTTTGAAGCACAAGCCGGCGTTACCTACTTCGTGCGCGTGGGTGGATTTGTTTCGCAGCAAGGAACCTTCGGACTCACATTCGATTGCGGTGGCGGATGCCTCGACCCACAAGCGTGCAACTACCAACAGTCGGCGCCTTTCGATGATGGATCCTGCACATATGGAGCAGACTGCTATGGCTGCACCGATATAACTGCAACGAACTACGAGCCGCAAGCTGTCTACAACGAAGGCTGTGAATACACCACCGTTATTGTGGTTTATCACGACACCAATGGCGATGGTATTCGTCAAAACAACGAACCGGGCATGTCCAACTGGGCCGTATATATTCCAAGCCTCAACGCAACCGTATTCACGAATACAAGCGGAATAGCCACCTTAACCGTAGCACCCAATGCCAGCACCATCCAATTGGTGAACAACAGCACAGCTTGGGTAAGCTCAAGCCCATCGGTAGTAACCATCGACGTTCCGACCAGCACCTACGCATCATTCGGACTAATCCCAGCCACAGGTGAGGCGTTTTATGCAGCCGGTCCATACGATGGTTTCTGGGATATCATTCACTGTGATGATGGTTACGAAGCAGGTGTGTTTTTGAACAACCTGGGTACCGTTGATCTTTCCGGAACACTAACGCTCACTTGTGACCCACTGTTTACACCTGAACAAGACACCTACAGCAGCATTGCACCCGACCAGGTAGCTGCCGGCTTTGCACAATGGAACATCAACGCATTTGCCGCCGGTAGCAATGGAATCTTCTCATTCCACATCGACGGCCCCGGCCCTGTCAATATTGGTGTAACGTACAACTTCGTGTTCCATTTGGTGCTGAATGATGCACAGGGCAATGTGATATACGACAACAGTTGGACCACCAGTCCATTCATTGCGTGTGCATACGACCCCAATGATTTAACAGCAACACCTGAAGGCTATGCAGAACCCCATTTCGTATTGGCCGGCGACCGCATGCAATACCGCGTGCGTTTCCAAAACACCGGTAACCTGCCCGCAGAAGATGTGCGCATCGTGGGTGCGCTCGATCTCACTCAATTTGATTTGAGCACGTTCATGCCGCTTTATGGATCGGCTCCCTTTGTTACCTGCTTGCTCAACAACGGTGTAATCGATTTTACCTTCAACGACATCTACCTACCCGATGCTACCAACAACGAGCCCGAGTCACACGGATTCGTGGTGTATGAAGTTCAACTGCAGCCCGGTATTGCTCCAGAAGACGTTGTATTTAACGAGGCAGCCATTTACTTCGATAACAACCCGGCCATCATCACCAACGAAACTTTCCACACGATTTTCGACTGCACATCGTTCACGCCAATGACAGGCGACAACAGTGTGTGCTACAACGAAGCTATCAGCTTGAACGCTGACCAATCGTACGTCGAAACGTATGCGTGGAGCATCGACGGTCAACCGATCGACAATCAGACTTCCGCGTTACAAACCACGCTCAATGCCGGAACGCATTCAGTGCAACTCATAACCGGTAATCCATTGTGTTTCGAAGAACATACTATCAGCGTTACCGTGCACGATGAGCCACAGCTCACTATGCCTATCGATACTGCAGTATGTGAATTCAGCATCATCAATTTGTCTGCAAACGGAAACGGCACCATCGAATGGTCGAATGGCGTGAGCAACAACGGACTTTTCGAAGTAGCTGAATCGCAAACTCTCACGGCCACACTGACTTCACCCGAAGGTTGTGTTGCCTCAGAAAACTGGAACATCGAAGCACTGGCACTGCCTTCAATTGCATATACCGTTGACGGCTTACAACTCACCGCGCTCGATGGCGCTGCATGGCAGTGGTACTTGAACGGAGCGCCCATTCAGGGTGCAACAAGCAACAGCTACACTATGTCGGCAGCAGGTGCATACAGCGTTGAAATAACCAGTCTGGGCGGCTGCAGCGTAATGAGTGGCGTTACGAACTACATCGTGGGAGTAAGCGAAGCAAGTGAGTTTGGCATTCGCGTTTATCCGAACCCAATGGAAAATGAGTTGCGTGTCGATTTACCGGCCGGAGCATTCACCATCGAGTTGCGCGACCTTACCGGACGACTGGTTGCTACCCGCACCAACTGCACAAACAACTGCACGATTGCTCGCGAAGGCTGGGCCTCGGGCATGTATGAACTGATCGTAACAGGAGAAGGATTGTACACCCGCAGTCGATTAGCTGTTCGCTAATCGACCGGGTTACTTATTCTTTAATGCGTTTCCTTCCAGGTAGTGAAGGCATTTAATCCGCAGTTGAGCCAATCGGTGTACTTCTTTACATCCGGGTTGTATTGCTCAATCGGAGAGAGCAAATCACCCTTCGGCGAAAGAAGCGCATACATGGGTTGAGAATTGTTGCGGAATGTTTCGGTTTGAAGCGTCGCCCATTTATTACCCACGGTTTTAATCATCTTCTTGCGTCCGTCGCTTGTGGTGTAAACAAATTGCTCTTCCGCAGGAAGTTCTACCTTCTCATCGACATACAGCGAACACATGATGTATTTGTCAGAAAGAATAGCTCTCACCATTTCATCGGGCCATACAGTGTCTTCCATTTTGCGGCAGTTTACACATGCCCATCCCGTGAAGTCGATAAAGATTGGTTTTCCTTGCTCTTCAGCTGCCTTCATGGCTTCTGCCAAATCCTTGTAGATGTGGAACTCCTCTTCGTAGTGATACCATGAATATGACTTGGGTGGCGGGAATCCGCTCAAAAAATCAAAACGATTGAGTTCAGATGGAGGCAATACACCCGGTATCAAACGCAAGGTGAAAATCACAATCAGCGAGGTGAAGGCAATCTTGAATTTCGACCAGCCCTTTGAGCCTTGACCGGGCTTAAAGGTGAACACCTTAAACATGTAGAGTGCCCAGAGTACACCCACCACAATCCACAACGCAAAAAAGGATTCACGCTTGAAGATGCCCCACTGTTCTACCAAATCGGCATTAGACAAAAACTTAATGGCCAACGCCACTTCCATGAATCCGAGGGAAACCTTGAAGTCGTCCATCCAACCGCCTGCTTTCGGCAGTTTCTTCAGCAAACTCGGGAAAGCAGCAAACAGCGCAAATGGTCCGCCGAGCGCAATACCAAAGCCCATCATAGCCGCAGAAACCTTGGCGGCAGGCATCGATAGCTCGAGACCTAAAAAGTTGAATACACCCTGGATATCGGTGCTGTAAATGCTTCCAATTACAGTTCCCAGAATAGGACCCGTGCACGAAAACGACACTATGGCCAGTGTAAGCGCCATGAAGAAAATACCAATAGCACCGCCCAATTCTGAGGCGCTATCCACTTTGTTGGCCAAACTACTCGGCAAGGTGATTTCATAGAATCCAAAAAAGGAGATGGCGAACACGAGGAATACCACAAAAAAACCGATGTTCAACCAGGTGTTCGTTGCTATCGAATTAAGCACTTCAGGATCCACGTTCTTCGACAAATGGAAGGGCAACGACAACAGGAAATAAATCATGAAAATGAAGAAGCCATACATCGCTGCGCGTTGCTTTCCCTTGCCTTTTTCAGCACCTTTCGAGAAGAAAGAAACGGTAAGCGGAATCATCGGGAATACGCATGGTGTAAGCAGTGCGAGCAAGCCACCAATCAAACCAAACAAGAAAATGGCCCAAAGACCGTAGTTCTCTTTTGCTTGTCCGCAGTTGTTGAGAGGATTGTCGAGGTTAACACCGCTCATTTTGAATGGATCATTGCCAGCAGGAAGCGTTGACTCTGTGTTGGCCAACGGATCAAACTCTGCGGCTTGCATGGTATTCGGATCGAATTTCACATGGATGGTTTGCGGAGGCAGGCAGCGCGTGTCGTTGCATTGCATGAAATCGATCGAAACCGTAATGGGGCTTTTTGAGGTGCCTACCGCAACAGCCCTTGTCTCGAACACCACCGTGCCTTCGTGGTAGTCGATATTCATCATAAAATTCTTGTCGTAGAGTCGCTTGGGCTTGGGCTCGTTGATGGGGGCGCTCAAATCAAAATCTACACTCTTTGTAAAAGAGAAAGTGGTTGGAACAGGGCCCTCGTTGCTTTCCAACTTCTGAGCATAGATGTGCCATTCCGGCTCCATCACTGCCTTGAAAGTGAGTAGGTATTCCTTTTCTGATTGTGCCGAAATTCCAAACTCCCAGTTAACGTGGTTCTCCTTGGCTCCTGCAGTTGCAGAAGTTTGAGCGCCTTCTTCAGTAGTTTCTTCACCGGAAGCATTGGGCGTAACTTTCAAATCAAACAATTCAGGATCCGGGAAAATGCAACGCTCATCGTTGCACGCCATGTATTCTACCACTCCGGAAACTGTAAACGGCTTATCGCTCTTCGCTTTGATTTTTTGCTTGAAAACTGCGCTTTTCTCGAAATAGTTGAGGTCCATTTCGAAATTTGGGTCAAAATGAGTGATGTATTTTCCTTCTTTGGTTTTCCCTACCATTTCGAAATCGGGGCCTGCATTTACCTTCAGTGTTGTAGGAATAGGGCCAATAGCATCGGCTTTGTCGGACACAGAAAGCGCATAGACGTGCCAGGTATCTTCGATCGTCGCCGATGCGCTGATTTCATACTCATTGTTTTCGAGCGGTTTAACAGAGAATTTCCACTTTACGGGTTGGAAAATCTGTGCAACAGCAAGGGTGTGTACTGAAAATAACGTTACCAGCACCAAAAGTGCCTTCATCG
>Ga0315902_10008391_pt1 | contig 14003 bp, 8 predicted proteins | sample LakEriMetagenome_9_FD_203523 | JGI IMG/M metagenome (GOLD analysis project Ga0315902, IMG submission 203523) | Freshwater fungal communities from buoy surface, Lake Erie, Ohio, United States - Buoy 12 MA117 | ecosystem: Environmental > Aquatic > Freshwater > Lake > Lake biofilm | place: USA... | reverse complement strand
GGTGTTTGTGATGGACCTTATGGGCTTTACGGATTGCCATGAAATAAGGGGTATCAATATCTCGCAACCATTTGAATCGTCTGTGGATGTAGACGTCGTGAATAAGGAAGTATGCAAAACCATATGCAGCTATTCCATATCCTATCCAAACGGCGATGTAGTTATTGCTCATCATTCCCAACATGATACAAAGCCAGGAAGGGATGGCATAGATTAAAAAGAATACATCGTTGCGTTCGAAAAAACCAGGTTCCTCAACATGATGGTCGGCATGAAAATACCACATCAACCCATGCATGACAAATTTGTGTGTTGCCCAGGCCATGAACTCCATCACGCAAAAAGTTGCAATTAAAACGAATGGTCCCCACCAATACATATTAAAAGATGTTAAGCAGTGTAAAAAACAGTATCATTATTATGAACAAGGTATCATGTACTTTGTTCGGTTCCGAAAGTTTAAATTTAAAATAAATTAGATGCAATGGCAAGGAGATGATGAACCAGCAAAAAAAATTGTAGAAGGGAATGTTTCCATCTGTCCAGCTCCAGAAGTCACTTTTCATGGCGACAGGCTCAAGGAGCACATCCAGCAAGGTCATTAATAGCGATGAAAGGACCGCTGAGGGAACAGCCGGCAATGTTGACCTGCTTACAAGCGACGCAGAGGCTGCCGCTAATATTCCCCAGTTTAATCCTATGACAACTGGAACACCGCTCCATTGAATACCGAGGTTCTCCCCGTATGAGTAATCTCCAAAAAGAAGTCCGGTCTTGGTTCCGATCCATTCAGCAGTCATTCCCGTGAAATAACAAATAACGAGGAAAATAATAAAGTTGAATTTTGAGGTCCTTCTGGCGAGGACAAGAATAGAAAAGGAGAGCAACAAATTGAAAAAAGACAAGGAAAGGAAGTATTCCCGAGTTTCAGACATCAGGATCCCTATTGTTCCAACAGTGTAAAATATGATCAGGATCGCTATCAGAATGCGATCTTTGTGCGGTTTCAGTAGAGTTGATATGTTTCGATTCATTGATTCGTAAAACAAAACCAGTTCTAAATGGTTCGATCTAACCGACCTTTGATCGCATTAGATATGGTATCTTCGGGTGTTCTGAAATGGATATTTAGTCTATCAAGGACTTTTGAGGGATCATAGATTGTATTGGTAAATGCGGTCCTTGCACTTGCTTTGGTAATTACGGGGTCTTGGTTACGCAGCTTGGCGCTCACCCATGACAATCGCCATACCAGCCCCATTAACCACTTTGGAGCACTGATCGAAGGAACTTTTTTACCCAGTTGATCCGCGATCATGGTAGTCATTTTTTTGAAAGTCACGTTCGTCCCTGTGCAAAGGAAGCGTTCGTTTTTTGCGTCACTTTCCATCAGTCTCACCATGATCTCTGCCAAATCCCTACCATCGACGAAGGCGTTCGAACCAGATGTGTAAAAGTGAAGTCCGTTATTCACTGTTCGGAATATCGCCAATGAACTTTCATCCCAGAATCCTGAACCGAAAACAACGGATGGATTTACGATGACTGCATTTAATCCTTCTTCAACCCCTCTCCAGATCTCCTTTTCCGCTGAATATTTTGACAGCGAATACCCGCTGGTCTCAGGGGATTGTTTCCACTTCAATTCTTCGGTTACGGTCTCGCCGGTATTTTCACCAAGAGCTGCAGTGGAACTGACGTGGCAGATCTTCTCTACGCCTTCTTTCAGACAGGCATTTACAACGTTTGCAGTTCCCTCTCTGTTGATCTTCATCAATTGATGAAAATGCTTTTCAGCGAACGACACAAAACCTGCACAGTGATACACTTTTTTCACACTTTTCATAGCATCTTCCAAAGAGACGATATCCAAGATGTCTCCATCGAACCATTCTATCTGTTGAAATTTTTCAGCACCGTGTTCGGGGTCATAGAATTCAAAGAGACGTTTCACCCTTTCGGACCTTGAAGTGTTTCTGGAAATGGCACGAACAGGGATTCTGTCCTGACAAAGACGATAAAGCAGATGACTGCCCACTAAGCCTGTTCCGCCCGTTACAAGGATCATTTGATCAAAGGTACAATGTTTCTGTTACACCTCAATTTTTAAGATGGATTAATAGGTGAAATTATATTCTGAAAATTGAGGGCACCTGCGCGATTAAAGGAGTTAAAATGAACGACGAAAGATTACTCAAAAGAACGTTTCTTGAGGAGGATTAAGGTTGACCGAGTTCCGTAGCAGGGTCCCAAAACAATTCCTTGAAATGAAGGACTTGATCATTTTTGACATCAATTCCTTCTTCCTCCAATCGTTTCTGCATATCGCCGGGGGGTGAAAAATGCATTTTACCTGAAAGGAGCCCATTTCTGTTGACGACTCTATGTGCCGGAATTCCGGGTATTTTATGGGAAGCATTCATTGCCCAACCTACCATGCGGCTAGAGCGCGCACTACCGAGATATTTCGCGATCGCTCCGTATGATGTCACCCTTCCTTGCGGGATGAGTCGAACTACCTCGAAAACGGATTCGAAGAAGTCTTTGTGTTTGTCATTGAGAGGGGTGATCAGAGACACTGCGAAAATTTTGTTTAATATAGATAAAATGAAAGGAATATTCAGTTTTCGTTATTACTTCCGAACAATGCTTTGAAACCAATAACCTCTAAATATGCAGTCTGTGTGTTTAATCAGTTTTCAGAAAAACAAGAGATCGTGAACGTTCCAGGTTGGGGTCCTTGACCTTTAAACCGCATTTTTTTCGATTCTAAATTTGTTTTGCTATCTTGTTCCTCTAAACAATGCAAACTATGAAAATGAAACTGAGCTATGCCTTTATGGTTGTGCTATTTGCAGCTATGAGCTTCTCCTCTCATGGGCAAGAATGGGTACAGATGATGCGTGACCCTAATGTTAACTTTTACGATGTACAAACATATTTCAATCAGTATTGGGAGGGTAGGACGATCGAAAAAGGAAAAGGATACAAAGCATTTCGAAGATGGGAAGCCTACATGGCTCCAAGGGTATATCCTTCTGGAGATATGACACTGCCAACCAAGACCTACGAGAATTTTATTCAGTGGGAACAGGAACAATCTCAAGCAGGTGTCATAAAGTCTGTTGCAGGTAACTGGACCATTCTCGGACCTGTAGGTAAACCATCCGGCGGGGGTGCAGGGCGATTGAATTTTGTCCGTTTTGACCCGAATAATTCAACAATAATGTATGTAGGAGCTCCTGATGGAGGACTTTGGAAAACGACGAATGGCGGGTCCAGCTGGTCAACAAATACGGATCAGCTGACAGTTATTGGAGTAACGGACATAGCGATAAATCCTGCTAATACACAGACCATGTACATTGCTACCGGTGACGGTGAGGCCGGCGATTCATTCAGCACAGGTGTGCTGAAGTCAACGGATGGAGGTGTAACATGGAATACAACAGGTCTTAACTGGACAGCTAGCCAGGGTAGGACGATCAGCCGTCTGTTGATCAATCCGACAAATCCTCAGATCCTGATGGCATTTGGCTCTAACGGCATCTGGAGAACAAGTGATGGTGGAGCTACATGGACGCAGCCTACAGGCACATTCAACGGAGTGATGGACGCAGAATTTAAACCCGGCGATCCAAATACCGTGTATGCTGCTGGTACGGTTTTCAAAAGGTCAACCGACGGTGGATTAAATTGGAGTACGATTTCAACCGGACTTACGGGAATTGGTCGTTTGTCGATAGCAGTTACCCCTGCAAATTCGGCATATGTCTATGTTCTTGCGGCTAGAGGTTCGGATTCCGGTTTCCTTGGTTTGATCCGCTCAACGAACAGTGGCACTTCCTTCACTACCCGTATGGCTTCAAATGCAACGAATAACATTTTAGGCTGGGATAATGGCGGTGACGCCGGGGGACAGGGTTGGTATGATCTTGCACTTGCTGTTTCTCCGACCAATGCCGATGAAGTCTTTACTGGTGGAATTAACATGTGGCGAAGTACGAACGGCGGAACATCATTTACGCTGAACAGCCATTGGACAGGTAGCTACAGTAAACCATATGTGCATGCTGATATTCATGATATTCAATTCTTGCCTGGATCAGGCACCACCCTTTTTTCATGCAATGATGGCGGGATAAACAGGTCAACGAATAACGGAACAGGTTGGTCCGATATCAGCGCAAACCTTGCGATTGCTCAGCAATACAGGATTGGTCAATCAACATCCAATGCTTCTTTGATAATTGCAGGTCATCAGGACAATGGCACGAACCGTTTCAACGGAACATGGACGGAAGTCTATGGCGGTGACGGCATGGACTGTTTCATAGACAGGACAAACAATAACATTATGGTTGGATCATACGTTTACGGCGATTATTACCGTTCAACGAATGGAGGCGGAACATTCACTCCAATTAATACAGGATTGCCTGCAGGAACTGAATGGTTAAGTGTCATTCACCAAGATCCAGTTACCGCCACCACATATTACGCAGGTGGTAGAAACGCATTGTATCGGACAACCAATTCGGGTACCTCATGGTCTGCGCTCGGAACACCCACGGGAACCGGCGCAATTCTGGAGTTTGCAATTGCACCGAGTAATAATCAGATAATTTATGCTCTGAAATCAGGAACGAATGGTGTTTCCAAATCGACGAATGGAGGGACTAACTTCACCGCCGTATCGACAGGTTTACCGACAACAGTGCAGCCCTCCGGAATTGCGATTTCAAATACCGATCCAAATCTTGCATTTGTAACGTATTCAGGATATGGGGTTTCTACAAAGGTATTTAAGACAACAAACGGCGGAACAAGCTGGACGAATATATCAACGGGTCTTCCGAATATTCCTGTTAATTGCGTGGTGTATTCCAATGGATCAACGGATGCCGCAATTTATGTTGGAACAGATATGGGTGTTTACTACAAGAACAATACAAGTGCATGGATCGCATTCAACACGGGCTTACCGAATTGCGCTGTTACTGATCTTGAGATCTATTACTCAACCGGACGTTTGAGGGCTGCAACTTTTGGAAGAGGTACTTGGGACAGTGATCTTTACACGGCAGTACCGGCAGTACCTGCGGCCAGTTTCACAGCATCATCCACTACCATCTGTGTTGGTCAGTCGGTAACTTTCACAAACACCTCAAGTGGCTTACCCGATACGTATGCTTGGTCCTTTCAGGGGGGCTCACCGATTAATTCAATAGCAACAAATCCGACAGTGACGTATAACACTGCCGGAGTATATGATGTCACATTGACCGCTACAAATTCCAGTGGATCCAATACCAACACGCAAACAGCCTACATAACTGTCCTTGGTGGTACAGGTGGTTCTCTTCCGTTAACAGAAGGGTTTACCACCGCGACTTTTCCGCCAACAGGTTGGACGATCATAAATTTGGACCTGGGTGATACAACCTGGAGGAGAGAGGCAACCGTGGGTAATGCACCTACCGGTGGTAACAGCATGTGGTTTGACAATTTCAATTTTAATGATGCCGGCAACACAGATGAAATGAGAACCCCGCGTTTGAATTTCAGTGGTTACACCAGTGCACAAGTTACTTTTGATGTGGCATACGCGGCCTACAGTGCGACATATGTCGATGGTTTGGAGGTAGCAGTTTCAACCGATTGCGGCGCATCATGGGCGAATGAGTATAGTAAAACTGGTTCAACCATAGGGGCTGGTAACCTGCCTACAGTAAACCCTATGACCGCACTTTTCGTCCCAACATCTGCCTCTCAATGGCGAACGGAAACAGTAAGCTTGAATAGTTACATTGGTCAAAGTAATGTGATCATTGCATTCAGAAATCTCGCCGGTTACGGAAATGCTTTATATGTTGACAATATTAATATTACAGGAGTTGCTGCTCCGACACCCCCAACCGCAAGTTTTACTTCTGCACCATCAGGAACAGCATGTATTGGACAAACTGTTCAATATACAAGCACTTCTGCTGGTAGCCCAACAAGCTACAACTGGACTTTCCAGGGAGGTACACCTGCAACGAGTACAGCTCAGAATCCAACTGTAACATATGCCTCGACTGGTGCTTACAACGTTTCATTGACAGTGACGAATGCTTCGGGTTCTAACACCTCGAATCAAACAGCATATATAAATGTGATCAATACGCCAGCTACACCTGGTGCCATTACAGGTACAGCTTCTGTGTGTTCTGGAACAACCGGTCTGACCTATTCAATTGCAGCAGTAGCAGGTGCTACCAGTTACACCTGGACAGTTCCTTCAGGATCAACCATCTCTAGTGGTCAAGGAACAACATCCATCACTGTGGCAGCGGGAACAACTTCGGGTAACGTGACGGTAACTGCTACAAACGGTTGTGGAACGTCTGCAGCACAGGCCTTCGCTCTTTCTGTGAACGCTGCACCTGTAACACCCGGCACGATCTCAGGAACGTCGGCAGTGTGTTCTGGCTCAACCGGAAATACCTACTCAATTTCAGCGGTAGCCGGAGCTACAAGTTACACATGGACTGTACCGGCAGGTTCAACGATTACAGCTGGACAGGGCACAACATCAATCACAGTGATTTCTGGAGCAACGGCTGGTAACATAACGGTTACAGCGACGAATGGATGTGGTACCTCAGCGGCACAAACGTTCACATTGTCAGTGAATACTGTTCCGGCAATACCGGGAACGATCAATGGAACAGCAGCTATCTGTTCCGGATCAACAGGTAACACTTATTCAATTGCTGCAGTTTCCGGTGCAACAAGTTATGCATGGTCTGTACCGACCGGTTCAACAATCACCGCTGGACAGGGAACAACAAGTATCACGGTTACGGCTGGATCAACTACCGGAAACATTACAGTTACGGCATCAAATGGATGTGGAACTTCTTCCGCTGCTACATTTGTAATGTCCGTGAATACTGCACCTGCAGCACCTGGAACTGTTTCCGGATCTGCGACAGTTTGCGCAGGTGCTGGGGGAATTACCTATTCTGTCACCTCTGTTTCCGGAGCAACAGGTTACACGTGGTCTGTTCCTGCAGGGACGACAATAACTGCAGGTCAAGGAACAACAAGTATTACAGTTACAGCCGGATCAACTTCAGGTAATATTTCTGTAACCTCGAACAATGGTTGTGGTTCCTCTACCGCAACTCTCAAACCGATCATTATAAATACGGCGCCGTCAACCCCTGGAACGATCACAGGATCGGCAGCGGTTTGTTCGGGTACAACTGGTAATACATATTCGATAGCAGCGGTTAGTGGTGCATCGAGCTACACCTGGTCTGTTCCAACAGGCGCTACCATCACTTCAGGTCAGGGAACAACATCTGTAAACCTAACTTCCGGAACAACATCCGGAACAATAAATGTTACGGCAACAAACAGTTGTGGAACCTCTACCGCTGCAGCATTTGCATTAATTGTAAATGCTGTACCTGCTGCGCCGGGAACAATTTCCGGATCAGCAACAGCGTGTAGCACATCACCGGGTAATGTTTATTCAATTGCAGCAGTGACGGGTGCAACGACCTACAACTGGACGGTTCCAACCGGATCGACGATAACAGCAGGACAGGGTACTACGAGTGCAACCATAACGTTTGGTTCGACATCAGGAAATATTACAGTAACTACCAGCAACGGTTGTGGTGCTTCATCAGAGACGGTAATACTTGTAACATTGAGCAGTGCTGCTCCGGCAACTCCGGGAGCTATCAGTGGTTCATCGAATGTTTGTCAGTCTGCAACCGGAAACACCTATTCAATTGCTGCGGTTACCGGAGCAACGAATTATACCTGGACAGTACCCGTCGGTTCAACGATCACTTCCGGACAGGGTACCACTTCGATCGCAGTGGATGCCGGTTCAGTTGGTGGAACAATCTCGGTGGTTGCTTCCAGTACCTGTGGCACATCAGGTTCCAGTACTTTCACACTGACGATAGACCCACTTCCCACTGTAACCGATCCAATTGATCAAAACGTTTGTGAAGGGGGTGTCACTAACCTTGTTCAGTTCTCAGGAAGTGGTTCAACTTACACTTGGACCAATGATAACACCGCGGTTGGACTTGTCGGTTCAGGCAGTGGTGATATTGCTTCATTTACAGCAACGGATTTGGGAGTTGCCACCATTAGTGTTATTCCTGATCTAAATGGTTGTTTGGGAACACCCCAGACATTTACGATCACTGTGAATGCATTGCCTGTAGTTTCTCAATCAAACTATTCAACGGTTTGCGAGAACTGGAGTCCGGTAAGTTTAATGAATGGTTCACCTTCCGGTGGGTTTTACTCGGGTACTGGAGTTGCAGGAAGTACATTTGATCCTGTAGTTTCCGGAGTGGGTACATTTACAATTACCTATTCATTGACGGAAAATGGTTGTTCTAACAGTGCAGACGCGATCATCACGGTAGATGCGTGCGCTGGAATTGGAGAGTCAGAGGAAATCGCTATTCAGATATATCCAAATCCCACAAAAGCAATCGTGAATGTTACCGGAGATGATTTGATGAAGTTCGACATTCTTGAATTGACTGATGCGGCAGGTAGATTAATTCGAAAGTATGATGTGAAATCAACGACATTGACAATAGATTTCACAAGTTGCGCAACAGGAGTCTACTCACTCAGATTTAGAGGAAACGACGTCCTCCTCATTAAAAGGATCACAATTGAATGATCAATCAGAATAAAAAATGCGGTGATCTTATGATCACCGCATTTTTATGAATTGTGTTAACAGTATTTACTCTACCGTAACAGACTTAGCCAGATTTCGTGGTTGGTCCACGTTACATCCTCTCATTACTGCAATGTGGTATGAAAGCAACTGTAGAGGTATCGTCGCCAACAAAGGAACCAAGTGTTCGTCTGTATCAGGGATCTCAATCACATGGTCTGCTATCTCTTTCACATGAACATCTCCTTCTGTCACAATCGCGATGATCTGTCCTTTACGCGCTTTAACCTCTTGAATGTTGGACACAACCTTTTCATAGGAGGTCCCTTGTGTTGCAATTACGAAAACCGGCATCTCTTCATCGATCAATGCGATTGGTCCGTGTTTCATCTCAGCTGCAGGATAACCTTCCGCGTGGATGTAGGAGATCTCTTTCAATTTCAAAGCTCCTTCCAGTGCAACAGGAAAAGAACTGCCTCTACCTAGATATAGAGCATTAGACGCATTCTTATAAATATCCGCGATCTTTTCGATCTGAGAATTCTGTTCCAGTACCTTCTTCACTTTTTCAGGAATAGCTTCCAGCTCTGCAAGCATTGTATGGAACTTGCTCTCACTGATAGTGCCTTTTTTCTGTGCAAGAGATAATGCCATAAGCGTTAGAACGGTAACCTGCGCAGTGAAGGCCTTTGTTGAGGCTACACCAATCTCAGGGCCCGCGTGAGTGTATGATCCTGCATCCGTGATGCGCGAGATGGAAGATCCCACTACATTGCAAACTCCAAGGATCGTTGCACCCTTTGATTTAGCCAATTCCAGTGCTGCCAATGTGTCAGCAGTTTCTCCCGATTGCGAAACAGCGACCACCACATCATTTTCATTGATGATGGGATTTCGGTATCGGAATTCACTGGCGTATTCCACCTCAACATTTATGCGGGCCAGGTCTTCGAAAAGATATTCGCCAACCAGGCAAGCATGCCATGAAGTACCACATGCGACCATCACGATCCGCTGTGCATGGATCATTTTTTGCTCATATTCCTTGATTCCACCCAATGAAACCCATCCTTCCTCGGCATTCAGACGACCGCGGAAACAATCATTGATCGATCGGGGTTGTTCGTGGATCTCTTTTAGCATAAAATGCTCGTAACCACCTTTCTCAAGTGCTTCCAGCTCGAGTTGAAGTTGCTGAATATATGGTGTGATCTCCTGATTTCCAATATTCAATATCTTGAGCCCATCCTGAAGATCAACGATCGCGATCTCTTCATCTTCAAGATAGACCACTCTTTTCGTATATTCCACGATCGGTGTAGCATCTGAAGCAAGGTAGAAATCACCTTCTGTGCCGATACCCACAACAAGTGGACTACTTTTTCTTGCTGCTACAAGTTGATTAGGATTGTCTTTTGAAAGCACTACGATAGCATAGGCACCTACAACATTTTGCAAGGCCAGGCGAACAGCTTCCGAAAGTGAAACGTTTTCATTCTTCCGAATATCATCGATCAGGTGAACCAATACTTCCGTATCTGTTTCGCTTTTAAATACATATCCATGATTGATCAATTCTTTTCGCAATGAATCATAGTTTTCAATGATACCGTTATGTATCAGTGCGATTGAACCGTCGGTTGAATAATGAGGATGTGCGTTGACGTCATTCGGCGCACCATGTGTCGCCCAGCGTGTATGACCTATTCCGGCATGACCAATCAGGTCTTTATCTGCAGCAAATTCCTCAAGGTTGGAAACTTTACCTTGTCTCTTGTATAAATTGATCTGTCCGCTGTTCAACAATGCGATTCCGGCACTGTCGTAACCACGATACTCGAGCCTTTTCAACCCTTTCAGAATGATTGGATAGGCTTGCTTCTTACCAATATAGGCTACAATTCCACACATGATTAAAATTCGGTATAGGTAACGATTAACTTAGGTTTCATCTTATTAATGGTTTCAGGACCATTGAAGATCACGCGCTCTGCCGATGTTATAAATAATCGTGGAGACAGGATCAATTCGTCGGATATCACCTCATTCGCAACGAATGCCTGAACATAATTCCTTACATCGACGGTATATTGCTTGAATGAATAGTCATAGAATCCAAATACTCCGATCCCTGACAATGAGCCATTAAAAAACACAGAGACTGAAAGCTCATCTGCTGGTTGGTATTTTGCACCATTTTGATACTGGATCGGGAGGACAAGCTGAGCCTTATGGATCACCGCTTTTTCAGGTAGATTCTGCAATCCCGGTATTCTTACCACGGCTCTGCTTTTGAATGCCTGCGCATAGAATTCTTTTTGTCCACTGATCGTATCATTAATGACACTTTGAACAGGTTTTCCTGTGTTATTAATCGCAACATGATTGAAGTCAGCACACTCCGAATTAATTAGGAAGTCGAACCGTTTTTTTGTTCCATCCTGTTCATAATAAATGGTCATCTTAGAAAGCGGATCATTGAGATTGAAATAGAAGATCCCACCTCTGCCACTGGCTTGAGCACCATTATTGACACGCACATTCAGACCCTTAAAATAGGAAACAAAGTTTTCATTGGTTGTAAAGTTGGCACCTCCGGAACTTGCTTCAGCGATCAGCGCTTGCGCTAAGGAATTCTTTAAACGGATTCTTAGTTGTGTGTCAACGGTGTCTTCGCCGATTATTGTTATACCATCAGGATCCGGAGTAAATGTTCCGTAGCCAGGTTCAACAAGGTCAATACCGTTATTTGCCTTTGTCGTGAATGCATAATAGGTGGAGTCAAGATCGATATCTTCGGTCATTTGATAAACCTCAACAGTTTGACTGGACAGATCTCCGTAATAGTTGACATATTCCAAGCCAAGGACAATTGAATCGATCGAGATCGGAGCAGTTCCGAAGTTGGGATTTACCCCTGAAAGACGAAACTGTGTGTAAAAGCCTGCATCGACGGTTCCGAATTTAGGATCGTTATAGGAACCAAGAACAGCATACGCCGGGTTGTCTGTGATAGCCGAATCTTCAAGGATGGTATAGGTCGTCAGTGAAAAAGTATCAACTTGCGCTGAGTTTAGAAGATCGTTCTGGTTCAGCACACTGTTTCCAATGGAAGAATCCTTCTTCTTGCAGGAGATCAGCGCAGCAAATACTATTAAAAAAGTAGCGGAAAGTCTGAAAACCCTCCGCCACATTCTGGAATATTCGTTTGTCATGTTATATGAGAACAGATTCTTCAATTACTCTATTAAAAAACTCTGACATAGTTTTCGTTTGCATCTCTTCGGGAACGAATTCTTGTTTCAAACAAGTGGCCTCCTCAAAAATGACTTTCAATTCAGGACTTAGTTCCTCACTGGCAACGTTAATACCATCCGCATATTTTGTAATAACACGGGTGATGTTCCCGAAGCTGGTATCTCTCAGCTGATTTACAACATCATCGTCGAATCCATCAAATTTAAGTTTATCCCCAAACCTTGGGTCCCAATTTTTGTTAAACCCTTCGTTGTAGATACTGTAAACAACTTTTGTATCTGAAAAATGTGGGTCTTTGTTGTAAAGCTTTTTGATGTAAAGTGCCATTGGTGCAGTCATCCAACCATGACAATGGATAACATCAGGTTGCCAACCCAACTTTTTAACTGTTTCGAGAACACCGCGACAGAAGAACATCGAACGTTCATCATTATCCTCGTAATCGATACCCTTGTCATCGGCTACATTGTTCTTGCGCTTGAAATATTCATCATTATCGATAAAATATACCTGCATCCTCGCTGCAGCAATCGATGCAACCTTGATGATCAGCGGATGATCCGTATCATCAATTATCAGATTCATGCCGGATAAACGGATCACTTCGTGAAGTTGATGACGTCTTTCATTGATACTTCCGAAACGTGGTGTAAAAACACGGATTTCCTTTCCTGCCTCCTGAATTCCCTGAGGAAGTCGTCGGGCAGTACTTGAAATTTCAGATTTTGGTAAAAAGGGAGCGATCTCTTGAGAGACGAAAAGTATTTTCTTTTTCTCCATGAATGATTGATTCGTAAAAACAGATACAAAAATATAGAAAAAAAAGCGGAACTTCAACAAAAAGGAATAGTTTTGTCGCCTTGCGTATTCAGGGCATTCAGAGAGCAATGAACGTTTTTCATACAAGGACTGCAATTTCGGAAGAGGTCGAGAAGCTCAGAGCTGATGGGAAAACTATCGGTTTTGTGCCTACTATGGGAGCTTTGCATGAAGGACACCTGACACTGGTAAGACGCGCTTTTCAGCAGTCGGATGCAGTGATTGTCAGTATTTTCGTAAATCCTACGCAGTTCAATAACCTTTCGGATCTTGAAAAATATCCCCGAATGCTTGAAAAAGATGTTGCACTTTTAGGTTCGGTTGGCAATATTATCGTCTTTGCACCATCATACGAAGAAGTTTATCCTGCAGAGGATCAATATTTACCCATCGATCTTGATGGTCTGGATGAGGTCATGGAGGGAAAATTCAGACCGGGGCATTTTCAAGGGGTGGTTCATGTTGTCAGAAACTTGTTCAATATCGTGAGGCCGGACAAGGCTTTTTTTGGTTTAAAGGATTTTCAGCAGTTGGCGATCATCCAAAAAATGGTCCGTGTATTAAAAATTCCGGTAGATATAGTCCCATGCCCAACCACAAGGGAGAACAATGGTTTGGCCTTGAGCAGCCGGAATTTAAGATTGACTGATTCTGAGAGACAAGACGCACTGATTCTGTTTAATACACTTCAATTCGTCTCCGGTCTCAAGAAAGACTGTACTCCTGCCAAAGCAAAAGAAAAAGCGATCGAATTTTTTGCGAAAGGTAAATTGAAGCTGGAATATCTGGAGGTAGTTGACAGTGAAACGCTGCAGACATTGACAGAACACTGGGGGGAAAGTTCCACTTGTTGTATCGCCGCTTTTTGTGGAGATGTTCGTTTGATCGATAATGTTCAATTATGAGTTCTTACTCATTTCAAGTACTATGAACTTGTATCAGGAAACATTCTTCACTATTTAAAATTCATTTACCTTTGTCCCCGAATTGTTAAGAGGATGTTGATACAAGTTGTAAAATCCAAGATCCATAGGGTAAAGGTTACACAAGCGGATCTGAACTATATCGGAAGCATTACCATCGATGAAGATTTGATGGAGGCTTCTAACCTGATCGAAGGTGAGCGCGTACAGATCGTGAACATCAATAATGGTGAGCGTTTTGAAACCTATGTCATAAAAGGGGATAGAAAGTCTGGCACGATCTGTTTGAATGG
>Ga0315902_10008390_pt1 | contig 14003 bp, 17 predicted proteins | sample LakEriMetagenome_9_FD_203523 | JGI IMG/M metagenome (GOLD analysis project Ga0315902, IMG submission 203523) | Freshwater fungal communities from buoy surface, Lake Erie, Ohio, United States - Buoy 12 MA117 | ecosystem: Environmental > Aquatic > Freshwater > Lake > Lake biofilm | place: USA... | reverse complement strand
GCGGGGCAGACGCGAAGCGGAGGGCACGGGAGTCGAACCCGCAACCGGTTTCCCGGCACCACATTTCCAGTGTGGCCGCTAGCCATTCGCTTACCCTCCAAACAGCGGTTTTTTGCCTTGGGTACCCCTTTGGGCACCCCGTCCACCGGATTCCTCGGTGCATTGCGCCGCGAATCCGGCCCGCATGGTGGCAAGTATAACCCGCGAAATCGGCGGGCTACAGTGGCCGCCGTAGTGGCCGAAACCGGGGGTGCCCGGCCGGGCACGGCGGGGTACCCCAGGCACGGCCGACGGGGTACCCAGGCGGCCCGCCCCCCGGCTTGCCGCGGACCAAGGTTGTCCGCAGGCGCGGTTGTAATCGCCCCCCCCCCATGGCGACATCGGGACATGAACAGGTCGGCACGCCAAACCCCATAAAATGACTGGCGATTCAAAAGGAACGGGAGTTTAATGATGCTGAGACTCGCATGGATTATGTGCGCTACGGTTGCGATTGCAGGGGCCGCTAATGGCCAGGAATATGTTCGAGGGCATTACCGCAGTTCAAACGCATTTTCGCCGTCGCGGTACGTGGAACCGCACTACAGGTCGTCGCGCGATCGCAGTTACAACAACAATTGGTCGGTTCGCCCGAACGTGAATCCCTACACGGGGAACCGCGGTTCGGTGTCGCCGACGTGGAATGATCGCGCCCCGTCGCGTTCTTCATTCCAGGCCAGCCCGTATGGTTCGTCGTTCCGCAGTGGCTTCGGTCGGTAGTCGATCGCAGCATCCGCTCGCCACAACATCAGCGACGGGTGGCAGCGAACTTTCCCTGCCACCTCTTTTGATTGATTCGGCACCCAATGCCTTCCTGACTCCGCTCGCGTTCGCTGGCCAGCCGCGACGGGTCGCCCGCACTTATTCCCGCCGCAGCGCTTACGCAGGCTGTGAATCAGTTATCCCGAACCTACGGGCTGAAACCGTCGCGCTGCCGTTCTCGCGATGAAAGGCTTCGCTCTGCAAATACTCTGCCGCCTCGGCGACGAGCGTTAGCTCGATGTCGCCACAGCGTTCGCGAACGACAGTGGCAATCTCATCAATCGTGACATGGAAAAACTCTTTCCGCTCGTTGACGACGTTCAGCCGACGCGACGCGAATCGTTGATGCAGTTCCGTCTCAAGTCCCGGCGCATCCTCAGTGTAGATGATCGCATGAACGTCAAAGTCGAAAGGCACTGACGCATCCGACAGCTCCCAAATGCGATCCATCGGATCCAGTCGCCTCGTCATGCCAATTTTGAAGATGTTCGTGCCAAAAGAGCCCAGGTTGGAAATGACGTAAACGTGACCCGACTTTGTCTGTTGGGCACGGGAGATTGCCCGCTCCTTATTGGCGTGAGCCTCGGCTACCATTTGCTCCAGTTCCGCGAGCTTGGCTTGCATCTCGGCCTGTTTGGCCGCACTTGCAGACTCAAACTCGGCACGGGCCTTTGCCAAGGCAGTTTCGAACTGCCGTTCCTCGCGCTCGGCTTCCTGTTGAGCCCGTTCAAGTTCACGCTCGGCGATTGCTTGTTGCCGCATTTCTTCCTTGATGGCGCGCTGTTCCTCACGCTCGGCCTGGACCTTCAAGGCATGCTCGTATTCAAGCCGTAGTTCGTCCAGTCGCAAGTCGCGATATTGAGTTGCGATCAAGCAATACTGCATCTCGCCGAGTTTGTTTAACGATTCGAACGCTTTGTTGATACGGTTCTCCATCGTCTGATAGTTCGTTGCTTTCACCTTCGCGATTGCGGAATCGCATTCACCGTTGAAGGCTCGCACGAGGAGCGATAGGTATTTTTCTGTGTGTTTCCGGCCCTTCTCAACACTGCCGTCGATTGTCCATTCTTTGCTGCAAGTCGCGGCAGACTTAGCCTTGAGCATCGCCTTTTGCTTTTGGTAGTTCTGGTCGATCGCTTGCTCGTATCGCACCGATGTCGCGAAGCCAAAACGAGGCTTGTAGAAGCCCATTTCGGTCAGTGCAGATTCCTCACTTAGGGCGGAATGCTCGGCGCGCAAGGGGGCCAGTTCTTTTTCCAGGGTCAGCAGTTCGGCTTCCATCCGTTGCTTGCGATCGGCGAATTGGGATTGCTCGGAAGCCATCCGGTCATTGAATTGCTCCGATAGTCTTTTAGTCTCAGCGATCACCTTGGCTTTTTCAGCATCGGCGTCGATCACGCCTTGCATGCGTTCGCGAAGGGTGGCGAACGCGGCAGCCAACTCGTCTCGATCTGCTTGCAGAGCAGCTTTCGCCCCGGCATCAGCCCGAATCGTGTTCGCTTGCTCAGCAATCGCCTTGGCTTTTTCAGCATCGGCAGCCGCGATCGCTTGCGCCTTCGCGCGGAGCGACGCATACGATGCCGCCAACTTGTCTCGCTCGGCTTGCATCGCGGCTTTAGCCGCCGCTTCCTCGCCGAGTTTTTCGACCTTGAGATCACATGCCTGCAATTTTGTTTGCAGGATAAGTTTTTGTTGCCAGACCTGGACTAGCACGATCGACACAGCACCCGCGACGAGCATGAGAAGAATCGCAAAAAGCCATCCCATGAGACCGACCTTTCGGCAGGGTTTGAATGGGCGGGAGCACCCCCCGCCGGGGCCGGAGAGTAGATGACAAACCGGGGGGTCGGTCCAGTGCCCGCGGACCAAGGTTGTCCGCAGGCCCGGTTGTAATCGCCCCCATGGCGACCGCACCGGAATATGACGTGCCGATGTTCGTGCTGGCCCAATGGTGCAGCGTCACTAAGGCATGGCTGGAACTGCCGGGGCAGTACGGCTCGCCGCAGATGGCCGAACGGGCGGCGGTCGAACGGGGCATCTACCGCGTCGTTTACGTATGCGACGGCCGGCGGCTCGCGATGGAGCCTTTTGCCCGCGTGGGGGACGACTGATCTACCGCCCCCAGCGGCCCCGGCCTCGATCCCCGCAGCCAGCCCAACGGCGGCGGCTGCGCCCGTTGCCGCACCTCGCGGCCGTGATCGAGCACGCGGCCCGCATGCCCCCGCCGTGAACGCTCACGGTGCGTTGTACGGGGGCGTGCCACGGGCAGGGTGCCATCTGGCCGGCATCGAGTGATCGCCACTGCATCGACCGCGTGGGGCAGCCTCGGGCGATGGCGGTGCAACGTCGCGGCGAAATCGCCACGCAACAGCCCGCCACGTCCCCCGGGCACCGCACCTAATTCATCTTCGTTGATCCCACGCACGATTGAACGCCCACTCAAAATCACTAACAAACTCGTCGCGGCGTTCCGTCGGTACATCCATTTTGTCCGCAGCTTGTCGTGCTAACGCATTAAGCACGTCGCCGCGAGGGCGAACAGCACCGCGGTTTTTCATCTCAAAAGCAACCAGCCCGGCCGCGACGTGTGCGCCCTTGAGCTCTCCCTTTTTCGGCTTCTCGGCCTTGGCTTTTTCGCGGGCATCGGCCGCGGCTTGGGTATTTTGTTCACGCTCTTTTTTCCGCTCCGCAGCGGCTTCGGCCCTTTGCTCGCGGATCTTTTTCATGCCCTCGGGATCGACGACCTCCATAAGGGCAGCCATCGCCAGCAAGCCGACGAACCCAATCCACATCGCCGCGCCGACCTTGACCATCAAGGCATTTTCACGCAATAGCCACCACAGCGGAAAGAACACGTACCCGCCGCAAAGCCATGCAACTATTTGCAACGCAATGTTCCACCCGCCCGCCTTGCGGCGGTACCAGTTGCGGAAAGGCTCCCGCCCGCTTGCGTTCTCTGGACGTTGAACGGTGCCGGTCGCGGCTAGCGGTGGAACGGCCGGTTCATCTTCCGCACGTTGTGCGACTCGGCCTTGCGGCGGCGGTTCCGGCAATTTCGTCGCGGAGCCGCTTGCCGGGAAAAGACCTTTGACGTTCCCCGCGGGGTTCCACGGGCCGGCCGCGTTTATTGCCACATCCGTTTGACGATTGATCTTCCCTTCCGAAACCAGTTGTTTCAGCCGAGCCGCATCAAGCGGGCCGTAGACTTTCCCGCCGCCTCGCACGAACCATTGTTGACCAGCCATAAACCCTCCGCGGCTGCCCCTATAACCCTACTTTCGGATGGGTTATTCCGCAACGGCAGCCCCCCCGCATGCGGCTCGCCTGCGGGCCATAGGGAAAAACGGCGGCACTACAGCCCGTGCGGTCTATCGCTTGCCGGCATCCGCGAGAAAGGCTTGCAGCCGCTTGATCGTCGCGGTGGCCCTGGCCCGCGTGGCGATGGCCCGCCGCGAGATGCCCGGCCACAACGGCCGCAGCCCGCGGGCCTCGCGTTTCGCGTCGATGTTCCGCCGGATCTCGACCGGGGCGTTGCGGCACCGCTGCCGGATCACGTCATCCATCGCCGGATCATTCCAACTCGCACACTCGATCATCGCGTCGGCCCTCCAATGCGTTTCCCGTCTACCGTCATTCTCCCCGGTCCGATCACGTGCGGGCGAGAAACCGCCGCAGTTCCTCGGGCGTGATCTCGCGCCGAAACAGGTGCGGAAAACGATCCTGCACCTGAATGATCTCGGCCCGCTCGTTGTCGCTACGCTCGTCGCGGAGATTCGCAGCCGCGTCGTGCGCCCGCTGGGCCGCGTTCAACTCGGCGTCCGCGGCCTTGATCCTCGCCGTGCATTCCGCGTTTACACGCTGAAACGTCGCCCGCTTCTCCTCCAGATTCGCCGCGAGGCGCGGCAGTGGCTCGCGTCGTGCGATGTTCCGCGCCTCGATCTCGGCCACCCTCGCGTTGATGTTCCGCAGCCGGATGAATGCGGTGTGATCGTCGGCCAGCCGTGATGCGTCGATGCCCAATCGCTCGCACGCGGCGAGTAGCTCGGCCGCATCGGCCTCGGGCAGTTTGCCGTCGTGCTCGGCCATCGCCTTGCATCCGGCGCGGTATGTGGCGAGATCGCGGGCGAATGCTTCTCGTGCCCTTTCGTGAACGTCGTGCGTCACTTGCTCCAACACATCGACAACGGCAGCGGCCTTGCTCATGGCGGCGGGTTCCTCGGGGTTACGGATGAATCGGGCTGGTACGGCAATCATTACGGCGGCCCCTAATGGCAAAGATGATGCAGGCCCACGACGGTGCGGTTGCCGCCCGAGATGCGGTAGCGGGCGGGAAATCCTTCATCACGCCATCGCGTGTAGTCGATCCATTCGCGGCCATCGACCTCGCCCACATCGCGCAGGTGCTCGGCTTGGCACCGCAGCCACGGGCGGTCGCCGCACGGCGCACTCCAATGCAGCCGCACGCCGTCGATGGCCACATACTGCGATGCGGCGGGGTGCCCGGCTGGCGGTTCCTCGATGAACGGCAGCGGCGGCAGCCGGCCCGCCGCGTACATGAATCCCGGCCGGGTGCCGGGGGCAGCCTCGCGTACCTTGCCGATGATCTCCGCGCCATGCGTGTAGGCGATGCTTTCCCAAAAACGTTGCGTGCTCATCTCGGGAAACCGCAGCCACGGCCGCAGATATTGGGCGGCGGGAATCTCGGTCCACACCGATAGCGGCCCGCTACTTGCACGACGATGAATCAAGGCCGCGCGGCGGGTCATCGGTAAACGCTCATTTCCAACGGGTAGGTATCGAACTTGCCGCGTTTCAGCCATGCACGATGCCGCCGCAGCTCGTCGTCGTCGATGATCCCGTGCTCGCGTAGGTGTTTCGCTTCCGACCGCACCCACGGCTCGGGCACGTTGAGATAGTGCGTCGTCACGCTGCCGTCACGCTCGCAAACATCGACGATCCAAAACCCGTGCGGCTCGGGCAGGGGCAACGCCAACTCTCGCGGCGGGATCTCGCCCGTCGCGTACATCGCAAAGGGTCGGGTGCCGGGGCGGTGCTCGATCACCTTGGGCAACACGATCTCGCGGTGCCGGTTCCACTCATGTGCCCAATCGTCGTGAGTTTTGAACCGGCACGGCGGGCCGAAAACCAGCGGCACGCCGTAAACCAACATTTCCTCGATCTCCCAATCGAGCACTTCCGATTGCCCCTCGATGTACCGCTTGCGGATGCGTGCCGGTGCGCGTGGCATTAGCCTTGCCCCTCCATGCGTGCGGCGAGTTGCTGCAATTGCCGCGCGGCCAGCCCGCGAAAATCCCTTTCCAACTGCGCCGCCGGGTTCACGCGAACGCCACCGAAACGATCATGGAACGTCGCGCCGTCGCGGGTCACTTGCTCGGCCAACTGGGCCGCCCGTTCAAGACTCTCGCACGCATTCCGCAACAGGGATTCGCTCGCCGGCTCCAGGTGCCAACGGGTGCGAACGTCGTTCCACATCTTCAATCGCTCGCCCGTGAGCACGACGGGCGGCGGGCCGGCTGCGGGATCGACCGCCAGGGGGATCGCCTCGGCCGGGCGTTGATGCTTTGCACGGGCGTTGGGTGAGCGTGGCATGGGGGCGTTAGGCCGTGGGGTTTTTTGGACGGAAAACACGGGTGCCAATCCGCCATAGGGCGCACCCCCCGCGCCTCCCCCCATGGGACAATCTGGTTTCACTCAAGACGCCCCACACCCTTACCCCCCCTCCGGGGGTCTTTGCGGGTTGTCTCGTTGGCGGCGGGTCGGCTGGCATGGCGGCGTTGCTCATGTGGCGGTCGTCGGGTTGCCCGGCTCGATGCTGCGGGATTGCAGCCAGCGGTCGAGATCGCAGGCGCGATACCACACCCGCCCGCGACGTGGGCCGGATCTCGCGTAGGCCGGGCCGCGGCCTTGCATCGCCCAATGGGCCAACGTCGTCGGCGTTACCCCGAGGATGGCGGCGGCCTCGCGGCGGCTGTAGATGCGGGCATCGGTGGCGGGCGTGGCGTTCATCACATCCACACTACCGATCACGCCCATGAACCATGCAGTTACCAGCCGGGCATTCGCGGGCACCATCCGCGAGGGTGCGGGGCTTCGTGATGGATGGCAACACCCATCACGCATCCGCAGCCCGGCCGGCGGTGTGCGCAACACGCAGCACCGCGGCATCCCACGGCAACGTCGGGTCGGCTTGCAGGATCTCTTGCACCGACTGCCGCAACGTCGCCGGCACGGCACACTCGGCCGTATCGGTCACGAATCGGCTTTCCAGTTCCGCGATCCGCTGCGACAGTTCCGCATGGGCAACGCCGCATCGGTACTGTGCCGCGAGCGTGGCGTCGTCGGGGATCACCTTGGCAATGCCGTGGGCTTGCAGTTTGCCCTCGATCCACGCGACGAAATCCCGCGGGGCGAATGCGTTCAACTCGACGCGCTGGCCGCGGTAGACGTGGCGGGCCTTGCCGTTGCGGTAGGTGATCTCGGGATCACTGACCAGAAACGCCGCTTCATCGTCAGTCGCGCCATTCTCGCGGAGGTTGTCGCGCGGGTCGGCATTCGCTCGGCTGCCGGCACCGCCGCGCCCGTACATGACCGGCTCCGCTTGCAGGCTCCATTCCTGCACATCCTCGAGGCGCACGCCCAGGTCGATGACCTCGACCGCGTTGCGGTACTGGTAGCGGCGCGTGCTGTATCGCAGCGTGCCGAGAATCGAGAAACCCGCCTTGTCGAAATCGTGGAGTACGAACAGCGGCACGCGAGACTCGCCGCAGACCTCATCAACCAGCCGACGCGCGGCTACGTTGCTCAAACCCTTGGTAGACATGATTGCCAGGTCGTACCGCTCAGCCAGCCGCACGCGAGACAACAGCGGCGCGAAACCTTCTTTCTCGATGAACAGCACCGCCGCGTATCGGTTGCACGATCCATGCGTCGGATGCAGCCCTACTTTCGTGACGCCTAATGCCGGCATGACCGACGGTAGCGGGCCGCACCTCGCGAGATACCGCCGCACGTCGATGGTGCCGAGATTCACGACGTGGCGAGTATGCGGCTCGGTGAAATGCCCACGGTCGTCGTAGACCACATCCCATTCGCCAGCCACGTTGGGATTGTCCGCGATGAAATCCGGCAACAGCCGTTGCGTGAAGTAGGCATCGCTCATCTCGGCTTTGCCGGTGCGTGCCAGGATCAACGGTCGCGCCCGATACATGAACTGCCGCGCGTTGACCGGGAGCGTGCCGCCTTGCCCGTCGCTCGATAGCTCCGCGTACACCGCCGGCATGATCTCGTGCGCGGCTTGCTTGATGCTGACCTCGCGGGGCTTGTGCCGCTTCATCGCCTCTGTGCGGCGCAGCATCGCCCGCGATTCGCGTTCCTCCGCTTTGCGTTGCTTCCACCACGGCAACGTCGCTTTTTCGATGGCCTCGCGGATGCGTCGGGAAACGTCGGGCGACAGGGATAGCGTGCCCTTGCCGCGGTCGGTGTACGTGGCACCGACTTGGGCATGATGCACGATCATCACGACCGGCTCATCATCGCCCGCATACCGCTCTTGCAGTACGGCATCCAGGGACGAATCCCACGAACCGCTACCGCGTATGCGGAATGGATTGCGGATCGCTGCCGACCAGTTGACGCCGCACAGCATCACTCGGGTGTCGTCATCGACCATCGGCGCGGCGAAACCTATCTCGGTCACAGCCGGGCCGGCGTCGTCATCATGCAGCACCCGCACGTATCGAAACGTCTCGGGGTCGGCACCAAAACCGGCGGCTACTTGCTCCAGGTGCTCTCGCCCGATCAACCCTAGCCGCTTGGCCGCGACTGCCTTGGCCCGGCGACGCATGGCATCGTGCAGCGCCGCGATCATGGCGGCGTCAGGTTCCCCGTCGGGGGCCAATGCCGACAGCCCGGTGCGGGCCATGCCACATTCCGCGAGCACGTCACGCTGTATCGCCGTGCCGGCCATCCCGTCGAACATCGCGACGAACTGCCGTACCGGGCGATCTTCGCCACGGTCGCGGTCGCCGGCGATGCACCGTTTGGCTAGCGCGGCGAACTTGGCCGTGTCATACCAGTGAACGCTAGTCGGGTCGCACGGCCGCCACTTGCGCCACGCCGGATTCGTCGGCGGCTCGGGGCCGAACGTCTCGCCATTCCATTTCAGCGTTAGGGCTAGGTGCGGATTCATCGCCGTGAACGCTAGGTACATCCGCACCATCCGGCGGTAGACCACCCGCGGGCATCCGCCCACTTGGAAAAAAGGCGATTCGTCGTCGGTCAGTGAGCACGGTAAATGCACCGTCACGCGGGTGCCGTTTTTTACAACTCCCGGCTCGGTGTTGAGCGTGACGGCTGGCACATCCGATAGCCCGTCCACCGTCACGCCCATGACGTGCCGCAACCCGTTGGCCTCGATCTCCAGGCTGCCGGGGGCGTCGGGCCGCAACGCGAACGGCATCCCTAGCAACACCTTGGTGGCGTTGCCCTGCGCCCCACGATCCGGTGCCATGTAGGCTTCCCGGCTCGATACCCGACGGTCGAGATCCACGATGCCTTGCACCGTCTCGGCCGGCATCCCCGGCCCGTTGTCGGTCACGACGATGCAGCGGTCGGTGATCTCGACACTGACCTCGGGCGGCACGCCGGATTCCTCGCAGGCATCCAGCGCGTTATCGACTAGCTCTTTCACGATGACCTCGGGCCATCGGTCGCGCGTGTAGCCCGATTGCTTTTCCAATTCGGGCAGGGATAGAAACTCCAACCGCCGGGAGGTTGCGAACGTCTCCCGCTTGGCCGTCGCGGGTGCCGCCCTCCGCTTGTGCATGGGGGCGTCGGCGGCCGGCAAGGCAGCCGCCGCCCCTTCTATTTCTGGGATGTGGGAACCTGGGTTCACTAGGTTCGACACTCTGGGTTCACTAGGGTAGGGAATCACGGTTCACTAGGTGCGGGGTGCGAGCACGCGGTACGTGTTGGGGTTGCCGTTGATCGAGCCGCGTGATGTGACCTCGATCACGCCACGTTTTTTGAGCCCCGCGACGGCATTCACGACCGCCCGACGGGTCATGCCGGTGCGGCACGCGATGTCGGTCATCCCGATGCGTGCCAATCCGCCCGGCTTCACGTCGCGGAAGATCACCAGCCATACGCGAGTTTCGGCCTCGGTGGCATCCGCGAGCACCGCGTCTACGAATGCGTTCAACGCTGCCCAGCGGTTGCCGCTCGGCTCGGGGCTGGCGGCCGGCTTGGTCGTCGCCTTGGCATCGCCACGGCGTGTAGCGCGATCCGCCATCACGCTCTCGCGGTGCCGCCGCGTGTTGGCGTCAACGTCGGTTGTGGCCGCGGTCGTCACTGGCCGGCCCCCGACGGCGCGAACGCGGCGAACTCTTGGAACCCACTCGCACAGTAGGTTTGCGTGGCACCGTCGAATCGCAGTTCAAGGTCGCGAGGCTCGAGATTTCGCGCCTTACGGCAACGCCACGTCACACCGACCGTGCCATCCTCCGCAACCTCGGGTCGGCCGGCGTGCTCCTCAACCTCGCCCACATACATCAACTCCACCGCGTAGTCGATCTCGCCGGTGCCCTTGCCGAACTGACCGATACGCGACGACGTGCCGGCCGACTTCGCCATACTGCTAATGCACAGCACGGTGCAGTCACGCTTGATCGCCATTTCGCGGATGCGGCCGATGATCGCGTCTAGCTCTTGAACGCGGTCGGTCGTGCGGTCGGGGCTGCGAATGAGTTGCAAATAGTCGATAACGACCAACCGGGCACCCATCGCGGCAACGCGAGCCTCGATGGCATCGACGGTCAATGGTGGCGGCACGACCCCGAATCGTTCTCCTATGGCGTTGCACAACGCGAGATTGGCCGCGCGTGCTGCCTTGGTGCGTCGGCCGGCGTCGTGCATCGTGACCGGCTGCAAATCTGGCAACAGCGCCGATGCCACGCACGCCATGCGTCGGCCCAACCCATGCGGTGCCATCTCGCCCAATCCCCACACCGCCGCCAGCGTCGGATCGTGAACCATCGCCGCTAGTGCCAACTGGAGCGCGAGCGCGGTTTTCCCGACTTGGGGATAGGCGACCAGCGCCACGATGCCGCCGATGGGCAGCCCGCCCTCGGTCGGCCCGTCGAACCACCCCAACCCGGTCGGCACGACGGGCGTGCGTTCATACTTGGCCCACGCATCGACGCAATCGAGTAGGGATAGCGGGCGATTGCCGGCGGCGGCCTCACTGGCGGCCCGCACGCGCTCCAGGTGCCGGATCAATCCGCCAACGTCATCGGGATGCCCGGCTCCGCTCACGACCAGCCCGGCGGCCTCGATTGCTTGCCGGCGTTCATGGATGCGTCGCACCTCGGTGGCGGCCTCGCGGGCCAGCCTCGCGGCCTGCGAGCCGGTGCCGATGCGATCCTCCGCGAGCGAGATCAGTAGGGAGTGAGCATCGGTGCCATGCCCTAGGCCGTCGGCACGTAGGGCCGTCAACACGTCGGCTATCGTCGGGTCCACGCCCTTGGCCAGCGCGGCTGCCGTCGCCTTGAACACGTCGCCGGTGCCGTCATCGTGGAACATCTCCACGGCCAGCCCCGCGACGATCTCACGGGCCGTCGCCGTCTCGCGGTCGATGAGATCGAGCACGCCTGCGAGCACCTGGCGCTCGGCCTCACGGGCCACAAGGTGCGACACGTCGAACGGATCACGCGGCCGAGCCGGCCGGCGGGTACTAATGACCGCTGGCATGGTGCCCCCGCTTTGCGTGCTGACCCCGCGGGCACCGCGGGTCGCGTCTCGGGTCGAGATGCCGACACGGGTCGTGCCGGCCCCGCCATGCCGTGAGATTGCCGGCCAGCCCGACCAGCATTCCCACGTACCAATCGGGCAGCCCCTCGGGCGTCCACCGCTCGGGCCAGTTGCCCGGCCGTTGACGCCTGTCGTACTCTGCACTCATCGTCGCTTCACCTCCGGCGATCACGCATGGCGGGTTGCCGCCCGGCCATGCGAAAGGCTCTTTTGCGTCTATCGCGGCCCCGGTCGGCCTCGCGGCTTGCCGGGGTCGCGGTCTTTCCTGCGGGCCTTGGTGCCCGGCTTGTGGGTGCGGCTTGCTTGCCACGCATCCAGTGATGCCACGTCGTAGCGGATGCCACGCGACCCGACCCGCACGTAGGGCGGTTGGTGCGGGTTGTCCCGCCACCGCCATAGCCGCATCGTGATCTCGGCCACGCCAATGCGGGCAGCGGCGGCGGTCGTGTCGATCAGTGATTCCGATGGCTTGGTCGTCACGGTGGCGTGCTCCTCATTTCCGGCCGATACCTCGACTGTATGCGCCCGTATTCCCGACCATGCAGTTCCGCAAAAAGATTTTTCAGCGGCACCTATAGCGCCGTGCCGGGTTCATCGTCGGCGTCGTCATCCATGAGCGCATGCCACAACTCCTCGATGGCACCGCCCAGCCGCGAGATCGCAGCCGCGGCCTTGCTGGCGCTGTCGTCGGGATCGCCCGCGTCGTCGTCAAACTGTGCATTCCGCAAACCCGCGAGCGCGGCCGATGCGGTGCCCATCAGCTCGATGATCTCGCCGGTCGTTTCGTGCCACGACGGGTCGCCGTCAGCGGCCGCCCACGAAAGGTGCTCGGCTAATGCTGCCTTGAACCGGCAGCCAGGGCACGGCTCGCCCTCACCGTGATCGTGCCCGTCGTGAAATGCCACCATGTGTCGCACCTCCATGTGTCTCGCGTTCACCCGCCGCACATCACGACGGGCACCGCGTTGTCGCCGTGCCGGATCGAACGGGCACCGCGCCGGTAACTTCCGCCTGTTGTTCCGATATCAACCGCGATAAGCGATCCAATCGATGCAGCACGTAACCGAACTGCGCCGGTGCCGTTAGTTGCCCGAGGAACTTGGTAACAGCGTTTTTCACCGCCTCGGCCATCGCTTCATGCGCAGCTAGTTCCGGCCGCTCAATCGGATCGGCCCGCAGCGCGGCCGCCTGGCTCCGCGTCATCTCGGGCGTGATCTCGCCGGCCTTGATGCCAGCGGCCAACGTGTCGTCATCGAGTAGCGCCAACTCGTGCAGCGTGCCCCATGACTGCGGCAAACTCTGCACATGTGCAGGGTTTGACAGCACGGGGTGCCGGGCCACTCGCATCAACCGCTCGGCCGTGTTGAGTGTGAACGGCACCGGCTCTTGCACGACGTTGGCGTGGCCCTTGAACAGCCTCGCGAACTCGCCGTGCTCGCAGGCTTCCTTGGCCGCGATCAACTGGCGGCCGACGCCTACAATCCCTTCCACACTCCTTTGCCATTGGGCATTGATGCGCGGTGCCCAGTAATCCGCGAGAGTCTTTTTCACGTCATCACCTCCATGCGGTTGCCGCCGCTGGCCTACTTGTCGAACTGCTTTTGCTCCTCACGAATCAACTCGAGAAAAATCCTCCGAACGTCTTTCATCTCTGCGATTGACCAATGCTTTTCCCATAGCCGCATCGCTTCCCATCGCTGTGCGACCACCACCCGCAACTCGTCGTCGGGCTGCCGCTTCGCAGGCTTTGCAGGGCATGCAGGCTCTCCATGGGATAAAAGCGCGATGCACCGCTGCAACTCCGCTATGGCTTGATCGCGGTAGGCGGAATCGACCCTTGCCAACAAAACGACCGGTGTGCGGAGCGCGATCAACGCCCGCGTAATCTGCTCCGCGAGCCCGCCGTTTTTCCTGCGAGACTCGCCCGCGGTCGGCTTGTCGGGCTGTTTGCCCTTGGGACGTTTCTTGCCGGAAGCCTGCACAGTCTCGCGAGCCTGCACAACGTCGTCGGGCGTCGGGTTGTCGGGCAGCCTGGCGGCAGCCTTCACAACCTCGGCCTCGGTGGCCTTGATCTCGCCGGCCACAATCTCTTGCTCGATGCCCAGCTTGGCTGCGGCGGCCTGGAGCTTGCCGGCACGTCGCACCGTCGCCTCGCCCACGCCGTGCTCGTGGGCAATACGCTCCGCAGTCTTTCCAGAGTGGTGGTCAGTTTGACCACCACTTCGCCCCTTGCCCTTGCCGCCGTCGTGTGAGGTGGACCCCGGTTTTCGGGCGCCCTGATAAGGTGGACTCTCCCGGGCGGGAGGCACCCTATCAGGAGGATGACGATGCCGGGCAAGCGACGTGTGTATGGAGCTCCGTTCAAGGCCAAGGTG
>Ga0315902_10008389_pt1 | contig 14005 bp, 12 predicted proteins | sample LakEriMetagenome_9_FD_203523 | JGI IMG/M metagenome (GOLD analysis project Ga0315902, IMG submission 203523) | Freshwater fungal communities from buoy surface, Lake Erie, Ohio, United States - Buoy 12 MA117 | ecosystem: Environmental > Aquatic > Freshwater > Lake > Lake biofilm | place: USA... | reverse complement strand
GGCCGGCGTGGCGGCGCTGTGCGGCGTCCAGTGCCGCATGGTGCGGGGCCCGGGGCCGGTGATGCAGGCAGCTGATCTGACCGCCACCCTGCGGATGCCCTCCCCGCACGCGCCCGAGGCCTCCCTGGTGTGCCTCGAGAACACGCACAACGGGGCGGGGGGGATGGTCACGTCGCTCGAGGGGCTCCGAGCCCTCGAAGCGGTGGCCCGCGCAGCGCACCTGCCGGTCCATCTCGACGGCGCCCGACTCTGGAATGCCGCCGCCGCAACGGGGGTCGCGCCGGCCACGCTCGCCGCCTGCGCGGACAGCGTCATGGTCTCCTTCTCCAAGGGGCTCGGGGCCCCCGTGGGGGCCTGTCTGGTCGGGAGTGCCGCCTTCATCCAGCAGGCCCACCGGGCCCGCAAACGGTTCGGCGGCGGGATGCGGCAGAGTGGCATCCTCACCGCTGCGGCGCAGTACGCGCTCGAGTACCATCTGGACCGTCTCCCCGACGATCACGCATCGGCCCGCGAGCTCGCTCGTCTCGTTGACGGCGCCGGTGGGGCACGCGTGGTTCCTCCGGATTCCAACATCGTGATGATCGACCTCCCCAAGCCCGTCGCCGCTGCCGTGGTGGCGCGTGCGGCCGAGCGGGGGGTCCGCCTGTCGCCATGGCATCCGACGCGGGTGCGGGCTGTCACGCACCTCGATGCCCCCACCGAGGTGATCCGTCAGGCGGGGCGCCTCGTCGCGCAAGCGCTCGAGGAGGCGTTGGCGTAGGACGCCGCACGCGTTAGCTTCCGCGGTGCCCCGGGTCCCGGAGGGCGTCAGCCCGCCAACCCCGTCAGGACCCCGCAGGTAGCAGCGGTACGTGGATCCTGGCGTCGCTTCGTCAGGCCCGGGGCATACGCGCGGGAGGACCAGCTCGAGCCGGCAGCGGCGGAGCGGACCTCCCGCGCGTTGCGTTGGGGGTGGGTCTCGGGCCGGAACCTCAGCGGGTCCGGGAGGTGCTCCGCCGCGGCGGCACCTCATCGCGCAGGCGCTCAAGATCGCCCGCGATCAGGACATCGTGAAACGTTCGGGCCGGCAGGGGGTGGCAAAGCAGGAACCCCTGGCCGAGCAGGCACCCCAGCGTCTGCAGCTGCTCGAGCTGCCGCTGCGTCTCGATCCCCTCCGCCACCGTCGCCATTCCGAGCGCATCGCCCAGACGCAGAATCGCCCGCGCCAGTGAATCGTCATTCTCGCTCCCGCCCAGCTTGTCGATGAAACTCTTGTCGATCTTGAGCACATCGATCGGGAACTGCTGGAGGTAGGAAAGGGACGAGTAGCCCGTGCCGAAGTCGTCAATGGCCACGGTGATGTTGAGCGCCTTGAGCTGGCGGAGCACGGCAATCGCCGACTCCGTGTCCCGCATCATCACCGACTCCGTGATCTCCACCGTGAGCAGCGCGGGATCCAGGTTGGCGTTGGCCAGCGCGGTGTGAACATCATCGATCACCCCCGGATCCTGCAGGTGACGCCCGGACAGATTCACGGCCACATGCAGCGAGGCCAGCTGCTGGTTCGGCAATCGCCAGTTGGCCGCATCACGGCAGGCGGTGCGCAGGACGAACCGGCTCATCTCCACCACCATCCCGGCCTGCTCGGCGATCGGCACGAACTTCGAGGGCGGGATGACGCCGCGGATCGGGTGCGTCCACCGGAGCAGCGCCTCGGCGCCCAACACCTCTCCCGTTTGCAGGTCGACCTGCGGCTGGTAGTGAACCGTCAGCTCGCCCTGGTCGAGCGCCTTGCGCAGGTCATTCTCGAGCAGCAGTCGCTCGGTGGCCTTTTCGCGCATGTGCGACTCGAAGCGGACGACGCGCTTGCGCCCCTCGGCCTTGGCGACGTACATCGCCACGTCGGCCCGGGCGATGAGTTCGTCGATGGTGGTACCGGGTTCCGCCACCGCCACCCCGATGCTGGCCCCGGTGAACACCTCCTTGCCGTCGACCGTGAACCCGCGCGTCAGCTGCTGCAGCAGGCGGTTGGCCGTCTCGAGGCACACCGGCTCGCTTGCCCCCTCGAGCAGCACGGCGAATTCATCGCCGCCCAGGCGGGCCACCGTGTCGGAACCACGGACCTCGGCAACGATCCGACGTGCCGTTTCCCGTAGCACCGCGTCCCCGGCATGGTGCCCCATGCTGTCGTTGATCGCCTTGAACTGATCCAGATCGATGAACAGCACCCCGAGGTCGGCATGCGCCCGCTCCCGCCGGGTCAGCGCGTGCGTGACGCGGTCCGAGAACAGCACCCGATTGGCCAATCCGGTCATGGGATCATGGAACGCCTGCCACTCGAGTTGCCCTTCGAGTTCGCGCCGCTCCGTGACATCGCGCAGGTTGAGCACGAACCCGTCGATGTTCTCGGCCTCGAGGCCATTGGTGCAGACGATCTCCATCCACCGCCATCCGCCCCGCCCGTGCGCCAAACGACAGGTCACGGCATCGGAGGCCCCCGTTTCCCCCTGCAGGCGGGTCAACGTGGCCGCGAGGCTCTCCTGGTCCTCCGGGTGCACCAGCACCTCGAATCGGGATTCGAGCACGCTCGCGGCCTTCCGGCTGAGGACCCGGTCGATCGAGGCACTGACGAAGCGCACGAGGCCCGCCGTATCGACGACCATGATGAGCTCCGACGAATGGCGCACCAGTGCCGCCAGGCGCAATTCGGCATCTCGTCCGACCGCGGCGCGGTCGATCTCCCGCTGCTCCTGATTCACCACGATCTGTCGAAGGAGCACGGTCAGCAGCAGCGCGAACATGCCGACCGAGACACCGCGGGCCTGGATGATCTGGTCGTTGAGCACGAGGTAGGTGAGGACCGCCGCCACCGTGGAAACGCACAGCCACGGGAGCCACTCCACGGCCTCCTGACGGCGGATGGGTGCCTCCGAGGCCGATCGCAGGCTCCGTCCGCTGGCGGCGGCCCACGAAAGCAGCCCGTACCAGAGGATCCAGGCCGTGTCGGTGACAAGCGAGTAGAGCCGAGCATCGGCGACCAGCGGGCGCGCGAAGAGCAGGTTCGCCAGCGTCCGCACGCCGAAGCTCACCGCCAGCAGCTGGACGACCCGCCGGGAGCCCGGGTCCTGCTGGCGGGCCAGCACGAGCAGCGTCCCGGTCAGCAGCATGCCGTCGCCGATCGGATACGTGATATCAAGGAGGTCACGGGCCCACGCCGCCGATCCGCCAGCCACGGCTTCCAGCGGGGCAAACCAGTAGAACAGGGCCGCCAGCGTCAGGCAGGCCACCACCACATCGAGTTGCACCCGCAGCCGCGTCGCTCGGGACGCGCCCAGTCCGGGGAACTGCGCCATGGCCCGCATCGCCAGCGGGTAGGAGGCCAGATAGGCGAGGTCGCTGACCAGGAGCAGACCGGCCCGGTCCGAACGCGCCACGGTCATCGACGCAGTCAGGATGTCCCCGAACCACCAGCTGGCCGTTGCCAGACCGAGATCCCGCCACACCGCCCGGCTTTCGCTCTCCCGGGTTTCATCGCGGGAGGCCCGGAAGAGCATCCAGACCGTCGGCCCCCCGATCACGAGGTAGACGATCTGGATGAACTTTTCCCGCCCTTCCGGCTCCACCGTGGCGACGAGGAACGCCAGGGCCACCAGCACCGCCAGCGCCAGCTGCAGGCTGGCGAGCGACCGAAGGCCGCCGAGGAGCCCCCTCATGGACTGGACACGCGGAAACGGGGCATGGAGCGGAGTGACATGGACATGGGGCAGGACGATCGAGGCACCGCGAGGGAAACCCCGGCACGCGCCCCGAGGGGGGAGGGAGTCGGCCCTCCCAACCTCCAGCGAAGCTGACAGCCGTGGCCACGGGATCGCAAGAGCGGCGGCCCTTCAGCGGGGCGGGCCCCTGCTAGATTGCGATCATGGCGATTGCTCTCGCTCGCAAATACCGCCCCCGGTCCTTCGCGTCGGTCGCGGTCCAGTCCCATGTGGCCAGCACCCTCAAGGGTGCCATCGCCCGGGGGCGGGTGGCGCACGGCTACCTGCTCTGTGGGCCCCGCGGGACGGGAAAGACGACCCTCGCCCGCGTGCTGGCCATGGCGCTCAACTGCGAACGGCGGAGCGATCCGGCGCTGGACGGCGAACCCTGCGGCCGGTGCCCGAGCTGCGAGCGGATCTGGGCGGGCGGATCGGTCCTGGATGTCATCGAAATCGACGCGGCCTCCAACGGCGGCGTTGCCGATGCCCGGGACCTGCGGGAACGCGCGATGTATGCCCCCACAGGCGAAGACCGGTACAAGGTCTACATCGTCGACGAGGCGCACATGCTCTCCCGCGAGGCATGGAATGCGCTGCTGAAGGTCCTCGAGGAGCCGCCGCCCCGGGTGGTCTTCGTCTTCGCCACGACGGAGCCCCAGAAGGTGCTCGCCACCGTGGTCTCCCGGCTGCAGCGCTTCGACCTCAAGCGGATCAACCGGGTGGAGATCCGTGATCGCCTGGCCGCCGTGCTGACCGAGGAAGGGATCCCGTTCGAGGCAGACGCCCTCGGAATGATTGCCGCGGTCGCCGATGGCGGCCTTCGCGACGCCCTCTCGCTCACCGATCAGGTCCTCAGTCTCGGCGCCGAACCACAGGTCACGGCGGACCACGTACAGGTGGCCCTTGGGCTCGTCCCGGATGAACTGTTCCTGCACCTCCTCGACCTGGTGGCGGATCGACATCCCGCCGCGGTGTTCCCGATCGTGCAGCAGCTGGTGGATGAGGGGAGCGACCTGACCTTCGTCCTGTCCGGATTCGCTCGGGTACTCCGCGCCCAGTTGGCCCTCACGTTGGGTGGCGCGCCCCCGGAGCTGTCGGAACGGCTGCGTGGGGAGCTCGACGCGCGTCGGGGGCGCCTCGCGGCCGGCGACCTGCTGCGCATGCTGCACGCCCTGCTGGAGATGGAGCCCCTCTACCGACGCAGCGGCCAACCACAGCTGCTGCTGGAAACTCTCCTGGTGCGCTTTGCCTGCCTGGATCGCACGATCGATCTGGAGGAGGTGCTCAAGGGATTCGGGAGTGCTCCGGCCGAGGACCCACCGCCGCGCCGCGTCGCGCATGAACCCCGGGTGGCGCCGGCGTATGCCATCGCCCCCGCGCTGTCGTCGCCTCGGGTGGCCCCAGCGCCGGTGATCCCACCGCCGGCACCGCCAGCATCACCGACAGGGATCGAGGCACCTGGTCCCGCCGGCCGCCGTCTCACCATCAGTGACGTCCAGCAGCAGCGGACGGCCCAACTGGCCGCCCGCGATCCCCTCCTTGAGGCCGCCGTGCGCGCCCTCGATCTCGAAGTCCACGACTGAGGCCTTATGGACCTGTTCAAGATGCTCGGCCAATTCAAGGACCTGCAGGGGAAGATGCAGCAGATGCAGGAGGAGATGGCCCAGCGGACCTTCACCGCCATGGCCGGCGGCGGGGCCGTCACGGTCGACGTGGACGGCAAGCTGCAGCTGCGCCGCGTGCGGCTGGATCCGTCGGTCGTCACCCCCTCCGATGTGGCCGGCCTCGAGGACCTGATCCTCGTGGCCACCACCGAGGCGCAGCGCAAGGCCGCCGGTGCCATGCAGCTTGAGCTCCAGAAGCTCACGGGCGGGCTCAACTTGCCGTTCCCGCTCCCCTTCTGATCCGGCGCTCGTGTCGGTCATCGACGACCTGACGACGGAGCTGGCACGGCTTCCCGGCATCGGGCGCAAGACGGCCCAGCGTCTCACGTATCATCTGCTGCGGCAGCCGGCCGCCCAGAGCCGGCGGTTGGCCGAGGCCCTCGTGGCGCTCATCGAGCGGGTCCGCCCCTGCACGCGCTGTCACAACCTCACCGAGATGCCCCTCTGTGCGCTGTGTACCGATCCGCGCCGCGACGGGACGCTCGTCTGCGTGGTGGAGGAAGCGAGTGACATTGCGTCCATCGAGCGGGCCGGCGAGTTCCGCGGCCGCTATCACGTGCTCGGGGGGCGCCTGTCGCCGCTCGACGGGGTAGGCCCGGACGACCTGGCCATCGCGTCCCTGCTCGCGCGCATTGGCACGGAAGGGATCGCAGAGGTCCTGCTGGCCACCAACCCGTCCCTCGAGGGGGAAGCCACGGCGCTCTACGTCCAGCGCCAATTGGCGCCCCATCCGGTCCGGGTCACGCGCATCGCGCGGGGCCTCCCCGTTGGTGGCGACCTGGAGTATGCCGATGGGGTCACCATCGCCCAGGCGATCGCGGCCCGGCGGGAGATGTGACGCCGGGGCCGGCCGCATGATGCAACCGCCTGCGCGCGCGTGGATGGTGCGACCCCGGCCCCCGGGCATAGATTCCGCCACGTTGCGTACGGGCCGGATGGCTGTTCCGGCCGACCGCCGTTCGTCCTTCGCCCTCTCCGTCATGCCCATCGGCGCTGCCACCTGGTCGTTCACCGAGGACGACTTCGGGGCCATCACTGCGACGCTGCAGCGGTTCCTCTACGACGCCAAGGCGCGCTCCGCCCTGATCGTCGATCGGGCGGGGCAGCTCGTGGCCACCGTGGGCGAGACACCGACCTTTGATGCAACCGCCTTCGCTACCCTGACGGCGGCGGACTTCAGCGCCAACGATCAGCTGGCCCGCCTCATCGGCGAGAGCGACTTCAACGTGCTCTTCCACCAGGGCGAGCGGGAATCGATGTATCTCGCCGACATCGCGCGGCGCGTCATCCTCGTGGTGCTCTTCGACAACCGCACCACGCTCGGCCTCGTGCGGCTGCGGATGCGGACGGCCGTCGAGGACCTGACGCGCATCTTCCAGGGCGTCTTCGCGCGGGGCGCGGCCGGCCAGGCGACTCCGCCCGGCTTCCTGGCCGGCGCGGAAGACGAGATCGACCGCCTGTTCCAATAGGGAGACCGGCCATGTCGATGATCAACTACGCGTCCCGCGAGATCAACTGCAAGATCGTGTTCTACGGCCCCGGCCTCGGCGGCAAGACCACGAATCTCGAGTACGTCTACGGCAAGGTGTCGCCGAGCACGCGCGGCAAGCTCATTTCCCTGGCGACGGAAACGGAACGCACCCTCTTCTTCGACTTTCTCCCCGTCGACCTCGGGACCATCCGCGGGTTTCGCACGCGCTTTCACCTCTACACCGTGCCGGGGCAGGTCTACTACAACGCCAGCCGCAAGCTCATCCTCAAGGGCGTGGACGGCGTCGTGTTCGTCGCCGATTCGCAGGCGGAGCGGGCCGAGGCCAACCTCGAGTCGATGCAGAATCTGTACGACAACATGGCGTCGCACGGCTATGATCTCACGCAGATGCCGTTCGTCATCCAGTACAACAAGCGGGACCTGCCGAATGCCGCGTCACTGGCCGACCTGCAGGGGGCGCTCAATCCGGGATGGGAAGTCACGGACGAGGCTCGGCAGCGCCCGACGCCGGATCCCTTCCGGCCGGGGAATCTGCTGATCCAGCAGGCCCCGACGGGCGAGTGGATCGAGCGGGTCCCCTATTTCGAAGCGGTGGCGGTCACGGGTGATGGGGTCTTCGATACGCTGAAGGCCGTTTCCAAGCTCGTGCTCAAGACACTCGCCTGACCGCCTCCTACCAAATGTCGTGCGCGTGAACCTGCCCAACACGATCACCATCGGGCGCATCGCCCTGACGCCGCTGATCGCCTGGCTCCCCTTCACCACGTCGTGGTCGGCGCGTCTGGTGGCCTTCGTGCTGTTCCTGGTGGCCGCCATCACCGATTACTGGGATGGGCACCTCGCCCGCCAGCGGAATCTGGTCACCGACCTCGGTCGGCTGCTCGATCCGCTCGCGGACAAACTGTTGCTCGTCGCGACGCTGGTGCCCATGTATCTGCTCCAGCGGCACTACGCCTTCGTCGTCACCGAGGACGTCGACCCGGCCGCAGGCCCGTTCCTCTTCGAGACGCCGTACGGCAAGGTCTCGCTCCCGCTCTGGATCGTGCTCATCGTGCTGGGACGGGAGGCCTTCATGACGGTGTTCCGTCAGGTGGCCGCCCGGCGTGGGCTAGTCATCGCGGCCATTGGCCCCGCAAAGTGGAAGACCACCTTCCAGAGCATCTGGCTTGGTGCGGCTTACTTCTGGTTCTTCGCCATCACGCTGGCCACCGGGCAGGGGTGGCTGAACCAGTCGGCGTGGCAGGCCTTCGCCTGGTTCAACGGCTTCGTGGGAATCACCAGCATGACCGGCGCCGTCATCCTCACGCTCTACAGTCTCTGGCTCTACCTCCGCCGCTACGGCGCGCAGGTCGTCCGACTGGCCTGAGGGGCCTCCGGTACCGTTCCACGCCCGTTCCACGCCCCGTTCCACACTTGCGCGTCGCTAGATTGCCGGGATGAACGTCGAAATCGTGACCATCGGCGACGAGCTCCTGCTCGGCTTCACGCTCGACACCAACGCCACGCACCTCGCTCGCACGTTGGCGGGGCTCGGCGTCCGCATCGTGCGACGCGCCACCTGCGGAGACGAGGCCGCCTCGATCGCCGAGGCCGTCCGTGATGCCCTGGATCGCACGGGCGCCGTGATCACGACCGGCGGCCTCGGGCCCACCGCCGATGACCTGACGAAGCCGTCCATTGCGGCCGTCTTCGGGCGTGGCATGACCACCGACGCCGGCGTCCTGGCCGCCCTCGAGGAGCGCTGGCTGCGCCGCTTCGGGTACGCGTTGCCGGCGAGCAATCGCCAGCAGGCGGACGTCCCCGAGGGGGCCACCATCCTCCCCAATCGCCATGGCTCGGCGCCCGGCATCTGGCTCGAGGATGACCGCGGACGCTGGGTGGCCATGCTCCCCGGCGTGCCGCGCGAAATGCGGGGGATGCTCGCCGACACGCTGTTGCCGCACCTCGCGGCGCGGCTTCCCGTGGACGGGCCCGTGGTCCGCTCACAGACGCTGCGCACGGCGAACATCGCCGAGTCGGCGCTCGCCGATCGACTGGGGGAGCTGGCACGTGGGGTGGACGGCCTCAGCCTCGCCTATCTCCCCGGCGTGGAGGGCGTTGATCTGCGGCTCACGTCGCACGGGCGCCCCGCGGACGTGACCGACCGCGCGCTCGCGGCCGCCGCGGCCCAGCTGCGGTCGCGGATTGAACCGTTCGTCTACGGGGAAGGAGATGAGGACCTCGCCGCCCGCATGTTGACGGCCTGCCGCGAACGCGGTCTGACCGTGGCCGTTGCGGAGAGCTGCACCGGGGGGATGCTGGGCATGCGTCTGTCGGCCGTGCCCGGGTCCAGCGACGTGCTGCTCGGCGGGACCATCGCCTATGCGAATGCCGTGAAAGTGCGGGCGCTTGGCGTCGACGAGGCCGCACTCGCCGAGCACGGGGCCGTGAGCGAGCCGGTGGCCCGGGCCATGGCCACCGGTGCTCGGCAGCGGCATGGCAGCACGGTCGGGCTCGCCATCACGGGCATAGCCGGCCCCGGCGGCGGCACACCGGAGAAACCCGTGGGGACCGTATGGGTGGCCGTGGATGTGGACGGGCAGGTGCACGCCGTCCGCGCGCTGCTGCCGGGCGACCGGCACGAAATCCGCTACCGAGCCGCCCAGCTGGCCCTCGATCGGCTGCGCAAGGTCTTTGCGAACGATACCGACAGTCTAGGATGGACCGCCCGGGGGGTGTAACCTTCCGGCTGGTCGTCCCGTATCACCATGCAGCACCGTTTCCTTCCGCCTTCCTGAAGACCCATGTCTGACGCCCCGATGAGTGACGCCACCTCACCGGCTGACTCCGCTTCGTTCACGCCTGAGTCCTCTGAGGCCGACGCGTCGGCCGCCGAGCTGTCGACCGGGCAGACGTCGGAGCGCCTCCAGCAGGAGCTCGACAGCCTGAAGGACAAGCACCTCCGCCTGGCGGCGGAGTTCGACAATTTCCGCCGGCGTGCCGTCAAGGAGCGCCAGGAGGCCGGCTGGCGCGCCCAGGGCGAACTGGTCCGCGGCCTGCTCGACGCCTTCGACGACGTCGCCCGCTTTGCCCGCGTGGATCCGGCCACGGTGGATACGGCCACCGTGGTGAACGGCGTGGCCCTGGTCGAAAAGAAGCTCTTCAAGTCGCTGGCCGGGCACGGCTTCGAGGTCCTCGATCCCACCGGACACGCCTTTGATCCGGCGCTGCACGAGGCGGTCAGCACCGTCCCGGCGGAACAGGTGGCGCTCGATGGCACCGTGGCCGTCTGCTTCCAGTCGGGCTACGTGATCAACGGGCTTGTGCTGCGGCCGGCCCGGGTCGTGGTGAAGCAGTGGAACGGGGCCTGAGGCTCCGCCGCATGCGCCTCCCACTCGTCAGCTGACGGCACCCGGTCCCATGGCCAACGGCTCGGACTACTACGCGGTCCTCGGGGTCGCCTCCACAGCCACGGCGGAGGAGATCAAGAAGCAGTACCGGCGGCTCGCGAAGCAGTATCATCCGGATGCCAATCCGAATGATCCACGTGCGGCCGACCGCTTCAAGGAGATCTCGGAGGCGTACAACGTCCTCGGGGATGAGACGAAGCGGAAGCAGTACGACGAGATGCGCCGCCTCGGGGCCTTCTCCCCGGGCGGATTCGGCGGGGGCGCCTCGCGCAGTGGCGCCCGCCCGGGCGGGTTTGGCGGCGGTCCGGGGAGCGCCGGCGGCACCTTTACCGATTTCGACGTCGGGGGGCTGGGCGGTCTCGGGGACCTCTTTTCGACCATGTTCGGTACCGGGGGCCGTGGCCGGGCCCGCAATGGTCCCGAGCGGGGGCAGACTGTCGAGCAGACGGTGGCCGTCCCCTTCCGGATCGCCGCCACCGGCGGCAAGGTGCCCCTCGAGATCGAGGTGAACGAGGAGTGCGTCCTCTGCCGCGGGAGCGGGGCGGCGCCCGGCGCGCAGCAGCGTCCCTGCGGCGATTGCGCCGGTCGCGGCACCATCTCCTTCGGGCAGGGCAGTTTTGCAGTCAATCGGCCATGCCCGCTCTGCATGGGGCGCGGATCGGTCCCCAGTGAACGCTGCGGTACCTGCCGCGGCACGGGTGAGGCGCGCGCTCGGCGCAAGGTGCTCATCAGTGTCCCGCCCGGTGCGGAGAGCGGGACGCGGGTCCGCCTGCGCGGTCAGGGAGGCAAGGGCGCCGCTGGTGGTCAGGCGGGGGATCTCGTCATCACCTTCGAGGTGGAAGACGACCGCTTCTACAAGCGCGAAGGGCTCGACCTCGTCGCCGTCGTGCCGATCAACATCGCGCAGGCGACCCTCGGCTCGCGGATCAGTGTGCGCACGCTGGATGGCAAGAAGGTGGCCCTCCGCATCCCCGCCGGCACCTCGGCCGGCCGACGGTTCAAGGTGACGGGGCAGGGGGTCCAGAAGGACGGCAGCCGCGGCGATCTCATCGTGGAGGTCACCATCACCGTCCCCGAGGCGCTCACGACCGAGCAGGAACAGGCGATGCGGGCCTTCGCCGACGCGGCGGGATTGAGCTTCTGATGCCGAACCTCCGGGAGGTGGCCGTCCGCCTGGCGCTCCCGGTCGCGCTCCTGCTGTCGGGTGGGGTTGGCGGCACCCAGCCCCGACCGATCCCCGCGGGCGTCACCGCGCCTCGGGACACGGCATCGGCCGGTCGGAAGGCGGCAGCGTGGCATCTGGATCAGTGCATGGCCGGATTGACCTATGGGGCACCTCTCAAGTGGGCGGCCGCGTACGGCATGGGGCTCGTGCGCGAGTACGATACCAGTGATGTCTGCCTCCTCGCGGTCGCCAAGGTGGGGTTGGGGGGCGCCGGGCTTCACCTCGGGATGGCGAATGCCTTCGGCATGTTCGGGAGCGGCACCGCGGTCACCGTCGGGATGCTGCGGACCTTCAACCGACCGCTGGATGCCGTGGCGAACCGCACGTACGTGGGCGGGTCGCTGCATGGGTGGCCAGTGGCGGCCATCGGTGGTGAGGTCGGCTGGTATACCCGCGTGGGGGTTGATCCGCCGGGCGTGTCCACGCCGCGTCGCCTCTTGGTCTGGTCCGCCGGCTTCGGTTTCTGATGCGCGTTCGTGTCCCCGGCGGGATGCTGGTTCCCGTGGCACTGGCCTGCGGGCTGACGCTCGGCATGCTCCTCCCCCACGGCGAGGGGAGCCCCACGTCCCCGCTGCTCGGAGGCCTCGACCTGATCGGCACGGCGTGGATCAACGCCGTGCGCATGACGGTCATTCCGCTCGTGGTGCCGCTGCTTATCGTGGGCGTGGCCGGCCATGGGGACGCCCGGCAGACCGGGATGATCGGCGCGCGCGCCTTCGCCTGGATGGGTGTGCTGCTGGTCGCCTGCGGCATCTTCTCCGCCGTCGCGGCCAAACTCTGGTTCAGCGGCTACACCATCGATCCCGAAGCCACCGCCCGACTCCGGGCCTCGGCCCAGTTCACGCCCCCGGCCGGTGACGCCCTCACGGCCCGCAGCTGGATCCTGTCGCTGATTCCGCTCAGTCCGGTAAAGGCCGCTGCCGACGGCACGCTGCTTCCGGTGGTCGTCTTCACGCTCTTCTATGCCTTTGCCCTCGCGCGCCTGAGCGGTCCCTCACGCGACACGCAACTGGCCTTCTTCCGCGGCATGGCCGACACCATGCTGCTCGTGGTGCGCTGGATCCTCGCCGCCGCGCCCATCGGCATCTTCGCCCTGGCCACGGTGCTCGGTGCGCGCCTCGGCTCAGCCGCACTCGGTGCCATCGGGTTCTACTTCCTGGTTCTCATTACGCTCCTGCTCACGCCCACGGTGGCGATCTACGGCCTCGTGGCGCTCTCCGGGCGTGTCTCCGTGCGCGACTTCGCGCGCGCCCTGGTGCCGGCCCAGATGGTGGCCATCGGATCCCGCAGTTCGCTGGCGGCGCTCCCCGCGATGGTGAAGGGCGCCACCGACGTGCTCCGGTTGCCGCCGGCTGCCACCGGCTTCGTGCTCCCGCTCTGTGCATCGGTCTTCAAGCTCAACAGCGGGATCTACTGGGCCGTCGGGGCCTTCTTCACGGCGCGTCTGTACGGCATTCCGCTCACCGACGGTCAGCTGGCCCTCGCGGCGCTCGCCGGCGTGGTCCTCAGCTTCAGCACGCCGGGGATCCCGAGTGGCGGTCAGCTCCTGCAGGTCCCCGTCTACACCGCGCTCGGATTGCCGGTGGAAGCGGTGGGAATCATGATTGCGCTCGATACGTTGCCGGATGTCTTCAAGACTCTCCTCAACGTGACCTCCGACGTGTTCGTCGCCGTGATGGCACCGCCGCGCACGATCACGCCGCCGCCCACCACCACGTCACCGGCATAAAGCACCAGGGACTGGCCGGGCGCGATCGCCAGGATCGGTTCCTCGAGCGCCACCTCCACGGTGGACGCGTCCGCGTGCACCAGAGTGGCCGGGGTGGGGCGCGAGCGGTTGCGCACCTGCACCTGCAGCGGCGCGCCAACCGACGGGCGATCGACCAGCCAGTGCATCCCCTCCGCCGTGACCCCGCGACCGAGCAGGGCCTCGCGTGGACCGATCACCACGGTACGGTGCTCCGGCTCGATCGCCACGACGAACATCGGCTCCGGAAACCCGCCCGGGAGCCCCTTCCGTTGGCCGATGGTGAAGCGCGCGAAGCCGGCGTGCGTCCCGATGATTTCACCCGTCACCAGCCGCAGTGGTCCGGGCTGCAGCGCCGGCGCATCCGGGCCAAGCCGCTCCGCAAGCACGCGCACGTGGTCGCCATCGGGCACGAAGCAGATGTCCTGACTCTCCACCTTGCTTGCCGTGCGCAGACCGAAGCGGCGCGCAATCTCGCGCGTTTCGGCTTTCGTCTGTCCGCCGATCGGCAGCACCATCCGTTCGAGCACCGGCCGGTCGATCCCGTACAGGAAGTACGACTGATCCTTGGCCGGGTCGAGACCGCGCCGCAGCCGGCGCGCGCCGGCCGGGCCGTCCACCCGGGCGTAGTGCCCCGTGGCGAGCCATTCGGCCTCCACGGCATCCGCCGTGCGCAGCAGGTCGCGGAACTTCGTGAACGTGTTGCATCGCACGCAGGGGATCGGGGTACGTCCCGCAGCGTATTCCCGCACGA
>Ga0315902_10008385_pt1 | contig 14006 bp, 9 predicted proteins | sample LakEriMetagenome_9_FD_203523 | JGI IMG/M metagenome (GOLD analysis project Ga0315902, IMG submission 203523) | Freshwater fungal communities from buoy surface, Lake Erie, Ohio, United States - Buoy 12 MA117 | ecosystem: Environmental > Aquatic > Freshwater > Lake > Lake biofilm | place: USA... | reverse complement strand
CGATCAGGAACGCGGTGGCTGCAAGCCGCTGCTCGCCCGGGATCCCGTGCGGATGGCCCGCACGCCCGCCGCGTATCTCGCGCTGGCCGCCCGTCATCGCAGCATCGTCACCGACCGGCTGCACTTCGCCGTGGCCGGCCTGCACGCCGGCCGGGACGTCACGCTGGTGGCGAACGACTACCACAAGAACCGCTCGATGCACGAGACCTGGCTGGCCGCGCTCGGCTGCCGATTCGCCGCCACCGCCGCCGAGGCGCTGGCGAATGCCCGCCGGGCGGCCTGACGTCGCCGGGAGCACCTCATGGCCCACCTCGCGATCGTCGTCGACGACGACCCGGAGCGCCGCGCCACGTTTCTGGCCGCCACGCGGCGGCTGTTCGATTCGCTGCCGGGCCTGACGATCGGCGAGCGGCGGCACGAGCGATTCGCGTGCGTGTGGGCCGCCGGCCCGCAGGCCCCGATCGACGTGCACGAGGATCAGGACGGCTGTTTCGTCTTCATCGGCTACGGCATCGCGGCCGACGATCGCCGCGTGGTGGCCCGCGATCTCCACACCGACTGGCTCGCGCCGGCGGGTCGGCCGCAGCTCCACGACGGCTATCACATCGGCGTTGCCTGGTCGCCGGCGGCCGGTCTCGTTGCGGGCGCGGATGCGATGGGGATGTTTCCCTTGCAGTGGGCCGGCCTGGGCGCGGGCGGCGTGGGACCCCTCGTCGCCGCGACGACCCCCGAGGTGTTTCGCTGTCATCCGCTGTTTACGCCGCGGATCGACCGCGGCGGGCTCGCCGGTATCCTGCTCGTGCACGGGCCGCTCTGCGACCGCCCGCTGCTGGCCGACACGCAGCGGCTGCCGACGGGGCATCTGCTCCGTTGGTCCCGTGATCGCGGTGCCAGGCAGGAGCCTGTCTATCGCTTGGCCCGACCGAGCCCCCCCGCGGGCGAGTCGCTTGCCGACCTGCGGGCGCGGATCGCGCACGAACACCTCGCGGCGATCCGTCGCCATGCGCCGCCGGCGGGTGACACGGCGATCCTGCTCTCCGGCGGGCTCGACTCGCGGCTCGTGGCGGCGAGCCTCGGGCGGCTCGGCATCCCGACACGGGCGATCGCGCTGGGCCGTGCCGACGACTTCGAGGTCCGGGCGGCGGATGCGGTGGCCAAGCGGCTCGAGATCCCGATCGAGGTCGTCTCCACCGAAGCCTTCGACGCGGAGTTTCCCGGGCGGGCGCGGCTGGCCGCCCGGTTCAGCCACCTCACCGCCGCGCCCGGGGGAGACGACTTCGCCGAGGGCGTGGCTGCGGCCGACTCGACCGGTCGCTACCTGTGGTCGGGCATCGCGTACGACTGGATCTACGAGCCGGTGTCCTACGCCGAGGGCTTCGATGTGCCCGCCGGCGCGTGGAGTTTCGCCGGGCTCGTGGCCTACATGAACCGCTGGGGTGTGGAGTCGCCGTTGCTCCCCGGCCTGCTGGGGAGCGACGGCGCGGCCCTGCACGCCGCGCTCCTCGACGAGTTGCGGACCGGCTGCCTGCGCGGGCCCGATCAGCCCGAGTTCGAGGCCAGTCGGGTGCGTTGGGACCAGCGGGTCCGCAATCATCTGGCCACCGCCGTGCATCGGATCTCGTTTCAGGCGTGGCCCCTGCTGCCGGCGACGGATCGGCGGTTCATGGAAACCCTCTTCGGCCTGCCGCCGACGGCGTATGCCGACCGCGTGCTGGAGCACGACGTCCTGCGCGCGATTCGGCCCGATCTGGCCGCGGTGCCGCTCGACACGAACTCATACCGCTTCGAGCCGCCGGATCGTGGGCGGACCGGCATCGGCCGGCTCGCGGCGTCGCTGCGCACGCGGCTCCGCCGTCTCTATTGGAAGACGGTCCGGCGGCACGATCCGCGGCGTTACGAGCGGCTCTTCAACGTCGATCATCCGCGTTGGCGGGCGGTGCGTCGCGAGGTCGAGCCGCTGCGGCCGCTGCTGCACCGCCACCTCGATCCGCAGGCCCTGGCCGCGGTGCTGCCGGGGCCGAACGTGCGCACCGCCTTCAAGAACCCGGTCAACGCGGGCGGAGCCGTGCGGCTGCTGCTGGGTTTCGCGCTGCTCATCGATGCCTGGGAGCAGCCCGGGGTGTGATGCGGCGCTCACGTGATCCGCAGGCGTTCTACAACAAGCCCTGGGCGGGAGCCCGGGGATCCCCCGGCTTCCGCCGGGGGCTTCTTGGATCATAGTGCCGCGTGGCTTCACCGCCGCCAGAGGAGCTGGAGGGAGAGCCCGAGGCCGGGGTCGAACTCGACGACGTCGGTGCGGCCCGACGTGAAGCTCGTGCCCTGGAAGAGTTCCCGATCGAAGAGCCACGAGGCGAGCGCCTCGACCGTGAACCCGCCGCCGAGCGACCGCTCCAGGCCGACGGCCGCCCGCTGGTCGAACACGTAGAACCGCTCGTCGTCGAGGGCCCGGTCGGCGAGAAAGTAGATCTGCGTGTCGGTGCGATAGAAGGCGACGAAGCTCCAGGCGTCACCGAGCCGCCGCCTCGCCTCGAGGTTCGCGTTGACCAGCGGAAAGTAGGCCGCCGAGATGGTCCAGTTCGCATCGGGCCGCCATTCGAGGGACGCCGGCACGCCGATCTTGGCCTCGAAGGAATCGTCGGGTCGCCAGGCATAGGCCAGGCCGGGCAGCGGGTAGGGAAGCTGCGAGGTGGGCGAATAAAAGAGGCTCATGTTCCACTCGTCGCGGTCGTTCTTTGCCGGGGTGTTCCAGAAGGCGATTGCCATCAGCGTCAGGTCGCGGGCGGCGGCGAAGGGCTGATCGCTCGCCGAGCCGAAGAGGAACGTGCCGCCAGCCGTGCCGCCACGCGCGAGCGGGCGGATGTGCGTCAGACCCGTCTCCACGAGCCAGAGCTGGTCGGGCACCGGCTGGCGGGAGTCGGGCAGGATCGCGGTGGTGTCGAGTTCGAGCCTGCCGAATCGGCCGATGCCGATCCACAAGGGCCCGCCCTCGGACGGCGGCACCAGCGGCGCGGCGACCCGCGCGAACTGGGCGTTCATGCCGAGCGTGGCCGGCTGACCGACCACGTCGGTCGGGGCCGCCCAGAAGCCGCCGAGCGACACCGGGGCGGCAGCGCCGAACGGCCCGCCGCCGCGTCGCTGGGGCCGCGCGGGCAGCGGATCGGGATCGGCGTCGGCGATCGGCTCGCCGGCGAAGAGGTCTTCCTCGAGGTTGAACTCGACGGGCGGCAGGGCGGCGACCCGCAGTCGGTCCGCGCCGGCGACGTCCTCGGCGCCGCGGGCCGGCGCGACGAGCAGGCAGCAGGCCAATGTCACGAGGATGACGGCCGGGCACGGCGGGAACGGATTGCGCGGCGGCACGGCCATCAGCCCTCCGGTCGTCCGCGGAACGTCGCGGGGCGGGGAGGGTAGCCGCCGCCGCCCGGCCCCACAACGGGGGAACGGCCGAGCGGTGCCGGACAAGGCGGACGCGAAGGCCTCCATTGAAGGGCCTTTTCTGAACATGCGAGAGCGCACGGATCCGGAAAGGGGATCCTGTGTCGTACGGGGTGTGCGTGGTTGCGATAAAAGCCCCTGGCGGAAGCCGGGGGACTCCGCGTTCCGCCACGTCCCGCTTCCAAGTCTGAAGGGTGTTGCCCTCCATCCCAGAGTCCCCGGGCTTCCGCCCGGGGCTTGTTGGTCGTGGGGAGCCGAATCATCCGGCACCATTCGTGCCGCATAGGATTGCCGGGAGCGAATACAGTGGAGCGGTGGGCGAACCGCGGCGCGGGTCGCCCCGTCACGGAACGGACGGCACATGCACGAATCGATCGCGGACGCGGGCTGGCAGTTCGACAACTCGTACGCCCGGCTACCCGAGCCGCTTCACTCGGCGGCCGCGCCCGTGCCGGTGCGTGCTCCGTCGCTCGTTCTCGTGAACGAGCCGCTCGCATCCGGCCTCGGCCTCGACGCCGCCATCCTCCGACAGCATGGTGCCCCCGTGTGCACGGGCAACGAGCTCCCGCCCGGCGCCACTCCGATCGCGCAGGCCTACGCCGGGCACCAGTTCGGCCACTTCACGAACCTCGGCGACGGCCGGGCGATCCTCCTCGGCGAGCAGATCGCCCCGGACGGCCGCCGCTTCGACATCCAGCTCAAGGGTGCCGGTCGGACGCGCTATTCACGCGGCGGCGACGGCCGGGCGGCCCTCGGCCCGATGCTCCGCGAGTACGTCGTCAGCGAGGGCATGCACGCCCTGGGCATTCCCACCAGCCGCAGCCTCGCGGTCGCCGCGACCGGGGAGGAGGTGCTGCGGGCCACGCCGCTGCCCGGCGCCGTGCTCGTCCGCGTCGCCGCCAGCCACATCCGCGTGGGTACGTTCCAGTTCGCCGCGGCCGTGGGCGACCCGCGGCTGCCGGCCGCGCTGCTCGAGCATGCGATCGCGCGGCACGACCCGGCCCTCGCCGCGATCGAGCCCGCGGACCGCGCCGTGGCGTTCCTCGACGGCGTCGTCGCACGCCAGGCGGATCTCGTCGCCCGCTGGATGCTCGTCGGCTTCGTCCACGGCGTGATGAACACCGACAACATGGCCGTGTCGGGCGAGACGATCGACTACGGCCCCTGCGCCTTTCTCGATACCTACGATCCGGGCACGGTGTTCAGCTCCATCGACCGCGACGGCCGCTACGCCTATGCCAACCAGCCGGCGATCGCCCACTGGAATCTCGCCCGGCTCGCCGAGAGCCTCCTGCCGGTTGTGCCCGGCGACGAGACGGCGGCGGTGGAGGCTCTGCGAGCTCCGCTGGCCACGTTTCCGGAGCGGTATGCCGCCAGCCATCTGCGGCACGCGCGGGCCAAGCTCGGACTGGTCACCGAAGAGACAGGCGACGCCGAACTGTTCGCCGCCCTGCTCACGCGGATGCACGAGACGCGGGCCGACTTCACGACCACGTTCGCGAGCCTCGCCCGGCAGGCCGTCGGTGACGACGGCCCAGGCTCCGCCGCCGGTCCGCAGCCGCTCGGCGAATGGCTGTCGGCCTGGCGGGCTCGCCTCTCGCGGCAGCCCGGGTCTCCCGGTGACGCCGCGGCCCGGATGCGGCAGGTGAATCCCGTCGTGATTCCCCGCAACCATCGCGTCGAAGAGGTGCTGTTCGCAGCCGAGCTCGGCGACCTCGCCCCTCTGCAGCGGCTCCTCGCCGTCCTGCGGTCGCCGTTCGAGGAGACGCCCGCGAACGAGGCCTACCGCTCCGGCCCGCCGGCCGGCTGCGGACCCTATCGCACCTTCTGCGGAACGTGACCGCGATTGCGGATCGGCCGCCGCCCCGGCTATCCTGCACGGCCCAACAGGTCACCATGCCAATCTTCGACTGGATCAGCCGCCGCGTCTTCAACGCGGTGCACCGCAACAACCTCGTCTACAACACCTGCTGGGAAGATCCCCGGCTGGACCGGGAGGCGCTGCGGATCGGCCGCGACGACGAGATCCTGGTGATCACGTCGGCGGGCTGCAACGCCCTCGACTACGCGCTCTGCGAGCCACGGCACGTCCACGCCGTGGACATGAACCCGCGGCAGAACGCCCTCCTCGATCTCAAGAAGGCGGGCATCCGCGGGCTGGAGTTCGAAGACTTCTTCCGGATGTTCGGTGAGGGGCGGTTGCCGGGCGTGCGTCGGGTCTACGACCAGAAACTGCGGGCCGGGCTGCCGGCCTGGTCGCGGACGTTCTGGGACGCCAACATCAAGTGGTTCGACGACCCGAAGCGGTCGTTCTACTTCCGGGGCACGTCGGGCTTCTTCGCCAAGCTGGCGAAGGTCTACACCGACAAGATCATCAAGATCCGGCCGCACCTCGACCGCCTGCTCGACGCCGACAGCGTCGCGGAGCAGAAGCGAATCTACGACGAACACATCCGCGACCGGTTCGGCAAGGCGCTGCGGTTCGCGCTCAACCGCGACACGACGATGGCGATGCTCGGCGTGCCGCGGGCCCAGCGGCGGCAGATCGAGGCCACCTACGACGGCGACCTGGCGCAGTTCATCCAGGATTGCCTGGAGGGCGTGTTCGTCAAGCTGCCGATGAAAGACAACTACTTCTGGCGGCTGTACATGACCGGATCGTACACCCGGCAGTGCTGCCCCGAGTATCTCGTTCCCGAGAACTTCGCGCGGCTCAAGGCCGGCCTCGTGGATCGTGTCACCACACACACCGATTCCGTGCAGGCGTTTCTGGAGCGTCACGACCAGCCGGTGACGCGGTTCGTGCTCCTCGACCACATGGACTGGCTGAGCGACCGGTTCTTTCCGCTCCTGGAAGCGGAGTGGCAGGCAATCGTGGACCGGGCGGCGCCGCGTGCCCGCCTGATCTGGAGGAGCGGCGGCTTCAACACCGACTTCCTCGACGACGTGCGGGTGACGATCGACGGCCGCTCCCGCGGCACGCGGGAGATCCTCGCCTACGAGAGCGACCTCGCCGCCCGGCTGCACCCGCTCGACCGCGTGCACACCTACGGCAGCTTCTTCATCGCCGAAATGACGGCCTGACGCTCGCTCGCCCCCCGGCCCGAGGGGCGGGCTCCGACCGCCGTTTCCGAGGGGTCGTGCGCGAGGTGCCCGAACGCCACGGTTGAAAAGTGGAGGGCGTAACACTGGCGGGACTTCGGGAATTGGCAGGAGGCAGCTTTACGGAAGGGAGACCGCCATGAAGACGATGACCGTATCAGCCTTTCTGCTCCTGATGGCCCTGGCGGCAAAGACGCCGGCCGCAGCCGGGGCAGAGTTCCCGTTGCGAGACGGCGACCTCTGGGTGTTTGCCGGCGACAGCATCACCCATGCGAATCGGCACGTCGGGTATATCGAGGCGTTCTGCTACGCCCGCTATCCCAACTGGAAGTTTGCGTTTTGGAACGCGGGCATTCCCGGCGACACGATCGCCAAGACGCTACGTCGCTTCGATCACGAGATCGCAGCCTGGAATCCGTCCGTCGTCTCGGTCGAGCTGGGCACGAACCACGGTGATAAGCCCGAGCAGTTCATGGAGCAGATGCAGGAAATGATCGCGCGGGTCCGTGGCATCAAGGCCCGGCCGGTCATCTTCTCCTCGCACGTGTTGCTCAACGGAGAAACGTCCGCCACGCTCTTGCAACAAAAGCACCTGTCGGATTACGCGACCGCTCTGAAGACATACTCGGCCCGCGAGGGCATTCCGTACGCGGATCAGTTTCATGCCCTGCTGGACGTGTGGGGCAACATGAAGCAGCGGTCGGTCCTGGGCCAAGACATGATTCACCCAAATGCCCCCGGCCATCTGATGATGGCTGCCGTCATCCTGAAGGCCTTGGGTGCGGACGGCTTCGTCAGCAGCGTCGAGATCGATGCCGACGGGAGACTGATCGAGGCGAAGGGCTGCCAGGTGCAAGGGTTGGCGGCCGCCGACGGCGGAGTCGCCTTCGACCGGCTCGACGAGCGGCTTCCGTTCCCGATCCCCGACGATGCACGGGCGATCGTGCACCTGTGCCCGGAAATCTTCGAGGTCAGCCGGTACATGCTGAAGGTGCGGGGCCTGAAAGAAGGCACGTATGAGTTGAAGATCAACGGCATCGCGACGGCGACGCTGACGGCGAAGCAACTGGCAGAAGGCGTGAACCTCACCGGGCTGGGACACCGCGACCAGGGCCAGCCGGACGACAGCCCGATCGTGACGCAGGGCCGGGCCATCCTCACGGCCGTGAACAACAAGAATCTTCGCGAGGTGAATGCATGGCGGGATGTGTCCCGCCGTGCGCACGCTCCCGACGCAGCGCCGGAGTTGAAGGCGCAGTTGAAGGAGCTGGCCAGGAAGACCGAAGAGGCCGATGCGAAGATTCGCCAGGCCGCTCGCCCGGCCACGCTGCACTTCGAGGTGAGGCCGAACCCAGCCGCGTTGTAGGGAACGCGGCGGGGCTCGACGGCGCGTAAAGCAGCGTCGTCGCAAGGCACTTCCGCCAAATGGGGCCGCTGGGACTCGAACCCAGGACCAACGGATTAAAAGTCCGATGCTCTAACCAACTGAGCTACGGCCCCGGGACAATCGTACCGAAGCCGTGCAGGGGAGCAACCGCGAGAAGCCCGACGGTCGCAAACGCCGGCGGGAAAATGCCCGAGAGAGGACTTGAACCTCCACCCAGTTACCTGGACAAGAACCTGAATCTTGCGCGTCTGCCAATTCCGCCACTCGGGCGAGTGGATTACCGATCCTAGCAGCGCCGCCGGGGCACGCAAGGAACACCCGCCTCGTACGGCCCACGCTCGATCCTCGCGCGTTCACTCGAAAAGCCCCGGGCGGAAGCCCGGGGATCCCCCGGCTCCCGCCGGGGGCTTGTTGGATCCTCGTCTCGCCCGATTGCGCGAGAATCAAGTGTGATCCGTGTCACTCGACCGTGACGCTTTTCGCGAGGTTGCGCGGCTTGTCCACGTCGCAGCCCCGCAGCACCGCGATGTGGTAGGCGAGGAGTTGCAGGGGGATCGAGGCCACGATCGGCTGGAGGAAGTCGGGCGCCTCGGGCAGTTCGATGACGTCGTCGGCCAGTTCCCGCACCCGCTCGTCGCCGGGGCTCGAGATCGCGATCACCGGTCCCCTCCGGGCCTTGATCTCCTCGACGTTCAGCAGCACCTTGTCGTAGACGGCCCCCTGCGGGATGAGGAACACGCTCGGCGTGGCCGGATCGACCAGGGCGATCGGCCCGTGCTTCATCTCCGCCGCCGGATAGCCCTCGGCGTGGATGTAGCTGATCTCCTTGAGCTTGAGGGCGCCTTCGAGGGCCACGGGGAAGTTGTACTGCCGACCCAGGTAGAGGAAGGTCGAGGCGTCCTGATACTTGGCGGCGATGCGGCGGATCGCGCCGTCGGCCTGAAGCGCCGCGGCCACGAGGTCGGGCAGCCGTTCCAGGTCGGCGATATACCGCAGGCCCTGCTCGTAGCCCATGTGGCGGAGGCGGCCGAAATACAGGGCCAGGAGGGCGAGGACCACGCACTGGCTGGTGAAGGCCTTTGTGCTGGCCACGCCGATCTCGGGGCCGGCGTGCAGGTAGACGCCGCCGTCGGCCTCGGTGGCGATCGAGCTGCCGACCACGTTGCAGATCGCGAGCGTGGGGTGCCCCTTGCGCTTCATCTCCCGGAGGGCGGCGAGCGTGTCGGCCGTCTCGCCCGACTGCGTGATCGCGAACAGGAGCGTGCCCTCGTCGATCGGCGGATTGCGGTACCGCAGCTCGCTGGCGTATTCCACCTCCACCGGGAGCCGGGCGAACTCCTCGATCAGGTATTCGCCGACGAGCGCCGCATGCCAGCTCGTGCCGCAGCCGGTGAGCACGATCCGGTTCACGTGCTGCAGCTGCCGGGGCGTGAGATTGAGGCCGCCGAAGATCGCCGTCGCGTCATCGCGCGAGAGGCGGCCGCGCATCGCGGCCCGGATCGTCTCCGGCTGCTCGTGGATCTCCTTGAGCATGTAGTGGGCGTAGCCCCCGAGGCCCACGTCGTCGGCCGTCAGGTCGAGGGCATGGACGGCCGGCTCCACCCGGCCGGAGTCGCGGTGCACGACCCGAAGCGTGTCGGCCGTTACCACGGCGATCTCGTGGTCGGCCAGGTAGACGATCCGATCGGCGTGGCCGGCCAGCGGGCTCGCGTCGCTGGCCACGAAGTGCTCGCCATCGCCCACGCCCACCACCAGCGGGCTGCCGCAGCGGGCCGCGACGAGCAGCCCCGGCTGCCCGGCGAAGAGCACGAGCAGGCCGTAGGTGCCACGGAGCTGGTCGACCGCCTCGCGGACGGCCATCACCCAGGGCGTGTCGGCGGGCTCGTCGCTGACCCGCGGGACGCCCGCGGCGAACAGCCGCCGCAGGGCCGCATCGACGAGGTGGGCGATGACCTCGGTGTCGGTCTCCGAGCGAAACACATAGCCCTCCGCTTCGAGCCGGGTCTTGAGGGCCCGGAAGTTCTCGATCACGCCGTTGTGCACGACCGCCACGGTCGGCGTCGAGGCCGCCGTCGGGCAGCCGAGGTGCGGGTGGGCGTTGCCGTCGGTCGGGGCGCCGTGCGTGGCCCAGCGGGTGTGGCCGATGCCGATCGACGCATCGGTGGCGTTCTCGCGGACGAGCGCCTCCAGCCGCGCGAGGCGGCCGGCCGCCTTCCGCACGTGGAGGCCGCCGTCGTCGTCGAGCGTGGCGATGCCCGCCGAGTCGTAGCCGCGGTATTCCAGCCGCCGCAGCCCCTCGACGATCAGCCCGGTCGCCTCCCGAAAACCGACGTAGCCCACGATGCCGCACATGTGGAAACTTCCCTGTCGGGTGTGCCTTGCCTCCCCTCATCCTACCGGTCCTCGATGCCCTCGCCAGCGGTGGAGTTTTCCCGATGCCTCACACGGCCGTGATCGCGATTCCCGCCCGGCTCTCCAGCCAGCGGCTGCCCCGCAAAATGTTGCTCGCCGAGACGGGCAGGACCCTGATCGAGCACACCTGGCACGCGGCCCGCGGCGCCCGGCGGGCGGCCGCCGTGGTCGTGGTCACCGACAGCGAGGAGATTGCCGCGGCTGTCCGCGGCTTCGGCGGCACGGCGGTGATGACCTCGCCGGAGTGCCCCAGCGGCACGGCCCGGATCGTCGAAGCGCTGCCCGGCCTGGCCGCGGCCGACATCGTCGTCAACGTGCAGGGGGACGAGCCCGAACTGGCGGCGACGGCCATCGATGCGGCCATCGATCTTCTCGAGCAGTGTCCCGAGGCCGGCGTGGCGACGCTCGTGACGCCGTTGCGGCGTGAGGAGGACCTGCGCGACCCGGCCGCCGTGAAGGCCGTGCTGACGCCGTGGCGCGGGGCCAAGGGCCCGGTGGCGAACGCCTGGCGGGCCATCACCTTCAGCCGCGCCCCCGTGCCCGCCGCCCGCGACTGGTCGCCGACGCTGCTCGCCGCCACACCGCCGCTCTACTGGCAGCATGTCGGCCTCTATGCCTACCGGCGGAGCGTGCTCGAGGGTTGGAACGCCCTGCCCGAGTCGCGGCTGGCGACGCTCGAGAGCCTGGAGCAGCTGCGGGTGGTGGAGGCCGGGATCCCGATCGTGGCCGGCGCCATCGAGCATGCGGCCCGGGGGATCGACACGCCAAAGGACTACGCGGCTTTTGTAGAGCGCTGCCGCGCGCGGGCCGGGGCGTGATTTCGACCGGGGACGTGGGCCTGCTCGGTGAGACGGTACGAGTTGCGTCGCTGGCGGAAGACCGCCACGCTCCGCATCCTCGCACCGATCTCGCCTCGCTTCCGACGTGACGAGGGGGACTCGTGGCCCCGGCCGTTTCGCTCGTGGGATGAGGCGAGCCGGTCAGGCGGGCTTTTCGACGGGGACGAGCAGCACGCTGCACGGGGCGTTGGTGAGCACGGCTTCGGACGTGCTGCCGAGCAGCCAGCGTGAGAGGGCGTCGGTGGGCGTGCGGCCGAGGATGACGAGATCGATGCCGTCGGCCTTCACCCGCTCCAGGATGCGGTCGCCCGGATTGCCTGCGGCGATGATCGGCTCGCTGCCGCGGAACACCGGCGGCAGCATCTGTTGGAAGGCCGCCACCTTGCTGCCGACCGCGGCCACCTCGGCGTCGTGTTCCTCCCGCCAGGCGCCGGCCATCGCGGCGACGTCAGGGTCACGAACACGATTCCGCACCCAGTCGGGCACGGGGCCGGCCAGCATCGATTCGGTCACGGCGATCACGTGGCCCGCGGTCGTCGCCGGCCAGGCGAGGCTGCCGGCGACGCGGGCGATGGCGGCGGCGCTGGCGGGATGGTGGCAGGCGAGTGCCCGCAGGCCCCGGTCGGCGGGCGGTGCCGTGCGGGCCACGAGGACCGGCAGGTGCGCGCCGTGCACCACGGCCCGCGACACGCTGCCGAGGAAGAGGCGTTCCAGCGAGCCATGCCCGCGGGCGCCGACGACGACGAGGTCGGCCTTCCATTCGGCCGCCGACTCCAGGATCCCGACGGCCGCCGCCTTGGAGCTGCAGATCATCTCCGGCTGGCGGGCGAAGCCCCGGGGCAGCAGGCCGCAGATCTCCTCGAACAGGGCGGCGGCCGCGCCGTCCACCACCTCCCGCTTCCGGCCAGGGAGCCGCTTCTCGAGTTCCAGCGGGGAGAAATAGACCGCCACGCCGTCGGTGGCCGGATTGACGAGCGCCGCCGCGAGGCGGACCGCGTCGAGGGATGCTGCCGAGCCGTCGACGCCGATCAGGATTTTCATGTCAGGGTGCCTCCGCCGGGAATCGTAGCAGTTCGGAGCCGCTCGCTCACAGGATCCACGACTTCGCCCGTGCCCCGGGCAGCGCTCGCACGAGCCGCGGCACCGCGTAGCCGGGCAGCGACTCCCGCAGGGCGCGGTGCAGGGCGGTGGCCCGCGACTCGGCGACCTCGAAGTGGGCCGCCCCCGCGACACGGTCGAGCAGATGGAGGTAGTAGGGGACCACGCCGATCGCCACGAGCCGCTCCGCCAAGGCCTGCTGGGCGTCGAGGGAGTCGTTCACCGCCGCGAGCAGGACGGCCTGATTGAGCACCAGGGCCCGGGCCGCGGCCAGCCGCCGTGTCGCGTGCTCGACGGAGCCGTCGAGTTCCTGCGCGTGGTTGGCGTGGATCACGACGACGGCAGCGAGGCTGGTCGCCGTCAGGATCGCGAGCAGGTCGTCGGTGACCCGCGACGGCAGCACGACCGGCAGCCGCGAATGGATCCGCAGCCGGCGGAGGTGGGGAATGGCCTCCAGGTGGCGAACGAGGTCGGCGAGCCGCGCGTCGTCGAGCAGCAGCGGGTCGCCGCCGGAGAGGATCACCTCGGTGAGCGAGCCGTCGGCGGCAATGGCATCGAGCGCGGCGGCCAGGCCAGCCTGGCTGACGCCGCTCTCGGCGTAGGGAAACTCGCGTCGGAAACAGTAGCGGCAGTTCACCGCGCAGCCGCCGGCGACCAGCAGCAGCCCGCGGCCGGGATACTTGCGAAGCAGCCCCGGCGCGGCGAGCGTCGCCGCCTCGTCGAGCGGGTCGGCGTTGAATCCCACGGCGGGCACGCGTTCGGCGGCCGTCGGCATCACCTGCAGCAGCAGCGGGTCGCGCGGATCGCCCGGCCGCATCCGCGCCGCGAAGCCGCGCGGCACGAGCAGGGGAAAGTCCGTCGTCGCGGTCCGCGCGGCCGCGGCCACGTCGGCGTCGAGTTCGAGCAGACGGCAGAGTTCCGCGGGATCGCGGATGGCGTCGGCCAACTCCCGCTGCCACGTGGCGATCGGCCGCGGTGCGGCGGCCGCACCGGCCGCGGGCGGGGACGGGAGGACCGGCGTCGTGGCGACCGAGAGCGACTGCATGGGCGCGTGTGCCGAGGCCGGACGCCGTCCGGGAAACGGGGCGGACGTTGACAGGTCGCGGGGGCGCGGCCACTCTTGGAGGCCTTTCCCACGCGCTGCCGGACAAGAATACGGCCGCCGGCGGGGGAAGGAAACCTGCCCACCCGCCCGGACGCCCCGAGGAGCCCGAGATGCCCGCCTACAACACCAGCGAGTTCAAGAAGGGCCTCAAGGTCCAGATCGACGGCGATCCGTACATCATGATCGAGTGCAACTTCGTGAAGCCGGGCAAGGGCCAGGCGCTCTACAAGTGCAAGCTGCGGAACCTGCTCCGCAATACGGTGCTCGATCGCACCTACAAGAGCGGCGATTCGCTCGACGCGGCCGACATCAGCACGATCGAGGCCCAGTACCTCTACAAGCAGGGGGAGGCGTTCGTGTTCATGGACAACGCGAACTACGAGCAGTACGAACTCTCCAAGGAGCAGGTGGACGACGCCTGGAAGTGGATCAAGGAGGGCACCGTCTGCTCGATGCTCCTCTACAACGGCAACCCGATCTCGATGGAGCCGCCGAACCACATGGTGCTCAAGGTCGAGTACGCCGAGCCGGCGATCCGCGGCAACACGGCGACGAACCTGACGAAGCCGGTGAAGCTCGAGACCGGCGCCGAGGTCATCGTGCCCGCCTTCATCGAGCAGTGCGACACCAT
>Ga0315902_10008383_pt1 | contig 14007 bp, 3 predicted proteins | sample LakEriMetagenome_9_FD_203523 | JGI IMG/M metagenome (GOLD analysis project Ga0315902, IMG submission 203523) | Freshwater fungal communities from buoy surface, Lake Erie, Ohio, United States - Buoy 12 MA117 | ecosystem: Environmental > Aquatic > Freshwater > Lake > Lake biofilm | place: USA... | reverse complement strand
GGGAATTGTGGCAATGGCAACTCGCACATTCCGCCCTGAACTTGCCCGTCCACCCGCTCATGAGGCGCAACAAAGATTTTTCCGTAACCGTAAGAGAGGTTCAGGAGCGCGCCCGACAGCGGGCCCCAACGACGGCTTTCAACCCAGAGAAGTTCGCCGGGCGATCGATCCATCGCGTTGGTGATCCAGCACATCGGTGGCTCCATCGCAGAATCGGATGAATCCGCCACTTCGTGATAGCCAAACATGTTTCCATAAAAACCGCCGGGACGAACCCAGTTGATGCGATTCTTGGGATTCCAGTGCCCTTCCTGATCCGTCACCACAAACGTTCCGTCCGGGTTCAAACAGACACCGTTGGCCGCTCGAAAACCATTGGCCACAATCTCGGTCTGTTGGCCATCGGCGGAAACCTTGAGCAAAGTCCCGTGATGCGGAACGATGGCGGGAAGCGCATGCCGGGCTGACTTGGCGTAGTAAAAGTTCCCCTCGGCATCTGTCTGCAATCCCATGGCAAACTCATGGAAATGCTCTGTCACCTGATGATCGTTGTTGAAGCATTCATACCAGTCCATCTCGCCGTCGCCGTTAAGGTCATGCAACGCCACTAACTGGTCTCGGCAAGTCACGTAAATCACCCCGTCGCGAAACTTGATCCCCAGGGGCTGGAACAGCCCGGCCGCGATCCTGCGCCAAGTGATTTTGGCTTTCTGTCCAATTTGGCCGGTACCCCGAACCATCCAGACACTTCCATCCCAATCGCAGACGACGAGCGCGTCGACATCGGTCGGATGGAAATCGAGACCCGTCAATCGCAGGCGACAGTTTCCACTGTTCTGTTCCGGATGCTGCAGTACGTCGACGACAAAGGGACCGCTCCCCGCTCCCTGCTGGATCTCGGTCACTTCCAGTTTGGGCCAATTGGCCGGACCACCTCGAGTCAGCGGCTCCAAATCCGTCGGCCGCGGCGGGTCTGATGCCAACGCCGCAGCGACTTTCTCCAGGTCCGCGGCGGCCGTCAGCGAGGTCATTGCCAGGCTGAGCCGCAGCGGCTCTGCACCGGCCGGAATCCGCAGCCGCAGAGTCCCCTCGGCATCCGCGATCCATTGCTCTCGCGAGACCTGTCCCAGGTTGCTGTAGGCCGAGACCAGCAGGCCTTGAGGCGCATTGGTCGCCTCTGCACCCCGACCGCGGCGTTCAGCCGTTCCCAACACCGAATCAACTGGTCCAGCAGTCACGATCGGCCCGGTAAACTCGGCCCAGCTGGCCAGTGGACGCTGCGCGTCTCTTTGCTCTACCTGACTCAATTCGTCTGCGGAGAGCGCGCGGTCAAAAATACGAACCGCCCTCAGCTCGCCCTGGAGGTAGCTGCGTTCGGGAAAGTTATCATTCGTCGCGCCGATTCGAAGCACCGCATCGCGAAGCGGCTGCTTCACGCCCAGTTCTCCATCTCCCGCTGGCCGACCATCAACGAAAAACCGGATTCGCCTGTCCATCGCGGTCCAGGTCACGGCAACTTCATGCCACTCTCCATCGTTGACCGCGCGGTTGGCTTGCACGGCGCCGACCCAGCCGACATCAAAGGTCGGGCGACCGTCCCGCAGGAACAGACTCTGCCCCATTGGGACCCATTGCTCCTGATTACGCGTCTTGCAGATGATCGTTCCATCAGCCTTGGTCTTGATCTGGGCGGTTATGGAAAAGTCGCGGTCGGAAGTGTTCCAGCGATCCGCTCCATCGATCTGAAAAAAGCTCGCGCCATCAAACTGGACCGGTGCATCCGGAGCCAGAGCGCTGACCGGTTGGTGCGAGAGCATCCCGGCTGGAGTCGCTTCAAAAGGACGATTCGCCCGGACCACTTGAAGAATGAGGTCTCGGCTGCGCGGACCAAAATTGAGCGTGCGGACAAATTGGGGCTGGTCCGCCGCATAACGCAGGCTGGGCGTTTCGAGAATCTCCGTCTGGTCCACGGTGTACTTGAGAATGGTCTGTCTGCCAAACCGGTAAAGCCCCCGGTACTTGGCCCAGCCTCGTTCAAGCGGACCGTAGTGGCGACCATCGCGACCGGTCAATCGCTCGTCGACAAACGAACCATCAGCAGGTCGCCCCCACCCCGGGCCCGTCGGATTCTGCAAATGGACCGTCCCGGCGACGCGCGGATGCTGACCATGCACGCCGTTAAAGTGAATCCCGTTGTAGTCAATGAATTCGCCACTCCAAGCACCGGCGACCCGTAGCGTGTCGTGGTCGTACATCAGCCAGTGAGTCCCTGACTCGACACCACCCGGTCCATCATCAAGGCGAATCACCAGCCCTTTCTGGGCTATGTTTGAGCGGTCTTCCGAGACCTCGATCGTGTTCAGCAAACTTGGTCCATAATCCATCGTCGTCCAGGGACGGGACTCGACCGGATCGGGTCCGAGGGTATCACCCGCGGGCAGGCCCGCCAGATAGGCCTCAGACAGAGGAACATACTGGCTCGGATTGGTTTCGCGCAGGAAGGCTTCGCGGATGTACTGGATCACGGCGTACTTCTGCTTGGGTACCATCCACCGCTGAGGAATCATCATCCCGTAACCGTGGGTCAGGGTTTGATACATCGAATAAGGGTCGCTGCCGCGTTTGAACTTGCCGCTGGGAAAACGCAACGACGTAGGCATCGAGCCTTCGCTGGCCAAGTCGCCATGACAACTGGCGCAGCGGAGGCGATAGACCTCGGCTCCCTCGCGAAGCGTTTCCCCATTCCAGCCGGCGATCAGTCCCCGGTGATCGACGTGCGACTCGTATTCGGGCAGCGGAGCCAGCGCCGCCAGCGAGGTGGTAGGGCGCAATTCCGCAGCCCGCGGCGGCCCCCCCTTGGCCAGCTCATTCAGATAGGCCACGAGATCGAGAAACTCCTTGCGATCGGCCAACTGATTGGCCAGTCCCTCAGGCATCGTCGACAGCTGGGTCAGCTTTCGATCCTCGATTTCCTCCAGAGACACGGCGAGCGGCTCGGTCGGTTCCTCGATTCGATCGAGCAGCAGCCGCTGGTTGTTTTGCTCGACCACAATTCCCGAGAGCTGACGCCCGTCGACCAGACTCAAGACCGTCGTTTCGTATCCCTGCCGGATGACTGCCGAGGGCTGGAGCACTGCCTGAATCAAATGCGGCAATGTCACCTCCCGTCGCTCGGTCAAATCGGGTCCCAGCCTGCGCAGGCCGGCCCCCGGCTCATGGCACTTGGCACAGTTCAGCTCCGGTCGGTAGAACCAGATCGCGCCGCGAACCGGGTCGCCAAACCGCAGCACATCGGCAGCCAACTCTTCGGGGCTCTCGGCGAGCAGCTGCTGAGTCAATTGGGGTGATCGGGCCGAGAGTGGAGCCTCGGGAAAACAAACTCCGACAGTCAGGAAAGCGAGCTTTAAAAATCTCACCCACAAAAAACGGGATCCGAATCGAGACTGATGCATGGGAACCACAACATTCAAAAAAAGAAAACTGAAAGACTCGCTCAAGGCTGCTCGATGTCGACGTCGCAAAAAGTCAGGGCCGCCAAACCATTGACGCCCCACAGCAGTTTCTCCTGACTCCAGCGATCACTATCAAGATAAGTGATCTGTTTCCCCACAGCCCCCTCGCGAAGGAGCAAAACGAGTGTTTTCCCTTCCCTGCGCCCCGAGAGGACCAAGTCTGACTTGCCATCGAGAGCGAACTGATCACACAGCGAATCGTCCCAGTTGACTGGCTGATCAAATTCCAGCGCAATGGAGGTGTGCCCGGGATCAGCCCAGCGAGCCCGCAGCAGATTTGGCGGCGTCACTGGCTGCTGGGGAGCCTGCTGATAGATCCGCGACTGGACCACGGGAAGAATCAGCTCGGCGAATTGCTGATAGCCTGCCGCGGGAAAGTGGCAGCCGCCGGGGGGCTTGATCCCCAGCGTCGACATCACGCTCAGATTGGAGAAGTGCCGCGGCAGCGTTCGCTGCACGTCGCGCAGCCGATCATCCGAGCCATCACGCCCCATTGCACACGCTTTGGGCCAGATCTGAAACACGAAATAGTGACTGACGTTCGGATAGTCCTGCTTCCAGGCGGCGGCCAGATCGATGAAGAGCTGGCGGTAAGTCTCCCAGCCATAACCTCCGCTCGGGCCATCCGCACCCTGATCGTTCTCGCCCTGATGCCAGAAGATTCCGCGAATTCCCTGCGTCAATCCCGCTTCACGCACACGCCACAGCAGACGTCCGTAGATCGTATCGACCGCCATGGGGTCTGCGGGGTCGCGCTGGTGCTGATCGATTCGCGTTCCCCCGACGGCACCATTAATGATGCAGATGGGAATCTGGTGGCTCTCGACGAGGCGATTACCGAGGACCATCCCCCAGTAACCGATTTCCGATTTGCCACCCGGCGCGCGGGCCACCGCATTCGCCCAGAGTCGCAGTCGCGATCCCTGAGGACTGCCGTCCGTCGCTCCAAAAGTTCGCAGAAACATCGAGGGCTGAAACGGGTCGACTTCTCCAAAGTCGGTCGCCACCGCGTTCGACTGCCCAATAATCAGATAGGCATCGCCGCAAACCAAGTCGGCGGCCCGCTGCAGAATCTCTTCCTTGCCTTCGCGAACAACGCCCAGTTCGCTGGTGTAAGCCCGCAGCCTGGCGGCAATCGGCAACTTGAGCGAGTAACTGCCATCGGCACCGGGTACCGCTTCGACACGCTCGACTTGCTCGCCACCGAACAAGCGGGCAAACACCTTGTCTGCCGGCAGTTCAAGTTTTCCTCGGTAGAAAACCGTCCCCTTTCCGGTCGCCGGATTGCGGGCGAAGAACTGTCCGGTCTGGGGCGCCTCTTCCTCTCGAGGTGTGGGTTCGATCCAGGGCTCTGCTTCTCCCGGCTCCCGGACTTCAAGCGTGTGCGTCACCTCAACTGCTGGGCCCCCGTTACTCACACTGCAATGCACAACCAGCGGACCGCTTCCTTGTGCCCGCAGCAAGACCAGCCGCCCCTGCTCTGCACGGCGAATCGTCGCCACACCCTCGCAGCTCCACCGGACCTCACACCCGGCCACCCCGGCGGCCTGCAGTGCGGCCAGATTGCCGAGCTTCAGGTCTACCGTCAGCGGCTCGCGTCCATTCCAAGTAGCCCGTCCCGACAGACTCACTTCAGGCTCAGGCAAACTATCGGGGATCGTGAGCTTTACCTCTGACTTCCGAACTTCGCCTGGATAGATCGCACGCAGTTCAATCCGCTGCTCTGTTTGCTTGGCGACGCGCGGTGCACGATAACGAACACTCAGCCTGTCAACAGCCAAAATCGACTCACCCGCCGGTTCAAGCAATACCCAGTAGAGTTTCTGTGCGCCGCCAGCCTGAGCTTTGATCTCCAGCGAGTCGCCTTCTGGAACAGTTGCTTCGTTCATCGAAACGCCGAATTCGGTTCCGGGCTGGACGATCAAGCCGACCGCGGTCTGATTCGGTTTTTGGTTCTCGTATTCCAGCTTGATCCATTCTGCCGAGCGGGCGACTCGCGACACGCGAACTTCATCCAGGCCACCGACAAAATCGTAGTGGTGGTACCAACCGCCGAGCCACAGTCGAGCTGGACTCTTGATATCCAGCCGCGGCGTATCGCGCCCCGCCAGCTTTCCGTCGAGATAGATTTTCCCCTCACCGTCTGCATAAGTGTGTACGACGTGATGCCACTGCCCCAAGGCTACTGGCTCGGGAGCGTCAACGTCGGAAAAGTCGCTGTCGATGTGCAAGTGCGGAGGGCTGCGGAGTTGCATGCGAACTTTCGAACCGCGACCGCCTCCTTCGTTGCCCCAGCCAATCAGCGTGCAGTTGGACCGCTCGGGGCGGAACCAGGCCGAAGTGCTATGCGGCTGGCCAGCGAACGGGTAATCCGGAATTTGCTCGCCGCCGAACCAACCTTGCCCACCATCCAGCTGCCGCGCTTTGCCAATCACTCCCTCAACCAGCTTGGTCGCAACATCCTTCATCTCAAGCGTGCCGACTTCGTCGCGAACTTCCGGACCGAGGTGCCAGACACTGGCGAATCCGTTCGTCGCATCGAACACGGCAGACGGGGCAGCGGGCGCCTCTTGGCCCCAGACGAGCTTCAGTTCCTGCCGCTCGTTGCCCCTCACCAGCGGAACCCGCACCCAGATGACCGCCGTACCTTCCGCCGCATCCCAAGCCTCGACTTGATGGGCGAGAGGCTGGCCCTCGGCTGAATAGAACCTCAAATCGGACCCATCAAGCCGCGCTGCTGCGAAATCGAAAGTCTCGCGATTCAGCCGCACCAGCAGCGGAAAATCTTTCAATTCCCCTACCGCCGGCAGGTCCGCCCCTTCCGGAGTGGTCAGCAAGTAGAAACTTGCGGAGCGAGCCTTCGTTTCATTCTGACAGGCCACCGCCGAGCTGGCAGGGATCAGCCCCACGAGCAGCAGAAAGCACCACAGGGTGTTGGTAAATCGCCGCCGAGTCGTCCAGCGCTGGGGCATTATTTTCTCAGGGTCTTGAGGTATTCGATCAGATCAACCAATTGCTGCTCAGTCAGTTGCTTCTGCAGGTCTTCCGGCATCAGCGACTTCTGCTGCTTGGCAAACTCGTCGACTTCGCTCCGCGGAACCTTGTGGAGCACGGCATCTTTATCCTTCAGCACGATCTCTTCGTCGGTTTGGCTGACCAGCAATCCCGAAATGGTTCGCCCATCGGCAGTCAAGAGCGAGTACATCTCGTAGCTGTGACTGATCCCCGCGCTCGGGTTAAGGATCGATTCGTAGAGCGCTTCAACCGAGAGTTTGCTGCCGACCTCGCTCAGGTCCGGACCAACTTCCTGACCGTCGCCGCGGACCTTGTGACATTTCGCGCAGGTTCCGGCTTCCGCAAATACCAGCTTTCCCCGCTGGGCATCGCCCGACTGTTTGAGCAGTTCGGCCAGCAGGGGCAACGGTCGATTATCGGCACTTGCCGGAAGGGTCAGGTACTTGGCCGCCTCAGTGCGAATAGCTGCATCTTCACTGGTCAAAAGGACATTGGCGGCAGGGTAGCGCAGTTCTTCTGGCCAGTCCTGCAAGGCGACTCTCCTGAGCAGGTACTTTTGACCAGCGGGCCAGCGGGCCAGCGACTTGACGATTTCACTGCGAACGAGAGCCGAGAGGGCGTCGTTTTCCAGCAACTGCTGCAACAAGACGCGCGACTCCTGGGCACCCGACCACTGGAGGCCGCGGACGATTTGAACCTGGAGCGGTTCCTCGACGACAAGGAACTTCGCCAACAGCAATTCGACGCCGCCCGATTCGATCAGCCGGCGGGTCGCCATTGCCAACCGATTTCGGTCATCACCAGCATTGAGGATCGTTTCCAGCAGCCGCTCTCCCAGTCCACCGAGCTGCAGCTTCCCGGCCCATTCGACAAACTCGTCATCGGGAGCGGTTGTCTTGAGGTACTCTCCCAGCGACTTGCGCAGCTCAGGCACTTCGAGGCTGACGAACTCCGGTGTTCGCGCGGCGAGTTCCAGGAGAAACAACGGCGCGATCGCCTGCGGCCGTTCGGCTCGCTTCTCGGTCGCGAGCGCCAACTGGCTCATCGCGGCGGCCCGCTGCTCGGCAGGCTGGAAATCAAGCGCCCGGAACAATCGCAGAATCTGAATCCCATCGAGGCCGGGATCCTGCAGGAGCTGGGCAATCAATTCACTCGTCTTGTCGCCGCGACTCCGCCAGACAATGTCTTGCCCCGCGGGGCTGGTCCACTCACTGCCCACCAGTTCCTGCCAGGCCGTGAGGCATTCATTCCAACGGCCCTCTGCAGCAATGCCGAGCGCCTCGAGATACCAGCGGTCACCGCGGCGATGTCGCGCGGCGAGCTCCGCCCAGATAATCGGCGCGTCTTCGCGGGGATAATCGCGGAGGGCGATCGCGGCTTCGCGCCGGACCATCGCCGAATCATCCTCCATCAGCATCGCCAGCCACTCGCCCAGCAGTTTCGGCTGACGCCGCGCCATCCGGGCCGTCATCGCGCGAACATTCTCATCGGCATCAGTCGCTGCCGCCGAGAGCGCTTCACTTGCTCGGCCCGGAATGAGCGAGAGCAGCCACAGGGCGCGGGCTCGATAACGCGGATTCGAATCATCCGACATCAGCGTCAGGGCGTCGGTCGCTTCTGCTCCAAACTTGTGCAGCGCTTGCCAAGCGAGATAGCGGACTGACTGGCAAGGATTGCGCAGTGCGGCGACCGCACCGGCAGGCGTACTCAAGTCATATGCGGGAACCTCGTACCGCAGACCGGGCGGAGCGATGCGGAATAAACGTCCGCGAGCCGTGTCACCCATGCCGTGTCCACCCACCCCCGGGTCATACCAGTCGGAGACAAACAGCGAGCCATCGGGAGCCACAGCAACGTCGGCCGGACGGAACCAGTTATCGCGGGCCCCCAGCAGGACGTTATTCACGCCCGTCACACGGAATCCGCCGCCCATGGGAGCGACAGCATACGAGCGGACCACATTCGGCCCGGCATCGCAGTGGATCATCTGATTGCGGAACGGTTCGGGAAGCAGTTCTCCTTCGTAAACGGTGATCCCGGTCGGCGATCCGCCCCCAGTCACCAAGAGGTTGGGAACAACCCCCGGGTCATCCTGATGCCAGTGGCGGCGCGGAATATCGCTTTCCATCCCGGTTCGCTTGCCCTGCCAACCGGCACCGGTCCGCTCCTCGAGGTAACCGTAGTTCCCGTACTCCATCACAAAATTGATGCGCACGCCCCGGTTGCCATCGTCGTCATTATCGGACTGCCAGACAGCTCCGAACGAATCGACCGCGGCCTCGTAGTTATTGCGAAAGTTGTGTCCAAGGACTTCCATCTCGGTCCCGTCGGGATTGCAGCGAAACACCATCCCGCCCCAGTAAGGTTTGCCGCGAGCAACGATTTCATTTCCGTGTTTGTCCTTGAGCAGGTTGCCCGCCGCATCATGCACTGCGTGACCTTCATTGCCGAAGTTCCAGTACAGCTTGCCGTCGGGGCCAAAGACAAAGGAGTGGGCTGCGTGGTCGTGCTGGGCACTGCCCGTGTTGCTGAAGAGCAATTCCTTTCGATCCGGAACGTCGTCTCCGTTTTCATCGGTGAAGACCCAGATATTGGGTGAGCAGGAGACAATCAGCTTGTTCCCGAGCACGCAGATTCCCATCGCCGAATCAATGTCGCGCCCCTGATAATAAACCTTGACTTCATCGCTGATTCCGTCGCCATCGGTGTCGGTACAGATCAGGATGCGATCGCCTGCGGGCCGCTCGCCATTGTGGCCGCGATAATTGACGACTTCACAAGCCCAAACCCGGCCGCGATGGTCAACATCGAGGTTGGTCAGGCTAAGCAATTGCGGCTCGGCCGCGAACAATCTCGCTTCCAGTCCTTCGGCCACGTCGAGACCGGATACCGCATCCTCCGGCTCGCGACTTCCGGCAACACCGGCACTGCTCCCTTTTGGCTTCTGGGAGTAGACGGCAAAGCGGACCGAAGCGTTGTCGCCGCCGGGCTGGGTGGTTCCACCCTCATCGAGTCCGGCGAGGGCTTCCAATTTCTCATAGCCTTCAGGGATCTCAAAACCGATAATCGAGTTGGCGTGCGTGCCGATCCCCGACTCGAAGGTCCGACCGTTCATCCGCAGCGGCCTCCCCTCGCAATTCTTGTTCATCTGCACACTGCCCCAGCCGGAAGTGAGCATCGTCGGCTGGAGCGACGACAGCGCGAGCTGGCCTTTTGGTCCCACCAGCCTGGCATCCGCCCAATCGGCCCAGTCATGACTGAAACCATTCCCCCCGTCATCGACGACGAGATAAAGTTGCTTGAGTCCGCGAATGTCGACCGAAAGTGGAACAGCGTGATTCGGTGTCGCTTTGGTGATGACCTCGCTGCGAAACAACGGCTTCGGTTCCTGAGCCGCGGCGGGCAAAGCTGAAAGAACAAGGATCGCGCCAACCAGAAAATTTCTGCAGAAGCAAGCTTGCATGGACAAGGATCCCCAACTCAAGACAGTCAATTTTTCGCTGAACAGCTCTCCAGGACCGTTGCATGATGACTGACGGCGCGGCAAAGCTCAAGCTCGCTGCAAGCTGCGGGCAACTTCCCTAAACAAAAAACGTCGCTCATGAGCACGACCTGAACGATACGCGTGGACAGTGCTGTCAGGCAGTCTGCAGAACGAATCGGGACATCGGCTTGTGGTTGGTGTAGAATGAGGATTCTTACTCGATCGTTTCAGCGAGTCTCGCATGCCTAACATCTGGACGACATCCGTTGCTTTATCGCGGGGCTTGATCTGCAGCCTCTGGATCCTGTGCGCCGCTTTGGCTGGCGCTTTATCGGCCCAGGAAGCAGAGCCGACTTACTCCCCCGAGCAGTTGGAGTTTTTCGAAAATCGGATTCGCCCGGTTTTGGTGGAGCACTGCTACAAGTGCCACTCGGCCGAAGCCGCCAAAGCGGGTGATTTGGAGGGTGGCCTGACACTCGACACGCGGGCGGGCTTGCTTTCTGGCGGTGACAGCGGCCCGGCGATTGTTCCCGGCAAACCGGCGGAAAGCCTCCTTCTGGAGGCCTTGCACTACGAGACTTACGAGATGCCGCCCGCGGGCAAACTGCCGGACGCGGTGATCGCCGACTTTGCCAAGTGGATCGAGAGCGGGGCCGCCGACCCGCGGCAGGGAACGTTGGCGACTCCTGCCCGAAAACTTGACATTGAGGCGGGAAAGCAATTTTGGTCCTTCCAGCCGCTGAGCGAAACTGCCCCACCCGACTTGGGCGGGGAACTCGACCAACTCGCGCCAATCGATCGCTTCATCCGCCAAAAGCTGCTGGCGAAGAAAATCGAGCCCACACCGCTCGCGCCACCGCGAATTCTGATCCGCCGCGTCTGGTTTGATTTGCTGGGCGTACCGCCGACTCCGGAAGAAGCACAGACGTGGACCGCCCGGCTGACCAAAGATCTGGCGCCGGGTCAGACGCTCAATCGCGACGCTTGGGGTGAGTTGGTGCAAGCCCTTCTCGCCCGGCCCGAGTATGGCGAGCGTTGGGCGAGGCACTGGATGGACGTGGCCCGCTTTGGCGAATCGCACGGTTACGAACAAGACTACGATCGCCCCACAGCCTATCACTATCGCGACTTTCTGATCAAAGCCTTCAATGCCGATCTCCCTTATGACAAGTTCGTGCAGTGGCAGATCGCGGGCGATGAGCTGCAACCGAACGAGCCCCTCGCCTGGATGGCAACCGGATTCCTTGGCGGCGGTGCGTTCCCGACTCAGCTGACGGAAACTGAATTTGAGTCGGCTCGCTACGACGAACTCGATGACATGACGGCGACTTCAGGCGTTGCGTTCCTCGGCCTGTCTCTCGGCTGCGCGCGTTGTCACGATCACAAGTTCGATCCGATTGGCGTCGATGACTACTACCGCTTCGCCGCTGCCTTCACGACCGCGATCCGCTCGGAAAAGGAGTTCGACCTGGATCCTGTCGGCAATCAGGAACGCCGAACGGCCTACGAGAAGCAACTGCGTGAAGCCCGTGAGGCGATCGCGGCTTACGAGCGGACGGAGCTGCCGCAGGAGTTGCGGAAGTGGCTGGCAGAGCAGTCCGCTCAAACCGCGAGACCAGCAACTTGGCAGGTATTGGCCGGTGAGTTGAGTTCCAGCGGGGGAACCAGGTTTGTCACTCAGGGTGACGGCTCCTACCTGGCAACCGACCAAGCTCCGAGCCAGGAAGTTTTGAGATTGACGGCTGCGGCCGAGGCGGGAACCGTCCGCTCTTTTCGCCTCGAGGCCCTCGCTGACCCGAGCCTCCCCCGCAGTGGCCCGGGTCGCGCCGACAACGGGAACTTCGCGCTCGGCAATGTTGAAGTCGAACGCGTCGCTCAGAATGGCGACACCAAGTCGCTCAAACTGCTTAATCCGCGAGCGACTCACCAGCAAAACGGCGACGTCCTTTCGATTGCAGCTTCGATCGATAGCGACCAGGTCTCGGGCTGGGCGGTCGATGGCCAGATTGGCAAGAGCCAAGCCGCCGTGTTTGATCTGGCCGAGCCGCTGGAATTGCAGGCTGGAGATCGCCTCCGCGTTACGCTCACTTTTAACCACCCCAATGCGCGGCACGCAATCGGACGGCCTCGTTTCTCCTGGAGTGAGCAGAGTGAGTTGATTGCGGAGGTCGGTGAAGCTGGACCGCCGAGCGAAGTCGTGGCGGCGATCAAGCGGATTGCTCCCGCTGCGGCGGACCAGCAACTTGAGCTAGCCCAGCTCACTCCAAACGCCGATTGGTCCGTGGTGCTCGCCTGGTATCGCCCGCAAGCAGCTCGGTATCAGCAACTTGCCGCGGCTGTCAGCGAAATCGAGCGAAAAGGTTCCGGCGCGAAAATGACTCGTGTCCTGGTCACTGCCGAAGGGCTGCCGCATCTCCCGCACCACGCCGATGATCGCGGCTTTCCTCACTTTTATCCGGAAACGCACCTGCTGCGTCGCGGCGACGTCGCCCAAAAAGTTGAAGTCGTCTCGGCCGGTTACCCGCGGGTGCTCCAGCGGGGACCTGCCGCCGAGACCGACTTGCAGATCGCCCCGCCTGAGGATCGCAACCCGGCAACCAGTTATCGTCGCGCGGCGCTCGCCCAGTGGCTGACCAATCTTGACTCCGGAGCCGGCCCACTGGTCGCTCGCGTCATGGTCAATCGACTCTGGCAACATCATTTCGGGCGTGGAATTGTGGCGACCCCCAACGACTTCGGAACGGTTGGCGAGCGACCAACGCATCCGGAATTGCTTGACTGGCTGGCGGGCGAACTGGTCCGCGGCGGGTGGCGACTCAAGCCAATTCATCAGGCGATCTGTACCAGCGAGACCTACCTGCAGGGAAACCGGCAGCCGGATGACCCTCGTTTGTCCATCGACCTGGACAACCAGCTTGTCTGGTATCGAGCTCCGCGGCGTTTGGAGGCGGAAGCGATTCGCGACGCCATGCTCACTGCCTCAGGTCAACTCGACCGAACGATGTATGGCCCTGGGACGCTGGACCAGAACATGCGTCGCCGCAGCGTCTACTTCTTCATCAAGCGGAGCGGGCTGATTCCCATGATGATGCTGTTCGATTGGCCAGAGCATCTGGTCAGTATTGGCCAGCGGCAAACGACCACCGTTGCGCCCCAGGCCCTGATGTTCATGAACAGCCCGCAGGGGCGGCAGTATGCCGAAGCGCTCGCCCGACAAATTGCCGGGGCGAGCGACGACACGACGGCCATCTGCCGAGCTTATTTGCTGGCTCTCTCGCGCGAGCCGAATGCCGATGAGTTGAGGGTTGCGCAGGAGTTTATCGAGTCGGCCCGAAAGCTCCGCCGCGAGGAAGGCGAAGCTCAGGTCGACACAGCCGCCCTGGCTGATTTCTGTCAGCTGCTGTTTGGGTTGAATGAGTTCATTTATATCGACTAGCGGGTCGAATCCCTGCGTCGCCGGAAGTTAAGACGAACAAGCCATAAGTTCACAAGTTGCCATCATGAAGACATCCGATTTGAACCAGAGCCAGTTGAATGGTCCCGACTCTTTGGGCACGCGCCGCAGTTGGCTGCAGCGAATGGGCTGCGGCTTTGGGCTGGTGGGCCTGACCGGACTATTGGCAGAGGAAGGCTTGGTCCGAGCCGCTACCGCGGATGATTCAACCCTGACCAGCGTCGATCCGCTGGCGCCGCGACAGCCACACTTCGCGCCGCGGGCCAAACGCGTGATCTGGATCTTCGTCAACGGCGGGCCGAGTCAAGTCGATACCTGGGACTACAAGCCGCAATTGGTAGCGGCCCATGGCAAATCGATAAAGGATTTCGACAGGAACTTTTCCAATACGACCGGCTTCTTCAAGGATGCCGTTGGGAACTTGATGAAGTCGCCGTTTGAGTTTCAGCCGCGCGGCAAGTGCGGGAAGATGGTCTCCTCCATCTTTCCCCGATTGGGTGAGCATGTCGACAAGATGGCCTTCATCCACTCCGGTTACACCG